>ERZ761603.908-NODE-908-length-23301-cov-37.503657_pt1 | contig 23301 bp, 21 predicted proteins | sample MGYA00511879_ERZ761603 | MGnify/ENA primary metagenome ERZ761603 (study PRJEB28899, sample SAMN02850040) | bioreactor sludge metagenome | biome: EBPR Sludge; feature: EBPR Bioreactor; material: flocular biomat | place: Australia: Thorneside Wastwater Treatment... | reverse complement strand
CCGCTTCGCCGACCGGTGCTGCTGCCTTGGCGGCAGGGGCCGCGGCCGGTGCCGCCGCCTTCGGCGTCGTCGCGCCGGTCAGCGTCACGTCGCCCTTCATCTTGCCGAGCACGGCCGGACCAATCCCGGGAACCTTGGTCAAGTCGTCCACCGACTTGAAGGAACCGTTCTTCGTCCGGTAGTCGACGATCGCCTTGGCCTTTGCCGGGCCAATACCGGTAAGCATCTGCAGTTCCTCCTCGTTGGCCGTATTCACATTGACTGCAGCAAAGGCATTGACAGCGACCATCAGCAGAGCGAGCAACAGGGTAATCAGCTTGTGCATGGAGTTCCTCCTGGTGAGATTGGGATTCGCAATCACCAGGCATCTCCGCTTGGCGTCTTGCAATAGTCATTAACGGCGCTTGCCGCCGTTGCGTTGACCAAAGGCTGCAATCACCTGCGCGCAGGCCTGCGATAGCCCAGGGCCTGCGAGATCTCGCTGGCCGTCGCCTTGATCGGCGTCACCCAGTCGGGATTGTGGCGATCGGCGGGCGCGGAAACCGACAGCCCGGCGACCAGTTGACCTTCGTCGTTGCGAATCGGTGCGGCGAGACAGCGCAAACCGATCTCGGCTTCCTCGTTATCGCAGGCAAATTCATGCCGGCGAATCCTGTCGAGCTCCTTTTCCAGCGCGTCCAGCCGGGTCAGCGAATGCGGGGTCTTGCCCGGCAGACCGGTACGCCTGGCATAGGCACGGACATCGGCCAGCCCGTCATCCGCCAGAAACAGCTTGCCTACCGAGGTCAGATGCAGCGGTGCCCGCCCACCAACCAGGTAAACGACGCGCACCAGAGAACGACCGCTTGAGGTCCGCTCGACGTAGATGATCTCGTCTTCGTGGCGAATACCGAGGTTAACCGCTTCGCCCACCAGTTCGTGCAACTGCTGCATATGAGGCAAGGCGACCTGACGGATGTTGATCCGCGACTTGACGATGTTGCCGAGTTCGAGCAGCCGAATACCCAGCATGTAGCTCCCGGCATCCTGCCGCTCGACGATCGCGGCACTCGTCATTGCTGCCAGGATGCGATGCGCGGTGGATGGATGCAAACCGGTGCTCTGCGCCAGCAGCTTGAGACTCGCCGGCTCCGGCATGTCTGCCAGCACCTCGAGTAGCGACATCATCCGCTCGATGACCTGAATGGAACCCTTGTCTACCTGTTGTTCGGTCATAGCCTTCCTGTCCAGCTGCCGATCCCGCGCCGCAGGGACTCCTCCCCAGCGTTCGGCCACTTGCCCGCTGCAGCTTGTGCGGCGCAATATCTTACCATCATGAGCGGTCCCGGGTTCGCCCGTGCCGTGCTTGCGCCGGATCGCCAGAGACCCTGAGCTCTGCGGGCAGACGACCTCCCTTTGAGCATGCCACCGGTCTGACTCGTGCGCCAGCAGGTTCGCCGGCAGCGGCAGCGGCAACAAACTTTCCGCCCCGTCCACCTGGAATCGAACGGATGACTTCGGGCAATCAGGCCTGATCAGCCATCAGCAAGCCGTGGCGACTTTTCCCAAGGCCGGCGTTGACCTGGAGGGTCAGCCGACGCATCAGGCTCGTGTAGTCGAGTTCAAGGGCAACTGCGACTTTGGCGACGGCATCGGCCGACTGCGGGTCGGCGACAGGAAGGGACGGCGTCGAGAAGCTTCAGGCACCTGACCCTGAAATTGTCGGCGCCAACCGTGGTTTCCATCAGGTGTCTCCATTGGACTGTGGTCCTGCAGCGCATCCCGCGGCCACCTGCAGTCATCGGTGAGCTACGGCGGCCAGATTACGCTGGCGGCGGTGCGCGAGAAAGTACTGCTTGATCCGACCGCGTTCCTTATGCCGCTGAGCGCGGCCGCGCGCATCGAATCCTACGAGCGCTGAGGCCCGCGCGTCCTCCGATTTGAACGCCAGCGGCAGGCGCCGTCGAGGCGAGCGCCATGCAAGCTCTCATGGCCGGTTGCTTGCGGGCCAGGACCCGTCGTTACGCTCGCATTGAGCAAACGAAGGTACTGGCCGATGAGGAGTCTGACCGCTTGCGTCGATGACGATCTGGTTCGGTAGGACTTGGCCGCCGTTCGACGCGGTCACTTCTTGACCATTGCCATGACCGCTCCAGGCCCTACACGGCCGCTGAGCTTTCGTTGTTTGCCGTCGGCAACCGACCCGTTGCAGTCGCTCAGTCTCTTGAAAGGCAGCCGTTCAGCCGAACGGGCATCAGGAAGGGCTCATCCAACAAACGGGATAGATTGGGGCTTCGCACGATCTATCCCTGTTCGTTAGGCGGCGCGGCGTCACACTTGCAGAGCAATTGGGTGTTATTGTACAATAACGCGTACATGTACAAAGGAACAATCTGATGGACGCTATCACTTACAGCGCTGCTCGCGCGAACTTGGCTAAGACAATGGATCGTGTTTGTGATGATCACGAGCCGCTAATTATTACTCGCAATGGCGAACAATCGGTTGTGATGCTGTCCCTTGAGGACTACAACGCACTTGAAGAGACGGCATTCCTTCTGCGAAGTCCTGCAAACGCAAAGCGTCTTCTCTCATCCGTTGCGCAGCTTACCTTGGGACAAGGCATTGAGCGGGAGTTGCCCCGGTGAAGTTGATCTTTTCAGACGAGGCATGGGACGACTATTTGTACTGGGAGAAGAATGATCGCAAGATGGTTGAGCGGATCAATAAGTTGATCCAGGAAGTTAAACGCGAACCGTTTTCTGGACTTGGCAAGCCTGAGCCACTGAAACATGCGTTGTCTGGGTTCTGGTCAAGAAGGATTACTGACGAACACCGCATGGTGTATCGAGTTGAGGGTGATGCATTGCTTCTTGCTCAGTTGCGCTACCACTATTGAACTTCGCCGCCTAACGTTGGACGTAACGGGCACCGGTTCATTCCATTCCCACGCTGGCCTCGATCAGGAAGAAGCGGTCGGTGCGGCGCTGGGCCTCGTTGCGATGGGTGTTGTGCTCGTTGTCGATCAGGTCGAAGTCGATCTTGGCCGCCTGCACGGCGCGGCAGGTCATGTAGGCCTTGGCTTCGGGCGCCGTCAGGTCGTCGAGGTGTTCGTTCATCAACGCGACCAGCGCCGCCTTGCGCCGGAAAAGATCGGTGCTCGACTTGAAGTCGTCCGGCTGCTCGGCCATAAGTCCCTTGGCACAGGCCGCGAAATCCTGGCTGCCACACCAGCGCGGCAATTTCAGCCGCCGCAGCGGACGGGCGTCGCCGCCGAGGTCCTGGTCGACTTCCAGCAGAACACGCAGGAGCTCGTCCTGATAGGTGAGCGCGTGCCGATACAGTGGAGCTTCGCAGGTGGCGCAGATCGGTTCCAGCCACGACACCAGCCATTCGAGCAGGCTGCCGCGCGAATCGCGCTGCAGCTTGACCACCGCCAGGTCTTCGGCTTCCATGCGCGAGACCGGCACGACTGATCTGGCACAGGTCTGGGCATCCCAGGCGGCGAGCAAATCGGCGTCGCTCAGTGTCGGCTGGGCGCCCCTCGGCAGCAACTCGCCGCGCACCTGGAGACGCCGCGCAGACTCGTCATAGGCAAAGCTGATGCGGCGATAGGCCAGCGGCCAGTCGGACAGCGAGCTGACGTTGAGCTCCAGGATCGGCCGGCTGGCGAGCGCCCGATGAGCTGCCCAGAAGCCGGTGTGCGTGTGCGCCGAGAGATACACCAGCGGGTGCTCGACCCGCTGCATGAGCTGGCGCAGGCTCGCGCGCGAGCTCAGGCTGAGCGAGCGCCAGTTGTGATGGCCGGCGAAGACCACGACATCGCCACGGGCAACGGCCTCATCCACCCATTTGCTGACCGCCTCGACCTGGTCGGAATGGACGTGGCCACGGTCGCCGGGGCTGCGTCCCAGCAGCGCGTCCCAGGCGTCTACCAACGGCCCGGCCTGGTTGGTATCGAGGCCGATGATGATCGTATCGCGCGTGGCGCCGGGAGCACGCGGCAATTTGAGGCGCTGCGCGAGGAAGGATTCGGCGTGCGATGGACCGTCGAACAGCTCGGCCTCGACACCGGACAGGAAGCTCTCGGGATTCGGGTCGCGCCAGCTTATGGTGTGGCTGCCGATGGGCGGCGGGGGCTCGAGGCCAGGCTTGGGCGGAGCGACATCGTGGTGCTCGGTGATGTAGCGCGCGATGAAATCACGCTTGGTGAAGGCTTCACTGTCGGACCTGAAGCTGCCGTCGTCGACCTCCGCGCCGCGCCGGCATGCCCGGTTCCAGCGCACGGCATTGCTCCTCGAGGACTCCGCCAGGTAGGCCCCCAGCGTGCTGTAGGCGTAGATGCCGAACATCAGGCCGTCGTGGTTGCCCGGCAGGATGGCACCCGGACGCCGCGCTTCAACGAAGATGCGGCTCATCCGCTCGGCCTCGCTGCGGCACGACAGGTCGAGGACGTCGCCAAGATGCAGAAAGGGCTCGTCGGGATGGCTGTGCAGCGCCCACTCCATCAGCCGGCGGCCGAACAGCGCCTGCTCGGGCGGGCGCTGCGCGACCTCCACGTAGGCGTCGACGGCGCTGTCGTTATCGTGCATCGGGAAACCGGTCGATTGATGCTCCTGCGTATCACCGAGAGCGGTGATGGGCGTCGTCAGGGGTGTGTAGCGGCCGCCGGGATCGGCATCCGGGGGCGGCAGCGGGGGAACACCGGCGCAACCTGCAAGCAGCGCGGCCAAGAGCAGCGTGGCCAGTGAGGAAGTTGGACGGCGGATCATCGCGGGAGCAGTCAGTAGAGATCGACCGGAAAGGCCTTGAAGAGGACGTTCTGCATACGTTGGGACAAGCTGCGGGCCGGCTGCGACGTCAGTTCGCCGGCGCTGCTGCGCCAGCGCAGCGTGCCGTCGTCGGCGCGGATCACCTGCCAGCTGTTGTCACCTGCCATGTCGCGCAGCATGCGTTCAGCCAGTTTTTCGGCCAGCAGCGGGCTGTCGATGAGGACCCCCATCTCGGAGTTCAGGATCTGGGAGCGCGGGTCGAGGTTCATCGATCCGACGAAGGCGCGCCGGCGATCGATCACCATCGCCTTGGTGTGCAGGCCGACGAATTCGGCGCGCAGCGGCGCGATATCTGCCAGCTCGCCACGGATCGCCGCATCCGGGCGCAGCTCGTAGAGCTCGGCGCCGGTTTCGAGGATGGGCTCACGCCATTGCTCGAAGTGGCTGTTGACCGCCGGCACGTCATGCGAGGCAAGGGAATTGGTCAGGATTCTCACCGTGACGCCGCGCCCGGCCAGTTGCCGCAGGTCAGCCATGAAGCTCGCGTCGGGGATGATGTAGGCGTTGGTGATCAGCAGTTCGCTTTTCGCCGAATGCATCAGGTGGTGAATGGCGTTCGGCATGTGGTTGCCGGTCGCGGCGTCGCGCACCGGGGAGTCGGTATGCACCTCGCTGCGGCCGGCAGCCAGCATGCCCGGCAGGCCATCGATCTCCGCCGTCCAGTCGCTGCGGCCGGCATCAATGCTCATCAGGCTGGGGTTGCCCATCACGGTCCCGATCGACGCGGTGCTCAATTCGCTCGCGGGCGGCATGTCGGCCCCGGGTGCCAGCCTCGGAATGGCGCGCACCCAGTCGCTGTTCCAGTAGCGGTCGAAGACCTGGCTGGCCTGCCTGGCCACCGGCCCGACACCGAGAACGTCGAGATCGTGAAAGTTGAATTCGGCATTGAGGCCGAAGTACTCGTCGCCGAGATTGCGCCCACCGATGATCGCCACCCGGTTGTCGACCACCATCTGCTTGTTGTGCATGCGCCGGTTCAGGCGCTTGAAATCACTGGCCATGCCGACCCCGCGGCCGAACAGCGAGCGGTCGTCCCACGGGTTGAAGACGCGGATCTGGATGTTCGGGTGCCGATCAATACGTGCGAGGAGTTCGTCGCGCATCTCGACATGGGTCATGTCGTGCAGCATCGTGTTCAGGTCGTCAAACAGGATGCGCACCTTGACGCCGCGGTCGGCAGCCTTGATGACGCGGTCCATCATCAGCCGGCCCAGCGTGTCGCCGAACCACACGTAATACTGCAGGTCGATGCTGTGCCTTGCCGAGTCGATCAGCGTCAGCCGCCAGAGCAAGGCGCGGTCGCTGCGTTCGAGCAGGTTGAATCCTGAGTAATCGCTGCCGTGCTTCGCCGCAATCGCCGCCTCGGCCGGGGCAAAACGGCTGTCGGCGCGCGGGGCCGCTGCCGATTCGGCTGCGGGTCTTGGCCCGGCTGGCCGGGAGACGGGCTGGGAGGCGCAGCCGATCAGCCAGAGGCTGACGAGCGCAACGGCCCGGACACCCGCCGATGTCGACGCCCCGCGTCGTCGCCCGCTCGGCGTCACCAACTGCCCCGGTCGCTGCGCTGGCCATCGCGGATGCGACCGCGGCGGTCGAAGTCGCAGGTGGACGTGTAGGCGAGATCCCGCTTGCGGCTCTGTTCGAAATACACCCGTCCCTGGCCGGTCAGCGTCCGGTCGTGGAGGGTGGGGTGACGCAGATCCAGGTCGCGGAAAGCAACGCGGTCGTGTTCCAGGTGATAGCGCACTTCGCTGGTCCACTCGCGCTTCAGGTAGCCCATGTCGTCCAGCGCATGGCCGCGCCCCTCCTTGTCGTCATTCCGGCAATCCTCCTCCTCACGGTCGCGATCCTCGTTCTTCCTGCGGTTGGTGGCTACAAGGCCGGTGACGGCAGCGCGGGCGATCGAACTCTGGCGTTTCGTCTCCACGGGATTCCGCCATGTTGAGTGACCGGCGTACCGGTCTGGGACAGCTTGCCCGGGCGGCTGATTATCTCCCGTGCTGCGATGTCTGCGCAATCCGTCCCGCCGGATCACTCCGGCCTGGGTTGCCAGCCCGCGATCTTCGCCTTGAGCGCGGGGATCGCGGCGGCGGCGCTGCGATAGCCCGCCATGATGGCTGCGTCACGCTGGGCAAAGCTGACCGGGTTGTCCGGTTCGAATTCCGGCCGAATGAGGATGTCGGCCTCGGCGATCTCGGCATCGCTGAGCAGGCAGCTTTGCAGCCGGAAGGTTTTGAGTACCGTGTCGAGGGCATTGCCGCGTAGCGCTGGATGCTTGCCGCAATAGATGTCGACCGCGATGACCACGTCCGCGCCCATGGCCCTGACGAAGCGGACCGGAACGATAGTCAGCACGCCACCGTCGACATAGGTGCGTTCGTTGGAGTGCACGGGGATCACCACGCCCGGCACCGTTGCCGAGGCCTGTACCGCCTCGCCCGGGTCGCCGTCGACGACGAGCAGAGCCTTGCCGACACCAAGGTCGGTCACCGTGATGCCCAGCGGCACCGGCAGTTCGCGCATGCTCCGGTGGCCGGTCACGACACGGATCCAGGACGCGTAGGCCTGGCCATTGATGACGCCCTCGCGACTGACGACGAGATCCAGCAATTCATAGCGGCTTGCCGACTTGGCCAGTGACTCGATTTCGCCCGCGCTCAAGCCGCTGGCATAGAGGGTGGCAGCCAGGGCGCCGACGGAAGTGCCGGCGACCACGTCGGCGCGAATTCCCGCTTCTTCGAAGGCGCGCAGGACGCCGAGATGAACGAAGCCTCGCACGCCGCCGCCGCCGAAGGCGATGCCAACCCGTGGAGTGTGGTCGCCACCATGGCGTGCGACGACGGATTTGACCTCCTCGAGCGGCAAGGCCTTGAGACCATCATAGCGGTTGCTCCGGGCGCAGCCGGCGGTCTGGCCCAAGACGATCGCCGCCAGCGCGATGGTGGCGGCAAGCTGCAGGGAGCGGCGCAAGCTCAATCCATCCCCACGTTGGCTTCGCTCAGGAAGAAGCGGTTGCTGCTCGCCTTGAAGCCGGATTTCTGGCAGCTATGGGCATCCCAGGCGGAGAGCAAAGTGGCATCGGTCGTCGTCGGCTTGACGCCCTTCGGCATCAGCTCACCCACGCAAGGGGGCGATTTCCGCCCGTTCCCCGCGCATCTCGGTATCCGAACGCGGTTCGGAATCTGACTTTTCGTGTTCACGGGATTCCTCCCTCCTGGATGACCGTTGCGGGTCAGCAGCAGACTGCCCGGGCGGCTGATTATCTCCGCGACGGCGGCGTTTAGCAATCGGCGATAGCCTGCCAGGCTGACAGCGTGCACGCCGAATGGCAGGTCAAGGTCACGACGTCGGACCGGTCGCAGACACTCGATGACCCTCAGTCGGGCCTGTTTCTGATGCGGATGCAGCCGCTGCGTACCCACCAAACCTTCCGTTTTGCGCCACGGAAGACTACTATTCGGCGCTCCGCCCCTGGTCTGCCGCACCCTGTCCGCGGCCATCAGGGAAGCGTAGCGACAGCGACAGCCAGCGCAAGCCACAAATCAGCGCCCTATCGAGGAATGTGATGACCGAAAGCGACGAAATCCTGGCCATTCCACTGTGGATCAATGGCCACGCCTACCTGACCATGGCGCCAGCCTTTTTTGATGTCCGCGATGTGCGGAGTGGCAAGGTGCGCCGCCGGACGCCCCTGTGCGGCGCTGCAGAAGCGCTGGCCGCGGTTGAATCGGCGCGCAACGCACTTGCCGCATGGGCGGCGCTGAAGGCAGAAGCGCGTGCAACGCTGCTCGCGGCGCTGGCCGATGCGCTGGCGGGCTATGCCGAACACTTTGCCGGCCTGATCGCCGAGGAAACCGGCAAGGATGCCGTGGCAGCGGCGGCGGAGGTGAGCGCCGCGCTACAGGTGCTGCGCACGGCGACGGCCAGCACCGTGGCAACCGGCGGCGGTGTCGTGGCGGTGGTCAGCGACGACCGCGCACCCTTGCTTGGCCCGCTGCAGCAGGCAGCTCCAGCGCTGCTGGCGGGCGCCACGCTGGTCCTCAAGCCAAGCCCCAAGGCCCCCTCCGCGGTCTTCGCACTGGCCGAGCTGACGGCACGCAGCGGTTTCCCGGGCGGCGTAGTCAATATCCTGCAAGGCGACCTGGCGGCGATCGAAGGCCTGTGTGCCGCCGCTGAGGTCAGCCGCTTGCTCTTTGCCGGCGATCCGGCGCTGGGCAGCAAGGTGGCTGCCATCGCCAGCCGCCACGGCAAGCCTTTTGTGGACTGAGCCATGCACCGGATTGTCTACCTCGAACGTGAGTCGATCATCGCCAACGTGCGGCGGCCTGATTTCCCCCATCACTGGGTTGAACACGCGAAAACGTTGCAGCCAGAGGTTGAGGAGCGGCTTGCCGGGGCAACCATCGCCATCGTCAACAAGCTCCAGATCGACGCCAGGCTGGTCGCCGCATTGCCGACCCTGCAGATGGTCGCCGTCGCAGCGACCGGTACCAACAACATCGACCTCGACGCCTGCCGAAGCCGCGGCATCGTCGTCGCGAACATCCGCGGCTATGCCGTGCATACCGTCCCCGAGCATGTCTTTCTGCTCTTGCTGGCGCTATCGCGCAATATCATCGCCTACCGGCAGGCAGTGGCTGCAGGCAGCTGGCAGCGCTCCGAGCAGTTCTGCTGCTTTGATTTCCCGATCCGTGACCTGCACGGCGCGACCCTGGCGGTGATCGGCAGCGGCAGCCTGGGCAGCGGCGTCGCCCGGCTGGCCGAGGCCTTCGGCATGCGCGTGCTGCGCAGCGAGCGCAAGGGCGCGACCAGCGTGCGACCCGGCTACACGCCGTTCGAGCAGACCCTGCGGGAGGCCGACGCGATCTCTCTGCACTGCCCATTGACGACGGAGACGAAGAATCTCATCGGCGAAGCCGAGCTGCGCGCGATGAAGCCGACGGCCTTGCTGATCAATACCGCGCGCGGCGGGCTGGTTGATGAAGCGGCGTTGGCCAGCGCCCTGCAGCGGGGCTGGATCGCTGGCGCCGGGTTCGATGTGCTGACGGTCGAGCCGCCAAACAACGGCAACCTCCTGCTGGCACCGCAACTACTCGCGCTGCCCAATTTCCTGCTGACGCCGCACGTGGCCTGGGCGAGCCAGCCGGCGATGCAGGCCCTCGGCAATCAACTGACTGCCAACCTCGAAGCTTTCGTCCGCGGCCAGCCACAGAACCGGGTCGCCTGACGCCCGCTGTCGCGGGTCGCAGCCTTGCCTGCCTGGTGAGTACACCGTGAAGCCAGCGGCGACAGAAATGCCGCCGGCCGGGGCCGGCCATATCGCCGCTTACCCCCTGCCCTGCCCGCCCTGGCGGCGCGCGAAGTCGGCCAGCAGACCCTTCGCCGCCAGTTCGCAGAGATCGAGCACCCGTTCGAAGCCTGACTCGGCACCGTAGTAGGGATCGGGGACCTCGGAGATGCCAAGGCCCTCGGCGTAGTCGAGGAAGAGCCCAAGCTTCGACCGGCTGTCGTCCGCGCGCAGGCGTTGCAATGCCGCGAGGTTGGCCTCGTCCATGGCCAGAATGCAGTCAAACCGATCGAAATCGGCCTTAATTACCGGGCGGGCGCGCAGTCTCGACAGATCGTATCCACGCCTGGCGGCAACGCGCCGCGCGCGTGCGTCCGGCGCCTCGCCGGCATGGTAATGGCCATGCGTTCCTGCCGAGTCGAACTCGAGCATGGCCGCCAGGCCCTGCTTCTGCGCCAGGCTTCGGGCGACTGCTTCGGCAATCGGCGAACGACAGATGTTGCCCATGCAGACGAAGAGAATCCGGTATCGATTGGCCGCGGCTGGCGTCCTCATCAGAAATCGTTCCCGCACCGGGCCGTGGCTGGGGGCCACCGCCGTCTTGCCAACGGCCGCCGACAGCGCTCCCGCGGCAACACGCTATTCGACCGCACCGGCACCGCCGTTCGGAAAAAGCTCGTCAACGAAACCGAAGCGGCTGAAATCCCTGATCCGCATCGGATAGAGAATGCCGTCGAGGTGGTCGCATTCGTGTTGCACCACGCGCGCGTGGAAACCTGCGACAGTGCGGTCGATCGGTCGACCGACGGCGTCGAAGCCGGTGTAGCGCAAATTGCGCCAGCGCGGCACCCAACCGCGCAGCCCCGGCACCGAGAGGCAGCCTTCCCAGCCTTCCTCGATCGCTGCCGAGAGCGGCGTCAACACCGGATTGATCAACACCGTCCGTGGAACCAGCTCGGCATCGGGATAGCGCGGATTACATTCGACGCCGAAAATCACCACGCGCAGGCCGACACCGATTTGCGGCGCCGCCAGGCCGGCACCGTCGAGGTGATGCATGGTCTCTTCCATGTCGGCAATCAGCGCGTGCAGATCCGGCCGATCGAAACGCTCGACCGGTCTGGCCTGCTGCCACAGGCGCGGGTCGCCCATTCTCAGGACAGGTCTAATCATCGCTGTTCAGCATCGCTTCGATGAGCGCACGCACTTGCGCCATCGCCCCCTCGAGGACTTGATGGATGGCATCCAGGCTGATGCCCGCGTGGCTGTCGCCCCGCCCCGCGGCATAGTTGGCCACCACGTTGATTGCCGCATAGGGCACGCCGAGTTCACGCGCCAGGGCTGCTTCCGGCATGCCGGTCATGCCGACCACATCGGCACCATCGCGCTCGATGCGGTTGATTTCGGCGGCAGTTTCCAGGCGCGGCCCCTGCGTTGCGGCATAGACCGCGGAATCGCTGACCACGAGGCCGATCGCCGTACCCGCGTCGTGGAGCTTGCGGCGCAACGACTGATCGTAGGGATGCGAGAAGTCGACGTGCCTGACCGGGCTGTCCGGCCCTTCGTGATAGGTCGAATCGCGGCCCCAGGTGTAGTCGATGATCTGGTGCGGGATGACCAGGTCGCCCGGCCTGAGGTCGGAACGGATACCGCCGACCGCCGCCACCGAGACGATACCGGCGGGCGCACACTCGGCCAGGGCCCAGATGTTCGCGCGATAATTCACCTGGTGCGGCGGAATGCTGTGCTCATCCCCGTGCCGCGCCAGGAAAACCACCGGCCGATCGCCGATGCGGCCGAAGGTCAGTGCCGCGGACGGCTCGCCATACGGTGTGTTCGCCAGCTTGCGCTGGAAAACCTCCAGGCTGGCCAGCCGGGTCAGGCCGCTACCGCCGATGATTGCCAGCATCGCAATCGTCCCGCATGGCGTAGATTGCCGGCAGATTGCGCCAGGCGCCAAAGACATCCATGCCGTAACCGAAGAGGAAGCGGTCAGGTACGGTCAGCGCCACGAAGTCGGCCGCAATCGGCTTCTTCCTGCCGATCAGCTTGTCGGCCAGCACCGCGGTATAACAGGCGTCGGCGCCCCGCTGCAGCAGCCGTTCACGAATCGCGGCCAGCGTCAGCCCTTCGTCGAGGATATCGTCCACCAGCAGCAGCGTGCGCCCGCTCACCGGGGTCGACGGCTCGGCACGCCAGGACAAGGCGCCACCCGCGATCTGCTGGCCGTAACGCGTGACATGCACGTAGTCGAAGTCGAGCGGAAAAGTCAGCTGCGTCATCAACTGGCCAGCAAAGGGCACGCCACCGTTCATCACGCACAGCAGGAGGGGGTTGCTGTCGCGCAGCCTTTCGGCAATTTCACACGCGACGCGGCTGACCGCGGCCGCGACCGTCTCCGCCGAGTGGATGATATCGGCCGAGGCGAGGATGGCCATGGCCTGTCGCGGGTCGCTCATGTCCCCTCCTCCGGGCTCGCCGGATGTTCTGCCAGGACAGCCCCGTGGTGACCGTGCTGCCGCGCCATCGGATCGCTGGACCGGTTCATGGCGCTGGCTGCTCCAAGTTCAGCAGAGTCAGCAACTGCCCCTCGTCGATCACCCTGATCGCGAGCAGCCGGGCCTTTTCGAGCTTGCTGCCGGCCTCGGCACCGGCGACGACGAAATGGGTCTTTTTCGAAACCGCGCTGCTGACCTTGCCACCCGCCGCTTCGATCAGCTCTTTGGCCGCATCACGGGTCAGCGAAGGCAGTGAACCGGTCAAGACGAACACCTTGCCGACCACGGCGCCACGGGGCGGCACCGGCGCCTCGCCTTCGCTCCACACCACCCCGGCCGCACGCAACTGCTCGATCACCTCGAGGTTGTGCGGCTCGCTGCAGAACTGACGAATACTCTGCGCGACGATCGGGCCGACATCGGTCACCTGCAGCAACTGTGCTTCGTCGGCAGCCAGCAGCCGGTCGAGGCTGGCGAAGTGGCGCGCCAGATCCCTGGCCGTCGCTTCGCCGACGTTGCGGATGCCAAGCGCGTAGATGAAGCGCGCCAGCGTCGTCTGCTTGCTGTGCTCGATCGCCGTCAGCAGATTGCTCGCCGACTTCTCGGCCATCCGTTCGAGATTGACCAGGGCCAGCAATCCCAGCCGGTAGAGGTCGGCCGGCGTGCGCACGACGGCGCTATCGACCAGCTGTTCGACCAGTTTGTCACCGAGACCTTCGATATCCATCGCGCGGCGCGAGGCGAAGTGCAGCAGTGCCTGCTTGCGCTGCGCCGGACAGTAGAGCCCGCCGCTGCAGCGCGCCACCGCCTCGTCCGGGTTGCGCACGACCTGCGAGCCGCAGACCGGGCAGCTTGTCGGCATGATGAATTGCCTGGCAGCCAGCGGACGCTTTTCGGGCAGGATGCGGGCGACTTCCGGAATCACGTCGCCCGCCCGGCGAACAACGACCGTATCGCCAATGCGCACGTCCTTGCGGCGGATCTCGTCCTCGTTGTGCAGGGTGGCGTTGGTCACCGTGACGCCGCCGACGAACACCGGCGCCAGCCGCGCCACCGGCGTCAGCGCGCCGGTCCGACCCACCTGGATCGAGATATCCAGCAACTCGGTGACGGCTTCCTCGGCCGGGAACTTGTGCGCAAGTGCAAAACGCGGTGCGCGCGAGACAAAACCCAGGCGCTCCTGCGCCGCCAGGTCATCGACTTTGTAGACCACGCCATCGATGTCGTAGGGCAGTGACTCGCGGCGCCGACCGATCTCGGCAAAATAGGCGAGCAGGCCCGCGAGGCCGCTGACCCGGCGCCGTTCCGGCGCCACCGGAAAACCCCATTCGGCGAGTTGGTCGAGCAAGGCCGAGTGCGTCGCCGGCAAGGCGGCGCCTTTGACCGAGCCCACGCCGTAGGCAAAGAAGCGCAGCGGCCGCGTCGCGGTGATCCTCGAGTCGAGCTGGCGCAGGCTGCCGGCTGCGGCATTGCGCGCGTTGACATATTCCTTCTCGCCCCTTTCGCGCTGGCGGGCGTTCAGCCGCTCGAAATCGCTGCGCCAGAACAGCACCTCGCCGCGCACCTCGAACCGATCCGGCCAGCCGCTGCCCTGCAGGTGAAGCGGGATACTGTGCAAGGTGCGCAGGTTGGCCGTCACGTCCTCGCCTGTCGTGCCGTCACCGCGCGTTGCGCCATGCACCAGAATGCCCTGTTCGTAGGACAGGCTGACCGCCAGCCCGTCGAATTTGGGATCGGCCGCATAAGCGACCTCAGCTTCGCTGCCCAGGCCCTCGCGGACACGGCGGTCAAAAACCTGTACCTCTTCGTCGGCGAAGGCGTTGCTGAGGGACAACATCGGGGTCGCATGGACGACCGACGCAAACTCGGGCAGCGGCGGCGCGCCGACCCTTTGCGTCGGCGAATCGCTGGTCACCAGTTCGGGGTGTTCGGCCTCCAGCGACTGCAGCTCGCGGAACAGGGTGTCGTACTCGGCGTCGCTGATCAGCGGTGCGTCGAGGACATAATACCGGTGGTTGTGCTTCTCGATCTCGACCCGCAGGGCACGGGCGCGCTCGCTGAAACTCATGCCCCAACCTTCAGGATTCAGGAGAACAGGCGCCGGGCCAGCGTCCCGCCTGCCGGCAATTGGCGATGCGCCATCGCTGTCTGGTATTGGACCACCTGCCGCCGGATTGGCTCGATCGCGCTCTCGGACAGCGGACGCCGGTTATCGTCGACCAGCGCGCCGTGCAGCGAGTCGGCAAATCGCCGCCCGAGTTCGAGCATCTGGGTCAACACGCGATCACCACTCGCGACTCGCGGCACGTCGAGCAGGAAAGTGACGCCGTGCGTACTCATGGCGCGCATCGATTCGGCCGAAAAGCCTTGTGTCTCCTGGTTAAGCAGCACAAAAAGCAGATTGCCTTCGTCATCGAAACGGGCAAAGCGGCCGTCCGCGTCGATGACCATGCCGGCCGATTCGGCGAGGGTACGCAACTTGGTCCCGGGGAAAACCTGCCCCTGGCTGATGACGTTGACGCCGATCTGGATATCGACCCCGGCACAGAACTCGTCAAGTTGCGACGCCAGCTGCAAAGCCGGTTCACGTAGAGGCAACTCGGCAACGCCCATCAATTCGGTTGCCAGATCCTGGATGGCGACATGGAAGATCGACAGGTCGCCGTCACGGACCGGACCTTTGCGGTCAACGAGCTGCAGCCCGACGCGAATGTGCCGGTAGGCGCCATCACCGTCCTCGAGGATCGGCTCCCACTCGCGCGAGTGCTCGTTGAAACCGATCCAGTTCACGGTTTTTCCAAGCCGCGCCAGGGCAGCGCGCTGCGCTTCACGAATCTGGTAGGCCGCGGCCGGCTCGGAGACCTCGATCGCGGCAATGTAATCGATCGCCGGCGATACGAGGCAAAGCGGCGCCGAAGTCGGGTGTGCAGGATGTGCCGCGTGTACAGTCTCGCCGGCGGCATCCGCGTCGCTGCCCGACGCCCGCTCTGCCAGCGCGGACGCCTCGCGCAACAGGGGCTCGACCCGCTCCTGCCCAGCCCTGGCGGTCGCGCCGGCGACGGCCGGCGGCAAATGGGAGTCGCCAATCGCCCGCGAAGCCTCGCCGGCGTACTCGTCAGCCCGGTCGTCAGCCGCCGCTTCATCGAGCAGGACGTCGGCCTGACGAGCGCTCAACAGTTCCTCGGCAAGTTTGCGATGCTTGTGTTCCTGCCACTTGTTGTAGGCCAGCACGCCGACGACCGCGGCGCCACCGAGGCCGATCAAACCCATCTGCAAGTCTGTCATGTCCATTCCTAAACGAGTTGCTCGCGCAAGCGCAGCGCTTCTTCCATGTCGACTTCAACGATGCGCGAGACGCCGGATTCCTGCATGGTCACACCGACGAGCTGTTGCGCCATCTCCATCGTGATCTTGTTGTGGCTGATGAACAGAAACTGCGTATTGGCCGACATGCGTCGCACCATCGCGCAGAAGCGTTCGGTATTGGTATCGTCAAGCGGCGCATCGACTTCATCGAGCAGACAGAAGGGCGCCGGATTGAGCTGAAACATGGAGAATACCAGCGCAATCGCCGTCAACGCCTTTTCACCGCCGGAAAGCAGGTGAATCGTCGAGTTTTTTTTGCCGGGCGGCTGCGCCATCACCTGCAGGCCGGCATCGAGAATCTCGTCGCCGGTCATGATCAGCCTGGCCTCGCCGCCGCCGAAAAGCGTTGGAAAGAGTTCGCCAAAGCTCCGGTTGACCGCGTCGTAGGTCGTCTGCAGCAGATCGCGCGTTTCGCGGTCGATGCGCCGAATCGCATTCTCGAGCGTTTCCATCGCCTGCGTCAGGTCCGCCGACTGGGCGTCGAGGTACCCCTTGCGTTCACGTGCTGCTTCCAGTTCGTCGAGGGCCGCCAGATTGACGGCACCGAGTGCTTCAATCGAGCGTTGCAGCGCGGCGATCGCATTCTGCAAGCCGCCCGCGCGCGCGCCGGCAAGTTCGCCCAGCAGCAACAATTCATCGGCATTGGCTTCGGTCAACTGCGCCGCGAACTGCTCGCAACTGAGACTGGCCGCCTGTTCCCTGAGCCGGAGTTCACCGATCCGGTTGCGCAGCGGGTCCAGGCTCTGCTCGACTTTCAGGCGCTCTTCGTCGAGCATGCGCAGACCGTTTGCCGCCGCCTCGAGGGCATCACGAGCGTTTGCCAGCGCGTGCTCGCGAGCCACGCGATGATCGAGCGCCTGCTGCAGTTCGGGCTCGAGATCCTCGGCCTGCATGGCGCTGGCGTTTTCCTCGCAGCGCGTCAGTTCTTCAACGATACGTGCCAGCTGCTGCCGCGCAAGCTCCTGGTTGCCGGCCAGTTCCTCCAGTTTGTTGCGGCACTCGCGCTGCGCAAACTCGGCCTCGCGCAGTTCGCGTTCAGCGCCGTTGACCTGCTCGCGCTCGTCGCGCAGCATCCGCTCGCTGTGCTCGAACTCCATCCGCGCCGCCTGCATCACCGTCTGCAGCTCGCTCACCCGTTGACGTTGCAGGTCGATGGCTTCGTCAGCGAGAAACAGGCGCTCGCTCTCGGTCTCTTCCTCGGCAACCATTTCAGCCAGACTCTCGTCGATCTGCGCCTGCCGCTCACGGAAGCGCTCCTGTGCCTGCGACAGCTTCAGCGTCTCGACCTGGATGGCATGCGCCTTGTCCTGCAGAACGCCCAGTTGCTGCCGCGCCTCGTGCAAAGCGTGTTGCGCATCGGCCAGGCGGCGCTCGACATCACCGAGGCTCGCCTGCGTGTGCGCCACCGTTTCGTCCCGCTGAGCGATCACCGCCGCCAGCGCGTCAATCTCGCGCTGACGTTCGAGCAGGCCGTGCGCCGCACTGTCCGGCGCAAACAACGTCACACTCTGCCGGCTGACGATGTCGCCGCCGGCGGTCACGCAGCATCCGTTCGCTGCCAGCTGGCTGCGGCGCGCCAGAGCCGCAGCCAGATCGGGAGCAGTCAGCACGTCGCCCAGCCAGTCGGCAAGAATCGACGACAAGGACGGATCGTCGCAGCGGATTCGCGCCAGCAGCCACTCGTCGGCAGTTGCCGGCGGCTGGCTCGCGCCGGCCAGGGGCAACAACAAGGTCAGCTTGCCGCCCGGGCGGTCCCTGCTCCACGCCGGGTCGGCGCGTTCTGCCGGTAGAGCGGACAGCCGTTCGCGCAGGATCGCTTCGACCGCGTCTTCCCAACCGGCTTCGACGTGCAGGGATTTCCACAACGGATCTCCCTGCTGCAGCCCGTGCCGGCGCAACCATTCGTCCAGTTTGCCGTTGGTCTGCAGGCGCTGCTGCAGTTGCTGCAGCGCAATCCGACGAGCGTTGGCCTCGGCACGTTCCTTCTGTGCGTGCTGAACTTCCGCCAGCACTTCCCGCCGTCGCTGTTCCAGCCGCGGCAGCTCGAGTTGCTGGCCCTTCTGACTCTCCAGGGCCGCACTGATCCTTTCACGCAGCTCGGCAAGCTCCTCCTGCTTGTCGGCAAATGCAGCGTCATCGGGGACCGGCATCGCCTGGCGATCGAGCGCCAGGCGCTCACGACGGCCGGCGACAATCTGCAGCGAGCGCTGCGCGTGCCCGCGATTCGCCTGCTCGACGTGCAGCCGCTGTTCGGCTTGGGCAATTTCCGTGCGCTCGCGGTTGACCGCCTCCAGAGCCGCAGCGTACTTCTCCTCGGCGAGAGGCAGGCGTTCCTGCCGCGCGTCGAGGCGCAGCTGCCCTTGTTCGACCTGCTCATCAGCAACCAGCAGCAGGCCCTGCCAGCGCTCGTCGTCGGTCGCCAGCTTCCCGGCCTGAGCCTGCCAATGCGCCCGGTCGTCGGTCAATTGGGCGAGCCGCGTCTCGTACTCGCGGCGCGAATCCCGCCGGTGGCGAATCTCGGCTTCCAGCCGTGCAACCTCGGCATTGGCCGCAAAGAGGTCACTCTGTGCCGCATGCACCCCATCGCTGGCGGCAAAATGAGCTTCGCGCGCCTCCTCGAGACGAGCCTCGAGATCACGCAGGGCCGCGTTCCGGGCTTCGAGATCGGTCGCTGCCTGTTCGATCTCGCGCGTCAGCCGTTCACGCTCCGACTGCGCTTCATTGCGCCGCAGCAGCCAGAGCAATTGCTGCTTGCGTGCGAGCTCGCCGCTGTATTCACGATACTGGCGAGCGACACTGGCCTGACCCTCGAGGCGCTCCATCTGGGACCCGAGCTCGAGGCGAATGTCTTCCACCCGCGTCAGGTTCTCGCGTGTGTCGCGCAGGCGGTTCTCGGTCTCCTTGCGCCTTTCCTTGTAACGGGTGACACCGGCTGCCTCTTCGAGAAAAACACGTAGTTCGTCCGGCTTGGCTTCGATGATTCGCGAAATGGTCCCCTGGCCGATGATGGCGTAAGCGCGGGGCCCGAGGCCGGTACCGAGAAAGAGGTCGGTGACGTCCTTGCGGCGAACATGCAGGTTGTTGATGTAGTACTCGGACTGGCCGTTGCGCGTCAGCAGGCGCTTGACCGAGAGTTCCGCATACTGCGACCACTGGCCGGCGAGACGACCGAGCGAGTTGTCAAACACCAGTTCGACCGCCGCCCGCGAAACGGGTTTCCGACTCCCGGAACCGTTGAAAATCACATCCTGCATCGATTCGCCACGCAACTCCGAGGCTTTCGATTCGCCTAGCACCCAGCGCACGGAATCCATGACGTTGGACTTGCCACAACCGTTGGGGCCAACGACGCCGACGAGCTGGCCAGGCAAGGCGAGCGTCGTCGGATCGACGAAGGACTTGAAGCCGGCGAGTTTCAGTTTGGTCAGGCGCATGAACGAGAACGCAACCGCTACAGTCGCGTCAGAAGAGATCGACAAGAGGATGATGTGGAGCGACTGTCAGCCCTCACCCCGGCAGTAAGCGAGCGAAAAATATTCCCCCGGAATGCCATCACAACTGACTATAATAGCATTCCGTCCGCCCGATTCGTTGCCCCCCCGAATGCCACCCGGAATCACAATGAGCACCCATCCGGTCCCAACCCTCGAAACCTTCCCCAATCCGGCCCCGCGGCGCGATTTCCATATCCACATGGAAATCCCTGAATTTACCTGCCTGTGCCCGAAAACCGGGCAGCCCGACTTCGCGACACTGATTCTCGATTACATTCCTGCGCGGACCTGCGTCGAGCTGAAAAGCCTGAAGCTCTACGTCTGGTCGTTCCGCAACACCGGCTGTTTCCACGAGGACGTGACCAACCGCATCCTTGCCGATCTGGCAAGCGCGACGAAACCTCGCTACATGCGACTGACGGCCCGCTTCTATGTCCGCGGCGGCATCTTTACCACGGTCGTCGCCGAACACCGCCAGAAAGGCTGGACGCCAGCGCCGACGGTGCAACTCGCGGAATTTCCCAGTCAATCCAGCACCCGGGGCCGAGATCATGAGCATCCAGGCACAACTTAGCGACAACCAACTCCTGCGACTCGAGCAACTTCTCGGTGGTCCCGTGCTGGCGCAGGCGATGCGCCTTGACGAAGCTCAGGGCTATCTCTGCGCGGCACTTTCCGGTCCGCAGCCAACCCCCGAGTCACAGTGGCTGAGCGAGGTGCTCGGCGACTCCGAACAAACTGCCGGTGATGACTGGCGCGAAGCGGCACACTTGCTGCGCTTGCTGGGAACCCAGTTGCAGGCCGAATTGGCGAGCGGCGATCCGCCGCTGCTACTGCTCTACGCCGTGGACGAAGACGAGAATTCCGCCAGCGACTACGTCCCCTGGTGCCAGGCCTATCTGCATGGGATCGACACCGCACCCACAGGCTGGTTCGAGGCGCTTGGCGCGGATGATGACAAGGAGGACAGCGAGGAGATCGCTTACCTTGACGAGCAACTCTTTCCGCTGTTCATGCTCACCGGCGACGCCGAAGCGGCGGCCAGTGCAGCCGGCGAAGAATGGCTTTCGGGCAAGGATCTCGATCGTCTGCGCGAGGAGTGCGAAGAAAACCTGCCGCAGGCGGTGACCAACATCTACCGCTTCTGGGTCGCACACCGCGGCGTAGGGACCATTCGCCGCGAGGACCCCAGGATCGGCCGCAATGACCCTTGCCCATGCGGCAGCGGCAAGAAGTTCAAGAAATGCTGCGGCGCCGTGCCGGCTGAGAGCGTGTAGAACCTTCGCCAGAAAGCGCCGTGCTTGCTGCCGTCGCTTGCACGCAGGTTGCATGCCCGCTGGCCCGCAACTGGCGGTATCCCGGTGCGGCGGCCCGAAGGGCACGCGGGGAACCGCCAATCCGTGTCTGCCGCGCTTGCTTTCACCGTCGCTAGATGCCCCTTATAATCCAGCGTCCCGCCACGAGACGTGCAAGCCAGTGAATCCCTTCCTCAGCAAGCTGCAACCGTACCCCTTCGAGAAGTTGCGGAAACTGTTTTCCGGTGTCACGCCTGACCCGCAGCAGCGCGAAATCAGACTGTCGATTGGCGAGCCGCAGCACGAGACGCCGGCGTTCATCAAGTACGCATTGACAGCTGGCCTCGCCGGGTTGGCCACTTATCCTACCACGCTCGGCAGCAGCGAATTGCGGCGGAGTATTGCCGCCTGGCTGGAGCGGCGTTACGGCCTCCACGGCATCGACGCGGAAACGCAGGTCATCCCGGTCAATGGCTCGCGCGAGGCCTTGTTCGCTTTTGCGCAGACGATCATCGATCCATCGCGGGGCTACACGCCGCTGGTCGTCAGCCCCAACCCCTTCTACCAGATCTACGAGGGCGCGGCCTACCTTGCCGGTGCCGAGCCGAGATTCCTGAATACCTTGCCGGCCAACGATTACGCGTTTGACTTCACTGCGCTGAGCGAAGCCGAATGGCGGCGGGTGCAGCTGTTCTTCGTCTGCTCGCCGGGCAATCCGACCGGCAAGGTGCTGAAGCTCGAGGACTGGCAGCAGTTGTTTGCCCTGGCCGACCGCTACGGCTTTGTCATCGCCTCCGACGAATGCTACTCGGAGATTTACCTTGACGAAGCCGACCCCCCGCTCGGCTGCCTGCAGGCGGCCAGCCTGCTCGGACGCGATTTCGAGCGGCTGGTCATGTTCTCCAGCCTGTCCAAGCGATCCAACGTGCCCGGCATGCGTTCGGGCTTCGTCGCCGGCGACCCGGCAACGCTCAAGTCTTTCCTGCTCTACCGCACTTATCATGGCAGTGCGATGAACCCGGCGGTGCAGGCAGCCAGCGTCGCAGCCTGGAATGACGAGGCGCACGTTCGCGAAAACCGTCGCCAGTACCGGGAAAAGTTCGCGGCCGTCACGCCTCGCCTGGCGGAGGTCCTGCCGGCCGCCATCCCTGACGCCGGCTTCTATCTGTGGGTCCGGACGCCGGTCAGCGACAGCGAGTTCGCCCGTCGGCTACTCGCCGGCTATAATGTCATTCTTCTGCCGGGAACCTACCTGGCACGCACTTCCCAAGGGGTCAATCCAGGCGCCGGCTTCGTCCGCATCGCGCTCGTTGCGCCGCTCGCGGATTGCCTCGAAGCCGCCGAGCGAATCCGCTCATTCATTTCCAAACTCTAGGAATAGCAGACATGCAGGCCATCCAGCAGATCATCGATGAGGCGTGGGAAAACCGCAGCTCGCTACAACCCGGCACGGCGCCCTCAGCCATCGGCGAAGCCGTTGCCAGCGTTCTCGACCAGCTTGACCAAGGCGCCCTGCGCGTCGCCGAAAAGATTGACGGCGAATGGGTCACGCACCAATGGCTCAAGAAAGCCGTGCTGCTGTCGTTCCGACTGCAGGACAACAGCCTGATGGATGGCGGCGCGATGCGCTATTTCGACAAGGTGCCGAACAAGTTTGCCAGTTACGACAGCGAAAAATTTCTCCGCGGCGGTTTCCGCGTCGTTCCGCCGGCAACCGCCCGTCGCGGTGCCTTCATCGGCAAGAACGTGGTCCTGATGCCGTCATACGTCAATATTGGCGCCTATGTCGATGAAGGCACGATGGTTGACACCTGGGCAACGGTCGGATCCTGTGCTCAGATCGGCAAGAACGTCCACCTCTCGGGGGGGGTCGGCATCGGCGGCGTGCTCGAGCCGCTGCAGGCCAACCCGACGATCATCGAGGACAACTGCTTCATCGGCGCCCGCTCGGAGGTCGTCGAGGGGGTCATCATCGGTGAAGGCTCGGTCCTCTCGATGGGCGTCTATCTGGGTCAGTCGACCAAGATTCTTGATCGTGAAACCGGCGAAGTGAGCTACGGCCGCGTGCCTCCGGGCTCGGTGGTGGTGTCCGGCAACCTGCCGTCAAGAGACGGCAGCTACAGCCTTTACTGCGCGGTGATCGTCAAGAAGGTCGACGCCCGGACGCGAGCCAAGACCAGCATCAATGATCTGCTGCGCGGCGATTGATCGCCCCCCTCGGTGTTGAATCGGCGGTAAGACGAATGATCCTCGACAAGCTCTTTCAGGTGATGGCCGACCGGCAGGCTTCGGACATCTTCATCTGCGCCGGTGCACCGATCCACATCAAGATCCAGGGCAATTCCGTACCGATCAATCAACAGATAATGGATTCGGCGATGATCGAGAAGATCGCCGCCGAGTTGTTGAATCCCGAGCAGACAGCAGCCTTCGAAAAAACGAAGGAGATGAACCTCTCGTTCGGCGTCCCCAACCTGGGCAACTTTCGCATCAACCTCTTCCGGCAACGCGCCTCGATCTCGATCGTCATCCGTTATGTCATGGGCAACATCC
>ERZ761603.902-NODE-902-length-23467-cov-18.347728_pt1 | contig 23467 bp, 19 predicted proteins | sample MGYA00511879_ERZ761603 | MGnify/ENA primary metagenome ERZ761603 (study PRJEB28899, sample SAMN02850040) | bioreactor sludge metagenome | biome: EBPR Sludge; feature: EBPR Bioreactor; material: flocular biomat | place: Australia: Thorneside Wastwater Treatment... | reverse complement strand
TTTTATTTCTCACAAGCCCACGCCGCAAAGCGGCGATTCTTCACGAACCATTGATAATAAACGCATTCAAAAAAGAAATCTTTGCATTAAAGCCCGGCTATGCCCCTCATGAATTGCAATTCGCCCTTGCCTTTATTTTTCCCGTCATTTTGATTTGCTTAATTCTATCAAGTATTGTGCTGGTAAAATGGATCCGGCTCCCAAAAAACATAAACGGATGGTCTGTACTATACTTGTTCCTGGCAGCCCCGGGATTTATTTTAGGGGTATTTTCCATAATTGTCTCTCTTTTTATCCTGCTCGGATAAAAAGGGTTTGAAGCAAAAAACCACCCGTAAAGCGACCGCAAAAGTTTCTATCTTTACGCCTTCCAAAATTCATCCATCCATGCGGTATCTCAAATACAGCGCAGTACTCGTTGCGCTTTTCATTACCATCATCAACGCTTTCGGCTCTGTGGAAAAAATAGACATCTCTCAAAACTGGAAATTCCGCCGCGCCGGCGAAACCCAATGGCTCGATGCCCGCGTTCCCGGCGTTGTTCACCTCGACCTGCTGCGTCACGGCCTCATTCCCGATCCGTACTACGGCACCAATGAGGACAGCGTGCAATGGATAGAGCGCGAAGATTGGATGTATGAAACGACTTTCAACATTGCAAACATCAGCGAATCAACCCATTACGAACTCGTTTTTGAAGGCCTGGACACCTACGCCTCCGTCTTTCTCAATGGCGAAAAAATCCTCTCCGCCGACAATATGTACCTCCGCTGGGTCATTGACGTGAAACCCTGGCTCCGGCCCGGCATCAACACGCTGATGGTCTATTTCCGATCCCCCATGACGGTCAACGAACCCAAACTCAGCCGGCCGCTGCCCTACCACGTCACCGCAGAAAACGACGCCCACAAAGACAAAGTCAGCGTTTACACCCGCAAAGCGCCCTTCCAATTCGGCTGGGACTGGGGGCCGCGCATGGTCAGTTGCGGCATCTGGCGGCCGGTTTACCTGCTGTCCTGGCAAGATGCGCGCGTAGAGGATGTGCAGATTTTTCAGGAACAACTCAGCGACGAACGCGCCGATCTCCGCGCTGCTTTCCGGCTCTCCGGCGCCGCGCCCGCAGGCGCTCAGTGGGTGCTGCGCGATGCCGTTACAGGAGCAGAATATGGCCGCACAGCCGCCGGTGATACCGCTGCCGAATTGAAATTCAACATCCGCAATCCCCGCCGCTGGTGGACGCACAACCTCGGCGAACCGTACCTCTACCGCTTCGAGGCTTTGCTTATGCAGGGCGATGCCGTCCTCGACCGCCGCGAAATCCGGTTCGGCCTGCGTACCATCGAGGTCATACAGGAGGAAGACAGCATCGGGCGGGCGTTTTATTTCAAACTCAACGGCGTGCCGGTGTTTATGAAAGGCGCCAATTACATTCCCGGCGATGCCCTCCTGCCCCGCCGCACGCCCGATGACTTCAGGCGACTGCTACAATCGGCCAAAGACGTGAATATGAACATGATACGCGTTTGGGGCGGCGGTATTTACGAAGAAGACCTGTTTTACGATCTCTGTGATGAAATGGGGCTTTTGGTGTGGCAAGACCTCATGTTCGCGTGCAGCATGTACCCCGGCGACGACCCGGAATTTTTTGAAAACGTGCGCCGCGAAGTGACCTACAACGCCCGCCGCCTTCGCCACCATCCCAGCATAGCCATCTGGTGCGGCAACAACGAAATTGACATGGCCTGGCATCACTGGGGCTGGCAGGTGCGCTACCTCATTGCGCCGGGCAAGGCCGCCAAAATGTGGGATGCCTATCAAGCGCTCTTCCACCGGCTTTTCCCGGCCATCATCCAAAACGAAGACCCCGGCCGCACTTACGTCAGCTCTTCGCCGCAAAGCAACTGGGGCAAAGCCGAAAACTTCAACTTCGGCACCATGCACTACTGGGGCGTGTGGCACGGCCCCGACGACTTTGAGGGCTACAAACGCAACGTGGGCCGCTATATGAACGAGTACGGATTTCAGTCCTTCCCGGAATGGACGACCATCCGTGCCTTTTCGCAACCCACCGACTGGAGCCTCGAATCGGAGGTGATGAAACGCCACCAGAAAAGCTATATCGGCAATGGGGTGATTGCCAAGTTTACCAACAAACACTACAAAACGCCTACTGATTTTCAGGATTTTGTGTACAAAAGTCAACTCACTCAGGCCGACGGTATGCGTGCCGCCATCAGCAGCCACCGCGCCCGCAAAGGGCACTGCATGGGCACCATGTACTGGCAACTCAACGACTGCTGGCCGGGGCCTTCCTGGTCGGGCATAGACTATTTCGGGCGTTGGAAAGCATTGCACTACACCCTCCGCGAGTTGTACGCCGATCTGCTCATCGTGGCCGACAACGACCAAAGCCGCCTGAACGTCAACTTAGTTTCAGATCAGCTCAAACCCGTGAAAGGCAATCTCCTCATCGAAGTATTTCGCTTGGACGGGCGCCGGGTTTCCAGCCTCATGTTCGATCTGGATGTGCCGGCCAATTCCGCCGGCCAATACCTCGCGCTGCCGCTCAAAACCCTCCTCAAGCACGCCAAACCGCAGCAGGTTTTTGCCCGCATCCGCTTCATGGACGCCTCCGGAGAACTGGCTTCGACCATGCACTATTTCGCGCCGGCTAAGCTGATGCCGCTCGAAAAACCCGAACTTGATATTGCCGTAGATGAGGATACCCGCACCGTCACCGTGTCGTCTAAAACATTAGTTCGCAGCCTTTTCCTGTACTCGGCGTCTGGCGATTGCCGTTTCTCCGACAATTTCTTCGACTTGCTGCCGGGCGAAGCGCGCACGGTACGATACGAAGGCGCATTGGGCGATGGGATAAAATTTCAGTTTGTGGATTGAGTACTTAACTTCAGCACTACGCCCGCCGTAATGCGCGTGATGCCGCTGGTGTTTCTGCCGCTGAGGATGTGCGCCCCGCTGAGGTAAAAACCCACTTTTCCATTTTCGGAATAATAAGCCGTTCCGCCGATTTGGGTATAAGTGACGCCGTAAGCCTGAGGGAGATCGGGTACCATTGGAGCGTAATCTGCGCCGCCCTGCGTGAACTGCCGTTCGAGCCAGACATCCAGATAGTAATTGGCTGCCGGTAATCCCGCTTTGATGAGCCAGTTGGTGAAATTTTTGGGCTGTTCGGGGTTGTAATCCGGCCGCAGGAGCCGTACGCCGGCGATGTCTTCCTCGCGCAGGGCATCCAATCGCACATTGTAGCCTCCGGTCAGGTTGAAAAACGGCCCGAACCCCGAATCCCATTGCAATACCAAACGAGGTTGCAGCACCGTAGCGCGTTGGCCGATAGCCCCGGCAGCCAGGGGTTCGTAGTTCGACAAAGGCGCGCTGATACCGGCCGCAGCCACGGCATTGAAAAAACCTCCATCGCCGGTTTTGATGCGCAAGGGCCTGAATTTCAGGTGCAAACTGCCATCCTGAAAACCGCTCTGCGTAGAAGTGAAGACATAGGGCAGGGTGGCAACGATGTCCAAATCGTCGGTAAACCCATATTCTGCAAATAAGGCTAAAAATCGGCCCCGGAACGGCTCGTTGTAAACGGCCCCGTCCTTTCCGAAGAAGTCCTGAGCGGAGTTGTTGCTCAAAGAAACGGCAATGTCAAGATTGCCTTTGCCTTTCAGATAGCCGTCAATGGGGCCTTGTGCGCAAAGGGTGGCAGAAAAAAGGAGAGAGCAGAACGCCATTGGAATCAAACGTGTCATTGTTCAGATTTTGGGCAAAAGTAATTTGACAATAGTAATACTATTCAAAAAAACTGCTCTTCTTGTCGCAATGGAGACAGCCGAAAAGGACGATTGAGTAGCGTATGGAGTTTCTTTTCAACGATTTTGACAAAAATATAAAAACTGCCCTATCTTGAGGCCCGAAACCGGCGACAAAAAAACGCCTATTTTTCAACTCGACCGCAAACAGCAGGATTTATCATGGCAGTCGTTCACCTCAGCATTCTTTCATTGGTCAGTAGCGAGTCTGCCGAACAAGGCTCCGTTTTTACCATCCGGCCCTTGTTTTTACAACAGCCGGTGGCCACCCATGCGCGCTACGAGCGGGCGGTGGAATTGTACAAAAAGGATTTAGACAACGTATTCAAAGAATACCGGCTCAGTCGGGCCAACGAAGACATGCTCTTCTGGCTCATGTTTCAGCCCAAAGTCCATTTTGCAAAAAAGACGCTTCATATCCGCACCGGAAAAAGCATTGTCTCCGGCATGTTTACCATTGCTCACTTCGAAGTGGGCGGCTACACGTTTGTATTGCTCCCTGATGCAGACAATTATATGTGCATGGCCGAACCCGACGAGCGCGGCAAAGTACGGGTAGATGCTACTGCCGAAAAAGCGCTCCGGCAATTGTTTACACAAATGAAAAGCGATTGGGGGTCAGAGTTCGATCCGGCGGTCTTCCAGTCGCCCCGGCGGCAGTACATCACCTCCATAGACGTGAGTGTGCAATTGAAAACGGGACCATTTTCATTCGAACGTGCTGATTATGCCGACTTTTTTATGCGCATGAACAGCAGTTTTGATTTCGAGGGCGGCGAAGAACTGTTGAAAACAAGCACTGAACTGAACAATCGCTTTCCCTCCGAACTCAAACGCGCTCACTACCGCGACGACTGGGCCGACATGCTCTATCATCGCCTGTTTTCACCCGATCATGTCCCGCTGGCCTTGGTGGGGCCCGAAGGCGTGGGCCGCCATACTTTGCTTGAAGAGACGGTACATCGCTATTTGCAACAACACCGCGACGCCGATATTTCCATCAGCCCCAAAGCGGTGTGGCTGCTCGATCCCGTGCGCATCATCACCGGCATGAGCGTGGTGGGCATGTGGCAAAAGCGTTTTGAGTCCATCATCCGGCACATCATCGGCCCGGCCGAGTGGACCGACAAACCCGATGTGATGGTGGTGGACAACCCCGTGGCTCTGTTGCGCATTGGCCGCTATTCGGGGGGCAATCTGGCCTTGGCCGACGTGCTCAAACCCTACCTCGAAGCGCGCCGGTTTCCCTTTCTGCTGCTGGCTACACCCGAAGAATGGAGCATTTTGCAGGAGCAAGACCGGCGATTCAGCAGCCTGTTTCAGGTCATTCGTATAGACGAAGCGCCCCGCGACGACGCCCTCCGAATGTTGTTGGAAAAAAGAAAATCGCTGGAGCGCGAGTACGGCAGCGCATTTCGCATAGAGGCGGTAGATCAATTGATCAACATACATCGCAATTACCTCAGCAGCAGGGTTTTGCCGGGAAGTGTGGCCAAAATGATGGAACGCTTGTCGGTCAAATTCAGGCATCAGACCATAGATGCGCCCGATGTGCTCCGCGAATTTCAAAACGCCAGCGGCCTGTCGGAAGTCTTCTTGGACGACACGCAGATGCTCTCGGAAGAAGAGGTGCGCGCGGGTTTGGAGAGCATGTTGGTGGGCCAACCCGAAGCGTTGGATGTACTCGCCGGCGTAGTGATGCTGATCAAATCAAAATTGGCTGACAAAACCAAGCCCGTAGCGTCTATGTTGCTGGCCGGCCCTACCGGCGTAGGTAAAACACAGGCAGCCAAGGCTTTGTGCAGGATGCTCACCGGCAGCGAATCGGCCCTGATGCGCTTCGATATGAACGAGTACATAGACGGCAGCGCCGTGCAGCGCCTCATCGGCAGTTTTGCACAGCCCGAAGGCCAGCTCACCTCGACCGTGCGGCACAATCCTTTCGGGGTATTGCTGTTAGACGAAATTGAGAAAGCCAACCCCAAAGTACACGACCTCCTGTTGCAACTGCTAGACGACGGGCGCCTCACTGACAGCTTAGGCCGCACCGTTGATTTTTCCAATGTGGTGGTGGTTATGACCTCCAACCTCGGCGCGGCGGATGCTACCTCCGTCATCAGTTTCGGGCACAGCGAGGAAGACATCAGCACGGTGTATGTGCGGGCGGTGGAGAAGTTTTTCAGGCCGGAATTTGTCAATCGCATAGACAACATCATTCCGTTCCGATCCTTAGACGAAGAGCAAATCTATCAGATCGCGCGGCTGCAACTGCGCGAGATATTGCAACGAGACGGTTTTGTGCGCCGCAACTCCATCCTCAATGTTGACCAAAACGCCCTGCGCTGGGTATCAGCCAGAGGGTACGACAAAAAAATGGGCGGCAGGGCGCTCAAGCGGCAAATCGAAAGCGACCTCACCGAACTCTCTGCCGATCAATTGATTACCATCCCGCCCGGCGATTCCATCATCTTAGATATCTCGTTGGTAAACGAGCGTCTGCAACCGCGCATCCGCAGCATCAGGTATGCCCTGTCCATGTCCGGGCTGTTGCCAGAAGTACCGGATGAGGCCAAGGGGAAATCTTTTTTGCAGCAATTGCAACGCCGAGTGGACGCCTTCCGCAAACGCCTGGCAGACAGCGCCAAACGAGCCGCCGTCCACAGCAACAAAATAACCACCAACGATGTGGATTATTTTGAACTCAAAGAAAACGTCGAGTCGTTGCTGGAGGAAATTCAGCACCTGCACTTGTCTTACAAAGGCGAATATCTGACCTTGCACAAGCCGGTATCGCCGCTGCGCACCAAGCAGCCGGCTTTCGCCAACAGCTCCCGGAATTTCCACCAAGAAAAGACCTCCCGCGACGAGATGGTGCAGGAAGTACGCGAGTCGTATCGCTTTGGGCTGCCTCATTTCAACAGTGCAAAAACCATTTTTACCGACTTGCTGATTCGGTTGGAATTTCTTCAAATTCAATTATATGCGTTCCTCGAAGGCCGGGGTAAAGACAAGATCGAACTCCGCGTCTCATCAATGGCCAACGGCGCCGGTCGCGATGAGGCGCAGTATCTCCTGGAATGCTACGAGGCGCTCTTCCGCCATTGGGATGTTGCTTTTCGGGTATTCAAAAACGCCGGAAAGATAGAGGCTACGGGGTTTGGGCTGACGACCATACTGAAACCGGAAGCGGGCATTCACCTCTTCAATTCGCCGCACGATAGCGGTATTCCCATTTTGCTTTCCATTCAGGATGCCGGGCAATCAAACGACGCCCGTACAGACATGGAGCGGCTGGAAATCATACGAGAGTATGACCAGTTCAAACTCCTGTCGGATGTGCGCTCGGGCCTTATCAACGATATGCAGACGACGGTGCCGGAGATGCAGTTGTTGTTGTATTGCGGGATGAAGGCGGTGGGAGGGGTTCAGGGGTGAGGGGTGAGTGTGTGAGGGGTGAGCAACCCGAAATCTGGAACCCGAAACCTTGAACCCGAAACCCTTTGAACCATCCCATCTCGACGGTGTTTGTACTCGGACTTTGCTTTTTTCAATCGCGGAGCATCCGGCTCAAGGCCCGAAGCTCGCGACTACTCACAAAACGATCTTGAACCATAAATCAACAATGGCAACCGTAATTTTTACTTTTGAAGACGATTCCATCCCTTCCAAAACCGTGCAAAATGCGGAGGAAGGCTACTCTATACTCGAAATAGCCGAAGACAACGACGTGCATCTCAACCACAATTGCGGCGGGGTTTGCGCGTGCAGCACCTGCCATGTGTATGTGGAATTGGGCGAGGAGTTCCTGGAAGAAATTTCCGATAAGGAAGAGGATTTTATTGATCGCGCCATCAATCCCCGATTAGAATCCCGGCTTGGTTGCCAATGCGTTATTTTGGAAGACGACGCCGAAATTCACATCCAGATACCCGACCAAAGGCGCATCATTGGACATGAGCATTGAGTGAATGTGCTTTTTAACACGACTCCTAAAGCTGCGAGCCATGAGCTACAAGCTGTTAGCCTGTTTGCCGTTCGGAAAATAATTTTTCGTCATGGGGAAATTTCAAAACGCACTTTTGAAAAGGAGTGATTTTTTACTTTGGGATGCTCGAACTCGCGGCTCGAAACTCGAAGCTCGCGGCTTTTGGTGCGATGCTGAATAATTACCAAAAAAATAACAAAGATATGCCTTTCAAAGACCTCGAAGATTTGCCCATTCATTGGGCCGACCACGAAGACATTGCCATGAAACTGTACGAGCGTTTCGGCGATGAGTTCTCGGAGAGTAAAATTTACCGCATCCGTTTCACCGACCTCATCGAATGGGTGCTCGAAATTCCTACCTTTGCCGGAAAACGGGAAGAGTGTACCGAAGGCCATCTGGAGCAGATTCAGGCCAAATGGGTGTATGAATGGAGGGATAATCAGGATTAATGTCCGCCCGAAAATACAGCCTCTTTCCCACTCAAGGCTTTCGTTATGAACCATTTAGACGCATTCAGAGACATCACGACTTTCATTTTTGACGTGGACGGCGTGCTGACCGACGGCACGGTTTTTATCGAAGAAGACGGCCGCCTCCTGCGCACCATGCACGTCCGCGACGGGTTGGCCATGCGCACCGCCGTGAACAAAGGCTACCGGGTGGCCATCATCTCCGCCGGCAAATCCGAAGGCGTAAAAATCAGGCTCGAAGCACTCGGAATTGAGGACGTGCTCATGGGCCAGGAAGACAAAGTAGCCGCGTTCGACGGTTTGGTAGCCAAATACGGCCTCAATCCCGACCAAACCCTGTACATGGGCGACGACCTGCCCGACTATAAGGTGATGCGCAAAGTGGGCATGCCGGCCTGCCCCGCCGATGCCGCGCAGGAAATTCTGGAATTGGCCCGGTACATCTCGCCGGTTCCGGGCGGCCGCGGCTGCGTGCGCGACGTTATTGAAAAAACGCTGCGGCTGCGGGGAGACTGGCCCATACAAAACGACTGAGGCATGTCGCGGCGGGTACTCAACACATCGGTCTTTTCCCTCATCAGATGGCCCAATCTGTTGATAGCTGGTTTGGTACAGTATCTGCTGTATTTCAAGGTATTGCAGCCGGTTTTGGCTCAGTTCGGCATTTCACATTCATTAGACCTACTCCGGCTTTCCATGCTGGTGGTTATGACTTTGTGCGTCGCTGCCGGCGGCTACATCGTCAATGACATCGCGGATGTCAGAACCGACGAAATCAACCGCCCTGCCCGCGTCGTCATCAGCAAACACCTCTCTCACCAAACGGCCTACTGGTTGTACTTCATGTTTCAAATCGTGGGCTTCACCTTGTGGTTGTATCTTGTGTTTTATGTGCGCCGCATCCCGCTGCTGAGCGTTTTTCCTCTTCTGATCGGCGGACTGGCCCTGTACTCGCTGTACCTCAAACGCCTGCCTTTGCTTGGAAATGTGCTCATTGCTTTGCTCTGCGCCGCCGTACCTGGAATGGTGTGGTTGCTTGAGCAACAGGCATTTGTGCAATTATTTGCAACGGATGTAGCAGCCGGCCAAAGGTTAAAAATTGTGTTTCTATGGTACATGGCCTCGGCGTTTGTACTCACGCTCTACCGGGAATTGGTGAAAGACATGGAAGATGTGAAGGGCGATTCAGCTACCGGTTTGCGCACCCTGCCGGTGATATGGGGCGTTTCGGCGACGCGGTATTTGGCGGTTGTTTTTGCGCTGGTATCGGCTCTTGTTGTCGGAGTCATGCTGTGGCAATTGCAAACTGAGCTGCACGCATGGAAACAGATTGGCTACGGGCTATCGGTTTTACTGCCGATTCTGGTTTCCATCCTGTTGCTGTTCCGCGCCCGAACAGCCGCCGATTACCGACGCCTGAGTCATCTCGCCAAACTGATTATTTTGATGGGGTTGTTGTTGCCCTTGTGGCTTTGATGCAACATCAACTGCCCCAATGCAATGCTCTCATCATTGGGTGACAACTGCCTGTGAAACAACACGGTATGATGATGACTTAATCTATCTGAAATCAAATCCGCCAGCAGGCCATTTTGGAAAACCCCGCCGGAGCAAACGACGTAGCGCACCTTTTGCTCCGCAGCCATCCGTTCCGCCCAGCGAACCAATCGCAAATGAAACTGAGCCGCCAATACTTCCCGGCTTTCGCCCAATCGCAGCCCCTCGGCCAAAGGCAACAGCACATCCTCCGCCGACAGCCCGACCGAAGCAGCTGCCTCAATGCCGAAGTTTTCTCCTATGCCATATTTTTTAAATGCTTCCAATGCACTGTTTTCCAGCAACATAGCCGCCTCTCCCTCATAAGACGAACGCAAAGACAAGCCCAGCAGTGCCGCCGCCCCATCGAACAAGCGCCCCATACTGGAAGTAGTCAGCCGCGCCGGTTGTTGCAGCAACTGCCGATACACCCGCCATTCCGTCTCGCTGAACATCGGTTCCAACAAGTCGTGGCACTGCGGCAGGTGATGGCAGGCTGCGAGAGCGGAAATGCGCGGCTCTCGCGGCATTTTATCTCCCAAAATGAAGGGGAAATATTCGAGATGCCCAACGCGATTCATTTGCCCGTTTTCAAAACGAAACATCTCGCCGCCCCAAACCTGCCCATCGCTGCCCAAGCCCGTTCCATCCCATATCAGCCCCAAAACCGCCGCATCGGCAGGCAGTTCGGGATGCTCCGCCAGCGCCGCCGCGAAATGCGCCTCGTGATGCTGATACCTGAACACCGGAACCTGCCATTCCCCGGCCAATATCTCGCCCAGCCGGGTGGAATAATAATCCGGGTGCAGGTCGGTCAGCACCGCCTCCGGCCGGGCCGAAAGCAGGCCGAGCAGATGCCGCAGCGCCCATTGGAAACTGCGTTCTGTATCGAAATTCTGAAGATCGCCGAGGTACTGACTGAGGTAATAATTGCCCTGATGGCGCAATCCGAAAGCGCTTTTCAGCATGGCGCCCATAGCCAGCACAGTACCCGGAGCAGCCTTCCGTCCCGGCAGGATGAAGGTTGGGGCCAGTCCACGAGAGCGCCGCAAAACGATGCGCTCATGTAAAAACGGACTGAACCGAACTACGGAATCGTCTTGCGGAGTGGCAATATCCCGGTTGTGCAGCAGCAGCACGTCGGCGATGGAGGGCAGTTCGCACAGGGCGGTTTCGTTGTCGAATACGATGGGATGCTGCGTGGGATTGCCGCTCGTAGCCACGATGGGGCGACATATTCGGCGCAACAGCAATTCGAGCAGCGGAGCGTAGGGCAACATGACACCCACCTGATTCAAACCCGGCGCAATGTCTTTGACAGCCAGCTTTTTATGGCCGTTTGGCAACAAATCCACCAGCACGATAGGCGCCGCAATGCCGAGCAATTCCTCTGCCTGTTCCGGGCCGAGCTGCGCATCTTCCCGGAGCGATTCCAGCGAGGGGTACATCAGCGCGAAGGGCTTCGAGGGGCGATGTTTGCGGCGGCGCAGGGTTTGAATGGCCGTTTCGTTGCCGGCATCGCAGCACAACAAAAAGCCGCCTATGCCTTTGACGGCCAAAATTTTACCTTCCAAAATCGCTTCTGCCGCGAGACCGATCAGTTCATCCGGCGCGCCTGTCAGAGGTATTCCGTGTCCCGGCTGCCATTGCAGGGAAATGCCGCAGTCGGCACAGGAATTGGTTTGAGAATAGTAGCGCCGGTCCAATGGATTTTCGTACTCCGCCGCGCAATCCGGGCACATCGGGAAGGGCTGCATGGTGGTGAAGGGGCGGTCGTAAGGCAGTTTTTGGATGATGGAATAGCGCGGCCCGCAGAGGGTGCAGGTGATGAACGGGTAGCCGAAACGCCGGTTGGAAGGTGCGTGCAACTCCGCGCGGCAATCGGCGCAAAGCGCTACATCGGGCGTGAGCAATAGCGAGGCTTCTCCGGCTGCATCGCTGTGAACGATCTGGAAATCGCTGTAAGACTGAAAAGCCATCTCCTCCATCGTTGCCTCCGTGATGACGGCGAGCGCAGGCGCCTCATTTTGAACAGCTTGATAAAAAGAAGCCGCCGTCTCCGGCCCTGCATTGAACTCAATGTGTACGCCGTCCAATGTGTTGTTCACCCAGCCGCACAATCCAAACCGGTTCGCCAATTGATACACGAACGGCCGAAAGCCGACGCCTTGTACCTGACCTTGCAGGTGGATGTGGTATGTGCGGTGTGGAGGCAACTTTAAAACTTTTTTTTTAATTTTTTTATAAAAACAAAAAAACCGATTACATTTGCACAAAACTACGGATTATGGATTACAATCTCGCCTACTTATTTGTGGCTGCCTTGATTCCCCTCGTGATCGGCGCCGTATGGTATCATCCCAAAGTATTCGGAAATGCCTGGGCCAAAGCTGCCGACATGTCCGAAGCAAAAATCAACAGCGGTAACATGCTGGTCATTTTCGGCCTCACTTATGTACTGAGCGTGATGGCGGCTTTTATCATCAGCATGTTGGTCGTTCATCAGGGCCATATTTATTCAACATTGATGAATGAACCCAGCCTGATGGAAGAAGGAAGCGAACTGAATTTGTATGTCAAAGACTTCATGGACAAGTACGGCAGCAATTTCCGCACCTTCAAGCACGGCGCATTCCACGGCTTTTTCACGGGTTTGTTTTTCGCCATGCCGATATTAGCCGTCAACGCAATGTTTGAAAGAAAAGGCTTCAAATACATTGCCATCAACGCTGGCTACTGGATGGTGTCTTTTGCGCTGATGGGCGGGCTGCTGTGCGCTTTACTGTAAGCGTTTTCCCAACCTTACGCCTCTTTTTTCTTGCGGAAACCATGCGTTATCTGCCCCCAAAAGTTGTGCGGAAAGCGGGCTAAACCGGGGAAGCCAAGACGCGCGTCGCGGCCGTCTTTGGGAATGTATGCGGTGCCGAAAAGGTAGTCCCACAGCGCCAGACTGATGCCGAAATTGACTCCATAGCGACGCTCTTCCGGCAGGTCATGGGCGTGGTGCCAAATGTGCATTTCCGGGTGGTTGAAGATGCGTTTCATCAGCGGTCCCAACAGCAGCGCGCCTCCCAGTGCGAAACCGGCCATGACTCCGGTTTTGCCCAATACACTCAGGGGGCCAAAGAGGTTGACATCATACAAGCCGTTCGCCGCTACAATGCCGATCAACAAACCGAGCACAGCCCCGGTGACATAGCCGGGCACGCTGATGTTGGCGTGGTTGTAATGACCAATGGCCAAGGTAAAGATGTGAATGACAAAGAAATCGTGCAGGCCGATGCCGAGCAGCGCCAGCGGAATGTACTCAATGCTGCGATATACCAGCGTTTCCATCCAGTGGTAGCGGAGGTGCGCAGCGAAGCCCATTTGCTCTACCGAGTGGTGTACTTTGTGGTATTCCCATAGCCGGTCGGAACGGTGCAGCAGGCGGTGAACCCACCATTGTACAAAATCGCGCACCACGAAGCCGGTGAGCAGCACCGCCCAGGCAGGCCAGTATTGCATGGGATTGGAGGCTTTGAGGTTGAAGCCCGTGAGGTGCAGGATGCTTTCGTTGAAAAAGCGCACCACGACATCGGAAGCCGCATTGTAAATGATGAGTGAAAAGAGGAAAAAATTGAAAAACATGTAAAAGGCATCTAACCAGAAGTCTTTGCGAAAGCGCGGCTGCTCTTTGCGCCAGGGGCTGAGCCATTCAAGGATGAGGAAAAACAAGGACACTAAAATGAGCCAGTAGAAGTAGTTGTTCCAGCCCGGCTGCGTGATTTCGTGCCAGAAGTAATTGGCGTAGCCTTTGTAGCTTTTGAGGAAGGTTTCCCAGTAAGAGAGCATGGAAAAAGTTTGAAATTCAAGAAACTGTAAGGACTGCGATATGGTCTGCCGTCAATTCTACAGGAGTGCTGATGTCGTATAGAACCAGAGGATCCAGATCAAAATATTCTTCAAACTCCATGCCATTTGAAAGCCGTGTAGTACGAACGATGCCTGGCCAGCAGAGCGTGCCGTCACGAAGAGATACCGTATTAAACTTGTTTACATCCAACGCTGCCGACCTAAATGAATCCTCCGAATAATGGTTCCTTAAAAAAAAGGTCAGCATATCGAGTTTCCTTTGCTCTCCTGTGTTGAAGGTGCAAATCAGAATGAAACCATCAATGTGGTTGATGGAAGTGATACGTGGTATTTTAGCTTGCTTCATCATTTTGAGTGGTTGTTGTTCCAGATTTCCATAAGCGAAAGCCATCAGAATAATTTCTTATTCAACAAATAAAGCAAATACACCCAGGGCAACCCGTGCATAAAGAAATCCAACCAGTCTATGAGTCCCATGCCTACCGCGCCGCCGGCAATCCAGCGAACCTTGCCCAGAATGTGCGGTTCGGGGAAAAAAGGCGCCAGGCCCAACGTGAGACACAATACGGCTGCCGTGCGCCAGTCTTTTATCAGAGTAGATATTTTATTGTCTTTCATTGCTGTATTTTTGAGGCTTCAAAAGTAGTGAAATGAGCACGAATACCAAGAATACCCTGCCGAAAATTGTGGTTTTGGACGGCTACAACCTCAATCCCGGCGACCTGAGTTGGGCCGCGTTGCAAGCCCTTGGCGAGGTGATGATTTATGATTTTACCACCCCGGAGGGGATCGTTGAACGTTCGGAAGGAGCAGCGATTTTGTTGGTCAACAAAGCCGTCATCCATCGGCAAATTATGCAATTATTGCCTGATTTGCAGTGCATTGTAGTCACTGCCACCGGATACAACAACATAGACGTCGCCGCTGCCCGCGAACGGGGCATTACCGTGTGCAATGCCGTGGGGTACAGTTCGGAGGCAGTGGTGCAGCACGTTTTTGCGTTGCTGTTGGAACTGAGCAACGCCGTAGGTCGCCACCATGATTCGGTGCAGGCAGGCGACTGGGCCGCGCAACGGAGTTTTTGCTACACCTTGCAGCCCATCCACGAAATTGCCGGCAAAACGATGGGCATTTACGGCTTCGGCAACATCGGCCGCCGGGTAGGAGAAGTGGCGCTGGCTTTCGGAATGCGGGTATTGGCCACACACAAACATCCCGAACGCGACGCCCGGCCCGGTGTGCGCTTTGTACCCATCGAACAGCTTTTTGAAGAAAGCGACGTCATTTCGCTGCACGCGCCGCTCAGCGCGGCCAATACAGGCATCGTCAACGCTGCCTTGCTGTCGCGCATGAAACCCTCGGCCCTGCTCATCAACACGGGGCGCGGCGGTTTGGTAAACGAGGAAGACCTGTTGGAAGCATTGCAAAAAGGCAATTTGGCGGGCGCCGGTTTGGACGTACTATCCATAGAGCCGCCGGCCGCAGATCACCCGCTCATCGGGGCGCCCAACTGCATTGTGACGCCGCATGTAGCTTGGGCTTCGGTGCAGGCCCGGCAGCGATTGATGGATATTTGTGTGCAGAATGTGCGGGCTTTTCTGGATGGAGCGCCGCAGAATGTGGTGTAAAAGCTTACATCTTCTGATCCAATCCGCTCGCGCAAGGTTCTACCTTGTGCGGATTATCACGCGGGTTCTACCCGCCTGCCATACCCGCCCTTTTTACATCTTCTGATCCAACCCTTTTCCAGTTTCGATGTGGCTGAAAGTAGGAATCAACTCCCGCATCAGCGTCACCAAATCACCTTTGTCGGTATCCTCAGAGCGGAAGACCTCCCGCAGGCGTTGCAATTGCGCCTCCATTTCCGGCAGCGAATGTGGCGCCGTGGCGGCAATGACCCCCAGCGATTGAAACAAATCCATGCGGACTGCCTCGCCTTCCGTCACAAACTCCTCGAACGGCTTTTCGCCCGATGTATCGGAATCGAAAAAATACACGGGGTAATAATCGGCGCCGGGCAGGTAGCGAGCCGCCTTTTCGCGGGCATCGTCTTCAGAGGCGCAATAGTCAATTTTGTAGCCCAATTCGTGCAAGAGTGCTTTCGCGATGTCGGTAAAAGCGGTGAGTTGACTTTCGTCCAATTTCGGGAAGAAGATATTGCCGGGTTCGCCGGCTATGCAGGCCAGCAGGCAGATTTCACCGGCTTCGCGGGGCGATACGAAATAGCGGCGGATGTCTTTGGGCGCCGACAGCGGCTGGTTTTTGGCCATCCGTTGCAGAAATCCGTCGGGCAGGCTGCCGTTGGAAAACGCCACATTGGCAAAGCGGGCAGTCGTCACCGGCAGTCGGTCGGCGTAAGCCAGCAACAGGTTTTCCATCAGTTTTTTACCCGCGCCCATCACATTGGCAGGGTTGGCGGCTTTGTCGGTACTGACGCAAAAGAAGCGCTCCGGCGGAAATTGAACCAGTAAATCGAGCAGGGTTTTGGCCTGCAACACATTGTTTTCCAGCATAGCTTCTATGGCGAAGCGATCTTTTTCGGAACGGACGTGTTTGTGCGCCGCGAAATTGGCCACGATCTGAAACGGCCCTTCCTGCCGGAACATGCGCTCAAATACCGGCGCCTCAAACGACATGGGGTAAGTGAGAAAAACAGGCGGCACGGGCAGCTCGTGGGTGCTGCGCAGGTCGCGGGTCAGTTCGGTAAGGCCGTTTTCGTTGATGTCCACGACCACCAAAGCGGCGGGTCGGTATGGCAACATGGCTTTGATGAACGCGCTGCCGATGCTGCCTGCGCCTCCGATGACCAATACGCGGCGGCCTTCAATGCGGCTCCGCAACACGGGGTCGTTGGCTACCATGTCGTAGTAAGTCAGGCTTTTATCTCGCTGAGTGACGTGCCGGGAGATGAAATCTTCCAACTGAAATGCTCGCTTCATGTTCGCTTTGGCTTGGTTTGTCGGGCGAAGGTATGGAACGCGGCCGGAATAAATGGGTGTAAAATGTTGGTATCTGTCTTATCTTGCAACGCCTTTTCTACACAATAAAAAAACCATGCGTCATGCTGACCGAAAATGCCCTCCGATTTCTTTCCGACCTGTCGCTCAACAATGACCGCGACTGGTTTCATGCCAACAAGGCCCGCTATGAAAAAGACGTCAAAAAGCCGTTTGAAGCCTTTGTGGCGGCGCTCATCGAACGGGCGCAGGCACTCGACCCGGCCATATTGATTACGCCTCGGCAGGCCATTTTCCGCATCCATCGGGATACGCGCTTTTCGGCCAACAAAGAGCCGTATAAAACGCATGTATCGGCCATCATTTCGCCCTTCGGTACGCGGCACAAGGAGTATCCGGGGTTTTATGTGCAGGTATCGGCAGATAAGTTGTGGCTGGGTGGCGGCGCTTATTTTTTAGAAAAAGAGAGTTTGCTAAAAATCAGGGAAACCATTGCTGAAAACGGCGAAGAACTGACCGACATCGTTCAACACCCTGATTTTGTGCAACACTACGGCGAAGTGCTGGGCGAAAAAAACAAACGCCTCACACCTGAATTTCAGACGATTGCAACCCAAATGCCGCTCATTGCCAACAAGCAATTTTACTTCATGGCCGAATTGGAACCCGAAGCAGCATTGGGCGCACAGGCATTGGACAGAGCTATGACTTACTATCTGGCCGGCAAGCCTTTGTGCGATTTTCTGGCGCAAGCGATGGGAGACTGAAATTACATTTCTTACCTTTGTCGCCTGTCTAAGGGGCAATAAAAAATAAATTTGCCCCACTACAAAACTGTAAAAATTCCCACATGGACCACCAAGCAATCGAAAACCTCAGAGTAGCGCTGCGCGAGTCGCCGCACAATATTCCCTTGAAACAAATGCTGGCCGAAACCCTTCTGCGGGCAGGCCTCTGGGACGAAGCCGAGCAGGAGTATTCGGAGTTACTGGCCATTTCCGAGGAGGACAGTTACAAAACCGCATTGGCCCGCATATTTTTTGCCCGCGGCGAATACTCCAAATGCAACGTGCTGCTCGAAGCACTGTTGAACAGCAACTACGACGATATGGATGCCCGGCTGCTGCACGCCAAAGCCCTCCTGCGCGAACAACAACCGGAGGCCGCCCGCGAAGCATACCGCAAAGTGCTGGAACTCGACCCCGGATTTACAGATGAAGAATTAGATCAGGCATTGAGGCTCCCGGCAGCTTCCGACGACCTGCTGGACGAAATACTGGGAGACGACAATCTTATTTTTAAACCCGAAATCAACTTCGATGATGTAGGTGGTATGGAGGGCGTGAAAAAAGAAATTGATCTTAAAATCGTCAAGCCGCTGCAGCACCCGGAATTGTACAAGGCTTACGGCAAAAAAACAGGAGGCGGTATCCTGCTGTACGGGCCTCCGGGCTGCGGCAAAACCTTCATTGCCAGGGCTACGGCCGGCCAGATCAACAACCTGTTTCTCAGCGTGGGGCTGGAAGATATTTTAGATATGTGGGTCGGGAGCAGCGAAAAAAACCTGCACCATATTTTTGAAACCGCCCGCGACAACAAACCCTGCGTGCTTTTTATTGATGAAATAGACGCTCTGGGCGCCAGCCGAAACGACATGCGACACTCTGCCGGACGGCAACTCATCAATCAGTTTTTGATGGAACTCGACGGCGTTGAATACAACAACGACGGCATGCTCGTCTTGGGCGCTACCAATGCACCCTGGCATTTAGACGCGGCGTTCAGGCGGCCCGGCAGGTTTGATCGCATCATTTTTGTTCCTCCACCGGATGAGTCGGCCCGGCAGTCAATATTCCGTTTAAAACTCAAAGACAAACCCGTCGAAAATATTGATTTTCAACAACTCGCAAAAAAAACCGAGCATTATTCAGGCGCCGACATCGAAGCCGTCATTGACTTGGCCGTAGAAGAAAAACTGACGGATGCTTTTCAGACAGGACAAATACAAGCCCTTCGTACCAAAGACCTCCTGACGGCCATTACCAAACACAAACCCAGTACTTCCGAGTGGTTGGCCACCGCCAAAAATTACGCCTTGTTTGCCAATAACTCCGGCCTTTACGACGACGTACTGAGCTACCTCAAAATCAAAAAATGATGAATCGAGACGTATTGCAAAAAGTAGAGATACTGATACAGCAGGAAAAGTACAGAGAAGCCCGCCGCATCCTGGAAGACTTGCTCCCACAGTCGCCCGACGACGGGTTCATTTATATGGCATTAGCCGAAGTGTATCAAAATCTGAAGGAGTACGACAAGGCACTGGAATTGATCAATACAGCCATTGGCTTAGAGCCGGAATCGGGAGACGCGTACCAGCGGAAGGCTAATATTCTACTTTCTATGGATCGCTTCAAGGAGGCCGACGATGTATTGGACCGGGCCATTGAACTGTCGCCCTGGGATGCCGACAATTATGGGTTGCGGGCATTCATAATGGCAGCAAATTTACAGTTTGAAGGCGCGCTCTACTGGGCCGACAAAACATTGGAAGCCGATCCGAAAAACTTGCTGGGGCTTAACATCAGAAGCACCTCTCTGATGAAACTTAACAGGCAGGAAGAGTCTTTTCAAACCATAGAAAACGCGCTTGAAGAAGACCCCGACAACCCTTACACCCATGCCAATCATGGTTGGAATTTATTGGAAAGAGGCGATCATCAAAAAGCGCTTATCCACTTCAGGGAGGCCCTCCGCCTTGATCCCGATATGGAATACGCCCGTGACGGCATGGCCGACGCACTGCAAAGCAAGTACTGGCCCTACAGGATGTTTATGAAATATGCCTTCTGGATGGGCAACCTCACCGAGAAGTACAAATGGGGGGTGATCATTGGCTTGTACCTGGCATTGAACGCCCTCAACAATCTGGCCGAACGCAATGAGACACTGCGTCCGTACCTGTATCCCGTGGTAGTGGCCATAACCATTTGGGCTTTTTCTACCTGGATCACGCGCCCATTGAGCAACCTGACGCTGAGATTCCACCCCTTCGGAAAATACCTGCTGAACGACCGGGGCAAAATGGCTACCAATTTTGTGGGTCTGAGCCTGCTGCTTTGTTTGGTCGGGGGGCTGGGATACCTCATTTCAGGCCATTTCGGCTGGGCGGCTCTGGGGGGATTCGGACTTACCATGATGCTTCCCTTAGGTTCGATGCTGACCCGGCAATCCAATTATATATTGCCTGTTTATACAGGCGTTTTGGCAATACTGGGACTGTGGGCGGTTGTCATTGCTTTTTCCGTCAATGAAATGTGGAACACCGTAGCGCTTATTTACATCGGCGGGGTATTTGTTTACCAATGGGTAGCCAATTTTGTCATCATGCGCTCTAATCGGTATTTGTAGAAATCTTTACCGGCCACGCCTCACAAAACACGCCCTTTAGCGGGCTTTCATCCAAATACCCTGCTCATTGATAGAATAATTTGGCCTGTGCCGCCATGCAGGCGTACTATTGTGGGACAAAAATCATTGCATGATGAAGTCTCCGATTCACCTGTACGGAACCCTGTTGCTTGCTTTTTTCATCAGCACAGCGGCCGTAGCACAATCCACCCTCTGGTCTTTGGAAAAATGCGTCAACTACGCGTTGCAGAACTCCCTTCGCATCAAGCAGGCGCAAGCCACCCTGCGCGACGGCGAGCTTTCTGTAAAACAAGGCCAAATGAGCCGCCTGCCTTCCGTGAACGCCAGCAGCGGTCTGGGGGCGCAGTTTGGTCGCACCATTGACCCCTTCACCAACACCTTTGCCACCAGCTCCATTACCTTCAACAGCTTTGGCCTCAACGCAGGCATATTGCTGTACAACGGCGGCAGCGTCAATGCCGGCATCAACAGGAGCAAGTTGGAACTGGAAGCGCGCCAATACGACATGGAAAACACCTCCAATACCCTCGCACTGGAGGTGGCCCGCGCTTATCTTACCATTCTGCTTGCGCAGGAACAATTGGACAATGCCCAGCGCCAACTTACCCTCTCGCGGCAGCAATTGGATCAAACTTCCAAGCTCATCAATGCCGGCGCCCTGCCGCCCAACGACCGCTTAGATGTGGAGGCGCAAATAGCCCGCAATGAGCAGGTGGTCGTCGAAGTGCGCAATGCCGTTACCGGCGCTTATCTCACTCTGCGCCAATTGATGGAATTGCCCGCCGAAGAAACATTGGTCATCGAGCGGCCTCAAATCAATGTGCCCGAAGTAGTGGACGAAGCTACTTTCGCCTTTCCTACGGTGTATTCCACCGCATTGGGCAACCAACCTCAAATCAAAGCCGCCGACATCCGCCTGCGCGCTGCTTCTCACGACATCACCATCGCTCGCTCCGGTATGTTGCCTACCATTACCTTCGGCGGCAACCTCAATACCGCATTTTCCTCTGTGGCACAACGAATTGCAGGGATCAATACGGTGCGGCAATCGCAGATTGTCTTTATCAATGGCCAAACGGTTACCATCGAAACGGACGTACCCTCGGCGGAATTTGAAAAAATTCCGTACTTTTCTCAGTTGAGCAACAACTTCGGGCAGTCGGTCGGCCTCAATATTTCCATTCCGATCTATAATAACCACCGCAACAGCATAGCCGTAGAGCGCGCTCAGTTGGGCGTACTCACCCAGGAATTGCAAAATCGCCAACAGCGGCAATTCCTCCAAACCGCCGTACAGCAGGCCATCAACGATACCAGAGCCGCCCGTGAAGCCTGGTTGGCGGGGCGCCGTGCAGTAGAAGCGGCTCAGGCTGCTTTCGACAATGCGCAGAAACGCTTCGATCTGGGCGCCATCAACGCGTTGCAATACAGCACCGCCCGCATTACCCTCGATTCGGCGCAGGTGGACCTCATCCGGGCCAAGTATCAATACCTCTTCAACCTGAAAAACGTAGAGTTTTACATGGGTAAACCTTTGCAGTTGAATTGATAACCGGAAGGAGCGGTCAGCTTTAGTGCGGCAAATGGCCTGATAAAAGCTGAGCGCTCTGCCGGCGCGTGAGGGGGCTGAAGGAAGCGACCTTGAGGAGCGACTGAAGCACCCGACGGGGCCACAGGCTTCTACCAGCGCCCCGGCACGCCACCCAAAACTGTACGCATCATTCTTTCATTCCGAGCAACTTAAATAAAAGACGAAAGTCATGGCAAAACGCAAAAATAACAACTGGATTCTCTTCGGCCTTCTGGGCGTAGTGGCGCTGCTCGTAGTAGTGGCCGTAGTGAAACAAAAGTCTAAGCCCAAGGGCGAGCAAGTGATGGTGGAAAAGGCGGAAACGCGCACCATCAAAGAAAAAGTAGCCGCCAGCGGCAAGATTTTCCCGGTCACGGAAATCAAAATCAGCTCCGACGTATCAGGCGAGGTGGTCGAATTATATGTGGAAGAAGGCGACTCGGTAGTGGCCGGTCAACTGCTGGCGCGTATTGACCCAGATGCCTATCAGTCGCAGGTAGAGCGCGGCCAGGCAGGCGTGCGCAGCGCACAGGCACAAGCCGCCAACGCCCGCAGCCAAATTGAGACGCTGCGCGCACAAAAAGAGCAGATTGAGGCGCAACTGACCAACGCCCGCGAAATTCACAATCGCAACGAGAAGCTGAAAAAAGAAGGCGTTATCTCCGATGCCGATTTCGACAATTCGCTGTCCAACCTCCGTGCCCTCGAAGCCAATCTTCGCTCTTCCGACGCCAGTATCAAGGCCTCGCAGGAAAGCGTGCGCGCCGCCGAGTTTCAGATTCAGAGCGCCGAAGCAGGATTGCGCGAACTGCAAACCAGCCTCCGCCGCACCACGCAATACGCACCCAAAGGCGGCATCATCTCCAAGCTCAACATCGAAAAAGGCGAGCGCGTAGTAGGTACCATCCAGATGGCCGGCACCGAAATGATGCGCATTGCCGACCTCAGCACCATGGAAGTGCGCGTGGACGTGAGTGAAAACGATATCCCGCGCGTCTCCATCGGCGATTTGGTGGACATCGAAGTGGACGCCTACATTGGCCGCAAGTTCAAGGGCCGCGTCACACAAATTGCCAACTCTGCCAACTCCGCCGGCGGCTTAGGCGCCGCCCTCACTACCGACCAGGTGACCAACTTTGAAGTGCGCATCCTCATCGAACCGGCCTCCTATGCCGACCTCGTGACACCCAAAAAGCCCTATCCTTTCCGGCCAGGTATGTCCGCCTCCGTTGACATCAACACCCAGACGCTCAAGGATGTACTCAGCGTGCCTATCCAGGCCGTCACCACCCGCGAAAAAGAAGGGCTGAAGAAAAAAACCACTACCAACGAAGATGGAGAAGAAGTAGAAGCGGAAAAAACTCTCGACGACCTCATCGAGGTAGTCTTCGTTGCCAAAGGCGATACTGCCCATCTCGTGGAAGTAAAAACCGGCATCCAGGACGACTCTTACATCTACATCATTTCCGGTCTCAAAGCCGGCGACGAAGTCATCAGCGGCCCCTACACCGCCGTATCCCGCAAACTCAAGCAGGGCATGGTTATCCGTCGCGCCACAGAAGACGAACTCAATCCGGCCAAGAAGAAAAAGAAAGAAGAGGATTAACAATTGTTTTGGGCGCCCCCGCCACTCGCAGGCCGCCCCTTCAGCCTTCATCCGGCAAGGGGCGGCCACAAGCAGGCGGGCGGGTCATCCGCTGCATGGCGGCGGTCGAACGTAGCAGAGACATTGCATGCAATGTCCCTACGGCCGACCGCCGCCATTCCGCTACTGCCCCTGGCGCCCCCCCCAGTAGCTGCCGGTCGTGCGCGGCGCTCTGCCTGGTCCAGCC
>ERZ761603.901-NODE-901-length-23480-cov-40.055880_pt1 | contig 23480 bp, 19 predicted proteins | sample MGYA00511879_ERZ761603 | MGnify/ENA primary metagenome ERZ761603 (study PRJEB28899, sample SAMN02850040) | bioreactor sludge metagenome | biome: EBPR Sludge; feature: EBPR Bioreactor; material: flocular biomat | place: Australia: Thorneside Wastwater Treatment... | reverse complement strand
AGATTACAAGGTGACTGGAGTTCAGACGTGTGCTCTTCCGATCTGCCCGCGACCGCTGGGCCGCCCTCGGCCGCGCCGCCCGCGCCGACGCCGAACGACTCCACGACCCCGACCCGGGTCGCACCTTACTCCGCCTGCTCGAAGAGGCCTCCGTACACTGATCCCAATGGCCTCGCACCCCGACGCACGCCCCCCCGTTCACCGCGCCCGCAAGCGGGGTGTCGTCTCCCGCGCCCTCGACCGGGCCGCCCAGCGCCGATTCTTCGAACGCCTCATCAAGCACACCAACAACTTCGACAAGGTCTCCTGGCTGGGGACGCCCGTCTGGCAGAACGTCTTTGACCTCTGGACCATCCAGGAAACCATCGCCGCCGTCCGCCCGGACATCCTCATCGAGACCGGCACCAACCGCGGCGGCTCATCCTTCTTCTACGCTCAGCTCTTCGACCTGCTCTACCCCAACGACCTCTCCAAAGGCCGCCTCTGGACCGTCGACATCGAGAAGCTCCACGACCTGCGCCATCCGCGCGTCACCTGCCACCTCGGCAGCTCCACCGCCCCCGAGACCCTGACCGTCCTCAAAGACTGGATCGGCCCCGGCAACCCCCGCGTCATGGTCATCCTCGACAGCGACCACTCCCGCGCGCACGTCCGGGCCGAGCTCGAGGCCTACGCCCCGCTGGTCTCCCCCGGCAGCTATCTGCTGTGCCAGGACGGCGTCATCGACGACCTGCCCATGTTCCACAAGAACGGCGAGCAGGGTCCGCGCCTGGCGATCGACGATTTCTTCGCCACCAGCCCCCACGCCCGCCACTTCGAGATCGACCACGAACGCTGCGAGCGATTCCTCATCACGCACCACCCCAAAGGGTGGATTCGCCGCCGTTCGAACGATTGAGACTCATTCTCAGCCACGCTAGAGTGGGGTATGACCCTGCTCGCCGAAGCGCCGCCGGTCTCCAAGCAGTTGTCCTCATGCCGTCCGGGCGACATCGGGCGTGTGACGCAGGTCGATCTGCCCGCGCCGGACGCGTCGATGTTGCGTGCCATGGGGCTTCGCGTGGGGGCGATGGTGCGGATCTCCCGCGTGGGCGAGCCCACCGTGGTCGAGGTGATCAGCGGGCACGAGTGCCGCTGCCACTGCCGATGCCGCATCGGCGTCGCCCGCTCCCTTGCCGCCGCCATCACGCTGACCCTCGGGGCCTGACCGATGACCACCACCGACGCGACCGGGCTCCGCCACGTGGTCTTTCTGGGCAACCCCAACACGGGCAAGACCACACTCTTCAACCGGCTCAGCGGCCTGAAGGCCAAGACGAGCAACTTCCCGGGCACGACACAAGAGTCTCGCACCGCGCACCTGCACGACGCGGAAGGCCCTCTTGCGATCATCGATCTGCCCGGCGTGTACTCCCTCGAACTCGACATGAGCGAGGCGAGCATCTGCCGCGAGGTTCTGGCGGGTCGTCTCGCGCCCACCGGCGAACGTGCCGGCGATCCCGACGCCGTGCTGGTCGTCGTCGATTCGACCAACCTCGCCCGCAATCTGATCCTCGTGGGCGAGGTGCTCCGCCGTCGGCTTCCAACGATCGTCGCCCTCAACATGATGGATCTGGCGGACCGCGAGGGGCTCGCCATCGACACCGATCAGCTCGCCGAACGACTCGGCTGCCCTGTGCTGCCCATCGCCGCCCGCAGCGGTCGCGGCACGGACCGCATCCTCCCCGCCGCCCGCCGAGCAACGATCCCGAACCACACGCCCCCTGGCACCCGCGAGGGGCTCGAAGCGTGGGCCGACGAGGTCTACGCCGCGGTCGTGCGTCGTGTCGGCGCCGGGCACGCCGACGATCACGCCGGCGCTCCCCATGCCGCGCACGATGACCACGACGACCGCACGATGCCGGACCTGACCGATCGCATCGACCGCGTCACGATGCACCCCGTCTTCGGGCCGGTCCTTCTGCTGGCCGTCATGGCCGGTCTCTTCTGGTCCATTTTCAGCCTCGCCGCCTACCCGATGGACGGCATCGACCTCATCTTCGGCACGCTCACCGAACGCCTCGGCAACGCCCTGCCCGAAGGCATCCTCTCCGACCTCTTTGTCAACGGCATCGTCGCCGGGATCGGCGCGACCGTCATCTTCCTCCCCCAGATCTGCCTGCTCTTCTTCCTCCTCTCTCTCCTCGAAGACACCGGTTACCTCGCCCGCGGCGCCATGCTCGTCGACCGCCTGCTCCGCCCGTTCGGCCTTCCCGGGCACGCGTTCGTGCCATTCCTCAGCAGCCACGCCTGCGCCCTGCCGGGCATCATGTCCGCACGGGCTGTCCCCGATGCTCGCGACCGCCTCGCCACGATCCTGGTCGCCCCCTTCATGACCTGCTCCGCCCGACTGCCCGTCTACATCCTGCTCATCACGCTTTTGTTCCGTGACAGCCCGGTCCGGGCCGCCCTGGCCTTTGTCGGGTGCTACGCCCTGGGCATCGTGGCGGCGCTGCTGAGCGCCCTGCTCGCCCGCCGCACGATCCTCCGCGGCCAAAGCCGCCCGATGATCCTCGAACTGCCCACCTACAAGATCCCAAGCCTGCGCACCGCGCTGATCACCACCGCCGATCGCGCCTGGACCTTTCTCAAGAAAGCCGGCACCACCATTCTGGGCATCTGCATCGTGCTGTGGTGGCTCGGCAGCTACCCCCACCTCACTCAACCCTCGCAGACCGCGACCCAGCTCCGCGAACAAGCCGCCGAGGTTCGTTCCGCGGCCGACGTCGCGATGGTCGTCGAGGGATCCACGATCAATCCCTCCGCGATGCCCGAAGCAGAGCGTGCCTCGCTCGCCGAGACGCTCGATCAGCGAGCGGAGCGTGCCGACGCCGTCGCCGCCCAGACGCAGACGTTCATGGGACGACTGGGGCGACTCGTCCAGCCGATCTTCGCCCCGCTGGGCTACGACTGGCAGCTCTCGGTGGGCGTGCTGTCGAGCTTCGCCGCCCGCGAGGTTTTTGTCTCGACCATGGCCGTGGTCACCACGGGCTCGGACGATGCGGAGGACGAGAGCATCATCTCCTCCGTGCAGAACGCAACGCGGGACGACGGCACACCGGTCTTTACCCGCCCGGTCGCATGGTCTTTGCTGGTCTACTACGTGCTGGCGATGCAGTGCCTCCCCACGCTCGCCGTCACCGCGCGCGAGTCCGGCCGGGCCCGGTGGGCGCTCCTTCAGCTCGCGTGGATGTGCGGGCTGGCCTACGCTGCCGCCTTCGTGACGTACCAGATCGCTTCACGCCTGGGGTAAGTCCGCCGTGATGATGCTCGCGTCCATCGCGCCCGCCGCCCCCGCCTTTCCCTGGCACGATTGGCAGTTCTGGATCGCCACCACCATCGCTCTGGTCGCGCTCATCGCCCTAGTGCGCAAGTTTGTTCCCGCCACGTGGCTGCCGGGGTTTCTCGCGCGGGGCAAGCCCCGCGGACGCAAGGTGACCCTCACCATCGACGGGAAAACGCCCGGCCGGAACGACAGTCCCAAAGCCTGAAGCGGGCGAACTTCAGCAGCCCGACTCGTACGCCGACACGAACGCGTCGAAATCGATGAAGTCGACGAAGCCGTCGCCGTCGAAGTCGGCCGCGAAGGTGTCGCCGCTCTCAAAGGCGGAGACAAACGCGTCGAAATCGAAGAAGTCGATGAACCCGTCGCCGTCGATATCCGCGGGGCATAGGGGTGTCACGTCGCCCGTCAAGCAGACCGCAAAGCCCTGCGAACCCACGTTGACCGCGGCCGCCGACACCCGAAGCACCGCAATCCCCGCCGAAGGCGAGGTCAGGAGCACCTGCTCGGTGTTGTTGATCGCGTCGGGCGAACCGCCCGAGCGAGATGAGCCGTTGGTGAAGTTGTTGCCCAGGTACACGTCCGCGGCCGACGTGGCCACGGACAGGTTGAGGTTGTTGATCGCCGCGCTGGACGCGTTGACCGCGGCCGGCGCGTCGTGCCACACCAGCGTTGCCTCGACAGTTGCAGCGCCCGAGTTGATCCGGAATCGCTGCATCCACGAGCCGCCTGTGCTCAGGGCATCGTCCGTCCCGTTGCGAACGTCGTGCACCACGAGCTTTCGTGCGTCTCCCGTCAGGTACAGAGCATTGTCCAGCAGCACGCGCCCCCACCCCTCACGCGCGGCGGGATACCCGGTAACGTTGGCCATGTCCACGGCACTGTTGATCAGGCACGCCTTGATCAGTGCGCCCGACGGCGTGAACGCATCCTCGGCCGTCGCCACGCCGCTCGGGTCGTCCCCGTTCGTGAAGTACTGACGGGCCAGGGCCGCCGCGCCGGCCACGGCGGGCGCCGCCATCGACGTGCCCGTGAGGGAAATCACGCCGCACGAGCTGCTTGCCTGCGACGAACGCGTGCTGCAACCGGGCGCGGTCACCTCGGGCTTGCGCCGCCCGTCGTTCGTGGGGCCGGCTCCGCCCGAACACATCGAGCCCTGAGACCCCGTGTCGCCGCTCGCCGCGACCGCAAGACAGTTCTTCGCGTTCTCGGGGTTCTTGAGCAGCGACCCGTTGGTGATCGCGAAGATCACCAGGTTGTCGTCGTACTGCCACGAGAAGTTGTCGATCGATCGGCACGCTCCGTCGTACGCCGTCGTCGAGTCGTTGCCCCACGAGTTCGTGTGGATCGCCGCGCCCTGCCCGCGGTGCAGATTGAACCGGTTGAACATCTGCGATTCGGTCATGCTCGGGATCGAATGGAACACCATTTTCGCGCCGTACGCGATCCCGCGCGTGTCGTCGTTGGCGCCGTTGTCACCAACCGCCGTCCCCGACACGTGTGTCCCGTGCGAATCGGCCCAGAATCCCCCGTTGTGCGCCAGCACCTTCCGGTGATTCGGACCGATCGGGTTGCTCGGATCCACGAACGAGCAGTGGTTCGGGTCAAACCCGCCGTCGATAATCCCGATGATCTGCCCGCCGCCGGTCAGCCCGGCCGTGTACATCGGCGTCGAATTCGCCACGTTCGACTGCACGATCCAACGCACCGTGTTGTTCCGCAGCGTGAATTCCGGCGCATCATCCACAAACATCACGTCCGACAGATTCGCGACCTCAGCCCCCGCCGCGACGGGCATCGTCGCCGTGATCGTCCACGACCCGCCCTCGTCCGCCCAATCATGCACCGTGACGCCCGCCATCCCGCGCAGGGCCGCCAACGCCCGCGCAGGCTCGCGGCCTTCATACAGCGTGATGCTCGCGAGCGCCTCGCCACGGGCCGCCAGAGCACGCCGATCCTCGGACTGGTACTCACGCGCGCCCAAGTCGGCCGCCAGTTTCCACGAGGACTCGACGCTGTAGACCCCGCGCACGAAGTCGAGCTTCCTCAAGCCCTCCGGCGTCGAGCCGCCCAGCCACGCGATGTACGCGTGCGCCGGGAGGTACTCCCGCAAGACCACTCCCGCGTTCTCCAGAGCCGACCGCCTCGCCGGCGTGATCGGACCTTCCAGGCTCACGACGTATGCCGTGTCGGCCTCGAACCGCTCGAGCGTCTGTCGAAGGTCGGGCCGCTGGGCCAGATCGATTGATCCCGCCCGCAGTTCCAGCACGCCGCTGACCGGCCCGCGCACGCCGTCTTGCGCCTGAGAGGGGCTCACCCCAACAACCAGCCCGGCCGAGAGAACGAGAATCAGCCCGAACGATCGACCGCGTGCGCTCATCTGCAGCTCTCCACGTTCCAATGCAATCGCCAGCGGTCCCCGCCGGCGTTTCAATCTACCTCCTCATTCGGTCCGCCGGAAGGTGGAGTTGCTCGATCCCGGAAAGTCGGGCCTCGACCGCTACGCGGCCGCGGAACCCGTCAGTGGACCACCCGCTTTGGGTTGTCCAGCCAGCCGCGCAAAGAACGACTCGATCACCGTCGGAGCTTCGAGCCCGAGCGCACGGCGAGCGTCATCCTCGTTGTCGACGATGGTCAGTCGCTTTGCCAGACCTGTTGATTTCAACAGGTGATACACATTCGGCCGAAGGCCCGAGATCACCAGTTGCCCGCCCAGCCCCTGGCAGTGCGAACTGAGCCGGAGCATCTCGTTGATGAATGCGGTGGAGAAGTCGCGCACAAGGTCCATTCGGACGAGCATTCTTCCCCTGCACAGGTGGGCTACTTCGAGAAGTCGGTTGCCGACGGACGAAGACGTGTGCTCGCGGAGCGAGGCCTCGGCCACGGTGACGACGGTGACACCTTCGGTGTGATCGATGATGAGCGACTGATCCGCCGGTGCGTCAAATGGGAACTGGGACATGGAACGCCCTTGTCGGCCGCCCGCGCTGCGGTACACCCCAAAAGGTGGGTTGACGCCGCAACAGATCGCCGCGGCCGGCGGACGATCCGGAGTCGAGGATCAGAAACCGCGGTTCGGCGGGCCACAGGAGGGCACGAAGTAGGCGTCGTCGGGGTTGGGGTGTGCGGGCCTCACGGTTTGGCGGGGCGGGTCCGAAAGGAGGCGGGCAAGGCCGGATGTTCGGCGGTTGCGCATCCGAGCACATACCATCGCGTCTCCGAAGGGGCGTGTTGGGGTTTGGGTTTTGATTGGGAGATGATGGGAGCCACGATGAGCGAGATGATCGTGACCGCGGGGCTGACGAAACGGTTCGGGTCGATCACGGCGGTGGATCGCCTGGACCTGACGGTGCAGACGGGCGAAGTGCTCGGGTTCCTGGGGCCCAACGGGGCGGGTAAGAGCACGACGATGAAGATGGTGACGGGCTTTCTGTCGCCGACGTCGGGCACGGCTCGGGTGTGCGGGCACGAGGTGGTGGCCGAGCCGCTGAAGGTGAAGGAGCGGATCGGCTATCTGCCCGAGGGCGCGCCGCTCTACTCGGACATGACGCCCAGGGCGTTTCTCGGGTTCATCGCCGAGGTTCGCGGGCTGAGCGGGACGGCGAAGCGCAAGGCGGTGGACCGAGCGATCGAGCAGACGCAGCTCGAGGGTGTGCTTCACCAACCCATCGAGACGTTGAGCAAGGGATTCAAGCGGCGTGTGGGGTTGGCGCAGGCGATTCTGCACGATCCGTCGGTGCTGATCCTCGACGAGCCGACGGACGGCCTGGACCCGAATCAGAAGCACCAGGTTCGGCGTCTCATCCGCGAGATGGCGGCGGCCGGGGGCAAGTCGATTGTTCTCTCCACACACATCCTCGAAGAGGTCGACGCGGTCTGCACGCGCGCGGTGATCATCGCGAAGGGGCGGGTGGTCAGCGACGGGACGCCCGCGTCGCTTGTGGCCAAGAGCAAGTACCACAACTCGGTGTCGCTGGGGCTTCGTCCGCCGGCGGGGACGATGGTCTTCGACGAGCTGGCGCGGCTGGCGGGCGTGGCGGCGGTGGAGGACAACGGGACGATCGAGGGCGGGGAGAGGCCTCTGGTTCGGTGCACGGTGATGGCGGTCGGCGGGCGACCCATCCAGGAAGCCGTGGCGAAGCACATCGGGCAGCGCGGGTGGGGCGTGGAGTGGATGCACACGCAGGCCGGCCGGCTTGATGACGTGTTCAGGCAGATCACGGGCGGGTAATCGCACCGGCGGGCGTTTTGGGGCTTGGCGCGGTACAGCGAAGGAAGGACGGACGATGCTCCGAGGCTTGAGAGCGGTCTTTCTGCGAGAACTGACGGGGTACTTCATCACCCCGGTGGCGTACGTGTTCATCGTGATCTTTCTCGTGATGGCGGGGGTGTTCACGTTCCAGCTTGGGCGGTGGTTCCAGGCGGAACAGGCGGACCTTCGTGCGTTCTTCGACGCGCACCCGTGGCTTTACCTCTTCCTGATCCCCGCGCTGTCGATGCGTCTGTGGGCGGAGGAACGCAAGAGCGGGACGATCGAGCTGCTGCTGACGCTGCCCGTGTCTCGGTCGGCGGCGGTGATCGGAAAGTTCCTGGCGGCGTGGGCGTTCGCGGTGCTCGCGCTCACGCTCACGTTCCCGGTCTGGATCACGGTCAACTACCTTGGCAACCCGGACAACGGCGTGATCCTGGCGAGCTACCTGGGCAGCGCGCTGATGGCGGGCGGCTTCCTCGCGGTGGGGTCGCTGATGTCGGCGATCACCAATAGCCAGGTCATCGCTTTCATCCTGTCGCTCGTGGCGTGCTTTGCGTTCCTGCTCGCGGGATACTCGCCCGTGCTTGAGTTCTTCCAGGGATGGGCGCCGCAGGGGATCGTGGACGCGATCGCGGGGTTCAGTTTCCTGACGCACTTCCAGACGATCTCGCGCGGCGAGCTGGCCGCGCGGGATCTGGTGTTCTTCGGATCGGTCATCGGGGTCTTCCTCGGGGCGACGGGCGTCGTGATCGAGATGAAGAAGGGGCAGTGAATCAAGGTTGATTCGCCGGCACGGGCCGGCGTGATGGAGCCGGGTCATGAGCAAGAGGCTTCTGGGCGCGGGAACACTGGCGGCACTTTTGGTGCTGTTCTTTGCGATCAACATCCTGAGCAACACCGCGTTGCGCGGGGCACGGATCGACCTGACGCAGGACAAGCTGTACACGTTGTCGGAGGGTGCGCGGGCGATTGCGCGCGGGATCGACGAGCCGATCTCGCTGACGTTTTACTTCAGCCGCTCGCTCGCCGTGGATCGCCCCGACCTGCGCGGGCGGGCCGCCCGCGTGCAGGAAGCGCTGGAGGAGTTCGTGCGAGAGAGCGGCGGGAAGATCCGGCTTCGGATCGTTCATCCCGAGCCTTTCAGCGAGGAGGAGGAGCAGGCCGCCCAGGCGGGCCTCGAGGGCGAGCCCGTGAGCGACAAGGGGGACGTGGTGTTTCTCGGGCTTGTGGGGACGAACTCGACGAACGGGCGGGAGGTGATCCCGCGGTTCATGCCCGATTCGGAGCGGTTGCTGGAGTATGACCTGGCGCGGATGATCCAGACGCTGCGCACGGCCGAGAACGAGAAGCCCAAGATCGGCGTCTTGAGCACGGTGGGGATGCAGACGTTCGCGATGGACCCTTCGACGGGTCGGCCTGTGCCGAAGAACAAGTGGCGCTTCTTCCTTGAGCCGCTGAAGGACTTCCGGGTTGAGGAGCTGGCGGCAACGATGACCGAGGTGCCGCCGGACGTGTCGGTGGTGGTGCTGGTGCACCCCAAGGGGCTCGGGGACGAGACGCTGTATGCGCTGGACCAGTTCGTGATGCGTGGCGGGAAGCTGGTGATTTTTGTTGACCCGCTGGCGGCGACGGACGACTCGATCCAGGCTCGCGATCAGATGCAGTTGATGATGGCCGACCGTTCCAGCAATCTGGACAAGCTGCTGAACGCGTGGGGCGTGGAGGTTGTGAAGGAAAAGGTTGTGCTCGACAAGCAACTGGCGCCGACGAGACAGTTCCCGCAGGAGGGGCGGGTGGTTGAGCTGTCGCAGCTTCAGTATCTGATGGTCCGGGGAGAGGCGTTGTCGAAGGACGATCCGGTGACGCGCGAGATGGACATGCCGATCAACATGTTCTTCGCCGGGGCGATCCGTCGGAAGGCGGAGGCGAAGGCTCCGATGCTGGAGATCGAGCCGATCATCCAGAGCACGACGGAGTCGATGCTGATCGATCGGGCCGAGGTTCAGTTCGCGCAGAGCCCGACGCAGTTGATCGAGCGGTTCGCGCCGGCGGGTGAACGGCTGACGCTGGGCGCTCGGCTTCGCGGGAAGGTGTCGAGCGCGTTCGCGGAAGGGCCTCCCAAGCCCGTCGACGGGCCCGCGCCCGACGCGAGCAAGCACCTGGCGCAGAGCAAGGACGAGGTCAGCATTGTTCTGATCGCGGACGTGGACATGGCCAACGACGGGGCGTGGGTGCAGGAAGCGAACCTCGGACAGCAGCGGTACATCATTCCCTTTGCGGGCAACGGCGAACTGCTGCGGCGTGCGGTGGCGTCGCTGCAGGGGTCGGCGGAGCTGATGTCGATCCGGCCGAGGGGCCAGTTCCGTCGGCCTTTCGACCGGGTGCAGGAGATCCGCAAGAGCGCGGAGCAGGCATTCCTCGAACGGGTGCGCGACGCGGAGTCGAAGGTCCGCCAGGCGGAGGAGCGACTGACGCAGGCGCTCCAGAGCAAGCAGCCCAGGGCGGACGGAACGATCGACCTGACACCCGATCTTGACGAGAAGATCAAGGCGTTCCAGCAGGAGCAGGCGGACGCCAAGCGGGCGCTCCGCGCGGTGCTGCGGGAACGCGACAAGGACATCGCGGCACTGGAGCGGAAGATCAAGGCGATCAATATCGCCGCGGTGCCCGCGGTGGTTTCGCTGACGGCGATCGGGCTGGGTCTGTATCGCTCGGGACGCCGATCGGCGGCGAAGAAGGCGGCGTAACGCTCGCTCGCGCGATGCGCACGGGAGACATCGACTGTGAACGGCAAGGCACTGGCGATTCTGGTGGTGGCGACGGCGGGGCTCAGCGTGGCGGCGTACCTCGCGTCCAGAAGCGGCGGCGGGCAGAGTGTCGAGACGCCGGCGGGCATCGACGCGCCTCTCTTTCCCGATCTTGCGAAAGGCCTGGCTGCGGCACGGACGATCGAGATCCGCGATGGGCAGAGAACCGTCACGCTGGCTCGCGGCACAGCGTCGGACCCGTGGACGATCCGCGACAAACACGGCTACCCCGCGAGCGACCGCGTCGCGACGCTGATCTCGTCCCTCGCGTCTTCGCGGATCATCGAAGAGAAGACCTCCAAGCCCGAGCGGTATGCGCTGCTGGGCGTCGCGGGCGCGAGCGAGCCCGGCTCGACCTCGCGAGAGATCACGTTCCATGACGAATCGGGCGGCACGCTGCTGGGGCTGATCGTGGGCAACGCCGCCGAGCCCGGAGCATCCGGCACGCGGGGCGGTGTGTTCGTTCGTCGTCGCGGGGAGGCACCGTCGTATCTCGCGACGGGTTCGGTGGTTGCCGACACGGACCCGATGAGCTGGCTCGACCGCGTGGTGATGCAGGTGGACCGCAATCGCCTGCACAGCGTGCGGATCACGCGGCACGAGGAGGGCCCCGTCGGCGAGGATCCGGCGCAGACGCCGATTCTCGATCTGGTGCGGCCGAGCGAGAGCGACCTGAATTTCTCGGTGCGGAACATGCCCCCCGGGCGCGAGCTGAGGGCGCCGGCCGCGGCGGACTCGCCGTCTCAGTCGCTGGGGTACTTCGCGATCGAGGACGTGAAGCCAAGGGCCGAGGTGAACTTCGAGGCCTCCGAACCCGCGGGGCCGACGCCTGGAGATGATCGCGCGCCCTTTGCGCGGGCGACGTCTCGGTTCACGACGTTTGACGGGTTGGTGGTAACGGTGCGGGTGACGAAGCAGGGCGGGGTGCATTGGGCCGCGATCGACGTTGCGTTCGACGAGAACGAGGTCGTGCCGGAGGGCGAGCGGCCGGAGGGAGCCGCGCCCAGCAAGCGCAAGCCGATCGATGAGGTGCGGAAGGAGGCTTCGGAATTGGCCGGCAGGCTCGGGCCTTGGGCGTTTGCCATCAGCGAGTGGAACGCCCGGCAGCTCGCGGGGCGGCTGACGGATCTGCTCAAGCCGGTGGAGAAGCCCGAGACCGTCGGGCCCCAGAAGCCCGACGGCGTGGTCGACAGCCCGCCGCCCGTGCAGGGGCCGGGCTGAGCGCGATCAGGCCCGAACCAGACGATCGCCCATCGCCTCGGCGTGCGCACGCATGGCGTCGCGCGTGTCGATCACCAGCTTCGCGTGGGCCGCGAGCATCGCATAGTCGAACACGCGGTGGTTGGTTGAGATCAGCACCGCGTCGTACGCCGCGATCGATTCGGCGTTGAAGGGGACGCTCGATCGATTGAGATCGTGCTTGCGCATACGCCAGGTCCTGGGCACGTGCGGGTCGCAATAGTCGGCCTGAACGCCCCGGGATTCGAGCAGCTCGATGATCTCGAACGACGGGCTCTCGCGGACGTCGGCGATGTCGGGCTTGTAGGCAAGCCCAAGGACCAGCACGCGGGCGCCCCGCGCGGCGACGCCGCGATCGTTGAGCGCCCGCACGGTTCGCTCGACGACGTATCGCGGCATGGCGGTGTTGATCTCACCGGCGAGTTCGATGAAGCGGGCGGGCGCCCGAACTTCGCGAGCCTTCCACGACAGGTAGAACGGATCGATCGGGATGCAGTGCCCGCCGAGCCCGGGGCCGGGATAGAACGGCATGAAGCCGAAGGGCTTTGTCGACGCCGCCCGGATCACCTCCCACACGTCGATCCCCATCGCGTCGAGGATGACCTTCATCTCGTTGGCCAGGGCGATGTTGACCGCGCGGAAGACGTTCTCGAAGACCTTGGCGGCCTCGGCGATCTCGGCGGACGAGACTGGCACGACCTCGTGGATCGCGGGCTGATACAGCATCACCGCCAGATCACGAGAGGCATCGTCGATCCCGCCGACGAGCTTGGGGATCGTTCGCGTGGTGTGCGTGGTGCGGCCGGGGTCTTCTCGCTCGGGGCTGAACGCCACGAACAGATCTTCCCCGGGCGTGCGAGGGACAGTGCTCGCCGCGAGCATCGCCGGCAACAGATCGTCCCGTGTGGTTCCCGGGTAGCTCGTCGATTCGAGCACGACGAGCACCCCGGACCTGGCATGCCGACCGATCATCTCGCCCGTGCGGGTCACGTATGACAGATCGGGCTCACCGTGCGGGCCGAGGGGCGTTGGAACGCAGATCACGACGGCATCGGCGTCGGCGAGGTCCTCGGCCCGGGTCGTGCCGCGAAATCGCGGGCTGTCGCGGAAGGGCCGAGCAAGGTCGGCACCCAGGTGGGGCAGGTAATGCTCCCCCTGAGCCAGCAGGCGGACCTTGTCCGGGTCGACGTCGAATCCCAGCACGCGCAGGCCTGCCTCGTGGAACGCCGCCAGCAGCGGGAGCCCGACATACCCGAGCCCCACGACCGCCACCAGGGTCGATCGGTCGGCGAACCTCTGTCGGAGCCGTTCGTACGCGGGAGTCGTCATGCGAGAACGATAGTGGGTGTGGGCCCTGTCCGGGCTTCGCCCGCCCGCCCGGCGTGGGTATGCTCCGTGCTCAGCACACGAGGCACCATGGCCGGCACCCAGAACGCGCGAACCATCAGACTCGACCCGCTCGCCGGTCCACAGACCGAACCGGTGGTCGTTTCGAGCGTCAAGCCGCACGTGCTGGGGCGTGGCGGCACCTCGGACATCCGACTGCTCGACGAAACCGTCTCCCGCCGGCACGCGCAGGTCTGGCTCGCGGCCGACACCTGGCTCATCAGCGATCTGGAAAGTCGGCACGGGACGATGCTCAACGGGGTGCGTCTTACGCCCAACCAGGCTGCCCCGCTTCGCGACGGAGATCTCGTCGCGCTGGGGCCTTGGACGTTCATCGTTCGGCTGAGCAACCGTCTCTCGATGACCGGCTTCATGACGACGCAGGACGATCTGGCGGGTGGCAGCCAGCGGGTGCAGAAGGTTCCCGCCGACGAGCTCTCCATCCGCGCCCAGCACCGTCTTGATCTGCTGACCGAGTCGGCGGCGACGATCGCCTCGGCGACCAGCGAAGCCGCGTTGGCCGAGGCGGTGCTCAGCGCGGTCACCCAAAGCACGGGCGTGCCGCGGGCGTCATTCCTCCGCCACGTCGGCTCGGGCGAAGAGGTCGAGCTGGTTGGGTACAAGGGCCCGCCGTCGGGCTCGCGGATGTCCTACAGCAGATCGCTTATTCAGGCCGCCGCCGAGGGGAACGTCGTCCGGCTCGACGCCGGGACTCCCGCGAACTTCGGGATGAGCATCGTGACGCTGGGGATTCACTCGGCGATCTGCGCCCCGGTGATGACCAACGGGCTTCCCACCGCGTACATCTACCTCGACGCGCGGGGCGGGGAGTCGGCGGTCGCTCCCGATGCCGCCGCGTTCTGCCAGGCGGTGGCCAAGATCGCGGGGCTGGCGATCGGCAATCTTCGCTCGGCCGAGATCCGCCAGCGACAGAAAGAACTCGAAGGCGACCTGCAGGCCGCCCACGACGCGCAGATCCGGCTCATGCCCGCGCCGCAGGGCGAAATGTCCGGGGCGTCGTACGCGATGCGGTCGATCCCCGGTCGGCTCGTCGCCGGCGATCTCTTCGACGTCTTCTCGCTCGACGATCAACGGGTCGCGTTCTTTCTGGGCGACGTCTCGGGCAAAGGCGTCGGGGCCGCCCTCATCATGGCCACCGCCCAGAGCCACCTTAATTCCTCGCTTCGGCAGACGGGCGACCCCGCAGCGGCACTCACCCGCGTCAACCGCTACGTCGCCCACCACTGCGACCAGGGCAAGTTCATCTCGCTGTTCGTGGGCGTCATCACCCCGCAGCCCGACGGTTCTCGACTGCTCTCCTTCGTCGACGCCGGGCACGGCTACTGGCTCGTTCGCCCCGCAGGAGAGCCCGTCCGCAAGGCGAGCTTCCGCGGCGGGCTGCCCGTCGGGGTCGACGACGAAACGCAGTACGAGAACGAGACCATGGTCCTTCGCCCCGGATCGCGCGTCGTCTGCTTCAGCGACGGCGTCGTCGAGCAGACCTCGCCCGAAGGCTCGGACTTCGGCATCGAGCGCACCATCCAGGTCCTTCAGCCCGCGGGCAGCGCGGGCGACGACGTCAACGTACTGGTCAAGGCGGTGATCGACTTCGCCCAGCCCCCGGCGGCCGCCGGCGAAGAACCCCGCGGCTCGGGGCAGCGCAGCGTCCGCCTCAACGACGACATGACCGTGGCCTCGATCGAGATCCGCTAGGAGGGTCGGCGGGGCCAGCCGGTCGCCGGCGTGGGCCCCCATCGTTGCCAGATCGCACCACATGCCGAACACAACCCTGAAATGCGGGCGACAGGAATCGAACCTGCAAGGCCTTTCGGCCACGGGAACCTAAATCCCGCGCGTCTGCCAGTTCCGCCACGCCCGCGGCGGCGCAATCCTACCCCGGGTCCCGACCGGACTTATCATCCCAAGCACGACCGCTGGCCGACCTTGGTTCGGGCGTCCAGCAACCCCCGCGCGGAGCACGGCGATGAGCATTCGTCACGGCATGGCGTTCACAGCGGCACCGCTGATCCTCCGGGTGGTCTTGGGCATCACCTTTGTCTGGGTCGGGCTGTCGAAGCTGCGCGCCATGGAGAACGTGGGCCCCGACGATGCCGCCCGGCTCGCCAACGTGGGCGCTCTGGAACCCGCCGCCGCGCCCGACCCGGCGAACGGACAGGGCATGCCCCTCGTGGCGCCCGTGGACCTCAATGATGGTCAGGGCGTGCGCTTGCTCAAGACCGCCGCGGACTTCCCGCAGGGCGCCGACGTCCGCCGCATGCACACCGAGATCACCCTCCGCCTGCTCAAGGGCACGGAGCCTCGCGTTGAGAGCGACGGGCGCGAAGGCCGCGCGATCTGGCCCGCGTGGGCGGGCGGCTCGCACGCGGTGCTCCTCGCCTGGGTCGCGACGGTGACAGCAATCGCGGGCGGCGTGTGCTGCTCCCTCGGGCTGCTCACACGACTCTGGGCCGGCGCACTCACCCTCCAGATGGCGACGGCACTCTGGGTGACGACGCTCGGGCCGGCCTGGTCCGGCGGGCGCACCGTCCTGGGCGTGCTGCCCGATCACGCGCCTTGGGACTTCTCGTTCTGGATGTATCCGGCCTGGCTGTTCTCGTTGCTGGGCATGTCGGCCGCGCTCGCCCTGCTCGGTCCCGGACCGCTCTCGCTTGATCGGCCGCTGCTCGGCGCGCCCAGTTCCAGCCGCACGCCACCCCGCCCGACCGCATGACGCCCAGCAACGTGGTCCAAACTCGCCAGTCCACAGGCCGCACCAACCGTGTGCGCCGGTGGACCGGGCTGTCGCTGGCGCTCTCGCTTGTCGTGCACGCCGGGGCGATGGTCGTGCTGCGGACGTACCTGCCCGCCGGCCCCGCCAAGACGGACGTCGTCGGCGAGTCGACGGAGTTGGTGCTGGGCTTTGACCTGCCGCCGATGCCATCACAAGCGGCAGCCGTACCCGAAGCACCTGCCGCCTCCGAGGTGCCACCGATCGAGGAGACAAGCCCCCCCGCGCCTCCGCCCGTGGTTGCGAGCGCCGAACCGACGGTGCAGATCACCATCGAGCCCGAGCCTCCCGCACCCCTCCCCCCGGCGGTGCAGGCGGTCGACGAATTGACGCCGGCTCCCACACCGGCCGCCACCCCTGCGCCCGCCCCCGCACCAACGACGCCAAAGACTGCCCCGGAAACGGTCACAACTTCCAAGCCTGAGCCAGCGCCCGGCGCGAGCGCGACGGCCGAGAGCGTCGGACAGGCCGGTGCGAACGAGCGTGCGGGATCTGGCACGGCCGAGGCCGCTGCAGCGCCGAACCCCGCCCCCTCCGCGAGCTTTGCGGGCGTCAAGGCCGACCGCGCGCGAAAGGTGGTCTACGCGGTGGATGTGTCGGGGGCGATGGTGGCGGACCTGAAGTTCGTGCTCGAGGAGCTGGAGCGCAACGTCGCCCGGCTCGAACCGGACCAGCAGTTCCAGGTGGTGCTCTTCCGCGATCCGCTCGCCTCAGGCGAGGCCGAGTCGACGGGCGAGTTGCCCGATCTGTCGATGCTCGCGGCGTATGCCGACTGGGTCGGAGAGCGAACCAGCCTGCCGGCGCTCGTCCCCGCCGACGCCTCACGCAAGTCGCAACTCAGAGAGCTGGTCCGCAAGGCCTCGTGCGGCGGGCCCAGCAACCCGCTCACGGGTCTTCGCCTAGCGATCTCCATGAAGCCCGATGTCGTCTTCCTGCTCTCCCGCAGCATCCGCCGCAGCGGCACGACTTGGGGACCCGGGGACGAGGCCGTGATGACGGCGCTCGACAAGGCGAACCCCGTCGGCCCGGGCGGTACGCGTGCGATCACGATCCGGACGATCCAGTTCGGCGAGCGGGACCCCTCGGGGCTGATGGATCGCATCGCGGCCGAGCACGGCGGGGAACGCGCCGTGGTACTGACACTCGCGGACTTGCGCAAGCGGCGCGAACGCTCGCCCCGCGTGGGCGGACGCTGAGCCGACCCGTCGCTACACTCGCCCTCGTGCCGACCCTCACCGACATCGCGCCGCTTCTGGCCGGGCGTTTCCTCGCGTTCGAGGGTGCGGACGGGTCCGGCAAGAGCACCCAGCTCCGTCGCTTTGTCGAGGCGCTGTCGCCGCTCGTCCCGATCTGCGAGGTCCGCGAGCCCGGCGGGACGCCCGTGGGAGAGGAAATCCGCCGGATCCTTCTGCACACCAAGGAGGACATGACCCTCCGGTGTGAGATGCTCCTCTACATGGCCAGCAGGGCGCAGCTCGTGGAACGCCGTGTGCTCCCGTCGCTCGCGGCCGGGCACCTCGTCATCGCCGACCGATTCGTCAGTTCGACACTCGCCTACCAGGGCTCGGCGGGCGGTTTGCCCACCGGAGACATTCTCGACGTGGCCCGCGTGGCCACGCTTGGGCGCATGCCCGACCTGGTGCTTGTGTTCGACGTGGACTCGGCGACGGCCGCCCGGCGCACCCGCGGCACCGACCAGCCCAAGGGCCGCCGCAAACCCGCCGGAACCCCGGGCGCGACACTCTTCGACGATCGGATCGAGCAAAGACCCGCCTCGTTCCACGAGCGAGTACGGCAGGGGTATCTCGAACAGGCCAAGGCCGACCCGGCCCGGCACCGCGTCATCGACGCCTCGGCGGACCCCGATTCCGTGTGGTCATCGCTGGTGGCGGCGGTTGTCGAATGGGCCCAATTGCGGCGGTAGCGTTCTCGGACGGCCCGCTCACGATCGCACTCCACCCCCCTGCGCTCATGGGCGCGCACGGTTGCGGTCGATGCGTTGAGTGGTGGTATGTGGACGCTCCCCCGCTCCGTCTGAGCCTGGGGTAGCGACAAAGTGGGCGGATGCTGGTCCGAAAGGTCGGGCCAGACTCCGGCCGAAGATGCGCATGTGCTTGTCGGGCCGATGAGTGCGGGCCGCGACAGCACACGAGCGGCAAGGAGGCCGTCGTGAAACCCAAGCTTCGACTGCACGACGAAAACGCACCGGATGCACCCGGGCCATTGAAGTTCCCGGGCCAAAAGGTGGGAGGCCCGACGTGCCCGGCCTTCCGCGAGACGGTGGAGGGCGTGGAACAGGCGATCGAGGACGCTCAGAAGCGACTCGATCGGCTCAGAGACCTCGTCTTCAAGCAGGACGACCCGAAAGACGACGGGCCCCGCGCCGCATGAGCCTCTGCTCAGGCACGATCGCCGACGCGGACTACGACCAGCGTTTCGTCGTCGATCCTCTTGGAGAGCCCCGTAAACCGCCGCACCTCCCAGTGGAGCAGGTCGAGGATGCGTGATGCGCTGGCCTTGGGCTCCGCGCCGAGGATGTCGAGCAACGATCTGCGCAGCCTCTTCTTGCCGTACTTCTCGCCCGCGAAGTTAGTCGCGTCGGTGACGCCGTCGGTGTACGCGATGAAAACGTCGCGCGGGTGCAGGTCGTAGACCGCCCGCTGGTACCGCTGGGACCTATCGATCCCCACGACCATGCCGCCCACGGACAACTCGTCGAGATCGGCGGGCGAAGGTGCGCGGTGCTTGGGAACGCGCACGATCATGGGCGGCTCGTGCCCCGCGCAACAGTACGTGAGCCGCAGCGTCGCGGGATCGATCACGCCGTACCACAGCGTTGCGAATTCGTTGTCGAGCGTGTCGCGGCAGAGCGCCTGGTTCACTTTCGACACCACGGCGTCGAGGTCGTAGACCTCTTCCGCGTGCGCACGAAGGCTTGCGCGGACGGCGGCCATCAGAAGGGCGGCGGCGATCCCCTTGCCCACGACGTCCCCCACCATCACCCCGAGGTGCCCGCTCAGCTCCAGGAAGTCGTAGAAATCGCCCCCGAGCTCGAAGCTGGGGATGTACCTCGCCGCGACATCCAGCCCCGGGATCTGCGGGAGGCGCGAGGGGAGCATGCGGCGCTGCACGTCGGCGGCGATCTGGAGCTGCCGCTGGATCCTTCGCTCTTCTTCCTGCATCCGCAGGAGGCGTGCCTGCTCGATGGCGACCGACGCCTGCTGCGCGATCGACCGGACGAGCCTTCGCTCGCTGTCGCCGAAAGACCTGGGCGTGCGCGCGTAGAGCCTCATGACACCCAGCGGCCGATCCTGGAAGGTGAGCCCGGCGATAATCGCCGAAACCAGACCCTCCGACCCGACCTTGTCGGGGATCAGCACGCGCGCGTCGGTCGCGAGGTCCTCAGAGACCACTACCTCGCCGGCCAGCGCGAGTTTGTCGAAGACCCGATCTCGCGACAGGGGCATCGGGTAATCGAGCCAATCACGCGACAGATTGCGGCTCGTCGCCAGCGTGAGATCCTCCTCGGTCTGTCCGGGGATGATCCCGTCGGCATCCTCGCGGAGCAGCATGATCGAGCCCGCGTCGAGCTCCAGCAGATCAAGAGCCGAATCCATCGCGACCTCGAGCACCCGCTGCATGCTCGTCGCGGTGGCGAGCAGCGAGGTCAGCCGGAAGAGAGCCGAGAGCTCCCTCACCTTGTGGCGCAGCTCCAGCTCGTGCTCGCAGAGTTCAGCACTCGTCCGGCGGACCAGATCGACCACGCGCTCGAGCGACGCTCGCGAGTCACCCCGGGCAAGCACGGGCTTGCCCTTGGCGATCACGAGACTTCCGAGCATCTCACCCCCGACGGCAAGCGGGAACACGGCGGCATCGGCGGGATCCGGCTCCGGGTCGGGAAGGACCATCCAGGGCCGTCCGGAAGCATCCTGCGACCGCACGATCCGCCGCCCCGACGCGTCGCGCAGACGCACCTCCACGCCGGCCAGATGGGTGAGCTCATCACAAAGCCCGGCGAGCGAACCATCGGTCAGAAAGTTCGTGATGGAAAGGGGGCCTCCCTCCGCGGGAGCGGCGGGCGCGTCTGGTGAAGAAGTTGTGGTGCGGGTTTGGCTCAATCGTTGGGGCTCGGCACACATTGACAGGATTGGATCACTTCTGGGGCGCTTCGGCGGCGGGCGGGGTTGCGGCGGGCGCGGGATCGGCCGGGGGCTTCTCGGTCGGCGTCGGGAACTGCCCGAGCCAGACCGCCCGCAGCATCGTGGCCAGGCGAGTCGCTTCCTCATCCGGAGGTTCCGCGGTTCGTGCGTCGGCCTCGATCGCCGCAAGCCCGCGCTGCGCGGCCGCTTCGTCCGACGTCTGATACCCCAGGTACGCCACCAGCAGCCCGACCTCGCGCAGCGTCATCGACTTGGCGACCGGGTCCGCGTCCGGGCGCTCCTCCAGTCGATCCATCAGCACCGTCCGAAGCTCGGTGAGCCGCTCCGTCGCGGGCAGCGTGGCCGCCTCGTACCGCACGCCGGCCAGCTCGGGCGACTGGGTCAGCAACTGCCTGAGGTTGACCGCCGCGGAGAGATACATCCCCGCGCCGAGCTGGGCGTGCATCCGGCCCACCAGCGCGCTGGGCTCGCCCGGACGGATCATCGACGCGCGGCTGAATCGCTCCTCGGCCTCAAAGAACTTCCCCAGGGCGAGCGCCTGCTGACCCTGCACCATCGCCTGCGCGAATCGATCCAGCGACGCCGGCCCGTCAACGAACGTGTTCACGCGACCCGCCGCCTCGCGGAGCATCGTCAGCGTGTCCGTGTTCAGCCGTCTTGAATCGGCGTCGGCGTTCGTCGAGTCGGTGGTCTCGGCCTCACCCCGAAGGTGGCGACGCAGCGCGTCCACGCGTGTCTGCCACCGATTCGATTCGTTGTCCTTCGGCGCGGCCGCGCCGGCCCGCAGATCCCATTGACCCATCCGCGTCAGCAGGCTGTCGTACGCCGAGCCTGTGTCGAGCTGCGTCGGCTCGCCGGGTCGTGTTGGCTCTGCGGGTTCGGCGGGGGTGGGCGGGGTGCCCGGTGCCGCGGACGGATTGGCGGGAACCGGGAGTGTCGGCCGAATCCCCGGGGCGGGCCTGGCCGTTGGGCGGGCGCTCGACCCGCTGACCGCGGCGTCCATTTCCATCGGGAGCCGCCTTGCGCGAACCCCCAGCAGCGGCGACGTCGTCAGCTCTTCGCGATCACCCTCCTTCGTGCGGCGCGTCCCGATGGTCGTCGGCTGGAGCGGACGCGTTGACGTGAAGGACGAGGTCGATCGAAGCCACTCACCCCGGGTGTCTCGCTCGTTGTCGCGAAGGTCCTGACGAGTCAGCGCCTCGCGCCCGCCGATGGTTCGTCGATAGTCGAGCGAACCCACGAGCCCTTCGGGCCGACTTGAACCCGTCGTCATCGCGAACTGGTACTGCAGCGCCTCGGTGCCGCGGATTCCCGCGCCCGAGAGCCCAGAGTAATACGAGTCGCGCCGGAATCGGTAGAGATCGTCCGACCCGAGAGCGGCCGTGAACTCCCCCGAATCGCGGTACGGCACATTCCCTCGAAACGACAGCCCACCCGGTGCGTTGCCCGTCACCACGGCGTTGCGGAATCGAACTTCGGCGGCAAAGTCTCGCCCACCACGCGGTCCCTGATTAGGGTACTTATTGAGATTGCGCTCGAGCCCACGCCCGTCCCCCAGGGCGTTCTGTGCCCAGGCCGGCACCGCCAGGCCGGCGGCGACGAGAACTGTGCAGATCCGAACGTGCGTGAGCATGTGCATGGTGGAGACTCCGGACGACAGACTACGCCTGTTTGGGGTTCGGCGGTCGTTGGTCTTGGATTGGACGCACTGTAGCGTGTGGCGGTTCGTCACTTCCGAGGGGTGTCGGGGGGTTGTCGGGCACGAGAACCTACACTGGCCCGATGACGCCTTACTACATCACGACGCCCATCTATTACGTCAATGATCGGCCGCACATCGGCCATTGCTTCACGACGCTGGTCGCCGACGCTTTCGCGCGGTACGAGCGCTTGTCACGTGGCGGAGGGGCGGACGTCTTCTTCCTGACCGGGACGGACGAGCACGCCGACAAGGTCGTGTCGTCGGCGGCGGCGCACGGGATGACGCCCCTGCAGTGGGCGGATCACAACGCGGCGCAGTTCGAGGCCGCGTTCGGGTCCATCGGTTCCACGCACGGCGACTTCATCCGCACGACGCAGCCCAGGCACACGTCCAAGGTGCTCGAGTACATCGGGCGGCTTCAGGACAAGGGGGACGTGTATCTCGGCGACTACACCGGTTGGTGGGACCCTTCGCAGGAGGAGTACCTCACCGAGTCTGTGGCCAAGGACAGCCCGCACGGCCCGTACACCAGCCCGGTCACGGGTAAGCCCCTCGAGAAGCGCACGGAGAAGAACTACTTCTTCCGACTGTCGGCTTACGAGGCTCGGCTTCGCGCGCACATCGAGGGCAACCCCGGGTTCATCCGGCCCGAGTCGCGGCGGAACGAGGTGCTGGGCAGGCTTCGGGATGGGCTGAGCGATATTCCGATCAGCCGTGCGGTGACGAGTGACCCGACGACGCAGTGGGGTATCCGGATGCCGAGCGATCAGTCGCACCGGATCTATGTGTGGATCGATGCGCTGTTCAACTACCTGAGCGTGGTCGATACGGCGGAGCGTCGGCGGTTCTGGCCGGCGTCGGTGCACGTGATGGCGAAGGACATTCTGTGGTTCCACGCGGTGATCTGGCCGAGCCTGCTGATGGCGCTCGGGGAGGCGCTGCCGCGTTCGGTGTACGTGCACAGCTACTGGGTGCGCGAAGGAAAGAAGATGTCCAAGAGCCTGGGCAACTTCGTCGACCTGGAGCTGCTCAAGGGGTATTCGGGGCGGTACGGGCTGGACGCGGTGCGGTGGTATCTGCTGACGCAGGGCCCGCTGGGGAGCACCGACGCGGACTTCTCGTACGCCAAGTTCGTCGAGACGTACAACGCTGAGCTTGCGAACGGGATCGGGAACTGCGCGAGCCGCGTGGGGAACATGATCGACAAGTACTTCGGCGGGCAGGTGCCGCCGCGAGGGAACGCGGGCGAGGGCGGGTTCGACGCCAAGGGGTTCGCGGCGAACGTGGCCGCTCGCGTGCGGGGCTCGCTGGATCAACTGGAACTGCGGGACGCGCTCTTCGCGGGGATCGAGATCGTCCGACGTGTGGACGGGTTCATCAACGAGACGGCACCGTTCAAGCTGGCCAAGACGATCGAGTCGGAAACGTCGGCGAAGGGGCGTCTTGGCGAGATCCTGTATGTGTGCGCCGAACTGGTGCGGATCGCCTCGGTGCTGCTGTCGCCCGCGATGCCGGGAAAGATGGCGGCCCTCTGGGAGTCGTGGGGATGCGCCCCGCAGCCCGGCCAGGGTTTGGCGGAGTTGCTGACCTTCGGCGGCGCAGGGTCGCTCAGGCCCGGATCGCCGATCCGCAAGGGTGATCCGTTGTTCATGCGAGCGGACGCGACGGAACCCGAGCCGGCACCAATGGCATAAGCCTGCACGCCGCCGATCCACGCCCGGACTGAGGTTTTCGAGCCACCGCCGCTGTGGGAGTGTGGGGCGGACAAGCGGGCGTGATCTCCGATTTCGGGTGGACGCGGGGGCGAACATGTGGCATACTCCG
>ERZ761603.897-NODE-897-length-23507-cov-39.336176_pt1 | contig 23507 bp, 23 predicted proteins | sample MGYA00511879_ERZ761603 | MGnify/ENA primary metagenome ERZ761603 (study PRJEB28899, sample SAMN02850040) | bioreactor sludge metagenome | biome: EBPR Sludge; feature: EBPR Bioreactor; material: flocular biomat | place: Australia: Thorneside Wastwater Treatment... | reverse complement strand
GCCCTTGCCAGGGCCGAACCCGCCGCGCCGCGCGCTCCACGCTCAAGCACGCTGCTCCAACGCTCCCCGCTCGCCGGCTTTCAGTACCACGAAGGCGAGCGGGTCTGGCCGCAACTGCGTCCGGAACAAACCCTCACCCTGGTCCGCGAACCCGCCAACCGTTTCGATCGAGATGCGGTGCGCATCGACTGAAATGGCCACAAGCTCGGCTACCTGCCGCGCGTGCAGAAACGGCGGTGAGCCAGATGCTCGACCGCGGCGAAACGCTCGTCGCCCGCATCGCGGCATTGCGCGAGGGCGGAGCGCCGTGGCAGAGGATGGAGGTGGAGGTGTGGCTGTAACAAGGGCACGAACCTCTGCCTTTCTTCAAATTCAGCCGACCATTTGGCGTGATGGACCGCTGACGCAGGTCGCTACGCATCCGATAATTGCGGTACAGAACATTTTTTGTTCAGTATTTGTTGAAGAGTACATGTTGGAGTCCAGCATATTGTTGAACGCATTTTCTATCCGGGGCTTTTGCCCCGGCCTCATTGAATACTCCGCCTGGGGATGGTCCTTCGCCCCAGCGGCGTTGCACCGGAAAACCGTCGGCCACCTACGTATGGTGACGCGATACCGGATCATGGCATGGCACACGGTGGACGACGAATGAACGGCAATCCAAATTTCAGCAAATCCTTCGAGCTGCTGACTGGCCACGCCCCCATGCGCTGGCAGCAGCGCCTGTTCGACGAGCATTTCGCCGCGGACAAGTGCTTGCCATCGGCCGTGAGCGTTCCGACCGGCTTGGGAAAAACGGCGATCATGGCGATCTGGCTTGTTTCATTGGCCGAGCAAATGAAAAACAGCGGCAAACCGGCTTTGCCGAGGCGTTTGGTTTATGTCGTGGACAGGCGTGCGGTGGTGGACCAGGCCACGAAGTTCGCCGAAACCTTGCGCAACAACCTGGGCAAACCCGAAGCCAGTGCCTTGGCCCATGCGCTCAAACTTGTAGGTGAAAAGCTGCCCATCTCCACTCTGCGCGGTCAGTTCGTGGATAACCGCGAATGGCTGGAAGACCCAGCCAAGCCCGCCATCATCGTCGGCACGGTAGACATGATCGGTTCGCGTCTGCTGTTCGAGGGCTATGGCGTCAGCCGCAAGATGCGCCCGTATCACGCCGGTCTGCTTGGCGCGGATACATTGGTGCTGCTGGACGAGGCGCATCTGGTTCCGCCATTCGAGGCACTGCTGGCGGCCATTGCCAGCGATTCTGCCACTTATGGGGCGCGCAGCGCGGATGACCGCAAGTTCGTTCCCACCTTCAAGCTGTTGCCACTGTCAGCCACGGGGCGCGGGCAAACCACACAGCCATTTGCGCTGGAGGAAAAGGATTTTCTCGACCCAGGCGACAAGACCGTCATCGACGCCATTACCAATCAACGACTCCATGCCCAGAAGCGCCTGAAGCTCCATGAGCTTGGCGACAAGAAACTGGAAGATGCCTTGGCGGAACAAGCTTGGGCGTTGGCGCAGAACGGTGCAGACGGTTTCAAATCGGTTCGCGTGATCGTGTATTGCAATTCGCGCGAGGTAGCGGAGAAAGTCAAGGCCGGCCTCGACAAGAAGGTCAAGGGAACGGCTGCCGCTGACAATACCGAGCTATTCGTCGGCGCACGCCGGGTGCGCGAGCGCGTCGAGGCCGAAACGCGCTTGCAGGCATTGGGTTTTCTGCCGGATGAAAGCAAGGGGCAAGAAAAACCTGCGTTTCTGATGGCAACCTCGGCGGGCGAAGTGGGCGTTGATCTGGATGCCGACCACATGGTTTGTGACCTCGTGGCCTGGGAACGCATGGTGCAGCGCTTTGGGCGCGTAAACCGGCGCGGCAACGGCAACGCCAAAATCGTGGTCGTGGACACGGGCCACCCCGTGCCAAAGAAGGCGGACAAACCAACAGCCGACGAAACCGGACGCATCGCGATATATCGTGCCGTCAAGCAAGTAATGGCGCGGCTTGGCAGCAATGACGATGGCCGCAATGTCAGCCCCAATGCACTGCGCATCCTCGCGGCGAAAGATGAGATGCGCGACGCATTGCTGACTGCCACAACGCCCGCGCCCTTGCGCCCTGCCCTGAACCGCGCGCTCGTGGATGCATGGGCCATGACCTCGCTACCCGAACACACCGGGCGGCCCGAAGTTGCACCCTGGTTGCGCGGCTGGGTGGATGATGAGCCGCAAACCACCGTGGCGTGGCGCAAGCTCCTTCCTGTGCGCGAAAAACCTCCGGTAATTAAGAAGGAAATCGAAGAGTTCTTCGAAGCCGCGCCGCTGCATGTCAGCGAGACGCTGGATACCGAAAGCAGACGAGTTTTCGGGTGGCTGAAAAAACGCGCAGCGAAACTCATCAAAGCCACTGATAGCGAGGAAAGGCTGAAAAAGGGCGATGTAGTCGCCATGCTGCTGAAAACGGATGGCAGCCTGCTTCGCACATTGAAACTGGGCGACCTGCTCGGCAATATCCAGGACAAGGACGACAAGAAACGCCTTGAGGACATCGAACGCGATATCAAGGGAACAACGCTGGTCATGGATGCGCGTTTCGGCGGCTTGCAAAACGGCCTGCTGAAAGACGAGGCCAACGATACGCCCGCCACCGCCGACGGCAGTGCATGGCTTGCGCCGATAGATGGAAAACCCCTCATCCGCTTTCGCATTCTTGAGCGTGTCAGTGAAGACGATGAAAGCAAAGACGACGATTGGCGCGAAAGCCGGCGTTTCGGCCTGGAGCGCAGCGCGGACGGCGAAGCCACACGCTGGCTCTCCATCCGGAAATGGCGCGACACTTCCAACACCGAAGACGACCGCGCCGAAGGTCGACCACAGTCGTTGGCCGAACATCAATCGGAAACGGAGGCGCGGATAAAAATCATCGGCGAGCAGCTCGGCTTGCCTGAGGAATACATCCGCATGTTGTGCATCGCCGCCCGTCTGCACGACGAAGGCAAGAAGGCCGCACGTTGGCAACGTGCCTTCCGCGCCGAGCGCGACGCGAAGAAGCTCGGCGTCAAAGAACCTCTGGCGAAAACGCGCGTCCCCATCAATCAGGCCGTGCTGGACGGCTACCGGCACGAATTCGGTTCGCTGCCCTATGCCAAGGACGATGCCGAGTTCAAAGAACTGCCCGAGGCGCTGCAAGAACTTACCCTGCACCTGATCGCGGCACACCACGGCAAGGCGCGTCCGCTGATTTCCACCGATGGCTGCGACGACGGCCCACCTTCCCTGCTGGAAGAACGGGCGAGGGAAGTAGCGTTGCGTTTCGCCCGTTTGCAGAAACGCTGGGGGCCGTGGGGCCTAGCGTGGTGGGAATCCCTGCTGCGCGCCGCCGATGCGCAGGTTTCGCGCGACAACGACAAGCCAAACAGCAAGAAAAAGGGGAACGGCTGATGGCCGAATCAAAGATTCCGGTGGATTTGTTCAATCCCGGTCAGGTGTTCGCCTGCCTTGGTTTCATGGAGCTGGCCGATGTGCTGCTCGGCGATGCCGAGGCGGGGTTCGACTGGAGCAATCCGAAACAGCCGGTATTTCACTTGAAGGCGGGCGGTGTTGAAGCACAAACGCCGGTAGAGACCGTTTTCGATTATCTGGTGAATGCCAGCGTTGAGCGAGTGGTTCCGCTTGGATATGTCGAGCCGCCCAAGAAAAAAGCCGATTCCGGAGATGAAGATGATGAGGGTGAAGATGAAACGGATTCGGACGAGGAAACGGGTGCCCCAGGATCAGTCTCATTGACGGGTGGTTCGGAGACTTTCCCCGCCAAGGCTGCGGATGCCTTGTCCCTGCCTGTGCGTTTGTCGGTTACGGACAGACCGTCTGTCGAGCTGGGACATTGGGCGGATGGCTCCGGTCGGAATACCTTCAAACTGTATTCCGGCAATCGTTCTGCCGAGCGCATCGCTCGGACGATGCTGACGGGAGTGCGTGAAAAGCCGAAGAAGGGCCAGAGTATCGGCGACTTCAAATACAAAGGCATCGCCCAACTCTGGCAAGAAAAGAAAGACGAACTCATCACCAAACCGTTCGATGTTATGACGCCCATCGGCGGCAGCTTCAACTTCGACCCGCGCGGCGCCTGGACGGCGCTGGATGCCGGTTATTCGCCCAACACGCAAAAGCATGGTGTTGCCGCCTCACCAATCGTGCATTTGCTTGCAGCCTGCGGACTGGAACACACCCGGCCTGTCGAGTTCGGAGTGCGGCAAGCACGCTATGCCGTGTGGGGCGGAATGCTGCCACTTGCCTTGGCGCGTGTGGCATTCCAAGACGGCATCCCATTCTTGCCCACACTTCAATTCCGCTTCGAGCTTGCCCTGTCGGGCAAGAACAAAATCGTCACCTTTGCCCAGCAGGAGAAAACCCAATGAGCACCAACGAACCCATCACCCTGACCGCCGGACTGATTGACCAGTGGATTGACTCCAGTGGCCCCGTCGCCCTGCACTTGAAGCAAAAACTGCTGCCGGTGGAGGGCGAAGGCGGCGTGATTTTTCCGCCGACCTACGCCGACATCGGCTACAACATCGATACGCTGTCAGATGGTACGAAGGTGGCGACGATTGACAGCGTGGGTTCGCAGGCCAACCGCATCGAGCCGATTTTCAAGTTGCCGGACTATGCCAGTCTCGTGCCGCAGATTGAGATTGATTACACGGCGGGAAAGGTCTCGATTTTCGAGGTTGGACACAGGCTTGGCGACGCACTGATCCGTTCCACCAATCTCAAGAACGAGGCGCAACAGGCATTCAAGACACTGCTGAGTACCGGCAACGCGCAGGCCATCGCCAAGCTCGCGCCGACTTCTCTGGTCTTCGGCGTTTGGGATTCGCGCGACACACAGGCCAAGCTACCGAGGTTGGTGCAGTCCGTGATTCGCGCTTGGGGCGTAGATGTGCTTACACGCTCCGCGCAATACAACCCGCCGATTGATTACAGCGCACTGGAAGTCTTCAGCGAGGAGGACAAAGCCAAGCAGGAAGGTGATCCGAAGAGTCCGCTTGCAAAGCGGGGCTTCGTTCATGTTCCCAGCGGCGCGGCTCCGGGCGGGATTATTTGCCACAACGGCATCGAGCAAGACATCACCGTCAATCTCATTGCGCTGCGCCGTCTGCAAGCAGGGAATCCGGAAGAAACACTCATGCTTCGGCGCTACTTGCTGGGCCTTTCTTTGGTGGCAGCAACCGCGCCGCTGGATGGCTTCCTGCGGCAAGGTTGCTTGCTGGTTCCTGATGCGAATTCGCCTGCTTCGTGGTCTCTGGTCAAGCGGGATGGCAGCCGTGGTCCAGTGAAGCAGACAAACAGCGAATTGCACGAATTGGCGAAAATCTATGCGAGTTCCAAAGCCACCGCATTCGGCGTAGGTGAACCGAAAACAGTCCAGTTCAGCAAAGACGATGCGAAGAAAGACGCGGCTGAAGGTGGCGATAAAAGCAAAGGCGGCAAAGGGAAGAAGGCAGAGGGCGAGCCAGTGGAAGGAACGGCAGCAGAGGGATAATCCATGACCCGCGCACTTTTCCTCTCCGTCCGCTTTCACGACGATCGCTATCACGGCATAGGCGACTGGCCGCCATCGCCTGCGCGTCTGTTCCAGGCACTGGTGGCGGCGAGCCCGGCACTGGATAATGAAAGCCGCGACGCATTGGTGTGGCTGGAACAACAAGATGCCCCCACCATCGCCGCGCCTGTCGCGCATTCCGGCCAGCATGTCAGCCTGTTCGTGCCCAACAACGACCTGGATGCCAAGGGCGGCGACATTCGTCGCGTGGCCGAGATACGCGGTGCCACCAAGCACATCCGGCCACGGCTGTTCGATGCGTCCGTGCCGCTGCTCTATGTCTGGCGCTTTGCTGGCGATGAAATTCACGCCGAGCGTATTTGCTCAATGGCGGAAAAGCTCTACCAGTTGGGTCGCGGTGTGGACATGGCCTGGGCGACGGGAGAAATCCTGGATGAGGCCGCAGCCGATACGCGCTTGGGCGACTATCCGGGCGCGATTTACACACCATCATCCGGTGCACTGGGCGTAAAGCTGGATTGCCCGGATGAAGGTTCGCTGGTCAGTCTGGACGAACGCTACAAGGCCGGTGCGACGCGGTTTCGTCGTGTTCAGGACGGTCGCGCTGTCCGCACTGAATTCGCCAATGCGCCCAGGCCACGCTTTCGCTCAGTGGCCTACGACAGCCCCGCCCATCGCTTTCTTTACGAATTGCGGCGCACTACTGCATCCGGCTCTCCTTTCGCACCCTGGCCCCTGGTGCGCGCTGGCGAACTGGTTCAGATCATTCGTGGTCAGGCGGATGCGCAGGGCACGCCGCAGTCCGGCGCGGCGAAACGACTTGCAGACAAGTTGCCCGGCAAACAGAACGAAGTCACGCGGGTGTTCATCGGCCGCGATGCGAAGGAGGCCGACAAGGTGCAGCGGCTGCGCATCATTCCGTTGCCGTCCATCGGCCATGTTCATGTGGATCGCGGCATCCGCCGCGTGCTGCTGGAAGTGCCGCCGGATTGCTCGCTGCGCGCCGACGATGTGGCGTGGGCGTTTTCGGGGTTGGAAATCCGGGCACCGGAGACTGATGAGGATGGTGTCATCGTATCCTCTCCCGTGGAACTGGTTCGTGCTGATGATGATTCGATGCTGAAGAACTACGGTATCGATGATGGCAAGTCTTGGCGCTTGTGGCGCAGTATCACGCCGCTGGCTTTGCCGACCGCACGCCGCCGCATCGATCCTGCCAAACAGCGCGCACAATCGAAAATGGGCACTGAACGGTTGAAGGAACAGCAGCAGGCTTGTCACGAAGTGGCGCAGGCATTACGCCATGCCGGGCTGCGCCATCGCATTGCCAATCTGCACGTGCAGCGGGAACCCTTCGATGCCAGGGGGGAGTGTGCCGAAACCTTTGCAGTTGGAACACGCTTTTCCAGGCATCAGTTGTGGCATGTGGAGATAGAATTTTCCGAGCCAGCCGGCGGGCCGCTGGTGCTGGGCAGCGGGCGTTATCTGGGCCTGGGGGTGATGGCACCGGTGCGCGAAAATCTGGCGGGAGTGTTTGCGTTTTCCATCGTGGACGGGCTTTCGGGCGAAGCCAATAGCCTCGAACTGGCGCGCGCCTTGCGCCGCGCGGTGATGGCGCGGGTGCAAGACGAAATCGGCAAACGTGAACGGCTCCCGGTTTTCTTCACGGGCCATGAAGCCGACGGCGCCCCGGCACGCAGCGGCGCACACGCGCATCTGGCCTTCGTGCCGGACTTGGAGCGAAAACGCTTGTTGGTCATCGCTCCCCATATCATCGAGCATAGGGAGCGGTCGCAGGATGAGGGGCGATATCTGGATGTGCTTGCGCGGGCGCTCACGGAGTTCGAGGTTTTACGCGCGGGCCCCAGCGGAAAATTGCGGTTGACGCCGGAAACCGTGGATAGGAATTCCGATTCCTTGTTCGCTGCTTCAACGGCATGGGTCGGCAGAACGCCCTATGTCGCCACATGGCACGCGAAGCGAAATGGTGCGGAGTCATTGCAAAGCGACGTGTTGCGAGAAGTTCAACGGCGCGGACTTCCCGTACCCAAGGTTTCCCTGAATGGGAAGCTGTCGCTGAAATTCGCGGTAGCCGTACCGGGGCCTGTTTTGCTCGGCAAGAACATGCACTATGGCGGAGGGTTGTTTGCCGTCGATGTGCCGGAAGCGCGCCGTGAATACTGAAACCCACCTCGTCGAGTGGAAGGAATCCTGGCGCGACGACTACCTGCGCTGGCTCTGCGGTTTCGCCAACGCCGACGGCGGCACGCTGGTCATCGGCAGGAACGACAGGGGCGAGCCGGTCGGTGTGCCCAATGCCCGGCGGCTGCTCGTCGATCTGCCGAACAAGATCCGTGACACGCTCGGCATCGTCGTGCCGGTGCGCGCGGTCGAGGCGGAGGGTGGAATGCTGGTCGAGATCGAGGTTGCACCGTCGCCCACGCCCATCAGCTATCGGGGCGAATACCATGTGCGCTCGGGCAGCACCAAGCAGCAGCTCACGGGTAACGCGCTGTCGGCCTTCCTGCTGCGCAGGCTCGGCCGCCATTGGGACAGCGCGCCGGTGCCCGATGTCGGCGTCAGAGACTTGAGCCCGATCGCGTTCGAGCGTTTCAAGGAGCACGCGCGGAGCGGCGACCGGCTGCCGCCGAGAGCGCTTTCGGCGAACCGCGCCGAGCTGGTGGAACGGCTCCGGCTCACCGAGGCCGGGATGCTCAAGCGCGCGGCGCTGCTGCTCTTCCACGAAGATCCAGAGCGCTGGTTCACCGGCGCGTATGTGAAGATCGGTATGTTCCGCAGCGAGAGCGACCTTGCCTTTCACGACGAGGTGCACGGCGATCTGTTTACGCAGATGGAGCAGACCATCGAGCTGCTGCGCACGAAGTACATGGTTGCCTGGATCAGCTACCGGGGGTTGCAGCGCCTGGAAACCTTCCCGGTCCCGCGCGAAGCATTGCGCGAGGCGGTGCTGAACTCGCTGATCCACAAGGACTACGGTTCGGGCACGCCCATCCAGATTCGCGTCTATCGGGACAGGCTGCGCATCTGGAATCCCGGTGAATTGCCGCCGACCTGGACGGCGGACAAGCTGCTGCTGCCGCACGATTCGCGTCCGCCGAATCCGGACGTCGCCAACACCTTCTTCCGCGCCGGACTCATCGAGGCATGGGGGCGCGGCTACGAGAAGATTCGGGACGCCTGCCGCGAAGCGGGTACGCCTGAACCGGCAGTCGAATTCGACGGCGGCGTGAGGCTCTTATGGCAGTGGCAGGTGCCGGACGGCGCGCAGGTAGAGTCGCAGGTAGAGTCGCAGGTAGAGTCGCAGGTAGAGTCGCAGGTACTGGCGGTGCTGGTCGCCGGGCCGCTCGGCAAAGCCGGACTTGCACAGGCGCTCGGCCGCAACCGGCCATTTGGCCAGTTGCACGAGGCAGTGCGGCGACTCGTCGAGCGAGGCGTTGTCGCTCCAACCATTCCCGAAAAACCGAACAGCCGCCTACAGAAATATCACCTGACCGCTGCCGGCAGGGAACGGCTGACGCCCAAAAGGGAAGCCGATGCATAGCGGCTCCTGGCGCCACCGCTCCCACGGCCGCTTGCGAACCCCCGCAGCCGCATGCACTGCCGCACATTCGAGTGGCAGCATGTTCATCTGCCCTTGAATATCCGGCATCCACGCCGAACGCGCTCTTTCACAATCAGGAAATCTATTTCCGCGGTACCGGATAGCCGGTACCGCGGCCTCATTGCACTCAAGTCCGCCACCGCATCCACCGCCACCACAAGGAGACAAGTACATGGACAACCCACAGCCGGAACTCCCCATGCCCTTTCCCGCCCAGGCCAGCGACATGCCCCTGCTGCCGGCGCGCATGGTCAACGAGTACCAATACTGTCCGCGTCTGGCCTATCTGGAGTGGGTACAGGGCGAGTGGGCGGATTCGTCGGATACGGTGGACGGACGATACCGCCACCGGCGGGTCGACAAACCCGGCGGCACGCTGCCGGAGCCGGCGGACGAAGGGGATGGCGAACGCTTTCATGCCCGTTCCATCACACTGTCGTCGGCACGCCTGGGTTTGATTGCCAGGATGGATCTGGTCGAAGGCGAAGGCAGCGTCGTCACCCCGGTCGACTACAAACGCGGCAAGCGTCCGCACGTGGCACGCGGCGCTTACGACCCGGAGCGCGTGCAACTGTGCGTGCAAGGTCTGATCCTGGAAGAACACGGCTACCGCTGCGAACAGGGCATTTTATATTTTGCCGAATCACGCGAACGGGTTCCCGTGCGCTTCGACGAAGAACTACGCGCACTGACACACAATGCGATCAGCGGGCTGCGCTTCATCGCCGCCGGTGGGCAAACCCCGCTGCCGCTGGAGGACAGCCCCAAATGTCCTCGCTGCTCGCTGGTCGGCATTTGCCTGCCCGATGAGGTCAATTTCATCCGCGACGAGAAGATCGCTCCCCGGCCGCTGGCCGTGGCGCGCGACGACGCGCTACCGCTTTACATCCAGGCGCGCGGCGCCAAGCTGTCCAAGAAAGGCGAAACGCTGGAGGTCAGTATCGACGACCAGAAAATTCAGACGGTGCGCCTGATCGACGTATCGCAGGTCATCGTCATGGGCAACGTCTACATCACCACACCGACCTTGCAGGAACTGATGCAGCGCGAAATCCCCGTGAGCTGGCATTCCTACGGCGGCTGGTTCATCGGCCACACGGTGGGCACCGGACACAAGAACGTCGAAATCCGCACTGCGCAGTACCGCGCGAGCTTCGACGAACGGCTGTGCGCCCATCTGGCGCGCAACCTGGTGGCCGCCAAGATCCACAATTGCCGCACCCTGCTGCGGCGCAACTGGAAAGGCGATGACACCCCCGACGCCTTGCTCGATGCCTTGCAGGCCGACATCAAGCGTACCCGGCGCACCCGTGACATCCAGGAACTGCTCGGCACCGAAGGTTCGGCGGCGGCGCGCTACTTTGGCAGTTTCGGCAAGCTTTTGCGCGAGGGCGAAAATGACGGCCCCATCGGTTTCGATTTCACCAGCCGCAACCGTCGCCCGCCTACCGATCCGGTCAATGCCCTGCTCTCCTTCGCCTACACCCTGCTGGTACGCGCCTGGAGCACGACACTGTCGGCGGTCGGCTTCGACCCGTATCGCGGCTTCTACCACCAACCGCGCTACGGCCGCCCGGCGCTGGCACTCGACATGATGGAGCCTTTCCGGCCGCTGATCGCCGACTCCTGCGTGATCCAGGCGATCAACAACGGCGAGGTGAAACCGAGCGATTTCATCCACGCCGCTGGTAGCGTGGCGCTGACCGCCAACGGTCGCAAGAGCTTCATCGCCACCTTCGACCGGCGGCTCGGCCATGAAATCACCCATCCGCTGTTCGGCTACCGGATCAGCTACCGCCGGCTGCTCGAAGTCCAGGCCCGGCTGCTCGCCCGCTTCCTGCTCGGCGAACTGCCGGATTACCCGAACTTCACCACGCGGTGACGACATGGACGAGCACTTGTACATCGTCACCTACGACATTCGCGACCCGAAGCGCTGGCGGCGCATTTTCAAGATCATGAAAGGCTACGGCGAGTGGGTCCAGCTATCGGTCTTCCAATGCCGCCTGAACCGGCAGCGCCACGCCGAACTGATCGCACTGCTAGACGGAATGATCCACCATACAGACGATCATGTCGTCCTCATGGATGTCGGACCGGCAGACACAGTCGCCCCGCGCGTGACCAGCCTGGGCCGCAGTTTCACCGCCATCGAACGGACGTGCGTTATCGTGTGACGCCAGCCTTCCCTCGGCAGTTCGCTCACCGCCCGCGAGCGCTGAAGTTCCGCCCAATTGCCGGGCAGTGCTCGCAATGCACCAACGCTTTGAATAAAATGAAAAAATCACGAACCGCCCTGTTTCGTGCCCAGCCGTTGAAAGCACCTGACCAGGACCTGTCTACCAGTGCTCGTAATATTATTCGTCTGCCCACTAAAAACAGGGAGTTATGCGAGAGCTGTTATCCGCAGCGAAATGCTGCGGCCTCATTGAAGCAGCAGCAACAAAGGGGCTGACTTTGCAGCAGTGGTTGTTATCCGCAGCGAAATGCTGCGGCCTCATTGAAGCAATTCTTGGCCGCGCAACACGCCCGACTGCAGGCCCTGTTATCCGCAGCGAAATGCTGCGGCCTCATTGAAGCAGCACATACATCGTCATCAGCGACTCGTGACCGAAAAGTTATCCGCAGCGAAATGCTGCGGCCTCATTGAAGCCGCGTCTCCAGGCTTGCCGAGCTCGCCGGACTTCTGAGTTATCCGCAGCGAAATGCTGCGGCCTCATTGAAGCGCTGCCCGCAACGACACTCAACCTCCCAAAAAGGAATGTTATCCGCAGCGAAATGCTGCGGCCTCATTGAAGCGAGACGAAGATCGACCGCCGTACGGTTCGATCGACCGTTATCCGCAGCGAAATGCTGCGGCCTCATTGAAGCATGATCGATTCTGACCAGTTCCGCGCAATGGCGTGGGTTATCCGCAGCGAAATGCTGCGGCCTCATTGAAGCGAGCCGAATGCGCGAACGATATGACGATGCGTGCCGTTATCCGCAGCGAAATGCTGCGGCCTCATTGAAGCGCCAGGGCGATACCGACTCGCGCCGCCCCATGAGCCGGTTATCCGCAGCGAAATGCTGCGGCCTCATTGAAGCGCGCTCTCATCCGGTTCCGTGTCACCGGCCGGGTTTGGTTATCCGCAGCGAAATGCTGCGGCCTCATTGAAGCGAAAGTCTAGCGCTAACTAGCACTCATCCCTCCCTTACGTTATCCGCAGCGAAATGCTGCGGCCTCATTGAAGCATCTGGTGTTCTCCGAATCGATTGACCTGGAGTAGTAAGTTATCCGCAGCGAAATGCTGCGGCCTCATTGAAGCATCATGGCACGAAACTTTATTCAGCCGGGTGACCGGTTATCCGCAGCGAAATGCTGCGGCCTCATTGAAGCCACATCGACAATTTCGTCGCCGAATCGCTCGGCGCGGGGTTATCCGCAGCGAAATGCTGCGGCCTCATTGAAGCAACGGGGACAGTGCCTCGGCGATCATCTCGGCCTGGATGTTATCCGCAGCGAAATGCTGCGGCCTCATTGAAGCTCGATCCGCGCGCGCATGACTTCGCCGATGCCCTTCGTTATCCGCAGCGAAATGCTGCGGCCTCATTGAAGCTAACCCTCTTTTTTCTGGTAGATACCCAAACGCGATGTTATCCGCAGCGAAATGCTGCGGCCTCATTGAGGCGGCAATCTCGACATCCGCAGCCGTGCTGCCAGACCAGTTCCATGAGCCTCACTTCCCTACGTCTCACCGCATCCGCCATGGGCCCAATTGCGATCCGGGTAGCTTGGCCATAAAATACAGAAATCTGTATTGCAGTGTTTTCCGAGGAATGGCCATGAAAACTACGCTCAATCTGAACGACGCGTTGCTGACCCAAGCCAAAGCCTTGGCGGCACAGCAGCGTACCAGCTTGACCCGTCTGATCGAAGAGGGCCTGCAGTTGCGTCTGCGCATCCAGCGCCCGCCCGCCAAGCCTGTTCCCCTGCCTGTCTTCCACGGCCGGGGCGGGCTGGCTCCCGGGCTAGACGGACGAAGCAACAAGGCCCTGCTGGACGCCGCCGATCAAGACGCGTAATCCATGACACCCGACGTGAATATCCTGGTCGCGGCATCGCGCAGCGACCACCCTCACCACGCGGTCGCCCGCAGTTGGCTGGAGCAGGCCATCACCTCAGCGGGCCAGGGAACGCCACTGAAATTGCAACCCATGGTGATTGCCAGCTTCCTGCGGCTGGTGACGCATCCGCGGATATTCATCCAGCCGACGCCTATGGCCGAAGCGCTGCGTTTCGTCGATGCGCTGTTGAGCACGCCGGGCGTGGAACAACCCGAGTTGGGCGCCGAGTGGCCAACGCTGCGCAGGCTGTGCGCCGACAAAGCGCTCGCTGCGAATGACGTTCCCGATGCCTGGCTGGCCGCCGCCGCCATCCATCAGGGTGAGCATGTGGCCAGTTTCGACGCCGATTTCAAGCGCCTGCTGCCAAGAGCCCGGTTCACACTGCTCTCCGCATGATCCTCGAGGCAATTTTCCAGGCCGCCGACTATGTCCATGAACCCCCCACGCCGTGGAGCAGCATGACGGCCCCTGCTTCGCCACCCCCATCAGGAGCGGGTCGGGCACGGTACGGGGCGAACTCATCGATGGTCGCCAATGGCGACGCATCCACGCCGAGGCTCCATTACACAGGCAATACCGCGTAGCATCCGGGTTCCGCCGACGCGGCACCACCCACGCGTCGCATTGACACACGGACTGGGAAAACCTCGGCACCGCCTTTCGACGCGCAAGCGGGCAAGCTCATCGTCCCCATCCGCCGTCATTCCGGCCACAAACCCGCTGCCGTCAAACGGCGCAGCAGGGCGCCCCGCCTGGCGTGGGGCATCAGGAAGCGGCGCAGGGCGCGCTCGAATTCCTTCGGGGTGGACGTCAGCGCGTAGGCTTCCGCCAGATCGGTGAGCGCCCGCACCGCATACTCGTAGCCCAAGGCCGTGCCGGGCCTGGGCATCGATGGCCTCCCAACGCTGATCCACTTCGGCCGTCAGGCACCGCAATTCCTCTTCACGTTCGCGGCGACGCTTGGCCTCCTCCTTCGCGCGTTCTTGCGCCTCATGCTCCTGCCTGACGAGGGCAAGCGATTCAGCCAGTTCGTTCAACTCGGCCACACGGCGCCTGCGCGCACCAGGCTCGGCAGACGGCCGCTGCGCTTTCAGCCAGGCGGCGTGGCGGCCCCTGACCTGGCGTTCCGCCTCCTGTCCCCTGCCCTGGGCGAGCAGCTTCAGCACGTCCAGCATCGCCTCGCGCGGCCATGTATCCAACCAAGCGTCGAGGCGCCCGTCGTCGCCCTCGGTTGTCTGCGGCATCGGCGCACTGCCGGCCGCCGCCGCAGCCAGCCTGTCCGGGTCGACCTCCAGAAATTCGGCCAGCGCCCACTGCGCCGGTGACAAGGCCGACAAGCCCGCCGGCACCTCGGGCTCCGCCTCGTCGTCGGGCAATTCGCCAGCACCGGCCAGCCAGCCCAGGTAGAGCGGCCTCAGATCAGCCTTCAGGTCGCCCCACTCATAGTGGTTGACGAAACCTGATGGAGAGATCTGCGCTCGGCTGGAGACAGCGCACAGTTCCGCCATTTCGGCACGGCCGAGCGGCCGGTCGATAGCGGCGAATTCGTAGTATTGGTATTCGCTCATGGGCTCTCGGGGGCTACGAGACCATCCTGTCTTCAACCGTCATTATGAAAGCTCCTCGTTGTCCCGCTGGATGGCGTTGGGATTCCGCAGGAAGCTGGAGCAGTTCATCGATCAGGGACAGCGTACGGGCATCACTCATTGGGCTTTCTCCAGCTCTCCTTTGTCGCCGGCGCCTCTTGGGCCGCCTCCGCCGTCATCTTCGTATACAGCTCGAACAGCTTTTCCAGCCGCTCGGTGTCGTTCCTGAAGCGGCAGCCGATGTAGATGCGCTCCAGCACCTCTTCGTTGCGCTCGTGGGCGTGACGCAGGTTCTTCCACTTAAAGGATGTCCTGGCGAAATGAATGCGCAGACCGGCGGCAACCCGCCATGCGCCTGCATCAGGAACAGCCGCCCACTGACTACGCAGGCTTTGCAGATTACTGGTGCGGCTTGGTGCGTCATGGGCGTCTATTCGATGTTTTGCACCTGAAGCGCGAGATGCGCTGCAAGTGCTTGATCTCCGTAGACTATCGGCCTGGGGGCCTGTATTTCCCCCACGATTTGCCCCACAGGATGCTTGGGCTGCAGTGAGACTGCATGGAGCGGCAATCGATGTTCAGCGCGCGCACGGGGGAGGTCTAGCAGGCAGGTCTTGCATCCGACCAGCGCGAAATGCCTGTCATGCGCGCCGCAAATCGATCATGCCTACGCGCAAAGGCGCTACTTTGAGCTGACAGGGCAGAAGGCACCGGCAGCAGGCGGTCCCCGATCAAAGGACTTGGCGCCAGATCAGAAGAGCGTGGACCGCGAAGCACGGCTTTCCATCTCACGCGAGTTGGGCCACGACCGCGAACAGATTACCGCCGTGTACCTCGGTCGTTAACGATCAAACGCAATCGGCCGGGAACTGTCTTTTTTGTGCCCGCGATCGTCAGCTCAGTGTCGTGCTTCCATCGCTTGCATCGCGCTCAATCGGACCTCCATCGCCGGACTTCATAGATGAAGAGATGCAGTCGACCGTGGCGCATTGGCACGATGTGCGACGTCAACGTCGAGGCGTACTGCAATCAGCTTGAGCGTCCCGTAGTTGCGGTGTGTCTACCGCGCCGCAGCCACCACAAAGGATGGTCGCCCCGGTTCCTCCTGGGTCCGGGGCGCGCACATGGGTCGATAGTTGGCCGCCTATGGGCCTGTCGCTAGTCGGCGAGCGACTTAGCGGGGATAGCTGCGGCAGTGTTCACGCACATGCTCCAGCCGGCCACGGCGGAAGCGGGTGTACGGAACTACGTGCACGGCGCGCGGGTAAGAACAGATGACCATGTTGAGTCTCCGTCAAAGCGCGGCCCTTCCTTGCGAAGCAACTCCCTGAGACCTAAAATCCCATCACTCTCCCCAGAGTTGGAGTCGCTTCTGACGGTCCGTCGGGCCGCGGTAACGTCACCATCAAACCCTCAATCACGTTCGCGATTGAGGTCGTCTCGCCGAACCAACGTTCGGGTCGTAGGCGGGTTGGTTAACCGCCCTAAGCGTCGGTTCGCCTCAGGCCCCTGTGATGCTTGATCTTGCCGGACGCGGCATCACAGGGACCGTCCTCTTCCACCCCGGTTACGGCGAACTTCTCACCGGGGCCGTCTCGTCTTCTCATGAACATCTCCAACGATCGGGTGGCTGAGTCTAGCAGCGCCCGAAGGAATGGGTCAATGATTGAGAACTGACTGAAGACTTTAAAGAACTGATATGCCTTGCGTAAGCCTTGCTTGACGGTTACATTTGAGTCTTCCGAAGGAGGCTTGTATGGCAGATGAGCAGGTAGCAGCGAAGGGTGACGGCGGCAAGAAGATCGGTCGAGGCGTTTCGTATCCGGTGATGGGGTTAGAGGACGCCATTGAAAAGGCGCGCGCGTTCCACCGGGAGGAGCGCAAGAGTTCTGCTCCAGTGGCATCCGCTATCAAGCATTTCGGTTATTCGGAGTCGAGCAGCGGCGGCCGGCAAACCGTGGCAACCCTTATCCAGTTCGGGCTGCTAGAGGACGAAGGCCGAAGCGAGAACCGCCATGTCCGCTTGACAGATCGAGCACTGACGATCCTGCTGGACGAGCCGACATCGCCGGCTCGATTGCTGGCTCTGCGCGAGTGCGCAACGATGCCGAAGCTGTATTCGTTGATCTTGGCTAAGTACGCAACGGACCTGCCATCTGACCATTCGCTGGGTTTTTATCTACAGAAGGAATTTGACTTCAATCCTAAAACCCTCAAGGCTTTCATTCAGGATTTCCGTGGGACCCTGGCCTTTGCAAACGTGTTCGAAGGGTCTAAGATTCCTTCGCCTGAGCCGAAGAAGTCAATCCAGAGCGAAGGATTGGCAGGTGTCGGAGCTGTGTCTGTCGACGTTGGTGACCTCGTTCAATGGGAGTCGTCCGGCGTGCTTCGCATGGATGCGCCTCGGCGCGTCCGTGGTAAGACGGAACATGAGGGCGCGTGGTGGGTCTTCGTCGAAGGAAGTGAAACGGGTATTCCTATGGAAGAAGTTACCGTTGTCGAGCGCAAGGTTGCCGAGCCGGTACTACCGAGGCAATCGCCGCCGAGCATGCCGTTGCAATCGGTGCCTGTTACCGCTGCGACGCTTCAGACTGCGCTGCCTGTAGGTGAACAGGAAGTAGCCAGTGGGAAGTTTGGCAAATCTATGAGCTATCGCTTGCTAGCTACCGGCGAGATCGGGGCAAAGGAGCTCGGCAAAATCATCAAACTGCTGGAGGCTTACAAACTGGCGCTTGAAGACGAGGACGAAGACGACGAACTCTGACTACTTCCAGTAGTCGATGATGCCCGCATGTTGCGGGCTTTTTTTCGTCTGCGGTTGACCCTGCTCTTGGCAGCTCGCGAAGATCAAAGCATGTGCCCGGCAAACCCATCTTGATTGGGTTTCGTAGGGAGTGTCCGAATTTCTGTGTTCGGGGCGCTGAGACTTTTCCACGGCGGCGGTCGGCGCTTACGACGGACCGACCGACGCGGTGGAAAAGTCGGTCTTGATCCTACGCGACGGTCCTGGTGAACCGCTCTTCGTAGAGGATCGCGAACTGATTCATCGCCTCCTTCCAGTTGTGTGCTGCAGGCGATGGCCCAGCTCGGCGCCCAGGGCGCGCTCGATCAGCGCCTTCTTGAACGCCATCGAGGCGGCGTTAACCGCCACGAAAGGTACTGCCATGAACGTTCCGTCCTTTTCTCATCGCGTCTTCTCCCGCATCCTCGCGCCGATCGTTGCGCTGGCCGCCGTGAGCATGCCGCTCTCGGCCTTCGCCCAGGGCTTGCCCACGCTGGAGGACCCGTCGCGCGGCACCGGCAGCGGCATCATTCAGACGCTGCAGAACTACGGTTTCGACATCGTGACGCTGATCGCGCTGCTCGTGATCGCCTCGATGTTCATCGGTGTCTGTTACCACGCCTACACGCGCTACTCCGAGATCCACACCGGCCGCGCGACCTGGGGCCAGTTCGGTCTGACCGTGGCGGTGGGCGCGATCCTGCTGGTGGTTGGCATCTGGCTGCTCACCCGGGCGACGGGCATCCTGTAAGGAGGCCTGGCCGTGGCAAACGCGCTGGAGACGCCGCGCGATGGACTGGTGACGTTCCTGCCGCATCGCCTGAACCACCAGCCCGTGGTCGTGCGCGGACTCACTGCCGATGAGCTGTGGGTCTGCGCCGGCCTCTCGGCAGCGGCCGGCCTGGTGCTGGGCCTGCTTCTGGCCTGGCTGACCCGCAGCATTGCGATGGCGCCCACGTGCATCGTGGTCGCCATCGCCGTGGGGATCTTCGTCGGTGGCGGCTTCCTGCGCCGACAGAAGCGCGGGCGGTCCGACACCTGGTTGTATCGGCAACTCCAGTGGCGGCTCGCCCTGCGGCATCCGGCACTGGCCGTCCATGTGGGAGGCCGTGACCTCATCACGCGCTCAGGCTACTGGACAGCCCGTCGCACAACCAAGCGGGGGCCTGGATGAGCCGCTTCAAGAACGAGATCGCGCACCTGCAGGCGCATGTGAAGACGTTGCGGATCGGCCTCGGCGCGTTGTTCTTAATGGCGTTGGTGCTCGGCTTCGGCTGCGCGCGCGAAATGGAGTTCCTCGGCTACGGCGATGAAGAATCGTAGATGGCGCAGCTCCATGAATTCACCCTCTGCCGAGTCCCCAGCGGCAGGCGCCAGAAAATCTGGGGATAGAAGGGCATGGTGGCCGCATGCAGTGCAACTGCGCAGATGAAATCACCGAAACGCGGGCCTTGATGCCAGGCTCATATCGCCAGCCAACCACCATCCACCACGATCTCCGACCCCGTCATGTACGAACTTTCGTCGGAAGCAAGAAAGGCGACGACCGAACCGACCTCATGCGGCAAGCCGATTCGCTTCCCCGGGGCACCATCGTTCTGGCAGCATGGTGAGCCGCCAGGAAGCCGCCGAACGCCGTAGTGGCGATCGACCGCTGGACGCCAAGCGGATCAAGCTCAGCCAGCGGCCCGCGCAAAGGCGCTGCGGCATTGAAGATCACGATCTCTGGGTCACCCGTATCCGCGCTCACACGGTCGAACAGCGCCGCGACGGAGTCCGCTTGAGAAGCGTCCACGGTGAACGGCCTGGCACCAGTTTCCTCCACCAGTGTTGCCAGCTTTTCGACGTTACGCGCCCCCAAGCTGACGATCACGCCGAGCCCGGTTAGGCTCCGCGCAAGCGCTGAGCTGATGCCAGGCCCCGCACCGATGATCAAAGCACTTCGATAGGGAAGATCGGCCATGGCATCGCACCTTAGAGTCGCGCGCATCGAAAGCATTCGTGAAGCACGTAATGCGGAACAGTTCAGACGCTCGTCTGACCGCCGGCCACCACGAGATCGATCCCCGTCGAGAAGCTGCTGTCGCTCGAAGCGAGGAAGAGCACTCCGGCCGCCACCTCCTCGGGCCGACCGATGCGGCCGAGCGGAAGCATTTCGGCGAACATTGCCCTCATCGCGTCAGCTTCTTCCTTGGTCTTCACCTGGGCATCAATGATCGGTGTGTCGATCGGTCCCGGGCTCAATGTGTTGACACGGATTCCACGGCCCTTGAGTTCGGCCGCCCAACTCCGGGAAAAGGAGCGAATGGCCGCCTTGCTCGCCGAGTAGGTCGTGTGAGGTGGCGATCCGATCAAATGAGCGGTCGACGAGATGAGAACGATCGAAGCGCCGCCGTTCAGAAGTGGCAACGCCTTCTGCACCGTGAAGCAGGTGCCGCGCGCATTGACGCCGAACGTTTTGTCGAAGTGCTCAGGGGTCGCATCCGCCAGCGTCACCAACTCGACGAAGCCGGCGTTCGCAACGATCACATCGATGGAACCCTTCTCCGCCTTGACGGTTTCATACAACCTATCGAGATCGGCGAGATTGGCAACGTCACCCTCAAATGCCGTGACGTTGCGGCCGATTTCAGCCTTCGCCTTGTCGAGTTCCGACTTGCGCCGGCCTGTGATGAACACATAGGCGCCTTCTTCTACGAAACGCTTCGCCGAGGCGAGGCGAGGCCGATGCCGCTGCTGCCGCCGGTGATGACAGCAATCTTTCCACTGAGTTTGGACATGGTTTGGTTCCTTTGTGGCCCCCAGAAGTGGAGACGTGCACCTCGGTACTATGTGTATGGACAATCCCGCACGGAAGGCATCGCAGTGGCATACGACCTATTCCCCGGCAGCATGTCGAGACACGTTTCGGACAACAGCAAGGACATCAATCGATCTGCGGTCGCATGCTGAGTCGGTGGTGGACCGCTGATACGCGGGACCAAAGCAATGCTTTGAACGCCCAATACCACTGTCGCAACAGCATCGAGCGGACCAAGACCATTCCGGCACCAAGCGCTCGGCTACTCGCGCTGCTTGGCAGCGAACGCTGTGTTCAGATTCAGGATCTCGAACTGGTCAACGACGCCGTCTCGCTTGCCGGTGGCATCCAGGAGCCGGAGCAATGCCTGCGAAGCCACGTCTGCGCCGGGTGAAATGGTTCGCGCGACGGCTCCAAGGAACTCCGATTGGGACACGGTGCGGTTGCCGTCCCGATCGAAGTCTTGAAGCATCTGAGATGCTTGCTCTTCCGAGGCCCCAAGCTCACGCAGCATTTGCACGAACTGTGTTTCGGTGATGGAGTCTCGCGCCACCGCAGCCGCGGGTGGCCGATACGTTCCGGACAACTGCGCCGAGAGTGGAAGTTCTCCCGGGCGCGTGCTGGCCATGAGGAGACCCTTTGCCGCCAACTCCGCGATGCTGCGGGCTTCGGGACTGATGTTCACAACAGCGCCCGGTGCCGCCGCCGGTGGGTAGCCCTCGGCATTTTGTTTCGGCGTGCCTTTGTCCTTGCGGGGTTCAACGGGGGAACGGGGCCACCACCAATTGAAGAAATGCTCATCGTTGTCCTCCTTGGGACGGTGGTCGTAGCGAGTTCGGATGAGATGGCGCGTCATTTCGGGCATCACGCCTCCACTGTGCACGGCACGCTATCGCGCGCTGCCTGTCGAAGGCCGTGGCGGTGGCAGATCGCGATCGCGATGATCGTCGCCACAGTCAGGGTGATCACGGCGCCAAGCACGGTACGGAAGGCCTCGGCGTATACCGCCGCGTGGTCGCCAGCGCCGGCAGCGACGGCATCAGCCGTGGTCGCATCCGGGATGAGGTGACTGATCACTGCGTGAACGGCCACCGCGTACACCCCAATGGTGATCGCCTCGCTGCCGAGGCGCAGGAAATTCAGGACACCTGCTGCAGTGCCGCTGCTCTCCGGACGCACCGCGCCGAGGGCCGCACCATCCACCAAACCTGCTGGCAAACCCCAGGCGAAGCCGAGAAGGATCATCGGCGCCACAAGCCAGGCGATGGGCGCGTCGGCGTCGAGCACGTACATGCCGAAGTCGCCGATGAGCAGCACTGCCAACGAGGTATAGATCACCTTCATGGCAGTGAGGCGAGGGAAGCGCTTCATCGTCGCCGCCACCAGCATCGGGCTAACGAAGATCGGCACGGTCATCAGCATCAGCATCAGCATCGTGCCGGCCGCGGGCGTAGACATGCGATAGATCGCGCTCAGCGCCACCGGCAGATAGGTAAACAGTGTCATGAACCCGATCGCGTCGGCGACAGGAACCAGCGCATACGCAAAGAACATCGGATTGCGCAGGATTGAGAAGTCGATCGAGTGTCCGCCCGGGGTGTGGGTCCGCGGAATGTGCGGCAGGTGGCGCCACAGCAGCAGCGCGCCTCCCGCCACGGCGCCATACACAAGGAACACACCCTGCCAGCCGACCAAAGGAATCAGCCAGCCGGCCAACGTCGGACCCACCGTTCCGCCAAGTCCGAGCGTCGTACCGAAGAGCGCGAAGTTGCGGCCCCGCGCCGCGGGCGGAAAGCCGTTGGCGAGGATCGCCGAGGCACCGGCGAAGATGGCCGCGCCGGCGATGCCGCAGAGTATCCGCCCGATGTCGAGAATCCAGAGGTTCGGCGCCATCGCACTGATCACCGAACCCAGCACCATCAGTGTCGTGCCGACGACAAAGGTGATGCGGTAGCCGATCCGGTCGGCCATGACGCCCCAGAACAGCATGAAGAGGGCGAACGCCCCGTTGAATCCGTTGACCACGCCCTGCAGCAGCATCGGATTGGTGCCCAGATCAAGGGCGATGCGGGGCAGCGCGACGGCTGTTCCCGAAATGCCGATGGGCATCACGAACACGGCGAGCAGCAGCACCGGAAGCGCGAGGGGCGACAGGTCGCGGCGCAGATCGGGCGGGGTCATTGGCGACCGCGCGGTTGTTCAGGTGCTCCGGCCGCGCCGCTCGGGGGTGTCGTTGATGGTGGGTATCCAACGTGCCAGCAATGGTGGTCCAGTGGGAACGAGGGCCTGCGTGCGCGCCTGCTGGCCCAGGTCGATCCAGGACTTTTGTCCCGCCTCGGCCAATGGGCAGGCTTCATGTCGCAGACGCAGGTGGATGACTCGGTGATTCGAGCCGTGGCCTCACCGCGCCAGCAGACCATGAACCAAGGACAGGTCTACACCGACTACGGCGGGCAGATCGACAAGACGTTGCCCAACATCGTCACGCGCGGCGCATCCGATCTGGGACTCACCGTCGGCTCGCTGGGCTTCTTTCCGGCGATGGATGTCGTGCGCCAGGCGTTGCCCATGGTGCTGTCATTCCTGAAGATGGCGATGGTCATCTGCATTCCGCTGGTGCTGGTGATCGGCACTTACGACCTCAAGGCGGTGGTGACGGTGAGCTGTGTGCAGTTCGCGCTGTTCTTCGTGGACTTCTGGTTCCAGTTGGCGCGCTGGATCGACAGCACCATTCTCGATGCGCTCTACGGCTGGAACTCGCCGCACAGCAACTTCAATCCGCTGATGGGCCTCAACAATGCATTTGGCGACATGCTGCTGAACTTCGTCATGGCGGCGATGTTCATCGTGCTGCCGGGATTCTGGGTGGCGGCATTGAGCTGGGTGGGCATCCGTGCTGCCGGTGCAGTTCAGGGCCTATCCGAAGGCACTAAAGCAGCCGGTCAGGCCGGCTCGAAGGGGTCAGACGTTGCCATGAAGGCGATCAAGTAGATCGGCCACTAGGGTGTGTTCACAATTGAGGTGATCCGCGTCAAGCCAACCAGATATAGGCG
>ERZ761603.893-NODE-893-length-23563-cov-66.797516_pt1 | contig 23563 bp, 26 predicted proteins | sample MGYA00511879_ERZ761603 | MGnify/ENA primary metagenome ERZ761603 (study PRJEB28899, sample SAMN02850040) | bioreactor sludge metagenome | biome: EBPR Sludge; feature: EBPR Bioreactor; material: flocular biomat | place: Australia: Thorneside Wastwater Treatment... | reverse complement strand
GCCAGGTGACACGTGCCGGCTCAGCGGGGGATTTGCTGGCGCCGATGGTCACCGACCCGCTGATCACGACAGCGGCCGCCGCACGCCAACGGGGCCTCTCAATCCTGTCCGATACCGGACGGCAACTGGAAATCGGGTTGCGTCTGCCGGTATTGCCGACGACCGGGATCATCCGGCCTGGCGCCTACATCCAGTACGAGGATGAAGGTCAGACCCAACTGGGCCTGGTCCGCTCGACCAACGTCGAAGTGGGGCTGCCAGAGGTTTACCAGAGCTTGGGAGTCGAGTGCCATGCGTAATCTGTTCAAGGAGTTCCTGGCACTGATCCCTGATCCGGCCTTGCAGGTCGGGGCCGTTCAGTCCGTGTCTGCCAACGTGGCCACCGTGGTTTTGCCCGGTGGCGGCTTATTGAAAGCACGCGGGGGCAGTCCTGAGCAGGTGGGACGCAATGTCTTCGTGCGCGACGGGGTAATCGAAGGGCTGGCGCCCGATCTGCCCACCGAAATCATCGAGATCTAAAGACCACTTCCACCGCTTCACCCAACCAACTACTTCATCCCTTGAAACCCGTTCCGGTGCTCACGCGCCGGGCGGGTTTCGTTCTTTTTGGAGATCGCCCATGTCTGATCAAGAAAAACCTGCCCTCGTCGAGAACATGCTCCTTTTGCGCAAAGAGGACTTCGACGAATTGCTCGACCGCGCAGCCGAACGTGGAGCGGAGCGTTGCCTGTCGCATCTCGGCCTCGAAAACGGCCACGCCGCGCGTGACATTCGAGAGTTGCGTGATCTGCTTGAAGCCTGGCGGGACGCCCGCCGCACCGCCTGGCAGACCGTGATCAAGGTCGCCACCACTGGCATCCTCGCCATCCTTCTGGTCGGCGCAGCGATCAAGCTCAAGTTGATGGGAGGCTCGCAATGATCGAGACGCTGCTCGGTGGACTCTTGGGCGGTGCGTTCCGGTTGGCGCCCGAGATCCTGAAATGGCTGGATCGCCAGGGCGAACGGGGCCACGAACTGGCGATGCAGGACAAAGCACTGGAGTTCGAAAAGTTGCGCGGAGCGCAGCGCATGGCCGAGATCGGTGCGGCCTCCGATGCGGCCTGGAACGTGGGTGCTGTCGAGGCCTTGCGTGATGCGGTGGCGGCGCAGGGGCAGAAGTCGGGTGTCGGCTGGGCAGATGCCTTGTCGATCAGCGTGCGACCGGTGATCACCTACTGGTTCATGGCGCTGTACTGTTCCGCCAAGACAGCATCGTTCGTGGCGGCCGTCAGTGCTGGCGCTGGTTGGGGGATGGCGGTGCTTCACGCCTGGACAGAGGCCGATCAGGCGCTGTGGGCTGGGGTGCTGAACTTCTGGTTCCTGGGACGCGTGTTTGATCGGGTGCGGCCGTGATCGACGTGCCAAAAGCGGCTATCGATCTGGCCAAGCGCTTCGAGGGCTTTCACCGCGTGCCGAAGAACGATCCCAGCCGTGCGTATCCCTACGTCTGTCCGGCGGGCTACTGGACGATTGGCTACGGTCATTTCTGCGATCCGAAGCATCCGTCAATCACCGAAGCGGAGGCTGAGGTCTATCTGGCACGCGATCTACAGACGGCACTGGTAGCGACGCTACGCTACTGCCCGGTGCTGGCTGCCGAGCCGGAAGGACGGCTCGCAGCCATCGTGGACTTCACGTTCAATCTTGGCACTGGGCGGCTGCAGACTTCGACCTTGCGGCGAAGAGTCAATCAGCGGGATTGGGCTGCTGCCGCACACGAACTGCGACGGTGGGTTCGCGGTGCGGGCAAGATTTTGCCCGGACTGGTCAGCCGCCGCGAAGCAGAGTCTGTACTACTGCTACGGAATGCTTGAAGTCCTTGAAATGCCAGATTCAGGACAGCGTACTGAAACGCTGCAGGGCCCAAGCATTCGGCAATTTGCATATCAGCTCGCATGTTGGTCACTGTAGTTGCAAGCTGACTTTGGATGGCGGTCATTACCCTGCGTTGTCGGGCGTCACCTGCCGCTTCCACCTCCGGGCACAAGCCAAACAGCAATTGAGTAGCAGCATGTGTCAGTTGGCGTTCGATGTTGTCGGGGTCAAAGGGTGGATTGGTCAAATTCATGTTTCAAGGCTCCATCGTTGCAATGGCACCACTGACGCGCTGTTTTCAACAAAAGCCAAGGCAAGGAAAAACCGTCGAGGGGCGCGAATTCACACGATCGTATGAGCGATTGTCCCGTGGCTGCGCTACGCTTCACCCATGGACACTTTGATTCCCGCCTTCCTGCGCCGTCAGCGCAACCAGCGTCGTCTGACGCTGGAGATGTTGTCTGCCAAGGTGGGCATGTCGCCGCAGCATTTGTCGGAGATTGAAAGCGGCAAGCGCGATCCGCGTTTGTCGTCCATCGAGCGCATGGCGGAGGCGATGGGGATGACGGTGTTGATCGTGCCGGACGCCATGGCACCCGATCTGCGCCGCTATGTGGCCAATAACGGCCGCATTTATGCCGCCCACGCCGGCCAGGCCGATGCCGCACCCAACAACCCCGAAGCTCCAAACCCCGACCATGCCCAAGAAAAAACCTGATCCGGCCCCCACTCAGCCCTCAGTCCCAAACCCTGAGTCCTCCTCCCTGACCTTCGCCATCGAAACCTTCGACGACCCGGAAACCGGTCAACCCACCCCCTACGGCCGTTTCAGCCGCCACTGGCAGGACGAAGAAGCTCTGGATGTGCTGATCGACAAGCTGGAGGCCGGCCAACTCAGCCACAAGCAGGCGCTGATGCAAGCGCGCAAGCTGGAAGCCACCACGACCTACAACCTGGAAATTCAGAACTTCATTGCCAACCGGCTGTGGGCACTGGGCCTGCAGGATGAAGCCACCGAGGTGTATGAACGGGCCTACAAGCAGGCACTGGCCCACATCCCCAAAGGTTTCAAAGGCCAGATCACCTGGGGTGAGGTGGGCAACCGGCCCTTCCTGCGCCTGGCGCACGGCACCCTTCTGGGCTTGATGCGGCGGCGGGACAAAGCCAAAGGGGGCGACGCCGCCATGGCGCTGGCCAAGCAGATGCTGGCCTGGTGCCCCATGGACAACATTGGCGTGCGCTTTTTGCTGGGTGATATCGCCTTGCTCCAGGGGGACCACCAAGCCGCCATGAAGGAATACCTGAGAGGCGCGCCCAACTCTCCCGCGCACTGGTACCAGGCGGCGCTGATTGCGTTTCGGGAGGGAGACTATGTGGCCGCCTGCACCTACCTGCGGCGGGGCATTGCCGCGAACCCCTACATTTCGGAGGGGTTGACCGGGCGCACGGTGCTGTCAGAACACCTGTACTGGCACGCCAGCAACGTGCATGGCCCGGAATGGGCGGTTGACTATCTCGACTCCGCCGCCTGTGACTGGACGCCGGAGGAGATCGACTTTGTCGATTGGGTGTTCAACGCATCGCCCGTACTGAAAGAGCGCGCCGAGATGATGGCGCAGCATGAGGGCATAACCTACGAGCGAGACGCTGAAAAGCGTGCCCCCTACGCACAGCGGTCACTGGATTTCATTGACCGCATCACCGATACACTGTCCAAGAAGATGGTGCGAAAGGTGAAGAACCGCTGTGACGTAGAACTTTGGCCATGGGATCGAGCTAAAGACGTGCACTGAATTAATACCGTACAAAACCTAGAATAGCCAAAACAACAAGCTCTTTTATATCTCGAGAACCACAATCCAATCCGATTATGTAGTGTATCCATATTGCAAATCACTGATTGCAATACTTTGTAAAAAATATGTCAGCACCCCTAAACCGAAGGCCGTACCCAAAGGTAAAATCAGTGAGATGGCAATCTTCGAGAAAATCAAACTTTGATGCCCAAAACCCGTTCAATTGCGACAGTTACGCTAACGTTACGGTCGAGCATATACCTACGAACTTCAGCCACTTTCGCATCTACCAAATAGCGATACCATAACCCTTGCAGAAAGTGGAATGCAGTTCCTACCTTGCCATCCAGAAAGCCAAACCGGATTATGTAACGGTAAATAAAATAGGCAAATGCCCTAAAACCGGCTGGAAGCCGACTATAAATCTGCTCCTTAATCCAACGCTTAAATGATGATTGCAGGCCGCCTTTCATGCTCTCATTTGATTTGCGTTGAATGAACCGAAATTCTCGATTCAATATTTCAACGGCCTCGCGACTCGCGTATTTATTGTGTTTGTCTGTCCACCAAGTTAGTGTATTGAGGTTGTCGTCGGTGACTTCGCCGTGCAGTTTCACAACCGCACCGTCTACAAAAATATGTTCGTCCATCCAGCGGTCTTCTGAATGACCACGCCCAAAACGAAACACCCGCAGCACCTGAACAGGAAACAAACCACCATATCGAATGGGCTGGCCAAGAAAAGTCATGCGCCTTGCTACCAAGACACCTGCTACTTGTGAATCCAACTGTGGAAGCAATGTAGCTAAAGACTTTGCCAGGGCAGGTGAAACAACCTCGTCCGCATCAAGGCGAAATACCCAGTCAGTATCAGAAGGCAATTGAGTTAACGCCCAATTGAACTGTTTGGCCTGCGTAACAAACGGATGGGACAGAACTTCAGCGCCAAGGCTTCGGGCAATCGATATCGTTTTGTCCGTGGAGCCACTGTCGACTACTAATAACCGGTCTGCCACTGAAGATACGGATCGAATCGCACGTTCGATATGCTGCTCCTCGTTAAGTGTGAGGATAATAACGGTTAGTGACATAAAAGTTCAATCGTGAAGCTTGTAAATGGCATTAGCTGGCCAACGAGGTGACTGTGCTGCGCTGATCATGTGGTCCGGTGGATAACCAGCTGCAACCATGACAATCAATCGTTCCCTGGATGGAATTTCGCCAATCGCTTTTATCGTACGTTCAGTACGGTTGGAAATTGCCAAATTAAGTGGACAACTAACGAAGCCCAATGCATCTAAAGATAACAGAAGCATTGTTGCATAGATACCGCCGTCAACATAGGGCTGGTTGCGTTGTTGCGGCCCACCCCAGGCGGTGATCTCGGAGGTAACCACAAAGAGATTAGGTACTTGATCCGAAAACCCTCGAGCGCCACCCTGCAACGCCAAGAGCTGATCAATCTTAGATCGATCTCGGTAAATGTGTAACCGACTGGATTGTCGATTACATTGAGACGGGGCGCGCTGGGCCAGCGTGACAATCTTGAATAACTCCTCTTCCGAAATTTGCTTACTATCAAATTCACGTACAGAAAAACGGCTTTGAAGAAAAGTAATTGCAGCAAAATTAGCTTCCGACGCTCTAAATATTCCCTTTCGGGAACCACCCACAGCGCCATTAACATCTTTATCGCTGAGAAAAGTGTTGATGCGATTAAATAATACAACATTCGGCACTGGCAAGTGACGAAATGCTTCTTGATAGTCGCGCAAAGCCGCGATCAACATGGATCTAGATAAGTCGCCGTCCGGCGGCGACCAGTTTTCATTCATATCTAGCAATCCATTAATTTTACCAACACCAAAATATGGCCTAGGATTCGGAAGCGCAAGCCCTTTTTCGATCGTATGTGCCTCAATGATTGTTTTGTGAGACAAACGCCGCCCAATCGATTCGAAAGGCGAAAATCCGTTATGCCGCAAGAATAGCCAAATATCCTGATAAGATTCGGTAATGAATTGCAGTATTCGTAAAACTCGTACAAGTTTCGTTTTAATTTTACTAAACACGTTCGCCACCATTAAACATAGGGAAATCACTGGCTTGTTCAAGCCTGTCACTTCGACCGAAAAGTAAAATCCCGCGACGAGCTGATTTAATATGGTCCACCAGTGATCTAGATTTCATCCTGCGCCCGAAATAATAGTTTCATCGCTTTCTTAGACGTATGGGGATTTAACTAGCGATTTTTCTCTCGCCTACCTGCCTCGCAGGGTTACCGGCCCAGATCGACCAGGCTTGGGCTCTCCCCCTTAACACTGCCCGTGCAGCCACAACAACCCCCTCTTCAACAACGACCCCGGGATGCAACATTACTCCTGCAGCGATCCACGCATGGTTCGCTATGGATATGGGTGAATGAACCAGAGGCCGTGACAGACTGGTGATATCATGACTCGCCGTGCACAAAAAAGAATGTTGGCTCACTGCCACCTTCGATCCGATATGTATTGGTGCTACGTTGTAAAGGTCTACACCTTCAGCAATTGCAACGTAATCACCCACTACAAGATTCCAAGGTGCCCATATCCTGGCAGTTGGGTCGATTCTGCAACCTTCACCAATTTGTGCCCTAAAGCCACGCAGAATTAGACAACGCCAACTATGTAACGCCCAACGAGGAGTTGGTCGAAAAAAAAGTTGGTAGACAATACCCCACAGTAAACGCATCAATCTATTCGTAAGTGAAAGGTTATTCACATATCGATATTGCCTCAAGACAATTTCCTCCTCACCGCTTCAATCTGGAAATGGAGAAAAGCCTCAGCTTTTGAACGGATACCCGCGATCCTCGCATTGGCTGCGTCCCAATCGATGGGTGTTTCGACAAGTCGCCTCAACTCTTCGACATTAACAGCTTTAATCAAGCGCTCTGCCAAACCTACAGCATCTAGTAAGTTTTCAACCCTCGCGTTCATGCCAGCACGCTTACCAGGAAGCGCAACGGCAATGAAAGGCTTACGGAGCACAACACTAAGTGCGACGCCATGAAAAGAGTTTGAGATCACTATCCGCGAACGCGACAACATTCTTAGCCATTCGACAGGACCAGGCTCAACACCATGACCAATATCGCGCCAACGTTGACGCCCCCCGCGAGGTGAATAAAGCGGTGCGGCAAAAATGGATGCCACACACTCCGCAACATCTCGAATGACTTCATCAGTGCGAAGCGCATAGCAAAACACATTTTCATCTTGCAGCTTTTCGTCCGTATCCAAAAGATTGTCGAACTGGCCAAGCAGGATAGTAGGGTCAGGCACGACCAATGACGAACATTTATCAAAGCCCGCCGCGTCAAGTATGGCAAGCCCGCTTGCTTCGCGTACCGAAACAGCATCAAGGCCGCTGAGCAGTCGACCAAGCTCCTCAAGGTAGTCAGGTTCAATCGCGCTGCGCCCAAAACTGGGGGCGTAAGCTACTTTACGTATACCCTCGCTGCCCGGAATATCCAGGAAATAAACTGGGTCAAGCCCACGCTGTATGGAAGGATTCCAGATTTGATCTGATCCGCAGACCAGCATGTCGTAAGATCTCACGATAGCTTCCAATGACGCTCCATCGCTCAATCGAGGACTAGATATCCCAAGGTGCTCGGCCCGAAAGGCCTCAAATGCAATTTGCTGAGCCTTGTCACCCAAAATCTGGCGGCGCAGATGCGAAAGTCGCATATACAGAATCGTCACATTCTTGCGCCAAAGCGACAGGCGCCACGGACGATCTAACCGTCCCCCTTCCTCTACATAACTGGGATGATAAGGTAAAAAATTTGCATTGACACCATTACTAATAAACCACTGTCTCAAGGCATAAGCCTGCATTAAGGCGCCATAATTGTCGCTAAAATGATATGTTAATATGCCAATATTCATCATTTCGAAACCATTGATGAGATCATTTCGTTGATCGCGCGTGCGTATGACTCGTTTAAAAAAAATTTTCTATAGCAGGATAGCGCACCTGCTCTATAGCTATCGTAGTCGTTAATAATGGCGCGCAACTTAGGTGCAATGGTTTCGTATGATTCATAAATTCCACCCCCCATGCACGGCTCAAGAATATCTCTGTAAAATGGAATATTGTTAACCAGCACAGGCAATCCGTGCATCCAATATGCGGCAATCTTTCCAGATGACAGGCCTACATTGTTCATGTTTGGATCATTCACATTGTAATTTGCAATACCAATATGACACAGTTCCAATAGTGCAGAATATTCAGATGGGGTCAGAGGCGTTGAATTTATTATAAGGCGCCCCGCTGCTATTAACTTCAGTACTATATCGGTCCGAGGAATCATATCAATCCCATCATGACTTTGAAGTATCAAAACCCAATCTTCAGATATATTAAGAAGAGACTCGCAAAGCCTCTCTATTTCACGCCCCACTCTCGAGTGCAGCCCTCCAGAATATATCAAATATTTAGAATTTCCTGAAAAATTAATTATTGACTTTACCTTATCCAGATCTAAGGATTGGACTTCTACTATAATGGGCGAGTTAGGAAAAATAATATGCTTGATATTAAAATTCCCCACGATCTCTTTATATATCGACGCCCTGTTTTCGTCATGAATAATGAGCAAACTACATGATTTTGAAAGCATGCCTTCAAGCCTATTCCAAGCCTTCTGATATATACTTTGCTTTTCGTGTGTGTAGAATTCAAGATTATAGTAGATGAATTTTACTCTTATGATTTTTGATAAAATCCATGCAACTATCAAACCTCTTGCGCCCATTCCAATAATCAGGTCTGGCGAAACCATCTTTGCGACGCGCCTAGCTATTACGGTGTACCCCAAAAGCCATTGGGAAATTGATTCCCGCCTCTTATTCGAATGAATAATGTACTCTTCAACATGTATCGTGTTCGAGAAGCTTCCTTCAAACCAAACATTTCTCGAATTCCTCATCCTTACAAAGTGCACCTCATTTTCATCAGAATGAGCAATGCTTTCTGCCAGATTAACAACACAAGGAATATTAAAAAGCTGAACCGAAGGGTGAATTAAGATGATTTTTGCCATTTGTTATTTGCAATGTAACCAAGGCAAAAGTAGAATATTTTGTCCTGCCATGTGTCGTGTACAAAGCCCTTTAAAAATATAAATAATGCAATCGACCACAGCATCCAATAAAAATATGAATCATTATATTCGTTAAAACTCGGCTTTAGTGCTATATTGTATGTGCAAATTAGTGCGCCAATCGCGAACACTAGATATAATCCTGCTGAAAAAAATCCCGTTTCCGCCGCAAGGCCTAATAAATTATGGTGTGGTGGCATGTAAAATTTGCCAACTCCTATACCCGTTAAGGGGTTATTTATTGCCGTTTGATATAAGCCCTGATAAATTTCGAAACGCAAAAATACACTGTCGTCCGTATATCTCAGCAACCATATTGAATCCACAATGCCTAGCTCAAGCAGTATATAGAAGGGTAGAGTCACCACAATAATGGTGCCCATCAGTTTAAATGAAACTACAAAAAGTTTTGATTCCCTAGGTATATAAACCATGTAAATCAGCATTAATGCCGCGATGGTCCCGGCACTAAAGAACCAAAGACACAATACAACACCTGAAAGTGTTACTCCAAGATGAATTGATTTAGCAGGGCTATTCGTTTTGGTAAAGTAAAGAGCAATCAAAATAATTGCCGCAATATTTGATAACTCCGTGGAAACCAATCCACCTGGAAATACCGGCTTGAGCATTCCTTCCTGTGGGAAATCTATTTTTCCAGTCTGGATATAATATATTGAAACACCTAAAAGGATCAATCCCGCAATAATTGGCCACAATTTAGTTATTCGCGAATATTCAATTTTGGCGTTTGATAGGGCCCCGCCGATGAAGTATGCAAGAGCAGCGCCAATAAATATTGAATACGTCGCTGCTCTTGCTTCCTCAGTTAAAATGATTATTGAATTTAATACAGTGAACGCAATTAGTGGAATAAAGAGATATACGAATCGTTTTTTAAACTCAATCTGTCTAATTCTAGCTATTGCCAAGAGAAATGCAATAGCTAAAGATGCCAACTCCAAAGATACAATTTTTGGTTCGAATCTCTCGAATCCACTCGACGAGATCGAGTACGGTAAAAATCCAAGCACCGCTATAGTAAGGTATAATGCCACCACAAATGATGTAGTTACAGAGTCATAGTTTTGATTTCGTCTTATAGACATGGCGAGCAGTCTAGTTTAATTTACAATAGACGTAAGTTTCTCTGCCGCTTCATTTATTTGTTGAACATTTAAATTCATGCCACTTGGGATATAAAATCCTCGCTTATAGATCGATTCTGAAATTGCGTATGCCTCTTTGGATGCAACTCCCATTTTTATTAATACAGGTTGTTGATGCATCGGGCAAAAGAAAGGTCGTGTTCCCACACCCTTTTCGGCTAATTTCTTCATTACCTCTACAGCATCAAACCCCAGCGCCTCATCCAATACGATGCCGTACACCCAATAAATATTTTCTGAGTATTCTGTCTTAGCTAACGGCAATTGCAGCCCGGTTACATCCTTTAAAAGTTCGGTATAGAGCGCTCCCATCTTGCGTTTGCGTTCAACAAACTCGTCCAGCCGTTCTAGTTGGGCCAGCCCCAAGGCAGCCTGCATGTTCGTCATGCGTAGGTTCCATCCCAGACGCTCGTGCACAAAGCGCTTGTCTGGCTGAAAGCATAGGTTGCGCAGGCTGCGGCAGGTTTCGGCCAGGTCATCATCGTCGGTGAGGATCATGCCGCCTTCGCCGGTGGTGATGTGTTTGTTGGGGTAGAAGCTAAAGGTGCTGATGTCGCCAAAGCTGCCGCAGGGTTTGCCTTTGTAGGTTTGGCCATGCATCTCGGCGGCATCCTCGATCACTTTCAGGCCATGGCGCTTGGCGATGTCCAGCACGGGGTCTACATCCACGGGCAGGCCGAAGATGTGGACGATCATGATGGCCTTGGTGCGCGGTGTGATCTTGGCTTCGATCTGGGTGACGTCCATGTTCCATGTGATGGGGTCGCTATCCACCAGCACCGGTTTGCCGCCGTTGCGCACGATCTGGGCAATGCAGGAAATGATGGTGAAGGTGGGCATGATGACTTCATCACCGGGGCCAATGCCCAGGGCTTCGACGGCGGCATCGATGGCGGCGGTACCGTTGCAGACGGCAATTCCATGCTTGCGGCCCATGCGAGCGGCGAACTTCTGTTCGAATGCCTTGATGAAGGGGCCTTCGGACGAAATCCAGCCGGTTTCGATGCACTCCAGCAGGTATTTTTTTTCGTTACCATCGAGTAAAGGTTCGTTGACGGGAATGAAGTCTGTCATGGTCAAATTCTCTTCAAGATTACGCAAACGCCCCATGTCGATTCGCTTGGGACATTTCCTGTTAAAAACTCTTCTGCGGCAACTCGCTCGAAACCGTGAACACCCGCCACGATGTCAATCTCGGGTAATGAGAAATGCCGCATAGGGTGGGTTTCTTGTAAGGTTTGCACACTGCCTGTATCCAATTGGCGGGCATAGATGGTGTAGTTAACGTCGACGCGGTTTTCATTTGGGTAGATAACAGGTTCAGCAATGCGGGTGATTTCCACATGGTCATCGGCCATGCGCTTTACACGCACAACTGGTTTTTGAGCATAGACCGCAGGGCTGTACCAGAAGTCGAAAATGAAGAGACCGCCATGGTTTAGGTGTGCAGCTGCATTAGCGAACACGGCGTGCAGTTGTGCGTTGCTGGTCTGGTAGCTGATAACATGGAACAGGGATAACACGGCGTCGTAAGTGCGGCCCATACTTGTGCTGGCGATATCGCCCTGCTCACAGGTGAAGCCAAGAACTGCACCCGCCTCAGCCACCATATCGGCGCTGCGCTCGATGCCATGTACGGTGTAGCCTTGTGCAGCAAGCAACCTGCCATGTTTGCCCGTGCCTGAACCATATTCGAGCAGATCGCCCGTGGGTATGCCGCTCCGACTGAGCAACCTATGGATATATGCGGCCTCGCCGGGGTAATCCTTGTCTCGGTAAAGCAAGTCGTAATAGCGGCTGTAGGCGTTGAAGACTGTTTCAGACATTAATTAATCCTTAATTCGAATCAGGTCGGATGTGATTGGTGTGAAACGAGTCTTGTCCGCCTCGCCCGCGTACGGCCCCTGCTTAACTTCGATGATCTCGCTAGTTTCTAGCATCTCAAAGCCATGTCCACCAAAGGCAAGCAAGATCACATCCCCGCGATGCAATATGCGACTCTCCAGGTAGTTCTGATCGTCATCGTAAAAATCGAGGCGCACCTTGCCGGATTTGATGAACAGGACTTCCTTGGTGAACTGCACCTCGCGCGGCACAGCGTTGTGGACGTGGGGTGCGATCACATAGCCATCGGGCCGGTTCATGTAGGCCAGTTGCTGGGAAAAATCATTGGGGGTGAAGAACTGAATGCCTTCAGCCTGATAGGTAGACCGCAGTAGCATTGCCAAGGTACGGCCTTGGTGGATGATCTGTTCAATCATGTTTATGTTTCGCTTTCAAAAATAGGTGGGCCGATGTACCCAGTCTCGGACTTCGGGGTCGTCACGGTAGGCCGCTTGGTGATATGCAAAACCTTCGCTGTGGCCAAGTTGCAGTTCAGCTTCCGCACGTCTGGTTTCGGCGCTATCCAGCAAATTAAGTGCCTTTCTAACGGCGAAGCCCAAGGCGCGTTTGATGAGGGGCCGTTTGGCCGATGTGCTGGGCAAGTCCTGCTGGCGGAGCTGGGTGTAGGAATCCGATACCCCCTGGTTAAACCCGCGCTGGCGGAAATAGGCGGGGGTCATGCGCTCGGGGGTGACCTTGTGGTGGACGGAGGCACCGGGGTGAAACACGCACTTCAGACCGGATTTGGCCACGTGTATGGAAACATGCGTTTCGCCATCACCGCGAAAGCGAATCAACTCTTTGGGCATGCCATCTGGATGAAAGCCGCCGGCATGCAGCAGCACGTCTTTACGGATGGCAAAGTTACAGCCCCAAATCTGATAGGGTGATATCTCTGGTGGCGGCCGAGTGAACTCGATCACGCTGAGTGAAGGGATCGACTTGTAGCCCCGAAACGTGGGCCGATGCCACATCCGGTTCAGCCACGCAGGTGGGGTTTGCATGAAGAGCGGGTAATTGTTGCCACCCACCATCGCTACCTGCGGATCCTGGAACGCCGCATCAATACTGGACAGCCAGGTAGGCAGGGCTTCGATGTCGTCATCCGCAAAAACCAGAATATCGCCCTGGGCTGCTTTCATGCCCGCGTGCCGACCTGTGTGCAAGCCTGGTTCAGGGGCATAAATACCTGAAAGGTTTGTAAGTTTTCCTTTATATTGACCAATGACGTGCTGTGTGTCATCGGTCGAACCATTGTCGATCACCAGGACTTCAAACCTGGATGGTGCCAAGTCCTGCTTGAGAAGGGACGCCAGCGCCGGGGCGAGTAAGTCGGCGCGGTTGCGGGTGGGGATGACGACCGTGATCATGGCTGTTTGGCCAAGGTGCCCCACCACATATTCGGCAATTGGTCATGGCTGGAAACAAGTGGCAACACATCTTCGCGTACCACGCGCTTCACGCCATCGGCCCAACCATAGTCATGAAACACAACGATTGCGCCAGGATTGAGGAAATCTTTATAGGCTTCCCAGTCCGCCTTTACGCCTTCATAAGAATGGTCGCCGTCAATGAATAACAGATCGAGGCTGGGGGCGATCTTGCGAACTTGTTCAACCACATCGGTGCTAAAACCGCGCACAGGTACAACAAAGTCAGAAAAACTGGCCGTATTTTTTTTGGATTCTGCCCACGTATCTCGATTACCTTCAGACATGGCATCGTTATTCCATGTGTCGATGCAGATGATTTGAGTGTTTTTATCTGCACTGGCGGCGGCGCCGAAACAACACGCGGACGCACCGATGTAGGAGCCGATCTCAGCGATCTTTTCAGACGGGTCTGCCAATTTATATAAGCGCACCCTTTCTGCTATCGTTAGATGGGACTGTATTTTAAATGCATACCCCAATTCTTTATGCTTAAGCTTAAGAAGCATATCAATCACTATTGACTTTGCTTTTCTTACTACCGAAATGATGCGACGCATTAATTGACCTTGCTGAGCTGAATGTTTATAAGATTCATCTTCTTCCCATATAGAAAAAGAAATGGCGCGAGAATTAAAACAAAAACAATGGCCAACAGTATTGATTGCTGAGCAAGTGAAAATTTCGGCAACCCTGCCAGATACGCCGATGGAGCAAGCACCGCTAAAGAAATCAGCAGAGGCATGATTATCGACCTTGCCATAATTGGAATATCATACTTGATAACAAGCCTTAGAACAGAAAAATGGAATGCTATTGAAAAAAAAGTCAACAAAAACCTAGAAATCAAAAAATCTTGAAACCCGCCTTTAACACTAACGATATAAACGGCCAAGTATATCGGCAGTGCCACAATCATTGCCACTGTTTCATAATGAGGCTTCCCTACAGCACGATACACCTCTTGGTTTGGTGCAGCCAGATATGAAACGGCTTGTGACAGTGACATAAAGCCAATTACAAGATATATGCCACTCCACTTTTTATCAAACAAAATATTCTCTATTCCTGGCGATGCAAAATACAGATACAATCCCATCGGAAATGAGAGCAGTGCAATGGTTGCAATCGCCCTGTTTGCTACTGCCGAAACCGCAGACTTATCATTATTTATTTTTGATAGATGGCTATATAAAACCGGTAGCATTGGCGCAAACGCCAAGCCAAAAATCACTGTTGATAGTTGGCTACCTAGTCGATATAAACCCAGTTCATGGCCACCTAGATACATGCCTACAATCAACGAATCTACCCACACGTAAAACCAGCCCAGCAAGCCGCTTAGCCCTACCCATCCGCCAAACCCGGCAATCTCCTTGGTCACCACGCTATCTCGCGTGAACCCAGGCCGCCAATGGCTCATCCGCCACAACATCAGCACTTGCGCAAACTGGCCGACCAAGGTGCCTGCCACCAAGGCCCAATAGCCCCAACCATTCATCGCCAGCGGGATAGACGCCAGCCCGGGCAGGCTGACCGTGGCAAAGCGCACCCAGAAGAGCTTTTTGAAGCCCATCTCTTTTTGTAGCAGGGCGGTTTGCACGGAGCCAAGTGCGCCAAGCAGCACTTGCAGAGTCATCACCTGGAGGACGGCGGTAACGCGGTCATCCTGAAAAAAGGTCTGGGCGATGGGTTGGGCAAACAGATAGAGCAGGCCGGCAATTAAGACACCCAGGCCAATGTTAATCATGAAGGCGGCGTTGGCGGCTTCTTTGATATGCGTCTGGCGCTGGATGAGAGCCTTGCCCATGCCGGCTTCGCAGAAGATTTGCGAGAAGGCGATGACCATCATGACAGCGGTCATCACGCCGAAGTCCTCGGGCGTGAGCAGGCGGGCTAGGACGATGAAGACCACCGGCTGGATGGCCTTGGCCGCCAGCTCGGAAAGGAAGGACCACTTGAGGGCGTGGGTGAAGCTCATGCTAGGCTCATGTTTGGGTATAGGCCTTGTACCAGGCGGCCCAGCGGGCAATGCCTTCAGCGAGGGGGGTCTTGGGTTCAAAGCCTACATCGCGCTTGAGGGCTTCGATATCGGCATATGTAGCGACCACGTCGCCGTTTTGCATGGGCAGGAAGTTCTTTTTGGCTTCTTGACCTAGGGCGGCTTCAATGGTCTGGATGAAGGTCATCAACTCGACGGGTTGGTGGTTGCCGATGTTGTAGACGCGGAATGGGGCGTAGCTGGCACTGGGGTCGGGCTGGTCGTTGTTGTAATTGGGGTCGGGCGCGGCGATTCGGTCGAGTACACGCACAGTACCTTCGGCGATGTCGTCGATATAGGTGAAGTCGCGCTGCATCTTGCCGTGGTTGAACACGTCGATGGCGCGACCTTCAAGGATGGCGGAGGTGAACAGCCAGGGCGACATATCAGGTCGGCCCCAGGGGCCGTACACCGTGAAATAGCGCAAACCGGTGGTGGGCAGGCCGTAGAGGTGGCTGTAGCTGTGCGCCATCAGCTCGTTGGCCTTCTTGCTGGCCGCATAAAGGCTAACCGGGTGATCGACGTTGTCGTGCACCGAGAAGGGCATGTGAGTATTGGCGCCATAAACGCTGCTGGAGCTGGCATAGACCAGGTGCTCGACACCGTGATGGCGGCAGCTTTCGAGGATGTTGCCAAAGCCGACCAGGTTGGTCTGAATGTAGGCGTGGGGATTCTTGAGGGAATAGCGCACACCCGCTTGGGCGGCGAGGTTGACGACGCGGTTGGGCTTTTCGCGCTCAAACAGGGCGTTGAGGGTAGGCCAGTCGGCAATGTCGCCTTCGACAAAACTGAAGCTTTCGTATGGCTTGAGTTGGTCTAGCCGAGCTCGTTTGAGCTGGATGTCGTAATAGTCATTGAGATTGTCGATGCCGATGACCTGATCGCCGCGCTCGAGCAGGATTTGGACAACGTGCATACCAATGAAACCAGCTGCGCCGGTGACGAGCACCTTCATGAATCGCTCCCGAACAGGTCGCGGGTGTAGACCTTGTCGGCCACGTCGGCGAGGGCGTCGGTGTTCCGGTTGGCAATGATGACGTCGGCTTGTTGCTTGAATTGCGGCAGGTCCTTGATGACCTTGGAGTTGTAGAACTCGTCATCCTTGAGTGCAGGTTCGTAGACGATGACCGGGATACCCTTGGCTTTGATGCGCTTCATGATGCCCTGGATGCTGGAGGCGCGGAAGTTGTCGGATCCGGCTTTCATAATGAGTCGATAGACGCCAACGACTTTGGGCTTGCGCTTGATGATCTCGTCGGCAATGAAATCTTTACGAGTGGTGTTGGCCTCGACGATGGCGTGAATCAAGTTCTGCGGCACGTCACTGTAATTGGCCAATAGCTGCTTGGTGTCTTTGGGCAGGCAGTAGCCGCCGTAGCCGAAGCTGGGGTTGTTGTAATGCGCGCCGATTCGTGGGTCGAGGCTGACGCCATCGATGATCTGGCGTGTATCGAGGCCATGGCGGGCGGCATAGGTATCGAGTTCGTTGAAGTAGGCCACCCGCATGGCCAGGTAGGTATTGGCAAAGAGTTTTATGGCCTCGGCTTCAGTGCTATCTGTGAACAGCGTGGGGATGTCTCGCTTGATGGCCCCCTGTTGCAAAAGCTTAGCGAAGGTATTCGCACGCTCTGATTTCTCCCCAACGATGATGCGGCTGGGGTGGAGGTTGTCGTAGAGGGCTTTGCCTTCGCGCAGGAATTCGGGGGAAAAGATGAGGTTCTGCGTGCCAAGCGCTTGTTTGGTCTTAGCGGTGTATCCCACGGGCACCGTGGATTTGATGACCATGACCGCATTTGGATTGATGGCAATGACGTCTTTGATGACGGCTTCGATGGACCGGGTATTGAAATAATTGGTCTCGGGGTCGTAGTCGGTGGGGGTAGCGATGATGACGAAATCGGCACCTGTGTAAGCGTCAACCTTATTGAGCGTGGCACGAAAGTTCAGGGGCTTGTTCGCCAGGAAGTCCTCGATCTCCTTGTCTTCGATTGGGGACTTTTTCTGGTTCAGCAGCGCGACTTTTTCGGGGACGATATCCAGCGTGACGACTTCGTTGTGCTGAGCCAGGAGGATGGCGTTGGATAGGCCGACGTAGCCGGTTCCGGCGATGGCGATTTTCATTCAACGCTCACATTGACCTGGTAGCCATTAGCTTTAAGTAATGCATGGCGTTGGGCTTCTTGCAGGTCGTTGGCGACCATTTCATGGCACATCTGCTGTACGGTGATTTCGGGTACCCAGCCCAGTTTCTGCTTGGCCTTGCTTGGGTCGCCGAGCAGGGTTTCAACTTCGGTGGGGCGGAAGTAGCGGGGGTCGATACGGACGATGGTCTGACCGACTTGGAGGGCTGGGGTTTTGTCGCCTTCTATCTTTTCTATGATGGCAACTTCATTAACGCCTTGGCCTTCAAACCGCAGAGTGATGCCCAGTTCCTGTGCGCTCCACTGGATGAACTGGCGCACGCTGAATTGCACACCGGTGGCGATGACAAAGTCATCAGGCTGGTCTTGTTGCAACATCAGCCACTGCATGCGGACGTAGTCCTTGGCGTGGCCCCAGTCGCGCAGGGCGTCCAGGTTGCCCATGTAGAGGCAATCTTCTAGCCCTTGGGCGATGTTGGCCAGGCCGCGAGTGATCTTGCGGGTGACGAAGGTTTCGCCACGACGTGGACTTTCGTGGTTGAACAGGATGCCGTTGCAGGCATACATGCCGTAGGCCTCGCGGTAGTTCACGACAATCCAGTAGGCGTAGAGCTTGGCGGCGGCGTAGGGGCTGCGCGGGTAGAAGGGGGTGGTTTCCTTCTGGGGGATCTCTTGCACCAGACCAAACAGTTCGCTCGTGGAGGCTTGGTAAAAGCGGGTTTTCTTTTCCAGGCCAAGGATGCGAATGGCTTCGAGCAGGCGCAGAGTGCCCATACCGACTACGTCAGCGGTGTATTCGGGGCTTTCGAAGCTCACGGCTACATGGCTTTGGGCACCCAGGTTGTAGATCTCGTCAGGCTGAGTTTCCTGAATGATGCGCACCAGATTGCTGGTATCGCTCAGGTCACCGTAGTGCAACTTGAAATTTGCGTTATCGACGTGCGGGTCCTGATAGATGTGGTCCACACGTTGTGTGTTAAACGAGCTGGCCCGGCGCTTGATACCGTGGACGATGTAGCCTTTTTCGAGCAGGAATTCGGCGAGGTAAGAGCCGTCCTGACCTGTAATGCCGGTGATAAGGGCGACTTTGGGTTTTGTGGACACAGTATTTCCCTTCAAACCTGAATAGCGTATCTAGTTAAAAAATCTTCGTAGGCGGATTTGAGACCTGCTTCGAGCCCTATCTGCGCATTCCAGCCCAAGGAGTTGAGCCTTGAGCTGTCCATGAGCTTGCGCGGCGTGCCATCGGGCTTGGTGGGGTCGGTCTGGATGAGACCTGTATAGCCCACGGCGTGGGCCACGACTTGTGCCACTTCCAAGATAGTCACATCTTCACCGCAGCCCACGTTGATGTGGCTTAGCATGGGCTGGGTGTGCAGGTCATAGATGGCTTTATTGAGGTTCATGACGTGGACGCTGGCTGCGGCCATGTCGTCCACATACAAGAATTCGCGTCTAGGCGCGCCTGTGCCCCAAATGGTGACGCTAGAAGCTTGGTTGACCTTTGCCTCGTGAAAGCGACGGATGAGCGCCGGGATGACGTGGGAGTTTTCCGGATGGTAATTGTCGCCAGGGCCGTAGAGGTTGGTGGGCATGACGCTGCGGTAGTCCACGCCGTGGCTGGCACCGTACTGGCGGTTGTAGCTTTCGCAGAGCTTGATGCCGGCAATCTTGGCAATGGCGTAGGGCTCGTTGGTGGGTTCCAACGTGCCGGTGAGCAAGGCGTCTTCGCGCATGGGTTGGACCGCCAACTTGGGGTAGATGCAACTGGAGCCCAGGAACAGCAACTTTTGCGCGCCGTTGCGGAAAGCCGCATCAATGACGTTGGCTTCCACCATGAGGTTGCTGTAAATAAACTCTGCTGGGTAAGTGTTGTTAGCGTGGATGCCACCCACTTTGGCAGCAGCCAAGTAGACCTGGTCGGGCTGTTCTTTTTCAAAGAATGCGTTGACCGCAGCCTGATTCGTCAGGTCCAGTTCCGCATGGGTACGAGTGACGATTTGCTCGACCGGGTGACCATGGGCCAGTAGCTGGCGGACAATAGCCGAGCCCACCATTCCGCGATGGCCAGCGACGTAAATTTTGGGATGTTGCGTCATGATTGCGCTCGCCCGTAGGTGTCTTCAAAACGGACGATGTCGTCCTCGCCCAAGTAGCTGCCAGACTGCACCTCGATGATTTCGAGTGGGATGCTGCCGGGGTTGGCCAGGCGATGCACCTCGCCCAGCGGGATGTAGGTGGACTGGTTTTCTGTGAGGAGCAGCACCTTGCTGCCATTGGTGATTTCGGCCGTGCCTTTGACGACGATCCAATGCTCAGCACGGTGGTGGTGCTTTTGCAGGCTCAGGCTGGCACCGGGTGTGACCTGAATCCGCTTGACTTTGAAGCGGCCGCCTTCGTCGATGCTGTCGTACCAACCCCAGGGGCGGTGCACCTTGCGGTGCAGGGTATGTTCTTCGCGCTGGGTGTTTTGAAGCTGGGCGACGATGTGCTTGACGTCTTGGCTGCGGGCTTTGTCGGCGACGAGCACGGCATCAGGTGTTTCGACCACGATTAGGTTTTCGACACCCACCAAACTGACCAAGCGGCTGGAGGCGTGCACCAGGGTGTTACGGCTGTGGGTGGTGAGCACGTCGCCCACATGGGCGTTGCCGTGTTCGTCTTTGGGAAGGACATTCCACACGGCGTCCCAGGCCCCGAGGTCGCTCCAACCCGCGTCCAGCGGCACCATGTGAATGGGGAAGGCACTGCCCGGGCAGCGTTCCATGACGGCGTAGTCGATGGATTCGGACGGGATAGCGGTGAATTCGGGCTTGCCTGGGCGCACAAAGGGAGTGGCGGGGTTGGCGTCGGTGCTGCGTGCTTCCCAAGCGGCTTGAGTGGCTTGCAGGATGTCGGGCCTGAATTGCTCCAAGGCTTTTAGCCAGACCGAGGCTTTGAGCACGAACATGCCGGCGTTCCAGTAGTAGCCGCCTTCGGCCAGGTACTGCTGTGCGGTGGCGGTGTCTGGCTTTTCTACGAATCGCTGGACTGAATGGATTGCTTCGGATTCGCCTCGCAATGACGGAGACGTTTGGATATAGCCATAGCCCGTTTCAGGCCGGTCAGGCGTGATGCCCAGGATGACGATGCTGCCCTGTTCAGCCACGCGCACGGCTTGCTGCATGGCGAGGGTGAAGGCGGTGGAGTTGGCTACCGTCTGGTCAGCCGGGGTAACGACCAGTATGGGGTCACTGCCGTTTTGTTGTGCGGCCAGCGCAGCCAGGGTGAGTGCTGGGGCGGTGTTGCGGCCTATCGGCTCCAGCAGAGCGGCACCCAATTCAATGCCGACTTCACGCAGTTGCTCGGACGCCAGAAAACGGTGTTCCTCGCCAGTGACAATCAGGGGCTTGGCCACTTGAATGTCGTCAGTGCCCAAGGCAACCAGACGTTGGGCGGCTTGCTGGAACAGGCTTTCGTTACCGGTCAGGCTCAGGAACTGCTTGGGGAAACCGGCGCGAGACAAAGGCCACAGGCGGGTGCCTGAGCCACCGCAGAGGATGACAGGGGCAACTTGAATCATGCTTTCGGAATTTTCTGGCCGTCGCTTTGGTCTTCGCCCACTTCCGCCTTCAGCGCCTCAATCTCCACCTTCAACGCGTCATACTCTTCCATCTTGCGTTTGAGGAACCGGCTGGTCAGCGCCACCTTTTCGGCAATGCCCTGGGGCGTGAGCAGGTAGACGTACTTAAATTTGTTCTTGCTTTTGGAGAAATTTGCCATCTTTACAAAGCCCTTGTCGAAGAGGGCGTTGAGGCAGTAGTTCAGCCCGCCCACGCTCATGCCGAGCTTGTCGGCCAGCTCTCGCTGGGTCAGGTCCGGGTTATCTTGCAAGATGCGCATGATCCGGAAATGGGTGTCTTCTTGGATCTTGGCTTGGCGGCTGGTCATGTTTGTGCGGCTCTTTTTGGATTTGTTGTAAGGTCTTAAAACGCTTTGGGCACGCTACCGCCATGCCGTGTCACGATCGGCTGGCGCGGTCTAGGGGGTAACAAGTAAGGAGTAACGCACTTCTGTAAGAAGTCGAACTAGTCTACCGCAGAGCCAGCATCCGTTCTACGGTTGAACGAAATTATTTCTCGATTCGACAATCGAGCGTCTGTCTTGTGAGTCGATCAGCCGGGTTCACGCGACGGTGATGGCCTCCTCTGAGGCGGCTTCGGCGGACTCGGCCTGCTGCTGTTGCACCGCTTCTTCCATGCTGACGGTGTTCACCACCAGCTCCAAGTGGGTCAGGATTTCCGGTTCGTGGCGGCCGATGTAGCCCTTGACAGCCCCGTTAGCCAGCAACTTGGTCAGGTAGCCCTTCGCCACCACCAGGTTGAGCAGGTCGGATCCGTAGTTCTCCTCTGCCTGGGTGTATGACTCCTGCACTTGATCCATCTCTTTTTGGAGCTTCTCGATCTGCTCGATGGGTGCGGTCTTCTTTTCCCGCTCGGCCGGCTTGACGTCGGTACGCTGCTCGGGCGGCGTGGCCTTGAGCAGGGCCTCGGCATGCGCCACGGTGATGGTGTTGCTGGCAATCATCAGTTCCACCGCCTCCACCTGGCGGGCGGCCTTCATGTTGCGCAGGATGCGAGTCACGTCTGGCGTGAACTGCTTGTCTTGCAGCAGTGTGATGGCCTCGGGGCAGATGCCTTCGAGCAGGTTGATGCGACGGTTGATAGAGCTGAGGTTGACGTTGAACGCCCGGGCCAGCCGCTCCTTGCTCACGCCCCGGTCGATGGCGCGGCGGATCATGTAGTGCTCTGCGATGGTCGACAGCCGGTTGATGTGATGGTTGTAGGAAAAAGTCTCGTCGTCTTTGGCGAACAAGCAGGGGCCGACGCTCATGCCCAGTTCTTTCAGGGCCAGCACGCGCAGGTGGCCGTCCAGCACCAGGTACTCGGGTTTCTTCCGGTCGGGCTGGATGACGGACAGCGGCTCGATCAGCCCCACCTCGTTGATGCTGGAGACGATCTGTTTGTACTTGCGGGTGCTCATGACGCCGTCCGGCACCTTCTTGCTGGGCAGCAACTGGTCCAGCGGGATCTGGTAGGTCTCCAGCTCGAAACCCAGCAGGGTGTTCAGCGGCCCGGTGGGTAGGTTCGGGTCGTCGTCGCCGTCACGGGTGCTGTCGCTGCCTTGGCGGTAGACGCCGGGATACATCTCGGTGAGGTTGCTGTGCGGGGCGTGGTGGTTGGCTTGGAGTGCGGTGTTCACAGGGTGGCTCCTTCAGGTTCGGGGTGGTCGGGTGTGCTGACGCTGCCCAGGGTGTTGATACGCTCGGCCAGGTACTTGGGCAGGGTGTCCAGGCCTTCGGCACGCAGCAGGTTCACAAAGTGCTCGTCGGCGAACAGTTTTTTGAGGCCCTGGACGACCAGGAGCAGCCGCTGGTGGGCATGCTCGGCTTTCAGGACCATCTTGCGCTGGCGCTCCACCTCGCGCTGGTAGGTGCGCACCAGGCTGTAGCTAGAAGTGGGGGGGTTGATCTGGTCGCGGTTGGGCGACGCCGGGCCGTGTTCCATGCGTTTTTCGATCAGGCGCTTGGCTTCGATAATCTGGCGGCCCTTGAGCTGGCCGTTTTCGTAGGCCTCTTGCAGCAGGTCGCCCAAGTTGGCTTGGCCATCGCCTTCGGTGGCGTTTTCATTGGCTCGAGCGATCTCCAGCGCCGTGGTCAGCGGGATGGTGCCGCGCTGCACGCCTTCGATCAGGCGTTCCTCCCCCTGGTCGAGCAGGAAGACGATGTCTTTGACGTACTTGGGTGAGAGGCCCGTCTTCTGGATGATGATCTCGGCGCTGTAGCCGCGTTTGCGCAGCACCTCGATGTCGGCCAGGATCTCCAGCGGGCGGTAGCCGCGCCGGGCGATGTTTTCGGCCAGGCTCATGATGAAGGCGTCTTCATCGGTCACGTCCACCACCAGGGCGGGGATGTGGGTCTCGCCCAGGATGCGGAAGGCGTTCAATCGCCCCTCACCGCAGACCAGCACGTAGCGCGGCTCGCCATCGTCGCCCGGACGTTCCGGCATTATGGAGCAAGCACCCCACTGCCAGACCGCCAGCTTCGCGAAAATA
>ERZ761603.889-NODE-889-length-23617-cov-45.835328_pt1 | contig 23617 bp, 19 predicted proteins | sample MGYA00511879_ERZ761603 | MGnify/ENA primary metagenome ERZ761603 (study PRJEB28899, sample SAMN02850040) | bioreactor sludge metagenome | biome: EBPR Sludge; feature: EBPR Bioreactor; material: flocular biomat | place: Australia: Thorneside Wastwater Treatment... | reverse complement strand
CCGCTTGCCCACAGGTCGGCGGCTGCCCACAAGCTCCACAGCGCACGATCTGATCAGGATAAAATCCGGGAAAGTCAAAACCATCTCTACGGTTCAGCCTTTAGCTTATTCCACCCCGGTGGCTGTCCAAGCTACCGTGACCACCGCAGAACTCCGTGGATCAGCTTCCTCACACGCTGTGATTTCTTTTCGTCAGGTCTCGACGAAGCCACTGCTCCAGCATCATTGAAATCCAGACCATCTCGCCGTAATAGCCAGGGTGGTCGTGGAGATGGCGACTGAACAATGCGTCGATAAAATCCGACCTCAGGATCTTCCGGTCAACTAGGCCACGGACAGAATCCTCGGCGAGACTCCTCAATCTTGGGTTGTTGGTAGCCCAGACGCCAAATGGCAGGCCAAAACCCTGCTTCTTCTTGCCAAGGATCTTGTCGGGCAGGAATCCGCGCAATGCCTCCTTGAAGAACCAGCGCAACTTGAAGCCGTTTACCTTGTACCTTGCCGGAAGTTGCAGCGAGAAATTCAACAAGCTATTGTCCAGCATCGGGAAGCCGACCTCAATGCCGGCAAGGCTGGTCGTGCCGACAACCTTGGGAAGGTCAGATTCCGCCAGTGTGTAGCGCCAATCGAACGCCAGTTCGCGATTCGTTTGTGATCGCGCAACTACGCAGTTCCAGATCTCGCGCTGCTGCCTGATTGGATCATCGATATCCACTCGGGCAAGGAATTCCGGGTCGAAAACCTGATTGATACCCAACCGATAAAGCATGTTGTAAATCTGGTTACGATCGGGCAAGGGAACTTTGGCCTGCTCAACGTAGCTAGCCCCCTTTCGCGCCAGAGGCAATTTTCCCAACGCCGTCTTGAGCAACAGTGGTTCCAGTACGACATTTCGGAGAGACCCTGGAACTGAATCGTAGAGGCCGAATACCTTTTGTTTTGCGTACCGGGTATTTCCACCGAACAATTCGTCGCCACCGTCTCCCGCAAGAATCCTGCTTACGCCATCTTCTCTCGCCATCTTTGCGCAGTAGTACGCGGGCAACGCGGAAGAGTTGCCGAATGGTTGGTCGTAGTACTGAGCCACCGCAGGAATGCTTCGTAGCAGATCATCGGGAGTCACGTAATACTCGTGATGCTCCGTCTTGAAATGCCGCGCCGCAATTCGCGCGTATTCCATCTCATCGTAGCCTTCCGCCTCAAAACCAATCGAATAGGTTGCCGCTGCCCGGCCTGACACCTCCCCGATCATTCCGGCTACCGTCGAACTATCGGTTCCACCGCTCAAGAAACACCCTGGCTTCCCGCCGTCGAGCTGCCGCGCTACGGCATCACGCAACAACTGCCGGAATTCGGACCGCAAGTCCCCGAAGGAAGGCTTCTCCAATTCGGAGAACTGGGGCCCCCAATAGGGTGAAACGCGGAGCGAACCATTCTCGAATACAGCAAAATGCCCTGGGGGCAAACGGAAAACACCTTTGAAAATGGTCCTTGGCGACGGAATTACATGGAAGTACAGGTAATCAAAAATGGCCTGCGGATCGATCTCCGTGGTTGAATCCGCCAACTCGTCTGCGCGAGCGGCAAAACGCAGTTCGCCATCGACAACTCGGTAGCACAAGCTTCGAATCGCAAATCGATCAACCGCGAGAAAGCCATGCCCAGTTTCATCGTGAAAGCCAACGGCAAAATCGCCGGATACGTCACGCACGGCATTCCTGCCACCTGCACCAATCAAACGCCGCCAAGCAGCAAGATTACCTTCACATTTCGCGAGCGCGGCGATCTCCCGCGATGGGAACTCCGGGTTACCCGAAATGATAGCCATATTGTTGTTTTTCATGAAAGATTTCCGGGCGATAGCTCTACTGCATTGCCCCCGGACTAAGCGCTCCGCTCTTCAGAGCCCGAACCGTACGCGGGTGCTGGTACTCAGCTGTTGGCCTCAGAACAACCCCATCCACTGCATCGACCGCAACTGCTTTGCCGATCAGCTTAGAGCCAGGCTTGAGATGAAAGTCCTCGCGAACCGCCAGAACAAATTCGTCCAGATCAACATTGAAATTATTGCGATACTCTCCAGTTCCCCCATCCTCTAGCCTGTTCTTTCCGACCAGCAAATTGTTGACTGCCATTACTTCGCCCCCTGCTTTCACTCGCAAGAACTGCCCGCCATGAGGACGCATGTCGACCAGCGTGTTGTTGATTAGATAAAGGCGGTTTGCTTGGGAGCGATATCCTTCTGCGCCAAAAGAAATCACAGTCGAATTATCGGTCGTCGAACTCTGTTGAATCACGTTGCCCACGACATAGGCCAAGCCACCGCCAGGAAACTCGAGTTCGTAACTGGCCGTACCTCCAGTTTCGTCTGTCAGGCGATTATAAAAAATCAGGTTCTTGGCCGCCCGACTTTTCAACAGATGCCCAATTTTCGCGTGATGAGAATAACTCCCGGTCACCTTAAGCCTTGCGATGGCCCCAACATACAGATTGTGGCCCTGACCATCGCCAAATCCATTGTAGCCAAATTCACTGTTCTTGATCTCAAGCACAGACACACCGTCATTGCCTGTCAAGACGCCATTCTCATTCTCGAAGAATCGGCAATTCTCGATTTTCAGGTCTCCTCTTTCGAACCTGATTCCGGCGCCATTGTTGTCGGGAACCTTCGCCCCTATGAAGTCGAATCCCTCGACTGTCACCTTCCCGCCACGAATCACCCAGATGCCTTTTCCTTCAGCGGATGCTCCTTGAGCGATGAGTCTCGCGCGCCCGTTCCTTGCTCGCAAAGTGAGATCATTTTGCGTCCAGACGGCCACATCCTGATGATAGTCACCGGCATCAACTTCGACAATATCGCCATCTCTTGCCACACGTGAGGCGTCTGATAGGGTCTTGATCGTGCGTTGTGCTCCGACTTCGATACGTCTTGCGACTTCAGCTCCATTTACGGGAGGCACAATCAGCAAACTCGTGACTGAAAGACAACAGGTGATCAGCGATCCGAGTCGAGAGGTCTTGCCGGTAGCAACCGACGCGAGGCTTGATGATATCGGACGGGTGGCATCATTTGGCAACACGGACCAACCTTTCTTTGACATGACAATGGCCTTAAGCACTAAGAAGCCGCGCAAATTGTCAGCAAGGCAACACTCCTTCAGTCTTCGTCTTCCAAAGAACCGGTCTTACGCTACGCTGGGCGGTTTCCAGTTGGAAGTGTAGCAAGTTAACGATGATGCTGAAGGAAGTCGAAGGATTCCGTCACCAACGTTCGCTGGTGGACTTCCACCCAAGAATCATGCGTCTGAGGCATGGGATTGCTCAGCAATGTGATGCTCACATGGTTAAGGTTCCGAGCCAATCTCAACGGCGACTGCTCCCCTTGGCGACCAATGCGTACTGAAAGAGAAATTAAGGTCACGCCTGATGAGCGTCTATAGCGCTTTCCATGACGTGCATGACCTTTTCAGCCCAGCGCGCCCAACTATGATCCTCCGCGTAGGCACGAATCACCTTGTCATCGAAATTCTTGGCGTTCGCTTCCAGCATTGCGTCAGCGAAGGCGAACGGGGTCCGGGGCTCCACAACCCTGCCATAATCCGCCCTGCAGATGGCATCCTTTGCCGAACTGACATTGGATGTCAGCACTGGCCGGCCACAGGCCATCGCCTCAAAATACACCGTTGCCCATCCCTCGTTGCGGCTCGCCAGCACAAGCCAGTCAGCCGCGCCCATCCAGATTGCCACCTCGGCATGAGGGCGTTGACCAGCAAAGACGACATCGTTTTCCAGGCCAAGGTCAATGACGTCCCGTTGCAGGCGCTCCCTATTGGGCCCATCGCCGACCAACGCAACCAGGGGCACAAGCCTTCCACGCCGTCGGATCTCGGCGAGCGCCCGCAGAATCAGGGATTGGTCCTTTGTGTCGATCAGGTAGCCGACGCAGACCCCGACCGGGCGGTCAACGGGTAGCCCGAGTTGCTGCCGACATTCGGTTTTCGCGCGCAACGCGAACTTGGCCGGATCGACGCCGTTGCTAAGGAAAACCGCGTTCTCCTCGGCGCACCCGAGATCGATGCTGCGCCTTCTCAGATCGCTGCTGACTGAGATCACGCGATCCGCGTTGGCGAGAGCCCAACGCACCATGGACCGCGTGATTGGCAACTCGGGATAGAGCCGCAGATCGGATCCATGGCAGGTTATCAAGCTTGGACACCCGATCGTCCGAGCCAGGCGGACCGCACTGTACCCGTCGGGAAACGCGAAATGGCCATCGATGATGTCCGGTCGCCAATCGCTGTAGTGTGTCTTCAGATCGTGGCGCGCCGCGCGGGCCATGGCCAGCCCCTGCGACCAGGTGGCAATTCGCGGAATCGAGACGTAGCGGGGATATGTTGCGCGAATTCCGGTGTCCACCTCGGCCTCGCGCTCGACACGTGCCCATCGACGCCATTCCTGCGGGCCAATTAACCATGGCACAGACCAGGGTGTCGGTACCATCACCCTGACGTCGGCGTGATGCATCAGCGCCTTTGCACGCTCCATGCAGAATGTGCCAAAGTTCGGAAAGGCGCGACTAGGGAATAGTCGCGTGAGCATCAGTATCTTGAGTCTAGTCAAAATGGCCGCCCGCTTCCGAAATCCGGCCACCCGGTTCTTGGTACAAGCTTCTGTAGCGAGCCAGCATCGAGGCCATCGAGTAGTTTCTGGCGATGAAGCTCAGCGCAAGATCCCCCAACGCCCGGCGCCGATCCGGATCGGTCGCCAGTTTCCCCAGCAGATCAGCCAAGCCACCCTCGTCGCCCCTATTGAACAGCAGAGCCGCCCGGCCCTGATCCGTGATCTCAGGAATTCCGCCGACGCGACTGGCGATGCATGGCAGGCCGCAGGCCGCAGCTTCGGACAATGCGTTGGGGTGTGCCTCACTGTCGCTCGGCAGGACGAAGACATCCAGAGTGTTCAGGAAGGCTGGAGTATCGCTGACATGCCCCCGCAGCGAGATGCGGTCTGCCATGCCCAGCGATCCGACAAGTCTTTCCAGAGCTGTCCTTTCCGGCCCCTCGCCTGCAATTTCAAGCCTGAGCCGCACTCCGCGCTGCACCAGGGTATGGCATGCCCGAATCAGCAGCGCCTGGTTCTTGACGGCAGTTAGGCTGCCGAGCGTCCCGACGACCAGATCTTCGCCAGGCGCTGCGCGTCCGGCAGGATGGAATCGCACGGTATCCACACCGTTGGGGATAACGCCGATTCGCACGGCGCGCAATCCGATGTGACTAACAAGAAACTGTTTCGAGCCTTCACTGACGGTGAAGATCCGTGTGCTCAACCGCTCCAGCGCGCGGCTCAATAAGCGCCATCGCCAAGGAACCGCCCGAGCCTCGGCTACACCGTGGAAGCTGAAGATCAGGGGCACTAGGGGGAATACTGCCAGGCGGGCCAGCGCCACCTCTGGCCATGCGCCCAAGTTTCGGGCATGGATGACGGTGGGCGACTCCTCCAGTATCAGGCGCCTCAGGCGCACCGGCACCAAGGGATCTCGCGCGCCAGCGTGCAGGCAGTGGATGCGGACGGATGGGTCAATGCGATCCCGAATTATCGCGTCGCCTTTGAGCACCGCGATGCTGTGGGTGATGCCTTGCGGCATCAGGCCGTTGATGACGCGTCCAAGCGCCAACTCCATGCCCCCCGCCCCCAGAGTCGGCACGACGTGCAGGACATGGATACGCTTTGCGCCACTAGTTGGTGTGAATCCGGGATTCAATGGACTGTAGCTCATTGGCGTTCATGCGACGCTACGAGTTCCAGACGGAGTTGACTACCCGACTGCCTCAGGACTGCAAAGATCGCCACTAACGTGCCATAGACAAAGACCGGCGGGGTACCACCATGAACAGCATCCATCAGCGGCCACCTATGATCGACGAGCGTGTCATTCGAGGGCACCCGGAGGGCAATCTCATCATGGACGCCCGCAACCCCTCCGCCGTCGGTACGATAGTTGAGCGAATGATGCTTCTCGTCACTTTGGCGAAGATGGATACAACTGGCCGTCCAGCCGCACTCATTTGCGTCGGCACGCTCCTCAATCGGAGCAATGCACTATCCCCAAGGGGAGCGACCTTGCCCCCGCCACAAAGGATGCTCTCGAGAGCATCACTGGGCGGCTCAATATCCGCGCACCGGACAGTTTGGGGTAGCAGTGCCACGCCCACTTGTCCGTGCCGAGTAACTTCCACTGCTCCAAGCTCATCCATCATCTTCAACTTGTTGCACCGCAAACTGGAATCAACCTTGCTTCGGACGTAAGTTTGATTGCTGCTGTTGGCTTGCACCCTAATGTGTCGGAAAGAAGACCTCGGCGACGACCTTCTCAGAGGTACCGCGACCAGACCAGGGACTTTGCCGGGGCACCAGATTCTCTCAGTGCCGTAAAGGCCACCTTGATTCACGGCGGCGCCGGGGGCATTCTGGACGTTGCTGTCGGTACGGCAGGAATCACTAATTCAGGCTTGGGGTCCGTTACTGCTCCGCCAGTAGCCTTGGTGTGGGGACTCTTCTTGTATCGATACGCCCATACCTCCACCAGATATGCCGAACTCCCGTAAGCAAGGAAAGTGACGTTCCGCTTGACATCGTACTTGAGCTTGCCATGGACAGACCTGCCAGTCTGCGGGCTGACCGTCGTCGTCGGCTGGGTCCAAGACTTGGAAGCGTAATCGTAGATCCACAACCCAGACGGACCAAATATGATCACAACGTCGTTGGCGCTGTCATAAGAGATGCCATAGCCACCGCCAGCCGTCGGGCGCACGCCCGTCGGTGGCGACAGGTCGACCCAAGTATCCTGGTCGACACTGTAGGCCCACAACTTGTCGCTTTTCGGATACTCACCCCCAAAGAACAACACGTATCGGCGCTTGCCGTCGTAGGCGGCCGCAATCTCGCCATGCCAAGGCGCGACCCTTTTGGGTCGTCTAAGCTCGAACACGTTACGAAGCGGATCGTATATCCACGTGGAGATACTGTAGTTCGGATCCCGTCCAAGAGACACGATGTTCCCTGTGGTGCTGTCATAGGCCGCAACCGTTATCCCATCGCGTCCCGGATCAGTGCGTGACGATCCTTTGTACTGCCATGCCTTGGTCGCTGGATCGTAAAACCAGAGATCACCAGGAGCGTTGAGATAGCAACCGCGGCGGGACGGATTCGTGTCGCTCCACAGATACTCCCCGGATCCCGAGTAAGTCGATGCGCCACCCGCCATCATCACTCCCAAGTGGCTGATAAATTCGACGCTGTCGTAAGTGTGGCGCGAGATAGGACGCCTGGAGGGCATCCACATGCCTGGCAACCTAGTATTGTCCACCTTGGCAAGGCATGCCGCCAAATCGATATTGCGCAACGGATCCGGCTCATAGGCCTTGAGCCATGCGCGCGTCGCGATGTTCCAAGACCACACTTCGTTTCCCCAATAATCATCGTGGCCGCCGCCGAAAAAAAGAAGCTGGTCCCGCCTGTCGTCTATCGCCATGCCTGAAAAGGCAACGATGCCGAACGGAGGCTCGCGACCTGCAGCCTGTCCGGCCTGTGTCCCCGGTCCGACATGAATCCAACTGTTGTCGGGAATTTCGGAGTAAATGTCGGCCTGTACACAGCGAGGAAGAAACAGCATCAGCACTAGGAACCAGAGCCAGCGCAATGCACTTGCAGAAAGACATGGACGACGTCGATCTCCTGCAATGCTGGCAATGGTGGCAGGCATAGCCGAGGGCTGCCTTGCGATGATCGGAGAGGCTGAAACAATCCGAATAAACATACCTTAATCCAGTTCGTCAGACACATCAGAGGCATAGCGAACCTTCGTCATTGCCCGAGAAGGATTGACAAGAAACCGGGAATCCCCCTCTGCGAGCGACCCGCGGTCAATGCTGGGAGATTCGCTCTGAAACGGTTTGACTCAAACCTCCCCCCCTCTAACCGCTACGCGCGCAGTCCTTGGACGGAGGCTCCATTTAGGATCCGCCAGGCAACTTGTTCTCGACGAACTTGACCAAGGTGCCGACCGTGGCAAAAGTTCTGCCCTCGATTTCGTCATCCTCAACCGTGAAGCCGAATCGGTCCTCAAGACTGGTTATCAAGGCAACAACAGCCATCGAATCAAGTTCGGGAATCGCACCCAATAAGGGAGTGCTCTTGGAAAATCCTGCCGAACGGCCTTTCAGACTCAGAGTTTCATCCAGTATCGACAGCACCTCTTTTTCAGTGTTCAAGCCTAGCTCCAACGATGTAAGGTTTCGGTGGCGGCATTATAGGCGGAGAACGTGATTGCGATCGTGAGATACTCCACAATGCGAAGCATTCTTCTATGACAGACTTCCAGCCCATGCGAGATTCGACACTTCTACCAGAACTGATTTCCCTCGCTGCCGATCGTGATTCGGCGGCTCCGGCGCTGACCAGCGGGAAGTCCACTTTGACCTTCGGTGAATTGCACGATGCAGTCACCGGTTTTTCCAGTGGATTGCTTTCACTGGGGATCCAGCGCGGTGAGCGGGTAGCTGTCTACTTGGAGAAGCGCTTCGAGACCGTAGTCACCAGTTTTGGCGCTCCGGCTGCCGGCGGTGTCTTCGTACCGCTTAATCCTCTGCTAAAGCCCGAGCAGGTCGGTTACATCATGCGTGATTGCAATGTGAGGGTACTGGTAACCTCACCTGAGCGCCTTGCACTGCTCACCGATACGCTGAAGCAGTGCCACGACCTCCGCCACGTTGTCATTCTTGATTCACCGGAACCCCTGCAAAGGAGCGGACCGATCTCGTATTTCCGCTGGAGTGATATGCTCGCGATGCCGCAAAGGCGCGGCCATCGCGTCATCGACACTGACGTTGTCGGAATCCTCTACACATCGGGCAGCACCGGCAAGCCGAAAGGCGTCGTCCTTTCGCATCGCAACATGGTGGCAGGTGCCAAGAGCGTTGCCAGTTATCTGGAGAACGACTCCGGAGACACCCTCCTGGCCGCCCTTCCTCTCTCGTTCGATGCCGGTTTCAGCCAACTGACCACCGCATTCCACGTCGGCGCCCGCGTGGTGCTGCTCAATTACCTGCTGCCCCGCGACGTGATCAAGGCGATCGAACGCGAAAGGGTCACCGGCCTGACCGCCGTACCGCCGCTGTACATTCAGTTAACGCAGCTGCCCTGGCCGGAATCGATTACCGAACACCTGCGCTACTTCGCCAACACAGGTGGCCGCATGCCGCGGGAAACGCTAGCCGCGCTCCGCAGACATCTGCCGAAGACCAGGCCCTTCCTGATGTACGGTCTCACCGAGGCTTTTCGCTCGACCTATCTGCCACCCGCCGAAGTCGACCGGCGACCCGACTCGATCGGCATGGCCATCCCCAATGCCGAGATTCTTGTCCTGCGCGAGGATGGGTCGCCCTGCGCGCCCAATGAGCCTGGCGAACTCGTTCACCGTGGTGCGCTGGTCGGCATGGGTTACTGGAATGACCCGGAAAAGACCGCCGAGCGCTACAAGCCTCTGCCAGCTAACGCACCTGGACGCGAAGCGGGGCTGGTACTGCCGGAAGTCGCCGTCTTTTCGGGCGACACCGTTCGCATGGACGAGGAAGGATTCCTTTACTTCATTGGCCGCCGCGACGAGATGATGAAGACATCCGGTTACCGCGTGAGCCCGACCGAAGTCGAGGAAATCCTTTACGCAACCAGGATGGTCGGCGAATGCGTCGCCTTTGGCGTGAACCACGATACCCTCGGACAGGCAATTCAGGTCATTGCCACCCCGCCCGCCGGCAATGGAATCGATACGGCTGCCCTGCTTGCCGAATGCCGCGTGCGCATGCCGGCCTACATGGTACCGGCCGGTATCGAAGTGCGCGATGGCCCGCTTCCGCGCAACCCCAACGGCAAGATTGACCGCAAAACGCTGTCGACCGCGTGGCTCGAGAAGAACTCCATTTGATCCAGACGATTTCAGGAGAAACGCGATCAATGTCTGCATCTGAACGCACGATTCCCGTGCACGCCCCGATGAATCAGTTCGCCACTGCCAGTGGCCAGCTGCTGGTTGGCGGTGTCACGCTGCAACGCCTTGCTGCGCGCGTCGGCCAGACTCCCTTTTATGCCTATGACCGGGAGTTGTTGAGTTCCCGCGTCGCCGAGTTGCGCAATGCATTGCCGAAAAGCATCAGGCTGCACTATGCGATGAAGGCGAACCCCATGCCGGCACTCGTCGGCGCCATGGCCAGCCTCGTCGATGGCATCGATGTTGCGTCAGGCGGCGAGTTGAAGGTAGCCCTCGACGCCGGAGCCAACCCTGCCGAGATCAGCTTCGCCGGTCCCGGCAAGCGCAGTGGCGAACTCGCTCAGGCCGTGGCGGCGGGTGTCCTGATCAACATCGAATCGTTCCGCGAAGTCGGCGAACTCGCCCTCGTTTCCGCCGAACTTGGTCTTCCTGCCAGGGTCGCGGTGCGCGTCAACCCGGATTTCGAACTCAAGAGTTCAGGAATGAAGATGGGCGGCGGGCCGAAGCAGTTCGGCGTCGATGCGGAGCAGGTTCCCGAGTTACTGAGCGAGATCGGGCGTACAGGCCTGGCTTTTGAAGGTTTTCATCTGTTTGCCGGTTCACAGAACCTGCGCGCCGAATCGATCTGCGAGGCGCAGCAGAAATCGTATGCGTTGGCATTGCGCCTGGCCGCCGATGCTCCTGCGCGGGTTCGTTTCCTCAATCTGGGAGGCGGATTTGGAATTCCCTATTTCCCGGGTGAGCAACGCCTCGATCTGGCACCAATCGGCGAGAATCTCGACGGCTTGGTGCAGCGAGCCAGACAGGATATGCCAGATGCCAATCTGGTCATCGAGCTCGGACGTTATCTGGTCGGGGAGGCCGGAATCTACGTCGCCAGGATCGTCGACCGCAAGATATCGCGCGGACAGGTCTTTCTCGTCGTTGATGGCGGCTTGAACCACCATTTGTCGGCATCGGGCAACTTCGGCCAGGTCATCCGCAAGAATTATCCGGTAACCATCGGGAACCGGATGACTCCTGGTCAGCGCGAGACCGCTTCCGTGGTCGGCCCCTTGTGCACGCCGCTCGACCTGCTCGCCGACCGCATGGAACTGGCGGTTGCGCATCCGGGGGATCTGGTGGTGATTTTCCAGTCTGGCGCCTATGGGGCCACCGCCAGCCCGCACGGCTTTCTCGGGCACCCGCCCCCCCTCGAAGTACTCGTCTAATCCACGAGCGTGCTACTTCCCGAAAGGGGTTATGCCATCGTCTCGGCCTCGATCATGAGGTGCAGCACTTGCCTGGAGGTAATGTGTTGCAATGGGAACCAACCCCAGGCAGACGCGATGACCACTCCTCTTGCGTTCGACCGCAGCCGATCGAACCTTGAGGCAGTGGCGCATTGTGGTATGCCCGACGGACGTAGCTTTCAGTAACCATCCCGGCCTGGTCAGGAAGGACGTCAGCAGGGTTGATGATAGACTTCCGCAATAAGGGCGATCTGGACGAGCTCGGGTCGACCCGTTCTCTGCCCCCGAGATCCGATGCCGTATTCCCGACTCGTTGCCATACTCCTTCTGACCCTCGCCTCGGCTAGCGGCCACGCGGACATCTATGGCTATGTGGATGAGCAGGGCGTATCGCATTTTTCTGCCGAGAAGCCGGATGCGCGTTACCAGTTGCTGGTGCGGGGCAACCGCTTCGGATCGCTCGAACTGGAACCCTCGGGGCGCGGAAAGCAGGCGCTGGCGAAACGGTTGATGGAGCATCCCAACCTGAAGATGTACGAGCCGATGCTGAAGACCGCGAGCGTCGACTTTGCCGTCGAACTGGCCTTGCTCAAGGCGATCATGGCCGCGGAATCCGGGTTCAATCCCGACGCCGTCTCGCCCAGAGGCGCAATCGGCTTGATGCAGATCATGCCGTCGACCGCCGAGCGCTACGGCTTGCTGGGCGACCGGAAGAAATCCATCGAACAAAAGCTGCAGGACCCGAAAACCAACATACGTCTCGGCACGCGTTACCTCGCGGACCTCTTCAAGCTGTTTCCCGGGCAACAGGATCTCGTCATCGCCTCGTACAACGCCGGTGAAGGGGCGGTTCAGCAGTACCGGAACACGATTCCGCCATATCCGGAAACGCGCAGCTACGTCGAACTGGTAACCCAGCTGCAGCAGGTCTATCGGATCGGGTCCGGCACCAGGAAATCCGGGGCTTCGGTGCGCAGCAGCTCGGCTAATGGAACAAAGCGCATCTACTTGACCATTCGGGCGCCAAGTGACAACCCTCCAGTTCCCCGGTCGCCGCCCGCCCTTCGCTGAGCGATCGTCGAACCAGGGCTATCCGGACCGGGCCTGTTGGCCGAAGCTCAGTCCCGGGCGCAGCATGCTCCCGAAAAAATGCCGCCCTGCCGCCGCATCTCGCGCTTCCAACGCGGCGCGATGCCTATGATCCCGGGCGCTTGCCTCCTTTGTCGTCGGGCGTGAAGAACAGGGCCAGGCCCACTCCGATCAGGGCGAGCGGCCACCACTTGCGCAACAGGGCGACGATATCCAGTTGAAGCAGGTCCAGATTGACGGCAAGGGCCACCACGCCGATGACGGTCAGGGCGATGGCGGCGAAGTTTCCTTTCATAAGCGCTCCTCGTGTGTTTCAGGCCCGGCGCACGCCGACCACCCCTTCGACTTCGTGAATCAGCGTCAGCGTGCGCTGCAGTTGTTGCAGGTTGGTGATCTCCACGGTGAATCCCATGTGCGCCTTGCCCTGCTTCGACTGGGTGTTTACGCCGACGACGTTGAGCTTTTCCCGGGTGAAGATCTCGGAGATGTCGCGCAGCAGTCCCTGGCGGTCGTGGGCGTCGACGACAATGTCGGCGGCGAAAACGCCTGTCGTCTGGCCGCCCCAGGTAGTTTCGATGACACGTTCCGGATGCTGCGTTAGCAGGTTGGCAAAGTTGGAGCAATCCATGCGGTGGATGGAAACCCCCTTGCCGCGCGTGATGAAACCCTGGATCTCGTCCGGCGGCGCCGGCTTGCAGCAACGGGCAAGCTGCGTCAGCAACTTGTCGACGCCAACGATCAGGATGCCCTGATTGCCCTTGGCCTGCCGGCTCGGCTTGGCCAGCACCTCGTCCGGCAGCAGCGTCTCGGCCAGTGGATCGCCGCGGCGCGCGGCGAGCTGAAACTGCCGCATGTTCAGTTCGCCGCGTGCCGCAGCAATGTGCAGGTCATCGGACCGCGAGAAGCCGAGCTTGTGTGCGAGTTCATCGATATTCGCGCCGGTCAACCCGAGGCGCTGCAATTCCTTGCCGACAATCGCCCGGCCCTCGACCAGCGTTTCCTCGAGCGCTAGGTTGGAGAACCACGCCCTTACCTTGACCCGCGCGCTCCTGGTGTGGATATAGCCGAGCGCGGGATTCAGCCAGTCGCGCGATGGTCCGCCGTGCTTGGCGGTGATGATTTCGACGCGCTGCCCGGTTTGCAGCGGCGTGTTGAGCGGCACCAGTTGCCCGTCGACCCTGGCGCCGCGGCAGCGGTGACCGAGATCGGTATGCACGCGATAGGCGAAGTCGACCGGCGTCGCCCCCTTGCCCAGATCGACCACCTTCCCCTGCGGGGTGATGACGTAGAGCGTCTCGTCGAGCGCCGCCTTCTTGTAGTGACTGATCCAGTCGGAACTGTCGGCGACTTCATCCTTCCAGGTCAGCAACTGGCGCAGCCAGGCAATCTTCTCGTCGTATTCGTCTTCGGTCGTCCGTTTGTGCCCTTCCTTGTAGCGCCAGTGCGCGGCGACGCCGAGTTCGGCATGCTTGTGCATTTCCGCCGTGCGAATCTGGATCTCCAGGCTGCGTCCGTCCGGACAATGAACTGCCGTGTGCAGCGAGCGGTAGAAGTTGCCCTTGGGGCTGGAAATGTAATCGTCGAATTCCTTGGGAATCGGCGACCACAGATTGTGCACAATGCCAAGTGCCGTGTAGCAGTCCTTGAGGTCGTCGACGATGATGCGCAGGGCACGGACGTCGTACACCTCCGAGAACTCGATCCCCTTGTGGCGCATCTTGTTCCAGATGCTGTAGATGTGCTTGGGCCGCCCGTAGACTTGCGCATTGTGCACGCCCGCCGCCTCCAGTTCGGCGCTGACCCTGGCCACGGCGGCAGCGATGAACTGCTCACGCTCCCGGCGCTTCTCGTCCAGCATCCCGGCGATCTTCTTGTAGGTTTCCGGATGCAGGAAGCGGAACGACATGTCCTCGAGTTCCCACTTCAATTCCCAGACGCCAAGCCGGTTCGCCAGCGGCGAGTAGAGTTCCAGCGTCTCGCGCGCGACGTGAATGCGCACGTCGTCCGGGTGCGCGGCATAGAAGCGCAGGGTCTGGGTGCGACTGGCAAGACGCAGCAGCACCACGCGGATGTCCTCGACCATGGCCAGCAGCATCTTGCGCAGCACCTCGACCTGGGCCTTCGTCTCGCCAGGATTGACATCTCCGCCCTCGATGTTGGCCGCCATAAAGCCTCTGGTAATCGGCCGCAGACGGTTCAGCCGTGAAATGCCACTGACCAGATCCGCCGCCGCCTTGCCAAAGCGCTGTTCTATCCGGGCGGTGCCGTGTTCGTCGTGGAAAGGTATGGCAAACAGCACTGCCGCCATGCGCGAATCGACATCGAGCCGGAGACCGGCAATGATCACCGCCATGCCCAGCGCGTGCGACCATGTGCCCTCGCCGCTGCCCAGCACGGAGGTGCCATAGACCTCCCAGGCGAAGGCGACGGATTCCCTCAGCGTCGCCGCGTCTTCCGCGTCCAGACCGTGGGCAAGGGTGCTGAAGAACTGGTCGAAATCGCTTTGTGCAGCGACCGAATGAAGGAGCGAAACCATGCCGCGGATTATACCGTGTGAGCGCTACGGCGCCGCTGAGGCATAATTCGCCCGATGTCCGCCCAAGCAACCCGGTTTCACGCCAATCCCTACATGCTGCTGACGCTCACCGCGCTCTTCTGGTCGGGCAATATGGTCCTCGGGCGCGGCATCCGCGCCGACGTACCGCCGCTGGCGCTGGCCTTCTGGCGTTGGGCGATCGCCTTCGTCCTCGTCATGCCCCTCGCCCTGCCCCATCTGAAGGCGCAATGGTCGCTGCTCAGGACCGGCTGGAAGCCGGTGCTCTTTCTCGGCCTCGTCGGCGTCGGCGGCTACAACACCTTCGCCTACATCTCCCTGCAGTACACCGCGGCGACCAACGCCGTGCTGCTCAATTCCTTCATTCCGATCGTCACCATCGCCATTTCCTGGGCGTTCCTCGGCAGACGCCTGCGCCGGCTGGAGGCGCTGGGCGTCTTCATCTCGCTCGCCGGCGCGCTGACCATCGTCGCCCGAGGCGACCCGGCGGTGCTCGCCTACCTCAATCTCAACATCGGCGACGTCTGGATGCTCGGCGCCGTCCTCGTCTGGGCGATCTACACTGTCGGCCTCGCCTGGCGCCCGGCCGGCGTGCACCCGATGCTGATGCTGGCGGCGATGACCGCCGTCGGCCTCGCCGCCCTCGCCCCCGCCTACGCCTGGGAAACGGCGCAAGGGCGGCACATGGTCGTGCAGCCCGGCTCGCTGGCCGCGCTCGCCTACGTCGGCATCTTCCCCAGCTTCCTCGGCTACATCTTCTACAACCGTGGCGTCGCCGAAATCGGCGCCAGCAAGGCCAGCCTCTTCATCCACCTGATGCCGGTGTTCGGCACCCTGCTCTCGGCGCTCTTCCTCGGCGAGATCCCGCACTGGTACCACTACGCCGGCATCGCCCTGATCTTCACCGGCATCTGGCTGACGATGACCAAGTGATGGGACTTCTCGACTGGTTGCGCCGTCCGCCACCACAGGTTTCCGCCGAGTTGTGGGAGCGCACGCTCGCCGGACTGCCCTTCCTCGACGCGCTTGCGGTCGACGAGAAAAAACGGCTCAAAACCCTGGTCGAGGCCTTCCTCGGCGAAAAGGAGTTCGGTGCCGCCGGCGGGCTGGCACTGAGCGACGAGATCTGCGTCGCCATCGCCGCCCAGGGCTGCCTGCCCGTTCTCGAACTCGGCCTTGCAGCTTACCGCGGCTGGGTCGGCATCGTCGTCTATCCGGACGAGTTCGTCGTCTCCCGCCGCATCGAGGACGAGGACGGCGTCGTGCACGAATTCGACGACGTGCTTTCGGGCGAAGCATGGTCGGGCGGGCCGGTTATCGTTTCCTGGCACGACGCGGCGATGGCCGGCGAAGGCTACAACGTCGTCATCCACGAATTCGCGCACAAGCTGGACATGCTGAACGGCGAGGCCGACGGCGTGCCGGCGCTGCACTCGGGGATGAGGCGCGCCGCCTGGGAGGGAACCTTCCTCGCCGCCTACGACGATTTCTGCGCCCGCGTCGACGACGGCGAGGACACGATCATCGACCCATACGCCAGCGACGACCCCGCCGAGTTCTTCGCCGTCGTCTCCGAGCACTTCTTCGAAACCCCCGACGTCGTCGCCGCCGAGTACCCCGCCCTCTTCGACCTGCTGAGGCGCTACTACCGGCAGGATCCGCTGGCGCGCCTCATGCGGACGGGGGGCGATCACTCATAGTGCGTCCACTTGGGCAACACGCGAGGCTGGCTTCCGGAATGATCGATTGAGGACAGCGGGATTCGTCTCAACAGCCTGAGAGCCCATGGACACTTGCCATCGCTCGCGCCATCGCCTCGCCCTGCGCCCCGCCAGCCCTTCAGAATCCTTGTCGTCTACCCCGTCACCCTCCTGACGAACCCGTCCAGCGCCCGGAGCACTGCTGCCGGCTGGTCGCGGTGGGGGGAGTGGCCGCAGTTGGGGAGCTTGAGCAGTTCGCTGCCCGGCACCCGTTCGGCGATGACCTCGATTTGGCGCATCGTCGCGTACTCGTCGTCCTCGCCCTGGATGGCGAGGACCGGGCAGCGGATTGCCGGCAGGTATTCCTCGATGTTCCATTCGCGGAAGTCGGGGTGGAGCCAGGCGTCGTTCCATTCGCGGAAGACGCGCCCAGCGTCGGCGTGGTGGCGGGCGAGCCTGCGGGGCCAGTCGGTCGCGGTCCACGCCTCGCCGGCAGCCATTATTCCGGCCAGCGTTTCCGGCTCGACGAATTCGTGCGGGGCCAGGGCGACGACGCCGAGCGGCACTTCGGGAAAGGCGCCCGCGAAGATCAGGGCGATGCTGGCGCCGTCGCTGTGGCCGAAGAGCAGCGGGCGCTCGATGCCGAGCGCGGCGAGCAGCGCCGGCAGACCCGCGAGCGCCTCGCGGTGCATGTAGCGCGCCGTGCGCGGCTCCGCATACGGCTGCGAGTGCCCGTAGCCGGCGCGCGACCAGGCGATGGTCCGGCAGCCGGTCACCTGCGCCACGCGCTCGGGAAAGTGCCGCCACATCGAAGCGCTGCCCAGCCCCTCGTGCAGCATGAAAATGACCGGCCGTCCCGGCGCATGCGCAGGGTGGTCGACGTATTCGAGGCGCAGCCCGCCGGAGACGACGTGCCTCACGCCGCGAGGAGGAAGTCGCGGACGACGGCGATCTGGTCGGCGGAAAGGAACATCGGCGCGTGGCCAACGCCGGGGATTTCGGCCAGTTTCGCCCGTGGACCGCGCTCGCCCATCTGTTGCCAGGTGTCGCGCGTCAGCAGGTCGGATTCGGCGCCGCGGATCACCAGTGTCGGGCAGCGCACGCCCTCGTAGAGCGGCCACAGGTCTATCGGCTGGCCGTTGAAGGCGGCCTTGAACGGCGCCGCGATCAGCGGATCGTAGACGAAGCCCCAGCGCCCGTCCGGACGCTGCCCGACGCTGTATTCGGTCAGATGCCGCCACTGCACCTCGTCAAGCTGTCCGAACGGCGCACCGATGAACCGGATGTAGGCCATCGCCTCGTCCAGGCTCGCCCAGGTCGGATCGGTGCCGACATAGGTGGCGATGCGTTCCAGCGCCTCGACGGTGATCAGGGGGCCGACGTCGTTAAGCACCAGCCGGCGCACCGGCGTCGATTCCTGGGCAGCGAGCGCCATGCCGATCATTCCGCCCATCGAGGTGCCAAGCCAATGCACGCTGTCGACATCGAGCCGGGCGATCAGCGTCACCATGTCGGCGACGTACTGCGGAATGCCGTACGCGGACGGGTCGCGCAGCCTGCCGCTGCGGCCGCGCCCGACCACATCGGGACAGACCACCCGGTAATCCGCCGCCAGCGCCTGCGCCAGCATGTCGAAATCCCGTCCGTTGCGGGTCAGGCCATGGACGCAGACCAGGACCCGCGGATTGTCGCGGGCACCCCATTCGGTATACGCCATGCGGTGCAGCCCCGACGGGCTGACGCACTGCACGCTGTGTTGTCTGAATTGCATCTCTTTCCTCCTGAACCGCGAATGTATCACCCGCCGTGCCGGCAGTGGCCATCTGGTTCAGACGCGGCTTTCCCGGGTCATCCCGGCACTCGGAAGCCGCGCCGTGCAGCGCTGCCGGCTATGTCTTTGTCAAAACACCACAGTAGGCGGGGAAAAACTGCCCAGATAGCCGCCGCGCCGCCTATGTCGGTGTCGCTGCATGCTAATGTTGCGCTCGGAATTCTTCGATGTGGTTCCGCCATGGCAAGTATGACGTGGCGGGCAAGGGTCACCGTTCATGCGCAAACACCTGAATACCTTTTCTGCCACTTTTCTCATCGTCGCCAGCATGCTTGGCACGGGCATCCTCACCACCACCGGGATCATGTTGTCGCTGCTCAAGGCGCCGTGGGCGGTGCTCGGGGTCTGGGTGGCCGGCGGCATCCTCGCCTGGATCGGTGCCTGGTGCTATGGCGAACTGGCGCGCAACATGCCGCGCAATGGCGGCGAGGCCACGATCCTGCGCGAACTTTTCTCGCCGACCCTGGGCGAAGTCGCCGGCTGGACCTCGTTCGTGGTGGCCTTTGCCGCGGGGAATGCTGCTTCCTCGCTGGCCCTGGCCGCCTATCTCGGCGAGGCCTTGCCGGGTGCGGACCTGCGCCCGGAACTCGTGGCGTGCGTGGCCCTGCTGCTGGTAACCGGGCTGCATGGCTTGCTCGGGCCAACGGCCGTTCGCGTCCAGACCCTCCTCGCGGCGGCCAAATTCTCCCTGCTGGCGGGATTGACCCTTTACGGCATCTTCCTCGTGGCGCCGGCCGTCGCGAACCAGCCCGCGGAGGTCGTGCAGGTCAGCCAGGCGACCGAGTTCGGCGCCCCCTGGGGGTTGGCGATGATGCTGGTGATGTTTGCCTACAGCGGCTGGAACGCGGCGATCTATGTCGCCGGTGAAATCCACGATCCGGCGCGCAACGTGCGCCGCGCCATGATGCTGGGCACGACCATCATCATGCTGCTCTACGTGGCGATCAACGCTGTGCTGCTGACTCATCTGCCAGCAGAGGAACTCGACGGCGTCGGCCCGGTGATCGCGGTGCTGGTCAGGCATCTCTTCGGCTCCCAGGCTTCGGCGGTGTTCTCCGGGCTGGTGGCCTTTGCCCTGCTGTCGTCCCTCGGCGTGTCGGCCTTTCTCGGGCCGCGCGTCCTCGCCACCATGCTCGGCTGGTTCGGCAAGGGCAGCAGCGAAGGCGGCGCGCCGGCGGTAGTGACGCCGCGCCTGGTCTGGCTGCAGGCCGGGCTGTCCATCGCCATGGTGCTGACCGGCTCGTTCGTCCAAATACTTACCGTCATGGGCTTCCTGCTCGGCCTGTTCCCGATCCTCTGCGTCCTCGGCCTCTACCGTCGCAGTTGCGATCTCGAGGGCCGGCCCCTGATGCTCGTGCGCTACGTCTTCGCCCCGCTGTTCGTCGGCGTGTCGACGGTGGTCCTGCTCCTTGGCGCAGCGCAGAGTCCGCATGAAGTCGGCATAGCGCTGGCGCTGGTCGGGCTGTTCTTCCTGGCGCGCGTGGGAATGCGTCGCTCCACCTGAATTCATAATTCCGGAAACGAAACATGTGGCACAACCTCACCCGCAGCATGCTGATTTGCGCGCTGTCACTGACTGTCACCCTGGTGCCGGTTTCTGCCGCTGAAACGACCCCACAGCAGGCTGCCCTCTTCTTTGCCGGGCTCGCTGCACCCGCCCCGGATTCCTCGCATAAGACCTTCCAGCAACGGACGAGCCAGGCCTGGGCGAACTACGACAAGCAGGTCGGCCAGCCGCTGGCCGCCTGGAGCAATCGCGAAGTGGCCTACTGGGGGCGCAGCACAGTCTTCTACCCTTTTTCCGGCCCCGATTTCGTGACTATCGCCCGCATCTTTCCCGGTGCCGAACGTTACGTGCTGGTGGCGATCCAGAAAGCGCGCCAACCGGCGCAACTCGAAGCCATGAATGCCGGGCAGCGTGCGGCTTTCGAGAAGAAGCTTGGCGACGCCTGGGAGAAATTCGGCAAGCTCGGCTATTTCCGGACCCTGGACCTCAACGACGATCAGCGTGACGGCGCCGGCGGCGTGGGGACGACCACCATCCTGATGGCTTTTGCGGCACGCCTGGGGTACGAAGTCACCGCGGTGAAACCACTGACTTTCAATTCCGACAAGGGCGAATGGGAAGCGGCCGCTGGCGACACGAGGACCGGCTCTGTCCGCCTCTCCCTGCTGCAGGACGGGCGCCGGGTGACGCTCGACTATATCAGTGTCGATCTTTCGGACAGCGCCCTGAAAGCGTCGGAACCGAAGCTGGCCTGGATCAGGCAGATGGCGGCGCACCCGCTCCTGCTCAAGGCCGCTTCGCACCTGCTGCAGCAACCCAACTTCACGGTCCTGCGCGACGCGCTGGTGGCCAACGCCCCGATGGTCGTGCAGGACGAAACCGGCCTCGATTACAGGGATCTGCGCAAGATCGGGCCGGTGCGTCTGTATGGCAAGTTCACCCAGACCCATCGTCTCTTCACGACCACCGCCCAGCCCGAGTTGGCTGCGGCCTACAGGGCCGACAAGGCGCCGCGCGAACTGCCGTTTGCCTTCAGTTACCTGAAGACGGCCGATGCCCGTTCGTTGCAGGTCGTGCGGCGTTCGCCGGCAAACTGAAGGCGCGGCGGGCGAAGTCGGCGGTCAGCGCGTTGAAGCGCGGCGCTGCGTCCACGAACAAGGCGTGGCCGGCATCCTCGAAGACCTCCACCTGTGCCAGTTGTCCGCCCTTGCGCGCCAGCAGCGCTTGGCCCTGTTCGCGCAGGCGCGGACGGATCACATAGAGCACCGGTACCCGCTGCCCCGCCACGATCTCCCGCCAGTAGGTGCGCGGATAGGGCTGGGCGATCAGCTGATTGGCCGCGCCCGCAGGCACCTGCAACGCCGACCGCAGCACGGCCTCGGCGATGTCCTCGGGCGGTGCGGTCCTGAAGATGCCGCGGCAGAAGTCACGCAGATACTGCTCGCGTTCCCTGGGGTTGGCGCTGCTGCGCTTCGAGTTGCCGGCCGCCGGCCTCGGCGGAGTTCCCTCGCCGATTGAATTGTCGATCAGGATCAACCCGCGCAGCCCGGGCTGCGCCTTGCGTTCGATAAAATCCAGCGATTCCAGCACGCCGAGCGACCAGCCCGCGAGAACGTAGTCCCCGACGCCGGCGGCGGTCAGGAAATCCTCCATGTCGGCCATACGCCGCGCCGGATCGTGGGATTCGTTCGAGATCTCCGATTGCCCGTGCGAGCGGGGATCGAACGCCAGTACACGGAACTGCTCGCCCAGCGCTTCGAGCTGCAGGCGGAACACGGCCGCCGGCATCAGCCAGCCGGGAACGAGCACAATGGTCTCCTGGCCGTGGCCGGCTTCAAGGTAATGCAGGCGCAGACCGTCGCGATTGGTGAAGAACTTGCTGCCGACCGGCGCCGCCGAGGTGGAGAGGCTCATCATGCAGCAGACCAGAAGTGACAGAAGATGGCTGAATCTCATGCGCGGCCCCATTCGGCGTTGGCCATGCCGTCAAACGTCGAGTGCCTGACGCCATGCCCGCTTTTTCGTCCAAATTGCATGTTTCCTCCAGTGCTCCAAGGAAGCGCTGATCGATTCCGGGTTTCGTCAATCCGGCGCATGCCGGAATCCAGAAAAAGCAACCAACTGAACCGCGGCTTGCGCCGGGGTGACGAATGGATAAGCGCTTCCTCAAATGTATCACCGGCCGTGCCAGTAGCGGCGGCGTTCGTTGCGCCAGGATTTCACGATGACGCCCTGCCCGTCCAGTGTCACGCGCAGTGCGCCGTCGCGGTCGGTCCGCCAGAGTCGGCTGCCGGTCGCCTCGTAGCGGGCGACCACGTCGGCCTTGGGATGCCCGAAACGATTGCGGTAGCCGACCGGGATCATCACGTCGGGCGCCGCGACGGCAGCAATGAACTCTGGCGTCGACGAGGTGCGGCTGCCGTGATGCGGCACCAGCAGCACATCCGCCCTCAGCGCTGCCGGATCGTGCCGTAGGAGTGCCAGTTCGTCGCGCGCCTCGATATCGGAAGTCAGCAGCATGCGCCGGCCGCCGGCGTCGATGCGCAGCACGCACGACAGGTTGTTGCTCTTGCGCGTCTCCGCGTAATCCTGTGTTTCGGGATGCAGCACGGCCAGGCGGACGCCGTTCCAGAACCAGTCTTGCCCGTTGCGGCAGGGCTCGGACCCCGCATCGCCGAGCGATGAAACGACCGCGCCGACGGCGAGCGCCGACTTGACCGAAGCCGTCCCGCCGGCGTGATCGCTGTCACGATGGGTCACCATCAGTACGTCCACCGTGTCGATGCCCAGCGAGCGCAGGTATGGGACGACCACCCGCTGCCCGGCGTCGGATTCGGCGCTGTAAAGCGGGCCGGGGTCGTAGATCAGCGTGTGGTCGCGGGTACGCACGATGACTGCCAGCCCCTGCCCGACGTCGAGCACCGTCACCCAGGCCTCGCCTTCGGCCGGCCTTGAAACCGGCCAGAAGATCGCCGGCAGCAGCAGCACGACGCCGAGCAGACGCCCCGGCATGCCGCGCGGCAGCAAGCAGATGGCGACACCGAGACCGGCGACGATAGCCGCCCACAACGGCGGCGCCGGCGCCTGCCAGACCGGCCACCCAGCGCACCATTCGAGAAAGACCATCAGCCAGCCGAGCACCGCATGCGCCAGCGCGGCGATCGGCCACCACGGGATGACCGCAGCGAGCAGCGCCAGCGGCGTGACGACGAAGCTGATGACCGGAATCGCGAGCGCATTGGCCAGCGGCGAGACCAGCGAGAACTGCTGGAAGACGAGCAGCAGGATCGGCAGCGAGGCGAGCGTCGCCGCCCACTGGACGACACCCCAGGCCCGGATGCGCTCTCGCCAGCCACCGGCCTCGCCGACCACCGCCGCGCCGACGTAGAGCAGCGCCCCGACCGCCGCGAAAGACAGCCAGAAGCCGGCCGCCAGCACCGCCCACGGATCGAGCAGCAGCACGACCAGCAAGGCCAGGCACAGCGTGCGGCTGGGCGCGATGACCCGCCCGGCGCCCATCGCCAGCGCGGCGACCAGCAGCATGTAGAGCGTGCGCTGCGCCGGCACCGCGAAGCCGGCGAGCAGGACATACAGGAATGCAGCGAGGCAACCGGCCAGCAAGGCCGCCCGCTGCGCCGGCAGACGCAACGCCAGCGCCG
>ERZ761603.887-NODE-887-length-23627-cov-20.239861_pt1 | contig 23627 bp, 20 predicted proteins | sample MGYA00511879_ERZ761603 | MGnify/ENA primary metagenome ERZ761603 (study PRJEB28899, sample SAMN02850040) | bioreactor sludge metagenome | biome: EBPR Sludge; feature: EBPR Bioreactor; material: flocular biomat | place: Australia: Thorneside Wastwater Treatment... | reverse complement strand
GCGGGCGTAGCTCAGGGGTAGAGCATAACCTTGCCAAGGTTAGGGTCGAGGGTTCGAATCCCTTCGCCCGCTCCAATTAAGACAGTGAATACAAGATGTTACGAAGGGCCGCCCACAAGGCGGCCTTTTCGTTTTGTGTTCAGGTAACATATAGGTAACAGATGGGTGAAAAAGTGGGCACCCCCGTTATGGCTATAAAATAACGATACATCCTGTATCAGAACCATAAAAACTGGCCTGCTTGACCTTGGAAGCTTTATTCGACTACCATGAAAGCACATCAAGAGTTGGGCCGACGCCCACGCCAACCTGCCGACCCGGCAAGGTGGTATGCGAAAGCAGATGTGGTCAGCATGGTGCTGGCAACCTCGGGTAGCGTCGGCCCTCCAATGCGGAGGGCTTTTTCATGTCGCTAGACCAAGACTTAATTGATTTCTACCAGAACGCCGAACTAACTATCCTAACGCCCGTGGGGCCAGTCTGTTCGCGCTATTTTTACCAATCCTTTGCCCTCTACCAATTTCATCAGGCGGCGGGCTGGAAAAGCGGCATGTTTCTCGCGGCCCCAAGCCTGTTCGTTCACCCGAGTGATAATCCGATTATCAGCGAGGCTCGCTATCGGCCAAGGTTTGCTGCTGAGCTGCGCAGCAAGAAAGAACCAGAAAAAACTATTAGAGGTATTTATATACTCAACAGCTCCCAGCGAGAGGCCGTGGCTTTAATAAGGGCGGTTGGTATCGAGTTGGCCCTCTTTGCAGCAAACACAAAAAGAGACGGCAATGGCAGTTACCTGCGTATTCTAGTCAGTGATACGCGCAACATTCCTCTGGTGAGGTCGCCCATGTCCAAGGTTATGGATAAAATGACCCACGACTGGCGGCAAAAAGGCATTAGAGTTATCAAGAAAAAGCGGCGGCCCAAGAATGCTCCGCCTGCGCCGTTGATTGCCACGTTTCATTCTGTCCTGCCGCCACGGCGACCGACAACCGAATAAAATAAATAGGTTGTCAAAACTGAGCAGGTTATAAAACATAGGAGAGCTAACATGAGACACGCAAGCAACCCACTTCCTCAGCCCAAGCCATGGCTATGCGAGTACATTCACTCGGCCTGCGAAAAAGAATGGTGCGTTAGCCTTAGCTGTACCACCTGTGGCGCACGAGATTTCAGGCAAGGCCTAGCAGCTACAATCAATGCGAATACCACCCAGCAGGGCCGCACTGAGCAAATTGCTGAGCAGCTTAAATTGATTGGCCCAGAGGAGTGCACCACCCAGCGCTTTGCCGATGCGTTGGAGATGGTTTATTCCGAGTTTAGCCTGCCTCTGCTCTCGGGCGGCTACCCCGGATTATCCGCGCATCTCACGGGAAGCTGGATAGGTGAGCAACTTAATATATTCCGGCAGCGCCAGCAGGAAAGCGTCGAGCGCTGGGCCTCTTTTAATGAATACAATTCCGATAGTGCCAGAGCCGCCCGCCAGAAGGCGCGTGACGATGCCAAGCAGCAGCGCATCGCTGAGCAGGCCAGCAAGAATAAAGGTGGTAGGCAACGCCGCCCTGAGCGCTTCGCGGCTTGGCTAGCTACAAGGGGCTATGTTCCTGATAATACCGCCGCCCCCATCACGCCTGAGCTAGCCCGCAGCTTTGCCACAGCCCATTTTGAGGTTGCGGGCCTTGTTCTGGTGCCGGGTACAGAAAATCCAAAGCTGGCCGAGCTGTTGGCGGCGCGGGGCGCAACCGAGGCGGTATTCATTACTGCATACAACCCACGCGGGCGGCAAGTGCCCGATTTTGCTAACCGCCAGTTGCAACGCGCAATGACCGAAACAGTTCTTGGGCGGTGGGCCTACTGCCGTGGGTGGGGCGGCAGCGCAGACGGTAACTGGCCACCCGAACCAAGCCTACTGTTATGTGGGGCCACGCTGGCCGATGGGCAGCAACTCGCGCAGCAGTATGGCCAAGCCGCTTTCCTGCATATTCATCAAGGCCATGTGGCTTTGGTTGCTACCGATGCCAGCGAACAAGAGCTGCTTATACAGGCCTGCGCCAAGCTATAAAGCGGCTACCCACAAAAGCGTTAACCCCGTTCCCCTGTTGTAATCCACCCCTGCGCCGCTATGATGCGCCCAGTTTCGCCTAAGTCGGCGGAGCCGGGGCGTAAGAACCTCTCGCAGCGGGAAATTGCATCAGCCCGTTAATCCGATGCGCCTCTCGACCTTTGCGGTCGGGGTGGCGGCGGAATACAATAGCGCTTGCGTGAATACGCTGCGCCGTCTGCGACGGTTCTTAACACCCCGGTCACCAGAGAAATCTGGTGGCCGTCTTTCTTGCTGCATTCCGAGGGGTGGTTATGCCGACGTTAGATTTTAAGGGTAAGCAGTTTGTGTACGCCCACCATTTGGGTGTTCCCTTCAAGCAACTTGATATTGATGCCAAAAAGTCAGCCCCTGCCAAGGGCAGCAAGCCCAGCCTTGATGACAACCTCATCATTCATGGCGATAACCTGCACGCGCTCAAGGCGCTGCTGCCGAAGTACGCAGGCAAGATTAAGTGCATTTATATTGACCCACCCTACAACACTGGCAACGAAGGGTGGTGCTACAACGATAATGTCAATGCACCGCTTATGAAAGAGTGGCTCAAAAAAGAGGGCAACCCTGTCGATAAAGAAGACATGGAACGCCATGATAAATGGCTATGCATGATGTGGCCACGTTTACAGCTACTCCGAGAGCTACTAGCCGATGATGGTGTGATATTCGTCAGTATCGACGATAATGAAGTCGCCTCACTACAAATGCTCATGAATGAGATTTTTGGGGAGCGTAACTTAATATCCAAATTCGTTTGGCATAACTCCTCTCGCTCCTCCGACCTAGTTGCGGTTGAACATGAATACATTTTACTTTTTGCAAAAAATATATCGCAAATCAAAGGCAAGTGGAGAAACATAAGGCCTGAGGCAGAGCGTCTAATGGACATTGTGACAAAAGCTCAGAATAATAAAAAGAGTATTGAGGATGCTTTGGTTCTAGTTAAAGATGCCGTCAGTCAGCTCCAAAACGAAGACAAGCAAAAAAATACTAAGAAGTATTCGTGGCTCACCAATTATCAAAATTTGGACGAAAACTGGCGTCTGTATTATCCGGTTGACCTTTCCGGTGAAGGAGATGGGCCGCCAAGAAAATTCGGTGATAAAGAAATCCCCGCACCTGCTGGCAGGCACTGGATGAGCCAAGATTACATCGATGAGCTTTATGAAGATGATAGAATAGTATGGAGAGGAGAGCGCGCCTATCGAAAATTATATATTGAGGAGACCGCTCAAACATTGAAGGGGTTAATCCAAATCCCAACGCGTAAGGGCAGTAAACAGATTAAAGGCTTATTTCAAAAAACAATTTTTGATAAGGCAAAACCGTATGACCTTATCAAGGAGCTGATTTCATTTATTGGTGATAAAAATTCTATATTCTTAGATAGCTTCGCTGGGTCGGGCACCACTGCACATGCTGTTTTGGCTCTAAATCAAGAGGACGGGGGTAATAGAAAGTTTATTCTCGTACAAATGGATGAAGATGTTGCCCATGATAAGCCAGCGTATTCTATGGGATTTAAGAAGGTTATCGAGATAACCGCCGAGCGTGTGCGCCGTGTAATTAAAGGTGTGCCCACTGCCAAAGATGATACCCTCAAAAAAGGCTTGGGTGGCTCGTTCACCTACTGCGAGCTTGGGCAAGAAATCAACATCGATAATCTACTCAAGGGCGGTAAGCTGCCTGATTATGATGAGCTGGCCCGCTATGCCTTCTATACCGCTACAGGCCAGACGCTTGATAAAGTAAAGAAGGGTGCTGATTATTTTGTTGGCGAGACCGACCAGTACCGCGTGCATGTTATTTATCAGGCTGATAGCGCCTTCTTGCGCTCAGGCAATTCGGCACTGAATGCCGAGCTGGCGCAGAGTATTGCAAAGACGCGCAATAACAAAACAGCTTTGGTGTTTGCCACACATAAGTTCATGAGCCAGAAAGAGCTAACTGAGCTGGGCATTACCTACTGCCAGTTGCCCTACGCTATTCACCGTGTGATGGGGGATTAGTGCTGTGGAACTGAAAGACTATCAGCGCCGTGTGCTTGAGCGGTTTGACACATACCTGAAAACCCTTCACGCCGAGCGGCATAAGGCAGAGGCTGCTATCCAAGCCCTGCTTGCAGCTGGCCTTGAGCTTCCCGATGGTATGGCCGACTGGCCTAAGGCCGCATGGAAAAAGATTGAAACCCTTCTGCCACGCGTAAAAACACCCGCTGGCGCGATTATCCCTGCCCACATGCCGCGCCATGATGCGCGTGACCGCTCTATTCCCCATGTCTGCCTTAAAGTACCCACGGGCGGTGGGAAAACGCTATTAGCTGCCGAGTGTGTGGGCCGCCTGCAAACGGACTTCTTCAAGCGCCAAACCGGGCTTGTATTATGGGTTGTCCCTACCGTGCAGATTTATACACAAACCCGCAAAGCATTATTTAACCGCCTGCACCCGTACCGCCAGACGCTAGAGCGGGCGTCAGGTGGCCGTGTTAAGGTGCTTGAAAAGGATGACCCCCTTACCAAAGCCCATGTCGAAAACTACCTCTGTATTATGTTGGTGCAGTTAGCCGCTACTGGTAACGCAAATAATAACCAGTTTTACCGTATATTTAAGGATGCTGGACGCTATGCCAGCTTTTTCCCTGAGACTGACGACCTGCTGGCCAATAAAGCTCTGCTCGAAATATATAAAGACCTTGAAATAAACGACCTTGGTGATGTCGGGGACGCTATGGGCGTTTCGATAAAGCAGAGCCTTGTAAACGTCCTCAAAATGCAGCGGCCCGTTGTGGTGATAGATGAGGGTCAAAAGGCATATTCAGAAATTAGGCGCAACAGTCTGAATGGTTTTAATCCGAGCTTTATTCTTGAGCTAACCGCCACCCCTAACATTAAAAAGCATGTCAGCAATGTTTTGGTCGATGTGTCAGGCGTTGATTTGAAGGATGAGCAGATGATTAAGCTGCCCATCAATATAGTTAATACCAGAAACGGCGATTGGAAGAACACCTTGACCATGGCGCATGGTAGGTTGGCCGAGCTGGCAGAAAAATCAGTCATGCTGCAAACGCAAGATGGCCGCTACATTCGCCCCATTATGGTTATTCGGGTTGAGCGCATTGGCAATGACCAGCGCGATGGCCAGAAAATACACGCGCTCGATGTGCGCGAGTATTTAACCGAGCGGCTATCGGTGCGTGATGATGAAATCCGTATCAAATCATCAGAAAAAGATGAACTGGGCGATACTGACCTGTTCGACCCCCTCTGCCCCGTGCGCTACATCATTACCAAGCAGGCATTGCAAGAGGGCTGGGACTGCTCATTCGCTTATGTGCTGACGCTACTGGACGTAACCACCGCGCAAACCGCCATGACGCAAATGATTGGCCGGGTGCTGCGCCAGCCCGATGCCCGCTCAACCAGCATTGACGCACTCAACGAGTGTTATGTGTATTGCTACAATCAAGAAGTTAAAGAGGCAGTCGAGAATATTAAAAAGGGGCTGCAAGAAGAGGGTATGGATGGACTGGGTGAGTTTGTTCGTGCCGAGACCGGGCAGGCTGGCCCCGCGCCCGATAGTGTTGAGGTGCAGAAAATTAAGCGTAAGCAGCAGTTTACTGGCCTTAAAATCTTTCTACCCAAGGTATTACATCGGCAGGGCAACCACTGGCGCGATATAAGCTATGAGCGGGATATTCTGGCCCATTTGCCGTGGGACACGTTAACCTACGATGCCAGCGGCACACTGGATGCCAGAAACGCACCAAGCGTTACTGAGGTAGCAATCGATGTGGCCAATCGGGAGGATTTAACGGGTGAGCCAGCCGAACTGGAACTTGTGACCAGAACCCAACAGCAGGACGTATGGGTTGAGAAAAAACTGGATATTGGTTTTCTCACCCGTCCGCTGCTCGATATTGTGCCCAATCCGTGGCAGGCCAGCCGGATTTGGCTTCATGCCATAGACACCTTGCGTCAGGCGGGGCGCGATGATGATTTTATATACAATAACCGCCTTTATATTCTTGAGAATATGAAGCGCAGCCTGAAAGAGCAAGTTCATAAGCTTTCGGAGGAGCTGTTCCAGCGCAAGCTCAAGCAGGGTGAAATTACATTCAAGCTGCTGACCAATGGTAATGAGCACCTCAATTATCAGCTCGCGCATGAGCTGCAAGTGCTGGCCGCCCGTGGTGACCGTAAGCTGATTGAAAATAATAGCTTGTTTGAGTTTCTCTATGAAAAGGATTTCAACAGCCTTGAGAAAGATTTTGCCCTGTACCTGTCTGCACAAGAGGCGGTGCAGTGGTGGCACCGCATGGTAGCGCGGCAGGATTATGGTTTGCAGGGCTGGCAGCGCAACAAGGTTTACCCTGACTTTATCGCGTGCCTCAACAATAACCGTGTTCTGGTGCTTGAAACCAAAGGCCTACAGCTCAAGGGCAACGATGACACAGAATACAAAACAGCTTTGTTTGGCCTGCTGAGCGGCTATCAGGCCGCAATCCGGGCGGGCACGGTTGAGCTGAGCGACCCAGCCAGCGCAAATGTATCCCTGCACATGTTGATGCAAGATGCTTGGGAAGAAGAGGCAACCAGCCTGCTACACATAGCAGCATAACTCATAATATGCAGAACTCTAGCAAACGCCGATAGCTTGCGTTAATGTGGCTCGGCCATACTCAGAAAGCGCAATAAATGTCCATAAGCGTAATTTTGGGCGACATCACGCAATGTACCACTGATGCCATCGTCAACGCTGCCAATGCAAATCTGCTAGCGGGAGGTGGTGTTTGTGGTGCCATTCACCGTGCGGCAGGGCCGCAGTTGCTACAAGCTTGCCGTACGCTGGGTGGTTGCCAAACTGGCTCAGCTGTCATCACGCCGGGGTTTGATTTACCCGCTGCCCACGTCATCCACGCTGTTGGCCCGCGTTGGTGGGATGGTAGCCGAGGAGAGGCTGAGTTACTGAGGAGCTGCTATAACAGCATTTTTGAACTGGTCGTGCAGCATGGTATTGTCAGTGTCGCCATTCCAGCCATCAGCACGGGCATCTACGGCTATCCTCTTGAACAGGCCACGCGCATCGCGGTGGGCGCTGCTAATGCGTTTCTTGCCCGTCACAGCCATGTGGTCATAAATTTTATCTGTTTCGATGAAACCACATATGCGGCATACCTCGGAGCTGTTAGCCAACAAACCGAGCAAGTAAGCTAGAGTATGTATCAGGTTATGAGCACTCTTGCCTTTTTAGGTAAAGAACCCACCAGCGTTGCTGCCACTTGGTTCTCGATGCAACTGAGATGTATAAAATTTTTACCAAAAGACCAACTCGATACTTCTCACGCGAAATCTGACGCTGCCTCTTTTTTATATCCTCTGCACTTTCAGGCGGTGGCCCAGTATTATCTACAAGCCTTAATGCTGGTTCGGGTTTTTGATATTCTGACGCATTACGCAAGCCTTCATCCAAAGCGCGGATACGCGCAACTAGCGCAGCGGTGTCGGGAAAATAAGTTGTTGTGGCCTGTGTGCGGTAATACTCACATACCTTCACAATGGCATACTCACTCATACCCTCAAGGTCGCGGCAGAGGTCGCTTATAATAACCCGCCAAGCTTCTGGGCCTCTAGCATACGGTTTGTGACACGACAGCCTGAACAAATGCTTGCCAATCGTCGCCTGATTACATGGCCGCAGCAGGCTTTCAGCAAGCTTGGGGTCAATGCCATTTGCCCGTAAGTTTACGGTGGGGAGCGTATACACGTTAGCTGGCCTTTGAACTGGGTCGCCGTACTCATCTTTAACCCATATAAGGTCGTAAAACTCCCTCTCGGAGAAGCTGATAACATTGCTGGCCAGCTCGTCTAACCTGCTGAAATCAGCCTCTGTAAGGGCCGTAGGGCGGTGGGCTGCAACGTTGTTCATTTTACACCTTCCTTCATATTCAGGGCATCACTAACTGCGCGTGCAGTAGCTTCCATCATTTTCAGCCCGTAAGACTTCTTTTCAGGCGCAGTAGCCCAAGTGGGTTTGGGTAATTTTACCTTTGGTGCAAACACCCCAAGCCAGCAGTTCGAAATGCTCTGGTTTAGAACCTGAGCAATATCGTGTCCCTCCCGTCGCAATTCATCCAACTCGGTTATAAGCAGGTGACGCGCATGGGCCGTTTTGATTGGCCTTTTTTGGGACTGCCGAAACTCAAGAAACGCATCGAATTCACGCTGTGGCACCCACTCTGGTAGAGTATTGTTTTCTTGTTTGGGTTCTTTCCCTTCATTCACTTCATTATTATTTGTGGCCTCGAGGGCAGCATTTTCGTTGCGCTTAGTGTTGCGTTTGCGTTGCACTTTCGTGTCATCAGCGGCGGAGGGAGACTGATAACGCTCATAGTTACAAAGCGTTATGACAGACTGCTTTGTGACAGTTGAGAGTGCAATCATGCCCCAATTTTCGAGACGACGAAGGTAGCGACGAACACGCACGGGGTCGTCCCACCCCCATGCCTGTGCAAGAAAGCGCAAACTGAACGACAGGCTTCCCCGGCAGATTTTAGCTGGCTGACCGCGCACACATGCGACCGTGTCTTCATAAGCAGCATTTTCGATGAGCCACAGCCACGCCTCACGCTCGGTCAGGGGTTCGGGCTTAAAAGCCGGATTGTCCAGCCAGCCCCTGTGCATGAGATACCAGCTCATAGCCCAAACTCAAGGAAGTGGCTTGCTGCCTTACTTAGCGGCATGGCTGCCCCGCTCTGTGGTGGATGTTTTGAGCGGTGACAGGATGCTTTCTGCCCAAATGTCGAGTTCATCCGTGGGGTAAAGCGGGATGCGCCCAGCATGTTGGAAGCGAGGCCCACCGCCAGTTACCGCAAGCTTTGATAGGGTGCCCGGCGTCCGTTCGATGCCGTGCACTTCTTTTAGGTACTCTGAGGCCTCGCTACGGCGCAAGCGCTTAATTGGGGTATTCATAGTCAACACTACTCCTTTCGAGTGCTGACTGTGAGGTAACACAAGCAATAAAGGGCTGGGTTGGACTTGATTTGGATTTGATTGGACAGAATTGGACAGGGGTTATTTATTTGGGGTATTTCCTGCGATATTTGCGCGTTAGCCTTCTTACCTTTGCTTCTATAGTTCCAGCACCGCGGGCAGTTAATGCGGCTTGTTTTGCTGCTGATAAAGTAGAGCATTTTGTAGTGGTAATAAGTGAATGCATCATTGCAATTTCTGCGTCATCATCAATTTGCCCATCCCCGATACTTTTTGTATTCGACCTACGACGACCACCGGGTGCAGGGAAAAGTCCCATAACTTCCGCAATGCTAAGCTTCAAATCATCCCAAATGGTTCCCTTGTTGGCACCATCCTCGGGTATTGCCTGCGTGCCCCGATAAACGCTAGTGTTAATTGTAAGGTCTCGCCACTGGCTTGGCGTGATTTCTACCCTATCACCAACACCGTTGGCGCGTGCTCGCGCAGTTATCTGCCCGCCCCTAAGAGCGCTTACAAGGTTTTTATAGTTGCCGTGCCTCGGTATGGGGTTGTTATCAAATGGTATTGTTCCCCTGCCCGGAACATCAGGTGGGTAGAAATTTAACGTTACTAGCCCTACTAGCCGAACCTGCTCAACAGCACGCACGTCACGCCAGATAACCCACGCCAGAGCCTCTTCCATATCCCATTCATCAGACATTTTTGGCTCCGCTTTTTAGGCTTCGTAAGTTTATCACTTTTGAAGTCTGCTTATTGCCATCCAGTGCATCAGCGATGCGTTGGGATACAGCATCGGCGGCGGACAGAAGGGCATTATCGGGGATGTGCGCGTAACGGGCAGTTACACCACGGGTGGAATGACCGATGAGGCCAGCAATCGTTAACTCACTGTAGCCCAGTTCGGCAGCAACAGACGAAAAGGTATGACGCAGCACATGAATTTTTACACCCTCAATTTTCGCACCCTTGCAGAGACGCTCAAGGACACGCGGCAGCCCAACAAAATGCCCATCCCCACGGTCGGATGGGAATACCCATGGGCTTTCACTTTTTGGGCTTCTTTGTGCTTCAAAGTTTTCAATAGCTGCACGGCCAAGCGGGCGTATCTGATAGCCTGTTTTACTATCGCCAAGGCGTAGGCAGCGAGCTTTGCTATCAAGCCATGCCCACGGCAAGCCAAGAATTTCTTCGCGGCGGCATCCGGTCATTAGCAGGGCACGAATGGCTGCAATCCCCGTTTTATTTTCGGTCTCTGCCTCCCGTATGGCTTTTCCGAGCTTGGCAATTTCATCAAGTGATAAGAAGCGTTGGTTTTTTCCTGTTTCGAACTTTTTAACAGCGCGAGCTGGATTTTCCGTAATCACCTTACGGCGGCGAGCAAACTCAAGAATTGTGCCGAGCATGCCAACAGTACGAGCAGCTACGCCCCGCCCACCTGACCGCAGGCCTGCTCTACCGTTTTCCTCTCGTGGCTTGGCTGTCTTGCCTGCTGCCACATCCATTTGAAATCGCTCAATATCCTCAACGGTCAGGCTGCGTACCGAGCGGCGACCCAACAGGGGTTTGACGTGGCACTCAATACGGCTCTTATCCATTTTCAGGGTAGAAGGCTTGATTTGGTCTGCCACGGTTTCGGTGTAGAGGTCACATAGCTCGATAACAGACATTGCCGCGTGGGCGGCTTTCTTGTCCGCTGCCGGGTCTGACCCTTGGTCAACCAAAGCCAGTTTGCGCCGAGCCTCTTTGCGTGCCTCGTCGGGGGTCATCTTGCGGGCGCTACCCAGAGTATGCTTACGAAGCCTGCGGCCCTCAGTGGTGCGATACATAATAACCCAGCTAAGCGCCCCACCGGGCTGCACCCGTAGGCCAAACCCCTTCAACTCGTCGTCCCAATGGGTGGTATCTTTGGCGGCTGTGGCCGCGTCTGTGAGGGTCTTATCGAGAAAGCGTTTATTGAGGCGGGCCATAACCAAAATCCTGTTACCTGAACGCCCAATTTAGCTCTCAGGTAACACTCAGGTAACAAGCTGAGGTCATTTGAGGTCGGGTGAGGGCATGGCCGACAATCTCAGGTAACGGCTAAAACTCTTATTAGTCAACAATAAGTAGAGCTGATAAAGTTAGGGTCATTCCGGGCTATATGCCTGCACTATCCTTGCCAAGGTTAGGGTCGAGGGTTCGAATCCCTTCGCCCGCTCCAGTTGCAAAGGCCACCATAGGGTGGCCTTTTTGCTGACGAGGTGGCGAATGTCCGGCGGGATGACAAAATTTGGCGCCCTGACGACGGCGCTGTTAGCGGAAACGCCGCGTCGCTACTGGCTGTTTACCGCTTTTACGGCTGTGGTCTTTGCTCTCTGTCATCTGACGCTACCCTTTAACACGTTTCCAGACACCATCACATATGTCTATTTGCGCGATCATCTGGGCGAGCCGGACATCTGGAAAAAATTCATGCTCATCCGCCCGGCACTCTACCCGCTGGTGCTGCGCTGGCTGAGCGATCCGGTCTGGCTGTCCTGTGTGCAGGCGGCTGTCAGCTTTGCCGCTTGGGTCACTCTGGCCCGCGTGGTCAGTCGCCGGTTTTCACGCCCCGAACTGCGCTCCCTGGCCTATTACCTGATGGTTTGGGGAGCGCTGGGCAGCAACATCCTGTTCTGGAACCGGGTCATGCTAACCGAGAGCTTCACCCTCTCGGCTCTGTGTCTGTTTCTGGCGGGGTGGCTCCTGGCGCTTGAGCGCGGGCGGGTTCTGCTCTTGGTCGTCTCCGGCCTCGCACTGCTGTTTTTGCGCGACACCATGATTTATCTGGTGGTGCCGTTTGCGGCCAGCGCTTTGCTGTGGCGCCGCTCGGCAGCGTTGGGCGCGGGTGTGATCGTCCTGATTCTGGCGACCACCGTGGCGGCCACACTAGCGGATATGGGCCAGCGCTATAAAATGCCGCTGGCCAATTCGATCCAGCAACGCATTCTGACTAACGAAAAAACGCTGGCGTTCTTTGCGGCGCGCGGACTACCGGTGTCCGATGAGCTGAAAAAGTGTACAGGTCTGTTTGACTGCCCGTTGCCACCCGAGGTCATGGCGTGGATCGTACGCGATGGAAAAGCCGCCTATCAAAGCTGGCTGATCCAGACTTTTCCGCGTCGGGTCATCCAGCAAATTCAGGATCGCGAGCATACAGCTCCGGGCCTGCTAACACGGGGCTACTTGCCCATTTCCCGGCCGTGGTTTAATGCGCTGACGGCGATTCCCCCGCTGCCCACGCCCCGCTTCTGGGCGGAATCTCTGGTGATCGTGCTCGCCCTGATCGGCTTTCGCTTGCGTCAGTATCGCCGCTGGTCCGATCTGGTGACGCCGCAAGAGTGGGTCTGGTTGGTCATGTTGGCGTTCGCCCTGAGCAACCTGTTCATCTGTTACTGGGGCGACGCCATGGAAACCAAGCGCCACAGCCTGCCGGCTATGCTGATGGTGCAGATCGCCCTGACCGGACTGGTGTTCGCGCTGGTCGAGGCGGCGCGTACGGTTTCCCATCCCCCGAACTTGCGTCCGTCCGCAGATCCGGCTAGGTAATCAGGCATCGGTGCAGGCGTAACGCGGGAGGGCTCTATGGCAGATCTGATTGTTCACGGTGGTGCGCCGCTGCGGGGTACCATCACGCCCTCGGCCAATAAAAATGCGGTTCTGCCGATTTTGTGCGCAACGCTGCTAACGCGTGAACCGCTGGTCCTGCTTGGCGTGCCCGAGATCACTGATGTGAAAAAGATTCTTGAGGTATTCCGCACCCTCGGTAGCGAGGTGAAAATCGATTATGCCAGTGGCCGACTGGAGCTGCACCACAAAGACACGCGGTTTGATGAAGCTACGCATCGTCTGCCGGAGGAAATGCGCTCCTCAGTTATGCTCATCCCGCCACTGCTCGCGCGTTTTGGGATCGCCCGTATCGAAAATGACGTACAGGGCTGCACTCTTGGTGCTCGGGAGATCGACCCGCATGTGGAAGTCTTCCAGTCCTTTGGGGGTGAGGTCGAGCGCCATCCTGATGCGCTGGTGGTCCGCGCCCAGCGCCCGCTCACAGCAGCGCAGCACTGGCTGGATTATGCCTCGGTGACCACGACCGAGAATTTTGTGCTCTGCGCTGCACTGGCCAAGGGCACCTCGCAGCTCATGAATGCCGCGTCCGAGCCGCATGTGCAGGAGTTCTGCCGCTTCATGCAGAAGCTGGGCGCCAAGATCGAGGGGGTTGGCACCTCTTGCCTGACCGTGACCGGGGTTGAGGTGTTGGGTGGTGGCGAGTTTCGCTTTGTCGAGGATTTCCACGAAGTCGTTACCTTTCTGGCGCTCAGTGCCATTACCGGAGGTGACATTCGCGTGCATAACCATGCGCCGGAGCATTTCCCGCTGCTCGATCGCACCTTTGCCAAGTTTGGGGTCAAGATCATCCACGAGAATGGTGTATCGCGGGCGATAGTCGAGCATGGCCTGAAGGTCAAGCAGCCCTTCACCCAGAATATCCTGCAGAAAGTCGAAGCCGCACCATGGCCGTATTTTCCGGTCGATCTGTTGCCAATTTTTGTGGCGCTGGGCGTCAAAGCCGAGGGAAATGTGCTCTTCTGGAACAAGGTGTATGAGGGCGCCCTGGGCTGGGCGAGCGAGTTGGGCAAATTCGGCGCGCATGCCTTCATGTCCGACCCGCACCGCATGATCGTGTTTGGTGGCAAGCCGCTCAATCCGGCCGAGGTCGAGAGCCCCTACATCATCCGCGTGTCCATCGCTCTGCTCATGCTGGCGGTCAGCATCCCCGGCGTCTCGCGCATCCGCAATGCCCATCCCATCCGCCGCGCCCATCCGCGCTTTGCCGAAAACATCGCGGCACTGGGGGCCAAGGTCGAGTGGGTTGAGGGGGACTGAGTGGGTTAGTGAAAATTAATATGAGCGGACAACCACAGCTGCTAATAAATTTTCACGCACAGCAGAAGCTCACTATGGCCGTTAGACATGTCAGGACGCAGGCTATTTTCGTTGTGCTGTAAATTGCGCGATGGGGCGTCCGGGGCAGCACGTAGAATCATAAAAATCCGCTACCGTGTTGAGGGTGTTGGGGCTACAGCCCCCAGGTACTCCCGCCCACCGGGCCACCGGGTATCTGTTTCCTATAGATTTGAAGAGGGCATAAATACGGGCGCAATGGAGTCTCTCTAGGGTCGATCCCGGAGAGTTATACATGGGCGAGATGTACCCGACCATAACTGTTGGGATCGCTCCGTACATACTATGCGTGATATACATGGCATAGCCAAGGGGGTCGTGCATTCGGTAGGTAAGTATGGATGGCTGCCATTGACTCGTCGTCCATCCTGAGGGAGGGGAGAGTCGATTCTTGAACCACTGCATCGTGTCAGCGTCACTGGGGACCGCCGATACAGTATCGGCTGAGAGATCGCGCATGGCTTGCTCAACGAGATAGGACATGCCCGTCTCAGTTCTGGACCATTTGAGCTTATCGGTAACAGTTGAAGCGGCTACCCAGATACCCCCCATAACAAGGCCGACGACCCCAAGCACAATCGCTGCCTCGATAAGGCTAAAGCCTTGCTCTTGGCTAGCGGGCAATAGTCGGGGGGGGGCGGGAGACATGGCGGCAATGCTACAGGATTGGCTATTTAGTTCAATAAGATTTTGAAAACAGGAATAGTCGAATTGCTTCAGCTCAGGCATGATCGGGCGGTGAAAATCATCACCGCTCTGTCTCTTGCGCTGGCGGCGCTGTTGCTGTTTTCGGTACAGCCGCTGGTTGGTCGTCTGCTGTTGCCGCTGGTTGGCGGGGCTGCTGCGGGTTGGGCTGTGGTGCTTTGTTTCTTTCAGGTGGCGCTGCTGGCGGGTTATGCGCTGGCGCATGGGCTGCGCACTCTGCCGCCGCGTGGGCAGCTCGGGGCGGCGCTGCTACTCCTGGCTTTGGGCGGGCTTTGTCTGCCGATCACTCTAACAGGCCATCTGCCCGCGGTGCCCGATCCGGCCTCGGTCTTCCTTGCCCTGCTGTACGGCGTGGGTTTACCGGCGCTGGCGCTGGGTATGCTCAGCCCGCTGGTGCAACGGGTGCATCATCTCTCTGCCCCCACACACGGCGGGCGCACCTATCGCCTGTATGTGGCCAGCAATATTGGCAGTCTGCTTGGGCTTCTGCTTTACCCGCTGGCCCTTGAACCGTTTCTTACGCTCGGGCAGCAGGGCCAGCTCTGGCGCATTGGCTATGCGCTGTTGTTCCTGTTGCTGGTGGTACAACTGGGGTTTATCCGGCCCGATCTCCATCCCGGGCAGCCCTCACACCCGGCGCTCTCGCCCCGTGAAAAAGGGGTCTGGCTGTTTTTCTCAGCGATTCCTGCCGCTCTCAGCGTAGCGCTGGCCACCCAGCTCAGTGCCCGCTTTGGCAGTATCCCTTTAATCTGGATTCTTCCGTTGCTGATGTATTTGCTCAGCTTCATTCTCGCTTTTAGCGGACGTTTGCCCGCGCTGCGGGTGCCGTGTGCGCTGCTGGCACCGGTGCTGCTGCTGTCCGCCCACATTCTCGATGAGGTCACGCTGCTCAGCGATTTCGCTATTGCCGGCCTGCGCCTGCTCGCATTCCTGATGGCGGCGCTGTATGCCCATTTGCAACTGGTCGCGGCCCAGCCCGCACCGGCTGCGCTCACCCATTACTATCTATGGCTAGCGCTCGGCGGTGCCCTTGGCGGTCTGGCGGCGACGTTTGCAGCGCCGCTGTTGTTTAGGCAACCGGTTGAGTTTGAGTTGTTGTTCGGAGTGTTGCTGCTTGTCGGCGCGCCACCAGCGGCTATGCGAGCCTTGCGCATACTCGGCTCGGCACTGCTGCTTTTCGCCCTGGTTCAACTCCTCGGAGTGTTTGTGCCGGAGCAGGGCCGCTATTACCGTAACTTTTATGGTGTCTCACAGGTGGTTGACCGGCGGGATCATCAGGGAGAAATGCACCGGCTGCTTATCAGTAATGGCGGTATTCATGGTTTGCAGCGCTATGCGCCTGCACCGGTGTTAACACCAGAAATGAACTTCGGAGTGTTGCGCCCACTGTTTGCCCAGCCCCACATCCAGCGGGTCGGGGTGGTGGGGGCCGGGGTGGGGATGGTGGCCTGTTACACCGCGCCGGGCCGCGCGTTTACGTTTTATGAGATTGATCCCAAGCACCGCATGATCGCCGAGACCGAGTTCACCTACATCAACGCCTGCGGTACGCCCCGCTGGCGCATGGGCGATGGCCGCCTGTTGCTGGCGCAGGATCGTGACGTGGTCTATGACCTGTTGATGATTGATGCCTTTCAGGGCGCACAGCTGCCGCTCCATCTCATCTCGCTGGAGGCGCTGCGCCTGTACCAGACTCGCCTGACTACACAGGGATTGCTGCTCTATAATCTCAACAGTCATTATTATAATTTCAAGCCGCAGATGGCCGCGCAGGCGCAGGTCATTGGTTGGCAGGCGTGGCTGGCGCCCGATACATGGGTGCTGCTGGCACCTCCGCAGGTGGATGTAAGCGTACTGCGCTGGGCGGGCTGGGTGCCGCTGCCGGCCGCGCCGGGCGCGCGTGTGTGGACCGACGATCACGCCAATCTCTTGGGTGCACTGCGGTAACAAAGCAAGCTGGCCTTAGCTTCATAATGCCATTACACTTCGCAGCAGGAGAGATCATCATGCGCATCGGTGTTCCCAAGGAAATCAAGAACCATGAATATCGCGTGGGCCTGACGCCCGAAAGCGTGACCGAGGTTGTGCGCGCGGGTCATAGCGTACTGGTACAAACCGGAGCTGGGCTGGGTATCGGCGCGGAGGATGCGCATTATATCAAAGCCGGAGCGACCATCGCCCCTGATGCCGCCAGCGTGTTTGACGCTGCCGACATGATTGTGAAGGTCAAGGAGCCGCAAGCCAGCGAGCGCAAGCTTCTGCGCAAGGGTCAGATTCTGTTTACCTATCTGCATCTGGCACCCGATCCGGAGCAGACGAAAGATCTGATCGCCAGCGGCGCGGTTTGCATTGCCTACGAGACCGTGACGGATGAGCAAGGGGGGCTGCCGCTCCTCAAGCCGATGAGTCAGGTGGCCGGGCGGATGGCGCTGCAGGCCGGGGCAACCGCACTTGAAAAATCACACGGGGGCCGCGGGGTGTTGCTAGGCGGAGTGCCAGGTGTTGCCCCCGGAAAGGTCGTGATTATTGGTGGTGGCGTGGTGGGGTATAACGCTACGCAGATGGCGGTTGGTCTGCACGCCGATGTGACGGTGCTCGATCGCAATCCGCTGATCCTCGAAAAACTGGAAAGCCAGTTTGAATCGCGCGCCAAGGTGCTGTACTCGTCGCAAGCCACGCTGGAAGAGTTGGTGGTGCAGGCCGATCTGGTGATTGGCGCTGTGCTGGTTCCCGGCGCTGCCGCCCCCAAGCTGGTGAGCCGGGACCTGCTCCGGCGCATGAAGCCCGGCGCTGTGCTGGTGGATGTGGCGATTGATCAGGGGGGCTGTTTTGAAACCTCACGCCCCACCACGCATGCCGAGCCGACCTATGTGGTTGACGGCATCGTACATTATTGTGTCGCCAACATGCCCGGTGGGGTCGCGCGCACCAGCACCTACGCCCTTAACAACGCTACGCTGCGCCATGTTTTGGCGCTGGCGAACAAGGGCTGGCAGGGGGCGCTTCAGGCGGACCGGCATTTGCGGGCCGGTCTGAATGTCTGCCAAGGGCAGGTGACCTGCGCCCCCGTTGCGCAGCATTTGGGCTATGCTTATGTTGAGGCCGACAGGCTGATAGCCTAGCGCGGGCTATTTGCCGCCATGCCGCTCGAAGAAAGCGGCATTCGGTTTGGGGGCCATACCCATTTCTAGCCGCATGCTTTGCGGTACCGGACGATGGGCTGGTGCAGCGGCTAACCCGGATGGCTCTGCTAATGTGACGTCTTCATTGGCCTCAGCCGCGATCGGGGCGGCAGCATAGGTAGCCGGGTTGGGGATATCGCCAAGTGATGGCTCAATCCCGAAGGCGGTCTTTGCGTTCCAGCCGCGGGCATTAAAAAACGCAGCCGGGCCGGGGCTGAAACTCTGCGGTGCGCCCATCGGCTCTAGCGCTCCACTATTAAAGGCTTCACCGGGTCCGGTGGCGATCATGCCGACCATACCAGCCGTCATCGCCATGCCAACCGCCGCTTTACCCAGATCCATCACGCGGGCATCTTCAGCCGCGCGTATCTCGGCCTGGTCTGACAGCCCGTTATGGTTGGCATCAACGCGTCCCAGTCTTTCATTGAAAGCCACTTGCTCACCATGCTGGCGGTGGGCATAACTCAACCCCTCTGCCTGTTGGGTTGCCGCAAACAGGGCGGCTTCGGCTTGTTTGGCTTCAAAAGAATTCGGATCGGTGATGCCAAAAGTCGTGTGTCGCGCAGCCTCAACCGCACCTTGCGCAGCGCGGAGTGCTGTTTCGTCAAAAGGGGTGACCGGAACCGGTTGGCCGGGATTGGGCGGCAGGGGATTGCTCACACGCAGTTCCTTTCGTCAGATAGATAAACTTTTGCATAAAACACTTAAAAAACAGCTACAGGACTATGGCCGCTGGCGCAAAAACAGCCTAAATCTCTCAAGGACCATGCCTTTTCAACGTTTTATCTGCTTTTTGGGGCTTATGTTGGCCCCGCTCTGCGCCGGGGCTGCCGACACGCCGACCTATGGTCTTGCCGTGGGGAGTATGGCCGGGGGGTACAAAGAGCTGGCACAGGAGCTGGCGCAGGCGGTGAGTGTACCGCAGGATCGCAAAGCCTGTCGCAAGGCAGGTAACTGTCACCCATTTCCCCTGCAGTTCCAACTGGTTCCAAGTTCCACCGCGGCGGCGGCGCTCAGTAAGGTTCGTGCTGGCCTTGCGCCCTTTGTGTTGATGCCTGCGCCTTTGGCCACCTTGGCCTTGCAGGGGGGTGACCGTCTGATACCGGCTGTGCCAACGCTACAGGCTGTAGCGGCGGTGGCGCATCGCGGCCTGCTCATTCTAGTGCCTCCTGCTCATGACGGAATTGGCGTGGCCAGTCTGGCCGGTACCAAGCTGGGTGTTGTGGCGCCGGGGCCGGACCTGTTGCGCTGTGCCCAGCTGGTGTTGAGCGGTCTGGGGATGGATATGGCGCGTACCACCACCGTGCCTCTGGCGACTGTTGGTGACGGGTTGCGCCGCCTGCAGCGCGGACAGCTCGGGGCTTTGGTTATACTTGGTCATCAGGATGATTTCATCGCGGCCAGTGAGTCCTCTGGGGTGGCGGCATTGACACTTGGCAAAAGCGAAGTGCGTCGCCTCCTGACCTCCGCCAGCTGGGCGCGGGAGCAGACCCTGACCGTAGCCGGGCAGCGTGTTCGCAGCGTTGGTTATCACGACCTGTTGCTAACCCGGTCGGATGTGCCGCCCGATACGGTCCGGGCTGTTCTTGAGCGGCTCTCGCTTGGTGCCAGGCAGGCCAGCCTGCTTGACGTGAGTGCCCTTGACGATAACGGGCCCATCCCCCACCATCTTGCCGTCATGACACAGGAGACTAAGGATGCTGCCCCCCACTGATCTTGCGGCGTATGCGCTGACCAGCAGCAAAGCCGCCGCCACACCGCTGCATCTGCTCACGAAAGCACAGCTAGGCAAGGAGACAGCCAAATTGGCTGTCCCGGCCCGTAACTGGCTCAAGGCAATCGGGTATGCCGCCAGTGCGGGAGAAACAGCGCTCTTGCCGAATGCTAAGGGTGAGCTGGCGGGCGTGGCGGTGGGTATTCCGGCAACGCTGGATTTGTGGGCGCTGGCGCATCTGCCCGCCACATTGCCTGCGGGCCGCTATTTCATAGCGCAAGACTATGCCCCGGCGTTGGCCGAACAGCTGGCTTTGGGCTGGGCGCTGGGAAGCTACAGGTTTGATCGCTATGTGAGTCAAAAGAAGAAAGTCACCACGCAACTGGTTTTACCCAAGGGGATCGATCAGGCCGCGCTGCTGCGGCTAGTGCAGGCGATTACGCTGGTGCGCGATCTGGTTAATGAGCCCGCCAATACCCTTGGGCCGGATGAGCTGGCCGAGGTCGGGACTCAACTCGCCAAACGCTATGGCGGCACCGCCAAGCTCATCCGTGGTGAGGCCCTGCTCAAGCAGAATTATCCGGCTATTCATGCCATTGGTGCGGGTAGTGAGCGTCCCCCGGTGCTGCTTGATCTGCGTTGGGGCAAACCCACGGACCGCAAGTTGACCTTGGTCGGCAAGGGCGTGGTGTTCGATACGGGGGGGTATGATATCAAACCCAGCAGCGGCATGCTGACCATGAAGAAGGATATGGGCGGCGCGGCACATATGCTGGCATTGGCGCTGATGATTATGGATGCGCGGTTGCCGGTGCGGTTGCGCCTGCTCGTGCCTGCGGTTGAGAATTCGATCAGCGGTCATGCGCTGCGGCCCTCGGACATTATCCCCACCCGCTCCGGCCAATCGGTCGAGATCGGCAATACCGATGCCGAAGGGCGCGTGATCCTGTGTGATTGCTTGTATGAGGCCGCACAGGAGCAGCCGGAATGGCTGATCGACTTTGCTACGCTAACCGGAGCGCGGTCGGTCGCCCTGGGCACCGAGATTCCGGCCCTGTTCAGCAATGATGACAAACTGGCCACTGCCCTGCTGCAGGCCAGCGAGGCCGAGCGCGACCCGCTCTGGCGGCTGCCCTTGCATCAACCTTATTGGCGCAGCATGAAGAGCAAAATTGCCGATATGAACAATGCCGGTTCCAGCGGCTTTGGTGGCGCGATTACCGCAGCTTTATTCCTGCAGCAGTTTGTGCCGGACCATCAGGCGTGGGCACATGTCGACCTGAATGCGTGGAACACCAGCGCCCAGCCCGGTCGCCCGGAAGGCGGCGAGGCGATGGGTCTGCGCGCGACCTACGCGGCGATTTACAAGCGTTTTAGCAAGTCCGCCGCATAGTCAGCCAGCGTATCATCACGCGCCCCCATGACGATGATCCGGTCGCCCGGCGAGGCGGCGGCCAGCAGGGGGGCTGTGATGCTGGCCCGGTCCGGGAACACCTCCGCCGCTATGCCCCTAGCCTTAAGCTCGGCGACCAGATGCGCCGAGGTGACCGAGCGATCCACCGTACCTCCGGCATAAAATGGCTCCGGGATAAGGAGTTTGTCCGTTGGGCGCAGCTGCGCGGCAAAACCCTCCGCCAGCTCGCGGTACATCAGCCGCAGCGGGCCATACCCGTGCGGCTGGAACATCACCAGCAGGCGACCCGGAAACGCGACAAGGGTCGCCAGCGAGGCGGCGATTTTATCGGGATTATGGGCGAAATCGTCGATCACAGTGATGCCGTTGCGTTCACCCACCAATTCCAGACGGCGCTTGATGCCTTTGAATCCCGCCAGTGCCGCAGTGGCTTTGTCCATCTCGATCCCGAGCAATGCCAGCGCCGCCAGTGCCGCTAACGCGTTACTGATATTATGTGCGCCCGGGACATTGAGCTGAACGGGCCAGCGCTGGTCAAGGGCACGGTCAACGAGGGTGAAGTGGCTACCACCGGGGTGCAATACAATGTCGGTAGCGGTAAAACGGGCGGCGGGCCAGTCCAGTCCGTAGCTTACCGCAATCCCCCGGCAACGCGGCGCGAGGGCGCGTAGTCGCGCATCATCAAAATTTAGCACCGCGCCCTGACTGCGGGCGATATAGTCGGCAAATAACGGCTCGAGTTCATGCAACGGCTTATGGTCAAAGCCGATATTCGTAACAATCGACACTTTGGGGGTAAACAACGCGATCGAGCCGTCGCTTTCATCGATTTCACTCACAAACAGATCGGGGTTGCCCGCCAGAGCGCAGCACAGCGGATTTTCGGCAGTCGTGAAGTTGGCCAGAATGCCGCCGTTCATGACGGTGGGATCTTTGCCCAGTTCGGCCAGCAGATAGCCTAGCAACCCGGTGGTGGTGGTTTTGCCGCTGGTACCCGCAACGCCGATGGAGGTGCGGGCGGCGGCAAAAATCTGGCTCAGCAACTGCGGGCGCTTGATGATAGCTACCCCGGCTTCACGCGCGGCGGCAATATCCGGCACTTTGTCTTCAACGGTACCGGAGGGCACAAGGGCAGTGAGCTGACCCGCCAGCGCCCGCACACCCGAGCCATCCTGCGGGTAATGGTGTGGAAACAGTCGGGTAATGGTGGCGAATTTGCCGGGCAGTTTGCCTGCGTCAAAATCGCGGTCCGACCAGCTGATCTGGTGCCCGCGGCCAAGGAGGATTTGTGCCAGCGGAAGAGTTCCGGCCCCGCCGATGCCGCTGAAGAAGTAGTGCATAATTGTCTTTGTAAGCAGACGCGGGCGCTATCGCAATGGTTTATTAAGAGATTTCCGGCTTGATGGAGATGGTTAACCTCCGGACGTTTATGCCTTTGCCTCTGTCCCACACCGGCCACGCCGACCTCATGCTGCAGATGATTCTGGAGCAGGTGCGCGAGCATGCCCTGCTGGAGCTGGATATCGGCGGGCATGTACTCGGCTGGAACAACTCCATCGGCCGTATGTTCGGGTATGGTGAGAGTGAGTTTCGCGGTGCCAATCTGGCGTTGCTGTTTCCGCCCGAGCAGCGTGACCCAGAAGCGGTAGCGCGGCTGGTTCAGCGTGTGTGTGAGCGCGGCCGGTATGAAGAGCAGATGACCTTGCGCCGCCAGAACGGTCAGGTATTTCAGGGCTATGTCGTGATGGTGGCGTTGCCCGATCAGCAGCATATCGCTATTGTCATCCGCGATCTGGCCGTGCTGATAGCCACGCACGAGCAGTTTCATAACATTGCCACCGTCGATCAGCTCACCGGTCTGGCCAATCGCCAGCATCTCTATAATCTGGGACGGGTCGAATATCGCCGTTGGCGGCGCTATAAAGTTCCGCTCAGCCTGCTGACAGTTTCGCTTGACCAGTTCAACAGTCTGGCCGCGCTGGACGGTCTTGACCTGATGGATGGGGTCCTGCGCGATATGGCCGATCTGCTTAAGCAGGCTGTGCGCGAGGTTGACCTGGTCGCCCATCTGGATGGCGGCGAGTTTGTGGCGATGCTGCCCAACACCACACAGGAAGGCGCGGCCGTGTTGGCCGAGCGGGTGCGCCGTTATGTCAACCGGACTGAATTTCGCACGGCTCAGGGCGGGCGACATCTCTCCTCCAGTTTGGCCGTCATGACCGCCACCGGCGGTGCTGCTGATTTTGATGAGTTTGTCGAGCAGGGCCGTCGGGCCATGCAGCGCGCCCGGGAGCTAGGCGGCGATCGTATCATTGTTGCTTAACAGTCCGTAACCAACAGCGTCGATCAAATGCAAGACGATCTTTACCGATCGTCGTTACACTGAGCTAAGAGTGCTTTTCCTAGGTCGGATCGCTTATGCCACAGAATCAGAATACCCCCCATGAACGCCCCGCGCTGCGCCTGCTAGGCTATGGCCTGACCCTGCTGGCCGTGAGCGTACTGATGTGGGACACCCTCACATTGATCTCCGGGCGCGGGCTGC
>ERZ761603.883-NODE-883-length-23668-cov-39.530809_pt1 | contig 23668 bp, 17 predicted proteins | sample MGYA00511879_ERZ761603 | MGnify/ENA primary metagenome ERZ761603 (study PRJEB28899, sample SAMN02850040) | bioreactor sludge metagenome | biome: EBPR Sludge; feature: EBPR Bioreactor; material: flocular biomat | place: Australia: Thorneside Wastwater Treatment... | reverse complement strand
GAGATTACAAGGTGACTGGAGTTCAGACGTGTGCTCTTCCGATCTCACCGAGACGGCGGTGAGCGCCGGGCCGAGCAACGCGCCGCTGCTGCCGCCGGCGGCGATCATGCCGAACAGGCGCCGGGCCTGGGCGTGTGCGAAGCTGTCGGCCATTGCCGTCCAGAACAGCGAGACGACGATCAGATTGAAAACGCTGACCCAGACGAAGAGGGCGAGGGCGGCGACCGGCGAGGCGCCGCCGGCGATCCAGACCTGAAAACCTGCGAGGACCAGTGCCGTCAGGCCGAAAACCGTCGCCAGCAATTGCCGGCGTGGCAGCCGGGCCGCCGCCCAGCCATAGAGCGGGACGATGGCGAACATGCCGGCCAGCGTCAGGGTGAACGCCCATTGCAGCTTCTCCGGCCCGATCTGGACGCCCATCTCCTCGCGCAGCGGACGCAGCACGTAATAGCCGGCGAGGAGCAGGAAGAAAGCGGCGAAAGACCAGGCCAGGAGGCGTCCCTCGCCCGGACGGCAATCGACCAGCCGCGCCCAGTGCTCCCTCACGTTCGATGTCGATCTCACCGCCGCTTGGCCCGGCGGCGGGTGGCGCAGCGCGTGGCGAAGTTCTCGGCAACCACGATGGTGCGTGCCCCGGAGTCGCGCAACGGGTGCTCGAGCTCCGGTGCGGTGTGCAGCGGGCTGGGCAACATGTTGGCGACCCGTTCGCCTCTGTCCATGCCCGGCAGTCCTGGCAGGAAGGCGGCCAAATCGCGCGCCAGTTTGTCCACCCCGGAGTGGCTGAGCGTGCGCCCCGGGTTGTGGAAAGCCGGGCGCTCGGCATGCTTGTCGACGACCTGATCGAAGAGGTCCGCCAGCGATCGGTACTGGTCGGGGTCGATGTCGTCCGGGCGGCCGGGCGGGTGGCTTGCCAGCCAGATTCTCTCGCTCATCGTCTGCTCCTCTCCGGGGGGCGGTCGTGCCGTTCCGGTTCAGCTCAGGCAGCGCCGATCGCCGCCCTGATCTCTTCGCTGTCCGCCACTACCGGGAAGGCCGCGCGCACCTCCGCCGTGATGTCGAGGGGCCGGCCGTTGGTCGCATCGCAGTACACCCACAAGGTTTCCGCTTCGACGACCGTCTTCCGGTCACGGGCGCGCAGGAAGCGATACCTGCGGGGCGAGGTCTGTGCCTGCATGCCGGCGACCCAGGTGGCGACCAGGAGTTCGTCGCCCCTGAAAGCTGGCCGGATGTATTCGATGTAATGCGAGCGGATGACCCAGGTGGTCTTCTCCTCGAGGTAGCGGGCTATCGGCCAGCCCTGCTCGTGCGAATGCGCCGTGGCGATATCCTGCATCCAGCGCACGTATTCCTGATTATTGACATGGCCGTTCATGTCGATGGCGTCGGCAGTGACGGTGAAGCGTTCAATCAGTATGCGCGGCATCGAATTCTCGGAGGGCGATCGGAAGCCGGATTCTACTCTGTCGCAACCGCTCCGGCGCGGGCTCAGTCCGAGCGGCCGGGCTCCCGCCCGTTGCAACCCTCTGCGGCACTCCTCGGCGGCGGCATGGCGCGCTTCCTCACTCGCCGCGCGGAAGGGCGAAGCGAAATGCCCGATTGACCCGGGTTGACCGCGCCACCTATACTCGACAGCTTTTCTCCAAAGGAGGTTTGTGCACATGCCGGTGCCTGGCCGATGATGGCAGTGATGGCGCAGTTGGCGAGAGTTCCAGGGTGAACGCCTGGCTGCGTCCCGCCTCGGCCGCCGTGCTTGGTTTTCTGGCGGTCTTGTTCGCGATCTGGGCGCTCGACCACTCGATCGTTCGGCCGGCGTTCGTCGAACTGGAGCAGGCTCAGGCCCTGGAGGATGGTCGACGGGCGCGCGCGGCAGTGGACAGCGAACTGCGGCAACTGGGCAATGAACTGGGCGACTGGGCGGAGTGGGACGATGCCTACGCCTTCGCAGCAAACCGCAATCCAGCCTTCATCAGCTCGAATCTGGGCGACTGGCGGACGCTGGAGAAAAGCGCGCGCCTGAATCTGTGTTTCATCTTTGCCCGCGACGGGCAGGTGCTCTACGGTGGCGCCTACGACGCCAGGCGGGGCGGGACAGTCAGCCTGGCGGCCTTCGCCGGCGAAGCCCCGGCCGTCTGGTCGCTGCTGCAGCCGAGCGCGGCCCAGGGGCAGGCAAAAAGTGGCCTGCTGCTCAGCGAGCGCGGTCTGCTGCTGCTCGCCGCGCGACCAATCCTGACCACGCAGGGGAGGGGGCCGGCGCGCGGCCTGCTGGTCTTTGGCCGCTTTCTCGACGAAAAGCTGCTGCGCACGCTGGTGGCGCAGACCCAGGTGGCTTTCGACCTGTTGCCGGCGAGCGATCCACGCCTGTCCGCGGACGAACGTGGTTACCTGGCAAGCCTGCCCGCCGGCGAGGCAGCCTTGCGACCGGGACCCGCCGGGTCTCTCATGGTCTACGAGTTGCTGTCCGATCTGGCCGGTCAGCCGACGGCCCTGCTGCGAACGCCGATTCGCCAGGAGATCTCGACCACCGCGCGGCGCACCGGTCAGGCATTGATGGGTACGCTGGGACTGCTGGCCCTGGCGCTGCTGCTCGGCGGAGCGTGGTGGCGGGAACGGGTCGCTGCAGGCCGCACCGTCCAGGTGGCGGGGAACAGCGCTGCCTGGAGCACTGCCGCGCTGGTCATGCTGGCTGGTCTGGTCCTGACCTTCGGGGTGTTCGCGGAGTGGCGACAGCGCGCCGAGGATGGGCTGGCCCGCGATTTCCGGAGCGCAGCCTCCGAACGGGCCGAGCGCATCATTTCGACGATCCAGGAAAACCTGGAGGATCTCGACACCGTGCGGCGTTTCTTCGCCGGGGTGGAGAGCGTCAGTCGCCAGCAGTTCAGTGCCTTCGTGACCCCCATCCTGGAGCAACACTCCTTCCGTGCGCTGGAGTGGCTGCCGCGCGTCACCCGCCAGCAGCGAGCAGCCCATGAAGCGGCGGCACGCCGCGATGGGCTCGAGGGCTTCCAGTTTACCGAGCGCGATGCGGAGGGGCGGCTCGTGCCGGCGGCCGAGCGCGACGAGTATTATCCGGTTTACTTTCTCGAACCCTATGTCGGCAACGCCGCGGCATTGGGTTTCGCGCCCGATGCGGCGCATCCGGCGCGTGGTGCCGCACTGGCCAGAGCGCGCGACGTCGGCCAACTGGCCGCCAGTGGTCGCTATGTTCTGGTGCAGGAGCCAGCATCCGAACAGCGCTTCTCGGTCCTCGTTTTCGCGCCGGTCCACGAAGGTTCCGTGGCGACCCCCGTCGATGAGCACGTTGGCCGGCCGCTGCGTGGTCTGGTGCTCGGGGTGATGCGCATCGGCGAAATGGTTTCCGACGCCCTGCGGGTGAGTGAAGCGGGGCAGTTGAGTTACCGTCTGACGGATCTGAGCGCCGACGGCGAACAGCAATGGCTTTACGATCATCCCTCGACGGCTGATTTCACGGCCGCCGTTGCCGCGGGTCTGCATTTCCAGCGGGACTTCGCGCTGGCCGATCGCGTCTGGCGCATCGAGGTGGCCGCGAGCAATGCATTTGTCGATCGCCACCTCGACTCGATTCATCGCTGGATTCCGGTCACCGGCGGTTTGCTGACCCTGTTCGCGGCGCTCTATCTGTTTGCCCTGATCTCGCAGCGGCAACGGGCGGAAGCGCTGGTTGCCGAGCGCACGCTGGAGCTGCAGGCGAGCGAAGCGCAGTCACGCCATATCGTCGAGCACGCGCCATTCGGCTTTCATTTCTACCGATTGACCGACGATGGCCACCTGATGCTGGTCGGTGCGAACCCGGCGGCGGATGCAATTCTCGGGATGGAGCATGCCGCTTTCGTCGGCCAGTCTCTTGAGGTGGTCTTTCCCGCGCTGGCGACGACCGAGGTTCCGGTCGCCTACCGTCACCTGGCGCAGTCGGGTGGGGCGCAACGCTGGCCAGTGGTGCGCTACCGTGATCAGAGGATCGACGGTGCCTTCGAGGTGGTGGCTTTTCAGATCGTTCCCGGCCTGATTGCCGCGGCCTTTTCCGACATCACCGAGCGCTGGCAGGCGGAAGCGGCCTTGCAGGACAGCGAAGCGCGTTACCGCATCGTTTCCCTGTTGACCGGCCAGATCATCTACGACTACGACTGTCGGAGCGGCGCCATTCAGTGGGCCGGTGCGATCAGCGGAATCACCGGCTACCGGGCCGACGAGTTCGCCGTCGTCGACCTGGCGGCCTGGGTGACGCTGATTCACCCCGACGACCGACCGCATGCGCGTGCTCTGCTCGACCAAGCGATGGCCAGTGGCACGGCCTACACAGTCGAATACCGCTTGCGTTCGAAGGATGGACCCTATCGCTGGATAGAGCACCGCGGCGCTTTTCTGCGTGATCCGGAGGGGCGTGCCTATCGCATGGTCGGCACGCTGCAGGACATCACCGCCCGCCAGGAAACAGAGGCGGCCCTGAGCGCCAGCGAGCAACGCTTCCGCTCGATGATCGAGCATGCGCCGGATGGCATCGTCCTGTTCAACGAGACCATCATTTATGCCAGCCCGGCCATCCATGCCCTGCTCGGCTATACCCCGGAGGAAGCCCTGGGCCTGGTGCCGGAGGAGCTGACTCATCCCGACGACCGGCCAGCACTATCGTCGCTGCTTGACGATCTGCGGCGCAAACCGGGACAGACCATGTCGACCCGCTATCGTGTGCGCCACAAGGAGGGCTCCTGGCGCTGGCTGGAAAGCACGCTGAGCAATCTCTCCGACGAGGCGAGCGTCGGTGCACTGGTCTGCAATTTTCGCGACATCACCGAGCGCCAGGAAGCCGAGGCGCACCTGCGTCTGGCGGCGGCCGTCTTTCAAGCGGCACGTGATGCCATCGTGGTGACCGACGCCGAGTGGAAGATTGTCGCCATCAACCCGGCCTTCACCGTCCACGCCGGCTATACCGAGGCCGAAGTGCGTGGACGCAGTCCGCGCCTGCTTTGGGCCGACCGGCAGCCGGAGGAGTACTTCGCGGCCGTACTGCGGGCGCTGCGACAGGAAGACCGCTGGCATGGCGAATTCTGGGTGCGGTGCAAGGATGGAGAGCGCCGTGCCGCTCTCGCCAGCCTCGGTGCGGTGCGCGATGCGAACGGTTGCGTCACTCATTACGTCGGTGTGGCGACCGACATCACTGCCCTCAAGGCCGCCGAGCAACGCATCGAGCACTTGGCCTACTACGATGCCCTGACCGATCTGCCGAACCGGGCGCTGCTGGCGCAGCGGGCGGAATTCGCGCTCGCCCTGGCAGCGCGCCATCATGGCGAGCTGACGCTGCTGTTTCTCGACCTCGACCAGTTCAAGCAGGTCAACGACTCGCTCGGCCATGCCGAAGGCGATGCCCTGCTGGTGCAGGCAGCGACCCGTCTGCAGAAGCTTACCCGGGGCGAGGACACGGTCTGTCGATTGGGCGGCGACGAGTTCGTTCTCCTGTTGCCGGATACCGGGCAGGAAGGTGCGTTGCGGGTGACGGACAAGCTGTTGGTGGCGTTTCGCCAGCCGTTCGCGGTTGGTGGTCATCCCCTGCGAGCCACGGTTTCGATCGGCATCGCACTCTATCCGCATGATGGGACGAATTTTGCCGAGTTGCAGAAGAATGCCGACACTGCCCTGTACCGGGCCAAGCAGGACGGTCGCAACACGCGTGTTTTCTACGACCGCAAGATGAACGCCGCGACGCTCGACCGACTGGTGCTCGAGAGCGAGTTGCGCCAGGCTCTGGCGAGCGGGCAATTGCGCGCCTATTACCAGCCGAAACTGCGGTTGTGCGATGGAGAAACGGTCGGTGCCGAGGCGCTGGTCCGTTGGCAGCATCCCGAGCATGGGCTGATTCCGCCGGGACGATTCATACCGGTGGCGGAAGGCAGCGACCTGATCGTCGAGCTCGGTGCCTGGATGCTGACCGAGGTTTGTCGGCAACTGGCTGCCTGGCGCGCTGCCCGTCTGCCCCCCTTGTCGATCGCGGTCAACCTCTCCGCCCGGCACTTTCGCCAGCCGGGCCTGGCCGACTGGATTGGCGAACAACTCGAGGCGAACAGGCTGCGGCCGGAGGCACTGGAACTGGAACTGACCGAATCCAGTCTGCTCGAGGCCGGGCCGCAAACGGCCGAAACCTTGCTCGCCCTGGAGCAGTTGGGCACCGGACTGGCCATCGACGACTTTGGTACCGGCTATTCCAGCCTGAGCTATCTCAAACGCCTGCCGCTAACCGCCCTCAAGATCGACCGGAGCTTCGTGCGCGATCTGGTCAGCGATCCGGATGATCGGACGATCGCCGCCACCATCGTTGCCCTCGGCCACGGCCTGGGATTGAAGGTGGTCGCGGAGGGGGTGGAAACCGCAGAACAGCGGAGCATCCTGCTCGAGCAGGGCTGCGATCTGGCGCAGGGCTACCTGTTTGGCCCGCCGTTGCCACCCGAGGACTTCGCGGCGGTCTGGTTGGGGGTGCCGAGCGGTTGAACGGTGGTCGCGGCGCGCGCTCTGCCTGACCGCATTCGAATTGTCCTGATCCCTGGCGCGCCCAGGGTCGGGGAAGCGAAGCTGGCTGTATACTCGACGCCTTTTCACTCGAGCGCTACTCCATGTCCAAGCCGAAAAACATCGGTTTCGTTTCGCTGGGTTGCCCCAAGGCACTGGTCGACTCGGAACAGATTCTCACCAAGCTGCGCGCTGAGGGCTATCTGATCTCGCCATCCTACGAAGGTGCCGACCTGGTGGTGGTCAATACCTGTGGTTTCATCGATGCGGCAGTCGAGGAGTCGCTCGAGGCGATTGGCGAGGCCTTGACCGAGAACGGCAAGGTGATCGTCACCGGCTGCCTGGGGGCTCGCGAGGAGGTCATCCGCCAGGCGCATCCGCAGGTACTGGCGGTGACCGGTCCGCACGCGGCGGATGAGGTGCTGCGGCATGTGCACGCGCACCTGCCGCAGCCGCACGACCCGTTTACCAGTCTGGTACCGGCGCAGGGAATCAAGCTGACGCCCCAGCATTTTGCCTACCTCAAGATTTCCGAGGGCTGCAATCACAACTGCACCTTCTGCATCATCCCGTCGCTGCGTGGCCCGCTGCTCAGCCGGCCGATCGGTGACGTGCTGCAGGAAGCGAAAACGCTTGCCGATTCGGGTGTGCGCGAGCTGCTGGTGATTTCCCAGGACACCAGTGCCTACGGGGTGGATCTGAAGTATCGCACCGGTTTCGTCGGCGGCCGTCCGCTGCGAACCCGGCTGCGTGAACTCTGCGAGGCGCTGGGGGAACTGGGGATCTGGGTGCGTCTGCATTACGTTTATCCTTATCCGAGCGTGGACGCTCTGCTGCCGCTGATGGCCGAGGGCCGCATCCTGCCCTACCTCGACGTGCCTTTTCAGCACGCCAGCGCGCGCATCCTGGGAGCGATGAAGCGTCCGGCGAGCGCCGAGAACAACCTCGAACGCCTGCGCGCCTGGCGGGCCGTCTGCCCGGAGATCACGGTGCGCAGCACCTTCATCACCGGTTTTCCCGGCGAGAGCGAGGGCGAGTTCGCGGAATTGCTGGCCTTCATCGCCGAGGCACGCCTCGATCGTGTCGGCTGTTTTGCCTACTCCGCGGTCGATGGCGCGGCCGCCAATGCCTTGCCGGGTGCGCTGCCCGAGGAGGTGCGCGAGGAACGCCGACAGCGCTTGATGGAACTGCAGGAGGACATTTCCGCCGAGCTGCTGGCGGCGAAGATCGGGCGTGAAATCGAGGTGCTGGTCGACGAGGTCGATGACGAGGGAACGATCGCCCGTTCGGCGGCCGATGCACCGGAGATCGATGGGCTGGTCTTCGTCAATGGTCATTTCGCAGCCGAACCGGGTGACTTTCTGCGCGTTCGTGTGGTCGATGCGGACGAGCATGATCTCTACGCCGAGATTGCCGGCAGCGCCGCCTGAGGGGCAGATCGTCTGGCATCTCTCGCTTCGCGAAGATTCCGACTGGCTGTCGGCTGTCGAGCGCTGCCGCTGCCCCCCGGCTTATTCGGGCTGGTGTCGTCCCGCCGGACGCCAGCGCAGGGCTTGCCGGCCCTTGTGGGCGAAATGGCGCAGCAACAGGCCGGGCGGCATGCGCAGCCACTGATAGCGGGCGACGCCAAGCTGCGCCGCAATCCGTCGCGACACTCCTGGCCGCCGATCGGGGATGCGCGGCAAGCTGCTGCGCGGAAACAGCCAGTCCATCAGTCGCCGGGCCACCGCCGGTGGGGCGGCCAGCGGCAGAGCAGCGGGCACAGCGGTGGCCAGCCATTCCCTGCAGTAGTGCAAGGCGTACCACAGCGGCCGCTCGAGACCATGCCGTGCGGCACGTTCGAGCAGCGCCTGCCAGTCGCCCGCCGTGTGCAGATGGGTGCGGATCAGGCCATCGATGTCGACCAGATCGCGCAGATTGTCGAGCAGTTCCGAATCCTGGAAAAGGTGGACCGCGGCGTGCAGGATCTGGTCCAGTGGATGCAGCACCAGGAAACGCTGTGCGGTCACCGGCTGCAGGTCGGCGAAGAGCAGGACCGTATCCGGCCGCAGACGGCCGGTGACCGGGGTGATCGTATGGTGCAGGTCGACTTCCATCGGATGCCCGGGAAAGCGCATCGGTGGCAGCTCGTGGCTCCACTCGCGGTAGTAGCGGTCGGCATAATCGTCGACCAATTCGGCGGCCCAGCCGGCGGCGAGCAGCGCGCTCTCGGCCGACTGCAGCTGGTCGCGTCCGACCATCAGGTCGACGTCGTTCGGCAGGCGCCCGCGCGCCATCTCCAGATTCTGCACGACGTAGGCGGCGCCCTTGAGTACCACGACCGGGATTTCGGCCGGTAGTGCGGCGTCCAGGGCGGCCAGTTCCATGCGCAGCATCTGGACGCGGTGCCCGGAGTAGGCCGTCGCCGAAAGCAGGTGGCCGCAGACGGGTGCCGGCACGTTGGCGAGAGAATCGGGTCGCGCGCGCAGGCGGCTGGCCAGCACTCCCAACAACCTCGCCTGCCGGGCAAGGCGTATCGTTTTGTCCCAGTCGGACAGCGTCAGGCTGCTCACCGGCCGCACGTCGCCCAGCAGTTGCAGCAGGCAGCGCAGAGCGGGATCGGCGGTTGCGCGGCTGCTCATGTTTCGCTTGCGTTGTCTGCCGACTCGGCAAGCAGTTCGCGTATCGCGTCGATTGCCTCGTCCAGCTTACTGTATTCCAGTGCGAAAGCCGGGCACGACTCGATGACGTCAGCCACGGCATCGAACGAGACCTGGCCGAGCAGGCCGTAGTTGAAGCTGTTGAAGGCGAGCCGGGCGAAAGCCTCTTCGCCCGGCAGGCGGCGCGTGCTCAGCATTGCACCCGTGCGAAAGCCCGGGAAGATCACCAGCCGGGGGCGGGCCGGGCGATGTCGGCAATCGAAACTCTCCTCGCCGGGGGCAAGGTGCGCCACGTCGCCCTTGCGCGTGCCCTTGTAAACGGGACCAAGCACCGCCTGGTCGGCATAATCGCGGATGACATCGATCGAGCGATTCTTCAGGGCGAGCGGCTTGAGCATCGGCCACAGTTGTCCGGTGCGTGGGCACAACACGCCAAATTCGTCGGACAGCAGACGAAAGCCGCGCAGCATCATGGCCGCGGTGAGCGTGCTCTTGCCAGCGCCCGGCGGCGCGGCGAGGATGACCGCGCGGTCGGCGAGCGCCAGGCTGCCGGCGTGCAGCAGGACATACTGGTTGAAGCGCTGCGCGAAGCACCAGTTGACACCCCACTCGAAGTGCGGCAGTGCCTGGTTTCCAGGGAAGGGGTCGAAGGGCTGGATGCCGTCGATCAGAAATCGGGACTGGGGGCGCAGGTACGCGCGCAGGCCCTTGCCGCCGCGAACTTCGGTATGGAAATCAGCGAACGGTGCCTCAGCCAGACTGAAGGCACCATAGACGTGCTGCAGGTGGTCGACAAAAGTCTTGAGGTCGGAGCCGACACGGACGACTGCCGCGCCGTAGTCAAGTTCGACAGATGCCGTGGAAAAACGCTGGAGCAAAAGGGCAGGGGGCAGGTCCCGGATTCGGGGGGGAGCGGCGATCATCCGCCAAGCATGCCCATCTCCTGCAAAGAACGCAACACCTGCTGCATCTCGGGTGTGTCGGGATCCACCTCAAGCTCGTTGCGCAAGAAGTGGAGTGCCCGGCTCCGGGGAACAGGCGTCTCGTCGATGCGAAGCTCGCCCAATGCCTCGAAAATGACCGCCGCTGGCGGCGTAAGAACGTGTGTCTGCCAGTCCCTCTGATCGAATACGACGCCGCCGTCTCCCAGTCGGCGGTAATGCAACAAGTGCGCCAAGCAGTTGATTTCCGGTCAGGGCGGCGTCAGCCACACATCATCAGGGGATGAGATTGGTTGTCGGGTCGGCCATCGGACCTGTTGGATGGATGGAGTTCCAGCACGAGGCATAGGCAACGGGTTTGTTGGTGACGTCGTCGAACACGAGGTAGTTGCCGGCTGTCTTGCCGGGGTCGACCGGGCTGCTCGGCCGTCCCGCGTCGAAGCGACGGACCCACTCGTCGGTTTGATCGGCAGGAAGCGGGTCGGGCGGCAGTTGGCCGCCGGCGAAATGTTTGTGCACACACGCATGCAGGCTGGTGTTGGCGAGCGCCTTGCCGGTTGGCAGAACGAAGATGGCTGGTGCCGCCACCGCTGCCTTCTTGAGCAGCCTCCGTCGCTGCTCGGTCCGTTCTTGTGAGGTCTCTGACATTTGCTTTCCTTGATATCGATATCGGCTTGACACAAACCATTCTAGTCCGCCTGGCCCCTCAATGCTTGCGCACTGCATCACGCTTTTGCCAAAGGAGCACGGCGAGAGCCAGGTTGGCGCAGTCGCCTCGCTTGCCGAATCACGCCTTTCCCTAAGCTAGCAAGTTGTGTGCCACAAGAGTTTGGTGAAGACGAAATCTCTGTAAATCAGGGGTCTATCGCCGGGCATCGGATCGTCCCGGACACTCTTCAAGGGTGAGTGTAAAAAAAACCGACAGTTGGCAGCGGGTGGCCGGAATGCCTGCTGGTCAGAGTTTGAGACGTTCCAGCAGCTCGCCTTCCAGCTTGATGCGGCTGGCCGTATCGCCAAGGTCGCCACCGCTGATCAGGAAGGTGTCCTCAACGCGTTCGCCGAGCGTCGAAATCTTTGCGGTGTGCAGGTTGGCATGATGGGCGGCGAGGGTCATGGCGATGGTGTAGAGCAAGCCCGGTCGGTCGGCGGCGCCGACCGACAGGACATAGTGTGAGCCCTTCTCGTCGGGCTCGATGGTGACCATCGGCTGCACCGGGAAGTGCCTGACCTGGCGCGAAAGTCGCCCGCTTCCCGGCGCTTCCGGTGGACTCTGACGACTGAGGCGTTCGGCCAGTTCGTGCTCGATGTAACTGATCATCTCCCGGTCGCTGTCACGGTCGCTGAGATCGAGCAGCATGAAGCTGTCGAGCGCGTAACCATGGCGGGTGGTATGGATCTTGGCATCGACAATGGTGTAGCCGGCCCGCCCGAAGAAGCCGACCACGCGGGCGAACAGATCGCGCTGGTCGCGCGTGTAGATCATCACTTCCAGCCCTTCGCCTTGCGGGTTGAGGCGTGCCTTGACGACCGGCTTTTCGACGCCGGTCCGATAGTGCAGCGCGCGCGTATGCCAGGCGATCTCCTCGGCGGAATGGCGCAGGAAATAGACGGTATCGAGCTGTCTCCACAAGCGTTGGTGCACCGCTTCGGGCAGCGCGAAATAGCGCAGCAGGCGCAGCGCCTGCTGCTGCCGTTCCTCGATCATTCCCTGCTTGGGAACCTGGCCGCCGGCGAGTACGGTGCGGCAGGTGCTCCGGAAGAGCTGCTCGAGCAGTTGCCCCTTCCAGGTGTTCCAGACTTTCGGGCTGGTGCCGCGAATGTCGGCGACGGTGAACAGGTAGAGGGCAACCAGTCTTCTCTCGTCTCCGACCGTTGCGGCAAAAGCCCCGACGACTTCCGGGTCGGCGAAATCCTGCTTCTGCGCGACGGACGACATCAGCAGATGGTGGCGGACCAGCCAGACGATCAGTGCGCCGTCGTCCGAATCGACCCCGTGCTGCGTACAGAACTCGGCGGCATCGACGGCTCCCAGTTCCGAGTGGTCGCCGCCGCGCCCCTTGGCGATGTCGTGGAACAGGGCAGCCGCGTAGAGCACCCAGGGGCGGGTGAAATCGCCCATCAGTTCGCTGCACAGGGGGTACTCATGGGCGAATTCGTCGGCGAGGAAACGGCGCAAGTTGCGCAGCACCTGCAGGGAGTGCTGGTCGACGGTGTAGACGTGGAACAGGTCATGTTGCATCTGGCCGACAATCTTGCCGAAATTGGGCAGATAACGACCCAGCAGTCCGAACTGGTTCATTCGTCGGAGCTCGTGCAAGACGCCCCGCGGCTGCTGCAGGATCTCGATGAAACGCCGGCGATTCTCCGGATCGCGCCGGAAATCGTCATCAATCAGGGTGCGTGCATGCCACAAGGCACGCAGCGTGCGCGCCGTCATTCCTTGCAGTTCCGCGTGTTGCTGCATCACCAGGAAGGCCTCGAGCAGGGTGCCGGGCGATTTGTCGAAAATGGTTTCGTCCACCACGTCGAGCAGGTCGTGCGTGTTCTGGAAACGCTCATTGATCGGCAGGGGCGCCTGATCGGGTGGCGGCGAAATTGCGGCACCGATGTTCTGCAGCAGGATCGTGTTGAGCTGGGTAACCATCTTGGCGGTTCGGTAGTACTGCTGCATCAGCCTTTCGCTCGCCCGGCGGGTAGCTGTGGGAGCGATGTTCATCTGTTCCGCCAGTGCCGTCTGGTAGTCGAAGAGCAGACGGTCTTCACGCCGACCGACATGCAGGTGCAGGCGTGTGCGCAGGCGTTGCAGGAAGCTGACGCTGCGCTGCAACTGTTGTTCCTCGTCCTGCGTGATGAAGCCGTGTCGTGCCAGATCTTCCCAGGAGTCCCCGTAGCCTGCCGCGCGTGTGATCCAGAGAATGGTCTGCAAGTCGCGCAGGCCGCCCGGAGCTTCCTTGCAGTTGGGTTCGAGACTGTAGGGCGAGTCCTGGTAGCGCCGGTGGCGTTCTTCCTGCTCCATTCGCTTGGCCTCGAAAAAGGCCGGCGCATCCAGCCGGTCGCGCAGTTGCCGGCAGGTCTGCACGAAGAGCTCGCCATTGCCGGTCAGCAGGCGCGCCTCGAGCAAGGCGGTCTGGACCGTCAGGTCGCCGGCCGCCGCCTGCGAGCACTCGGCGGGCGTCCGCACACTGGGGGCGATCTCCAGACCAATATCATAGAACAGGGCAATCGCCGCTTCCAGCTGGCAGGTCAGTTCGGCGTCGGGCGGTTCCGGCAGAAGGAGCAGGATGTCAACATCGGAATACGGATAGAGCTCTCCGCGGCCGTAGCCACCGACCGCGACCAGCGACAATGCTGCCGGCAAGCCCAGCTCCCGCCACAGATCACACAGGACATCGTCTACCAGTTGGCAGCGTTCCCGCAACAGGCGTGCTGCTCCACCGTCGTGGTAACGCTCGCGCAATGTCGTCTGGCCTGAACGCAAACGCGACCGGCAACCCTCGACCAGCGCCTGGTGTTGTGCCGCGGTGGTGCGCATCGGGTTCAGGTGATCCAGTCCGGCTGTGGCGGGGTGCCTGCCGACACGGTGAGAACCTCGTAGCCGGTTTCGGTGACCAGAACCGTGTGCTCCCATTGAGCGGACAGGCTGTGGTCCTTGGTGACGATCGTCCAGCCATCGGCCATCGTCCTGACGGGTGCCCGCCCGGCATTGATCATCGGCTCGATGGTGAAGATCATGCCGGGCTCGAGCCGGGCTCCGGTGTGTGGGCGGCCATAGTGGAGCACCTGGGGTTCCTCGTGGAATCTGGTGCCGATGCCGTGACCGCAGAATTCGCGGACCACCGAGTAGCCGGATTGTTCGGCATGCCTCTGGATTGCATTGCCGATGTCACCGAGGTACCCGCCGGCCCGCACCTGCCGTATGCCGAGCCACAGGCATTCGAAGCTCACCTCGCACAGGCGCCGCGCCTGGAGGGAGGTTTCACCAACCAGGAACATGCGGCTGCTGTCGCCGTGATAGCCGTCGCTGATCACCGTCACGTCCAGATTGACGATGTCGCCATTGCGCAGCTGCCGGTCACCCGGAACGCCATGGCAGACCTGGTGATTGATCGATGTGCAGATCGAATTCGGGTAGGGTCGGTAACCCGGGGGCGCGTAATTGAGCGGTGCCGGGATGCAACCCTGGACATCCACGATGTAGTCATGACAGAGTCGGTCGAGTTCGCTGGTCGTGATTCCTGCCCTGACATGAGGTGTGATGTAGTCGAGCACCTCCGCCGTGAGGCGACCGGCGACACGCATCCTGGCGATTTCCTGCGGAGTTTTGAGGGTGATGCTCATGCTGTGATGTCGGCCACCGAGTGAGGAGGAGCGAAGGATAAAGGAAGCGTGAAAGTTAGGCAATTTGCCGTGGCGACAACGAATTGCCGCCCGGGCTGGTGAAAATCGAGCTGCCGGGCGGCAAGCGAATTGAAATATTGCTGCGCTTGATGGTAACATCGCCGACTTTTGCTGGCTTGCGTCAGCGGAAACGAACGGTGCGTCATTCCGGCACACCGGGGCTGCCGACAAAGCATGCCCTACTACGCACATTCGCCTGTTCAAGGGTGCCTGCCACGATGACACGGCAGGCTGTAGGTGGGCGGATGGTGGTCCAACCCTGATATTGAAAGTCAAGACCCATGTCTACAACGATGCGACAAATGCTCGAGGCCGGTGTTCATTTCGGCCATCAGACGCGATTCTGGAACCCCAAGATGGCGCCTTACATCTTTGGCGCCCGCAACAAGATTCACATCGTCAACCTCGAGCAGACGCTTGCCAAGTACAACGAGGCGATGAGCTTCGTCCGCAAGCTTTCGGCCAACAAGGGCACCATCCTGTTTGTCGGCACCAAGCGCCAGGCGCGCGAGATCATGGCCGAGGAGGCAAACCGCTGCGCCTCGCCGTTCGTCGATCAGCGCTGGCTCGGCGGCATGCTGACCAACTTCAAGACGATCAAGCAGTCGCTCAAGCGCCTCAAGGAGATGGAAGCCATGTGTGAAGATGGCTCGCTCGATCGACTGGGCAAGAAAGAGGCGTTGATGCTGACGCGCGAACTCGACAAGATGCACAAGTCGATCGGTGGTATCAAGGAAATGGGTTCGCTGCCCGATGCGCTGTTTGTGATTGACGTCGGCTACCACAAGATTGCCATCACCGAAGCGGCCAAGCTGGGCATTCCGGTGGTCGCGGTGGTCGATACCAACCATTCGCCCGATGGCGTCGATTACGTCATTCCGGGTAATGACGACTCGTCGCGGGCGATCCGCCTCTACGCGCGAGGTGTCGCTGACGCTGTGCTCGAGGGACGCAGCCAGTTCGTCGAGGAGATCCTCGATGCGGTTTCCGGCGACGAGTTCATCGAAGAAGCCGCCGACGACTGACCTCCCGGCAGTCCTGGTGACGGATGCTGTGCCAGGTATCGCATTTGTCTTGAACGTATTGCATGCAGGGCAGGCGCCGGTCGGCGTCGTGTCTGCGAGTGGAGAATGAAATGGTGGAAATCACCGCAAGTATGGTCAAAGAACTGCGCGAAAGAACCGACGCGCCGATGATGGAGTGCAAGAGGGCCTTGACCGAGGCCGCCGGTGACCTGGGCAAGGCCGAGGAGATCCTGCGCGTCAAGCTTGGTTCCAAGGCCAGCAAGGCGGCCAGCCGGATCACGGCCGAAGGTGTCGTGGCGATTCATCGCGCGAACGATGACAAGCTCGGCGCGATCATCGAGATCAACTGCGAGACGGACTTTGTCGGCAAGAACGAGGAGTTTCTGAAGCTGGCCGCCGATTGTGCCGCTCTGGTTGCGCAGCAGGGGCCGGCCGACGTCGCTGCCTTGTCGGCCCTGCCCCTGGGCGAGAGCACGGTAGACGCGACGCGCACCGCGCTGGTCGGCAAGATCGGCGAGAACATGTCGATCCGCCGCTTCGTGCGCATCGCAGCCAAAGGCAGGCTTGCTTCCTATATTCACGGGGGTGCCAAGATCGGCGTCGTGGTTGATTACCAGGGAGGCGACGAGCAACTGGGCAAGGATCTGGCCATGCACATTGCCGCTGCCAAGCCAAGGGCGCTCGACGCATCCGGCATCGACAGCGAACTGATCGACTGCGAGCGCCGGATTGCCAGCGAAAAGGCGCGGGAAGCCGGCAAGCCCGAAGCGATGATCGAGAAAATCGTCGATGGCTCGGTGCAGAAATTCCTCAACGAGGTGACGCTGCTCGGCCAGGTCTTTGTCAAGGCGGAAGACGGCAAGCAGACCATCGCCCAGCTGCTCAAGAGCAAGGGCGCTGCGGTTATCGGGTTCACCCTGTTCGTGGTTGGCGAGGGTCTTGCCAAACGATCGAACGACTTCGCTGCCGAGGTTGCGGCACAGGCGGCAGCTGCCGCCCAGAAATAGGTAGCGACGCTTGCCCGAGTTGACCTGACCGAAGGAGCCAGACGCCGATGTCCGCCCAGACGCCGAGATACCGCCGCATCCTGCTCAAGCTCTCCGGGGAGGCGCTCATGGGTGCCGATGCCTACGGCATCAACCGGCAAACGATCACCGGCATCGTTGCTGAGATCAAGGCAATTGTCGACATGGGTGTGCAGGTTGGGGTGGTGATCGGCGGGGGCAACATCTTTCGCGGTGTGGCTCCTGCCGCGCGCGGCATGGATCGTGCGCAGGCCGATTACATGGGAATGCTGGCGACGGTGATGAATGGTCTGGCCTTGCACGACGCCATGCGCTCGGCCGGGATGGTTTCGCGGGTTCAGTCGGCGCTCAATATTGAACAGGTGGTGGAACCGTACATTCGGGCCAAGGCGATCCGCTATCTGGAGCAGGGACGGACGGTGATCTTTTCGGGGGGTACGGGCAACCCGTTCTTCACCACCGACACCGCCGCCGCCTTGCGCGGTGCGGAGATCGGCGCCGAAATCGTGCTCAAGGCAACCAAGGTCGACGGCATCTACTCGGCTGACCCGAAAAAGGATCCGCATGCCAGCCGTTACGATCAGATCAGCTTCGATGATGCGATTGCCCGTAACCTGGCGGTGATGGATGCGACCGCGTTCGCACTGTGCCGTGACCAGAAGCTGCCGATCAATGTCTTCTCGATCTTCAAACCCGCTGCCCTGCAGCGGGTGACGCTGGGCGAGAACGAAGGCACCCTGGTCTATTGTTGACGGGAGATCAAAATGTCCATAGCCGAAGTGAAGAAAACGGCCGAGCACAAGATGCTGAGGTCCGTGGAGGCACTCAAGACCGACCTGGCCAAGGTGCGTACCGGGCGTGCCCACACCGGCCTGCTCGACCATGTGCATGTCGAGTACTACGGTTCATCGGTGCCGATCAATACGGTGGCCAATGTCACGCTGATCGATGCGCGCACCCTCGGTGTCCAGCCCTGGGAGAAAGGAATGGCGGCGAAGGTCGAGAAAGCCATCAGGGACTGTGACCTGGGACTCAATCCCTCGGCGCAGGGTGATCTGATCCGCGTGCCGATGCCGCCACTGACCGAGGAGCGACGCCGCGACCTGATCAAGGTGGTGAAGGGGGAGGGAGAAGCCGCCAAGGTTGCGGTGCGCAATTTGCGCCGCGACGCCATCGCCACGCTCAAGGACATGCTGAAGAACAAGGAGTGCTCCGAGGACGATGAGCACCGCGCTCAGGACGAGGTCCAGAAACTCACGGACCGCTACGTGGCGGAGATCGACAAGCAACTGGGTCACAAGGAAACCGAGTTGATGGCAATCTGACGATTGCCGACGAGCCCACCAAGATGCAGCGCTTTGCCAGCTCAACCCGGGATGTCCCGCCCGCGCCGTCGATTCCGCGGCATGTGGCGATCATCATGGACGGCAATGGCCGTTGGGCGAAGAAGCGCCTGTTGCCCCGCGTGGCGGGCCATCATCGTGGCCTGGAGACGGTGCGGGTGATGGTCCGCGCCTGCCTCGAACGCGGCATCGAGTACCTCACGCTCTTCGCCTTCAGCTCGGAGAACTGGCGGCGTCCGCAGGACGAAGTGTCCCTCCTGATGCAACTCTTCGTGCGCGCGCTCAAGGAGGAGGTCAAGAAGCTCGATCGCAACGGCGTACGTCTGAGAGTGATCGGTGACCTGTCCCGTTTCGAGCCCGACCTGCAGGCACTGATCGAAGCCTCGGAGCAAAGGACGGCGGCCAACAACCGACTCGTCCTGACGATTGCTGCCAATTACGGTGGCCGCTGGGACATTCTACAGGCGCTCCGCCGCATGCTGCTCAACAATCCGGGGTACAGCGGCGACTGGAGCGAAACCGACCTGGCTCCCCATCTGGCGATGAACTACGCGCCCGAGCCGGATCTCTTCATCCGCACGGGCGGCGAGCAGCGGATCAGCAATTTCCTCCTCTGGCAGCTTGCCTATTCGGAGCTGTACTTCACCGAGGTACTCTGGCCCGAGTTTGACTCGGCAGCCCTGGATATGGCGCTCACCTCCTATCGGCAGCGCGAACGCCGTTTCGGACGTACCAGCGAACAACTGGCCGCCGGCGCCCTCCCGCCGGGCCCACCGACCGGTTCGCGAATAGATGCTTAGGACGCGGGTGATCACCGCGGTCGTCCTGTTTGCCGCTTTCTTCCTCGCGCTCTTCTACCTGCCACCGCTTGGCTGGCTACTCTTCGTCAGCGCCGTGGCTGTGGTCGCGGCCTGGGAGTGGGGGGCTCTGATGCGTCTCGCGGAGAGGGCGCGGCTTGGCCTGGGCGTCGTGTTGGCCATCGTCTGTGCTCTGGTGGCGATCGTCGCGCCGGCGGCGGTGGGTCTGGCAGATGGCTTTGGCCAGGCGGCATGGCGCTTGGGGGCGTTTTTCTATCTGCCTGCTGCGGCTTTCTGGCTGTTCCTGGTGCCGATCTGGTTACGGCGCCGCTGGTCTCTGTCCAGCCGCGCTCTTGCCTTGTTGACGGGCGCGGTGGTCGTCCTGCCGGTCTGGCTGGCGCTGCTCCAGCTTCGGCAGGCGGGGCCGCTGAGCGTGCTGGCGATCATGACCGTCGTCTGGCTGGCGGACATCGGTGCCTATTTTGCCGGGCGCCGCTTTGGCCAGCACAAACTGGCGCCCGGGATCAGCCCCGGCAAGACCTGGGAAGGTGCGATCGGTGGTGCACTGGCCGTTCTCGCCTATGGTTTCCTGCTCTCAGCCAAGCTGCCGGCGGCGCTCGCCGGGAACTTTCCGTTGCTGATCGGCGTGCTGATCGTGTTGACCGCGATCAGCGTGCTGGGTGATCTGTTCGAGTCGCTGCTCAAGCGCCAAGCCGGCCTCAAGGACAGCAGCAACGTCTTGCCGGGTCATGGCGGGGTGCTCGACCGGATCGACAGCCTGACCTCGACCCTGCCGCTGGTCGCCCTGGTCTGGCTGCTGACACAGCCCTGATGGTGTCCGACGTGGCGATCCAGCAACTCACCATCCTTGGCTCGACCGGTTCCATCGGGGTCAACACGCTCGATGTCGTGCGTCGTCACCCGAACCTTTACCGCGTTGTTGCGCTCTGCGCGCATCGGCAGGCCGACCGCCTTTTCGAGCAATGCCTCGAGTTCCGGCCAGGGCATGCAGTGGTCGGCGACCCGGCGTTGGCCGCCGAGCTGGCTGCGCGCCTCGCCGCTGCCGGGTGCACTACCGAGGTCTGGCATGGGCCGGCGGCGCTGGTGCGCATGGCGCAACTACCGGAGGTCGATGCGGTGATGGCGGCGATCGTCGGTGCAGCCGGTCTGCCGCCGACCTTGGCAGCCGCCGTCGCCGGCAAGAAGATCCTGCTCGCCAACAAGGAAGCACTGGTCATGGCCGGCCCGGTGTTCATGCGTGCCGTACGGGAAAACGGAGCCATCCTGTTACCGATCGACAGCGAACATAATGCGATTTTTCAATCTCTGCCGAGCGATTACTCGGGCAATCTGACAGAAAGCGGTGTGCTCGGGCTTTTCCTGACGGCTTCGGGCGGCCCATTTCGCGGTCGGGAGCTTGCCGATCTCGAGTCCGTCGGGCCGGAAGAGGCCTGCTCGCACCCGAACTGGGTCATGGGCCGAAAGATATCGGTCGATTCTGCGACAATGATGAACAAGGGCTTGGAAGTGATCGAGGCTCACTGGCTGTTCAACGTTCCTGCCGACAGGATTCGGGTGGTCATTCATCCGCAAAGCGTGGTGCATTCGCTCGTCCAGTACAGTGATGGTTCGGTGATCGCGGAACTTGGGAATCCCGACATGCGTACCCCGATAGCACACGCCCTGGCCTATCCACAGCGAATTGCGGCCGGCGTCGCGCCGCTCGACCTGTGCGAGGTGGCCGCGCTGCACTTCGAGAGGCCCGACATCGAGCGTTTCCCTTGCCTGGCACTGGCTTACCGGGCGCTCAGCGCCGGCGGCTGTGCGTCAACCACGCTCAATGCGGCCAACGAAGTGGCGGTCGAGGCCTTTCTGGAGCGCCGGATCGGCTTCAATGCGATCGCCCGCCTGATCGGGGAGGTGATGGACCAGGTGCCGGCCGGACGGGAACCCGGCTCCCTCGCCGAGGTGCTGGCGGCCGACCGTGCGGCACGCGAGGTGGCGCAGCGCTGTCTTGTCACCCGGGTCTGCGCATGAACGGTTTTCTCTACTATCTGGTGGCGTTTGCGGTGGTTATTGGCATTCTCGTCATCGTCCATGAGTTTGGTCATTACCTGGCCGCGCGTTGGGCGGGCGTCAAGGTGTTGCGCTTTTCGGTCGGCTTTGGCCGGCCGCTATGGGCGCGGCGCTGGGGCCGGGACCGTACCGAATGGACCATTGCCACCTTCCCGCTCGGCGGCTATGTCAAGATGCTGGACGAGCGCGAAGGCGAGGTGGCAGCCGAAGACCTGCCACGCAGCTTCAACCGGCAGTCGGTCTATCGACGGATGGTGATCGTCGCGGCGGGACCGGCGGCCAACTTCCTGCTGGCCATCGTGCTCTATTGGGGGCTGTTCTGGTATGGCAGTGCCGAGTTCAAGCCGATCCTCGGCGCACCGGTGGTTGCCAGTCCGGCCGCCATGGCCGGCATCGAGGACGGTGAACTGGTGCTCCAGGTCGGAGGCGAGAAGGTGCTGACCTGGCAGGAGATGCGTTGGGTCTTGCTGCAACGCGCGGTCGATCAGGAGCAGATCGACCTCGAAGTGATCAACCCGCGCCAGGAAATTTCGATTCGCCGCCTGGATGTTTCGGTGGTTCGCCAGTCGGGATGGGAGGGCGATGCCCTGGACAAACTCGGATTTCGCATGTATCGCCCGCGCTTGCCGGCGGTGATCGGCCGGATCGCCGCGGACAGTGCTGCCGATGCGGCAGGGCTGCGGGCGGGGGACGAGATCCTGGAGATTGATGGGCAGGATGTCGCTAGCTGGGCCGACGTGGTCAACGCCGTGCGCGAGTCGCCGGGCAGGACGCTGCAACTGGAGGTTCTCCGTCAAGGGGCGCGCCTCTTCCTCGCAGTGACGCCGGTCGAGGTCGTGGAACAGGGGCGCTCCATCGGTCGTATCGGTGCAGCGGTCAGCGATGACGGTCACGCGCGGGCAGAGCTGATGATCACCGTTCGCTATGGCCCCTGGTCAGCGCTTGGCAAGGCGTTCACCGAGACTTGGGACAAATCCAGCTTCACGCTGCTGATGATCGGCAAGATGATCAGCGGTGAGGTTTCGTGGCGCAACCTCAGCGGGCCGGTGACGATTGCGGACTACGCCGGGCAGTCGGCGAAACTGGGCATCGACTACTACCTCAAGTTTCTGGCCCTGGTGAGCATCAGTCTCGGGGTGCTCAATCTGCTGCCCATCCCGATTCTGGATGGGGGACATTTGCTGTATTATCTGGTGGAAATCATCAAGCGTGGGCCCGTTTCCGAGCGAACAATGGAAATCGGTCAGCAGATCGGTCTGACCTTGCTGCTCATGCTCATGGCGTTCGCTTTCTACAACGACATCAATCGATTGTTCTCCGGCTGAGCTTATGAAGAAAAACCTGCTTGCAGGTCTGATGGCCGTTCTTTTTGCCTCCGGCGCCGCGGCGATGGAACCGTTTACGGTTCAGGATATCCGTGTCGAGGGGATTCAGCGCGTCGAAGCCGGCACCGTCTTCAGCTATCTGTCGATCAAGGTCGGCGACACGATGACCGATGAGATGGCTGCGCAAGCCATCAAGACGCTGTTTGCGACCGGTTTTTTCAAGGACGTGCGGATCGAGGTCGAGCGCGGCGTGGTGATCATCGTTCTCGAAGAGCGCCCGGCCATCGCGCAGATCGATTTTGTCGGTCTCAAGGAGTTCGACAAGGAGCAGTTGACCAAGGGTCTGAAGGAAGTCGGCGTCGCCGTGGCGCGCACCTTCGACCGTGCGACGCTCGACAAGGCGGAACAGGAGTTGAAGCGCCAGTACCTGTCGCGCGGCAGGTACGCGGTAACCATCACGACCACCATCACGCCGCTCGAGCGCAACCGGGTGGCGATCAACTTCAACATCGACGAGGGTGAGGCAGCCAGCATCCGGCAGATCAACATCGTCGGTGCAAACGCCTTCCGCGAGAAGGATCTGCTCGGCGTGATGCAGCAGAAGACGCCGAGCTGGATCAGTTGGTACACCAAATCGGACCAGTACTCGAAGCAGAAGCTTTCCGCGGACCTCGAAACACTGCGTTCGTATTATCTCGATCGAGGCTATCTGGAGTTCAGCATCGAGTCGACCCAGGTGTCGATCACCCCCGACAAGAAGGAGATCTTCATCACCATCAGCATCAACGAAGGAGAGCGCTACCTCGTCTCGTCGGTGAAGCTGGCCGGTGACCTGACGCTTTCCGAGGAAGAGTTCCGCAAGGTGGTCAAGATCAGGCCGGGCGAAGTGTTCTCTCGCGAGAAGCTGAACGAGAGCACCAAGGCGATCTCCGACAAACTCGGCGCCCAGGGCTATGCGTTTGCCAATGTCAACGCTGCACCCGAACTTGACAAGGAGAAACGCCAGGTCGCGTTCACCATCTTTGTCGATCCTGGGAAGCGCACCTACGTCCGCCGGGTCAACGTTACCGGCAATACCAAGACGCGTGACGAGGTGATTCGTCAGGAGATGCGTCAGATGGAGGGCGCCTGGTACGACGCCGATCGCGTTGCGGCGTCGCGCGAGCGAATTGATCGCACCAACTACTTCTCCGAAGTGACCGTCGAAACGCCACCCGTACCCGGAACGATCGACCAGGTTGACGTCAATGTCAATGTCGGCGAGAAGTCCACCGGCAACATTTCGATCGGTGCCGGTTATTCGAGCGCGGAAAGCGTCATCCTCTCCGGTTCGATCTCGCAGTCCAACATCTTCGGCAGCGGCAAGTTCGTGGCGCTGCAGGTGAACACGGGCAAGTTGAACCGCACCCTCGGGGTCAACTACACCAACCCCTATTTCACGGTCGATGGCATCAGTCAGGGTTTCGACATCTACTACAAGACGCTCAACCCGACATCGCTCGGCTATGCCTTCCAGTCACAGTCATGGGGCGGCGGCATCCGCTTCGGTTTCCCGCTCGACGAGAAGGACATGCTCAACGTCG
>ERZ761603.882-NODE-882-length-23707-cov-39.465711_pt1 | contig 23707 bp, 29 predicted proteins | sample MGYA00511879_ERZ761603 | MGnify/ENA primary metagenome ERZ761603 (study PRJEB28899, sample SAMN02850040) | bioreactor sludge metagenome | biome: EBPR Sludge; feature: EBPR Bioreactor; material: flocular biomat | place: Australia: Thorneside Wastwater Treatment... | reverse complement strand
AGGGATGAAGCGCAAGGACGCCGAGTTGATGCAATAGCGCAGGCCCCCTCGGTCCGCGGGGCCGTCGGGGAACACGTGGCCCAGGTGGCTGTCGCCATGCGTCGAACGCACTTCGGTGCGCACCATGCCGTGCTCGGTGTCGCGCAATTCGTTCACGTTCGCCGGAACGATCGGCTTGGTGAAGCTTGGCCAGCCAGTACGCGAATCGAACTTGTCAGCCGAGGCGAACAGCGGCTCTCCCGACACTACGTCGACATAGATGCCAGGCTCCTTGTTGTCGTTGTACTCTCCCGTGAAAGGTCTTTCGGTTCCCGACTTCTGAGTAACCCGGCGTTGCTCGGGGGTCAGGCGGTCAAGTGCTGCCTGTGTCTTTTCAAACTTCATGAAGTTCTCCTGTGCTTACTTAAAGGGCTAGCTAGGCAGATGCGCTCAGCGAGTTCTGCTGGTCATCTGATGTGTCCTCCTCAATGGCCAAACACGGTCAGTGCTCATCTGAAAATAGGCGTAGACTGCCAAAACGGCTAGAAAACAGGGGTTGAGGGGGCCACCAAGGACTACCGCAGTAGAACTTGCCCCTTCGCACTAACCACGAACTTAGGACACTCTGAACAAGTCCAGCGTTCATGCCGTCACTCGTGTTAATTGACGCAACGGAGCTTGCGGGATGAGCCAGATCAGTTTTAAGGGCGCAGAACAAAGTGTGCACTCGCAGTGTCTCCGGATCATTGTTTCTTGGGCACCCTCAAGGGTCAACAGGCCAATGTGTTCCATCGTCCGGCAAAAGAGGCCAGAGAACCTGAAGTGATCTGCCAGCGTGAGACAGGCAGGTCAGTGCGTAACAGCCCGTCGCGGGAGCGCTGACGTTTGCGTACTATCGGGATTTCGAGGCGCCGCTTCGACCTGAATTCACATGGAGACAGCACCTTGAACGACCGACCGCTACTACGCATTTCGCCAGGCGATCTCGAGGGTTTGCTTGGTACTCTCGATGTCAGTTTCGTTGCCCTTTCGGAATGCTTAGTGAGCATGGGATACAGCCTGGAACTGGGCGGTATGAACGCGCCCGGCATCCACTACAACATCGTTGGTACTGGCCGGGCCTTGATTGGCAATCGCGACCCCATACCGTTAATGCCCCACACGTTGATTGTTGTGCCGCCAAATTCGCCGTTTCGAATTGAGGTAGAGGGCAGCACGGGATTCACAGGCCTGCGTTCCGTCAAGAAGCAGCCGCAGATGATCTCGTCGAGCACCATACGCAGATTCTCGGCGGGCGATGGTGAACCTTCTTTGATACTGGTGTGTGGGTACTTTCATGCCACCTACGGCGCCTGCGCCGAACTCTTTGGTAGCTTGACCGAGCCCATCTTCGAACAGTTCGACGTCGACGATCACGTCGACACTAAGCTGCAGACAGCGCTCAGCGAGCTCGTCGCACAGGAGGTTGGCAGCGGTGCGATGAGTGCGGCTTTGCTGAAGCAAGTCATCGTGTTGCTTTTGCGCCGGTCGCTCGTCTCCATGAACGCCTGGGTAGAACGCTTTTCGGTACTCAGCGATCCGCTAGTCGCAAGAGCCTTTGCCGCAATGGCCATGCGTCCTAGCGATGATCACTCACTTCAAAGCCTCGCCCACACGGCCTGCCTCAGCCGTTCTGCTTTCGCCGCTCGATTTACCGAGGCCATAGGAAAGTCTCCGATGCAGGTGCTTCGTGAGCTCCGACTGCGGCAAGCGATGTTCCAGCTAAAAGCCAGTGGCCTCGCCGTCGAGCTCGTCGCCCGCAACGCCGGATATGCCAGCCGGAGCAGTTTCACAAAGGCATTCCGAAGGACCTACGGAATAGAGCCGTCCGCAGTCCGTCGCAGCGTTGCAGCTGAGGCCTAGCCTGACTCAGACGTAGCGTCCTGTGCCTCCGCCTGATCACAGGCCTGCTCCATGCCGCGCATGTGCTCACAAAGAGAAACAGCCTCGTCCACCAGACTCCCCGAGAAAACCAAAGTCGTCAAGACTTCCGAGCCGCGCTCAATCGTCTTGTACACAGGGCAGTTTGAGACGATTTCGAGAAGTTTCTGTTGCTGCTCGTCGCTTAAGCTCCCCTGAAGCTGTATTTCTCGGCTGAAGGTGTCCGCCGCGTCCAACCCATTTCGGAGATGCGTCACCTTCACCCGAATCCGCTCCAGTGGCCACTTCTTGCGCGACGCATACAAACGCATCGTCATCACCGAGCAGGTCCCAAGGGCCGCACTCAACAAGTCGTATGGGTTGGGACCGGACCCGAGCCCCCCTATGCCTATCGGTTCATCCGCGATAAATGTAGCGGAGCCAGTCCTCACCTTCAGCTGAAATGGGCCATTCTTGGTCTCGTCGATGACGATGGTTTCCCCAACCGCATCGACTCGCTGATTCATAACCATATGAAATACCCCTCCAGGCGCCTGGAGCCTCCACTGGGTAACGAACCAGAGACTGCCGGGCACGGATACCAGATGGGCGGGCCTTTTCTTGCCCCCCCACGACGTGGGCGACACACCTGTGGTGCACTCGAACCAGCAATTAGAAATATACCGCCACCAAGACGTCTCGGAGTCCGGAAGAAGCGTCCAGCGTGCAGCGCCCGGAGTCCCCTCATGTACACCGTCTGAGTCGAGTGCCTCCCTCCATGCACAGCATGACAAGAAGTGAGTGTTTAGAACAGCGGGGAGCCAGTCTTTCTACCAGCTTGAAGTCCGAAAGAAGTGGTCCCTCGTCGTGGAGTCCACGCCCTGGCTCGGATGGTCGATGCTCCTGGCCAACATCCATGCAGAATCGACTCCCCGTTCCCGCTCAGGTAAGCGCGAAGGGAAGGCCGATGGCGTGAAGAAATCCGTATCCCGAGTTCGTTCGATGCTGCAAGAGGAACGTCAGATGAAGAAGCTTTTGTTTGTCGTCGATCCGCTGGATGAGTTCAAGGTCCACAAGGACACCACTTTCTCAATAATGCGCGAGGCCCAGCTGCGTGGTCTCCATATAGCAGCATGTCTGCCGCGTGACATTCAGTGGAAGTCAGGCAGTTTTGTCACAGCCACAGTGCAGCAAATTAGCCTGACCGGATCCTACCCAAGCTGGTACCGCGTCCACGACACAAAGCAAATGGACTTGAAAGACTTTGACGCTGTCCTCATGCGCAAGGATCCACCATTCAACGCCGAGTACATCTACGCCACTCACCTGCTGGAACAAGTTGAACGAGAGGGTGGCAACGTAGTGAACAGACCGCGGTCACTTCGCGACCATCCAGAGAAACTCGCAATCATGGAGTTCTCTCACCTCGTACCGCCGACGCTGGTTACGCGCAACGCGGCGTCCGTGCGGGACTTCCACGCGGAGCATGGCGATATCATTCTTAAGCCGCTTGATGGAATGGGTGGAAAAGGCATTTTCCGAGTCGGACAGGGCGCGCTGAATCTAGGCGTCATCATCGAGACGTTAAACAAGGGTGGTGCCGAAACCATCATGGTCCAGCGCTTTGTGTCGCAGATCGTAGACGGCGACAAGCGCATCCTCATAATCAACGGCGAGCCCGTGCCTTTTGTCCTGGCACGTATTCCGCAGGGTACCGAAGTGCGTGGAAACTTGGCGGTTGGGGGCAAAGGGGTGGCGCAGCCTTTGACGCCGCGCAACCGTGAGATAGCAGAATTTATCGGCCGAGCACTTGCACCACGCGGACTTTTACTCATTGGGCTTGATGTGATCGGTGATTCTGTTACTGAGATCAATGTCACCAGTCCTACCGGCTTTCAAGAAATCACTGACCAAACCGGCTTCAACGTTCCGGCGCTTTTTGTCGACGCGTTGGAACGGACTACACGCGCAACGTAGGACGAACCCCCGCGGCGCCCGCTGTGGTTTACGGCGCACAGCAATTGCCCTTTACCTTTGGGAGCGAAAAATGTTCGAAAAGCTGCACGTAGTTTGTCCAAACTGCCAGATCACAAACCGGATAGCGAGCGAACACCTCACGAGAGAACCAAACTGCGGTAGCTGTCATCGACCTCTATTCAACGCGAGCTCATCCAACTTGGACGAGGCCTCCTTCGACAAGCATGTGTCGCGAAACGAGATTCCGGTTCTGGTGGACTTCTGGGCGCCATGGTGCGGGCCGTGCCACCAGATGGCACCCGCATTCGAACACGCTGCGTCGCAACTTGAACCCGATTTCCGGTTGGCAAAGGTCGATACGCAAGCTGTCCACTCGCTGGCAGAGCGCTTCAACATTCGCAGCATCCCGACACTGGCTCTATTTCAAGGAGGACGTGAGGTTGCCAGACAAACAGGTGCCATGAGTGCACCGGACATCGTCAGATGGGTCCAGGCCCAAGCCCTAGCACGGAACCTGGGATAGATGGCATAAGCACTGTTGTGTCCTGCTCTTCGAGCCAGGATTTTGCCCGACGGCCAAGGCCTTTGGGCTATCAACGTACGAATTCACTCTGGCAAGCACTCCTGCTCCACGAGTTCATTCTGAGAAATGTTCATCGTGTCTGGCAGTTGGTGAACGCATGCCCGTGGGGAAAGCATAGCTATGTGTAATGCGTTTACCACTTTATCATCCAGCTACTGCCATTCCTCGTGCTGAGTTGTCTCGGTACCCTCGTCGCCACCGACTTATGAGACATCGATAAACAGATGTCGCCCCCTCGGGCGACAGCGCGAAGCGCTGCGTGGGGCGCTTCCTTCACACCCCCCAGACGATATCGACCCCGGCTTTTTCGCAGCGCTGCAGCATCTCGATCAAGGGGCTGCTGCGCACGCGCAGGCTCACCGTGTCGGAGGAGGACGATGCATCGTCCGTGTCGTCCTCTTCCTTGGGCTTCTGGCGCGCCTCGTCGGCCGCCACGGCAGCGCGGATGGCCTTCACGGCCCCGCTCATCTCGGCGGGCTGGATGACGCCCGGACCCGATGGGTCCTTGCCCATGATCTCCAGCAAAAGTTGGCCGTGCTGCTTGAGCATCACGAGGTCGCCCGTTTCACGAGATTTGAATCGATACGTAGACATGAGATGCCTCCTGTGGTGAGGTGCCAGACAATTCTTGCGCCGATGCGCCTCCGAGACCAAGCGGCCTCGTGAACAAGATGGTCTGGGCGGGGCCCGTTGCCTTATGTCGGCTACGGGTTTGGTGCTTCGCGTGCATCACTTCCTTGTCAGTTTTACCGGAAATGACATGGCGCCTTCAAGCTGTCTTCGTCATGTACCCCATCCAGGGCCAATAGGTCAACGCGAAGACGACCAGAAGCGCCATGGCTACCAATGTGATGACGAAGCCGGTGCGAACGAAATCTCGTGCGTCGAATGTGCCTGTGCCGTAGGCAATCATGTTCTGCGGCGCGTTCACCGGAAGGATGAATCCAAAGCTCACGACGAACTGCAAAAGCATCGTCATTCCGATGACGTTGATGGCCGGCGTCTGAACGGCCAGCAGAACGCTCATGATGATGGGAATCATCGTCGAGGCGAGAGCTGTAGCGCTCGCAAAGCCGAGGTGGATGACGATCAAAAACAGAGACAGCAGCATCAGGACAACGAAGGCGCTGGCGTGTTGAAGACCAAGGTTCTGCACAATCAGGTTTGCGAGCCAGCCGGCCGCATTGGTCCTCAGCAAGGCCGTTCCCACACTGATGCCGACCGCGAACAGCACGACCGTTCCCCAGGGAAAGCCGTGCTGCGACTCTTTCCAATCCATCACGCCCAGGCGAGGCAGCAGCATCAAGGCGATCGCGGCGATAGTTGTCGACGACGTGTCGAAGTCGTGCAGCACTTTCTCGGTCGCCCAAAAGCCCAGCAGTACCAACACTATCGCCAGGAGTTTCCACTCTCTCGTAGTTGTCTTCCCGATCGCATCCAGCTGCTTTCGAATAGTCACCCGGCCGCCCTCGATCTCCTTCATTTCCGGTTTCATCATGCGGGTCATGATGAAGTAGACCGCGACGCTCATCAGTGCTGAGAACGGCGCCCCGGCAATGAACCACTCCATCCATGTGATCGTGGCCTGGAACTGCCTTTCGATGAAGCCGATGGCCACCAAGTTCTGCGCCGCCGCGGTCTTGATGCCGATGTTCCAGACGCTGGCAGTCTGTGCCGCTGCGATCACCAGCAGGCCCGCGAATCGACTGCGCTTGTCCACCTTGAAGGCAAGAATGAAGCCCATCATGATGGGCACCAGGCAAGCCACCCTTGCCGTTGTGCTGGGCACGATGAACGACAGCAGGAAGCCCACGACCATGGCGCCAATAACGATTTGATTGGTGCGCGCATCTACTTTGGAAAGCACGAGCAGCGCGATGCGCCGGTCAAGCCCCGTGGCCGTCATAGCGGCGGCGATAAAACAAGCTGCCGCGACTAATGCGACAGCACTGTTTGAAAAGCCCGACAGTGCCAGGCTCAGCGCCGCACCGGTCCCAATGTCACCGCTCTCCGGCTTTGCGACATCGGGGGTCGCAGCCAGAAGGAAGATCATCAGTGCGCCGACTACTACAGCACTCACGGCATAGTCGAGAGCCTCGGTCATCCAGACGATCACGGCGAAGGCAAGTACAGCCAGCATCACCTGGCCAGCCGGCGGCAGCCCCGGCGCAGCCGGCATCCACAGCACGGCCAACAACGCAGCAACCGCGAGGACGAGGCCCGTGGTCTTGATGAAGTGCCGATTCGATGAGGGCGGCACGGAAGGCAACTGTGTCGCGAGAGGAGTGGCCTTCAATAGCTGATTCATGAGATTCTTTCCTTGGCTGCTCTGGTGGTGAGCGATTACCCCAGAAGATCGGCGACCCTCGGCACCATGGCGACGTTCAGCGCAATTCCAATTGCCTACGCAGACGTGCCACTTCTTCAATCAAGTCCGCCGTGAGGGCCGCCAGCTGTGGATCCGCATCAAAGCAGGTCTCCAGGTGCGCAACCCGCCGTGCGCGCACCAGTGTGAAACAGTCGAAGCGCCATCCTTCAGACCCCACGTGGACATGCAGCACGCCTGCGTCAACGCGTTTCTCAAGCCAAAGCACGTCTACGCCGCAGGCCCGCGCCGCCTCCTCAACTGAGAACACCGCGCCTATCAGCACTTCTGCATCGAGTATGGGTTTCATGTTCACGTTCCTGCGACTGTCCGCGCGTCAAATCCGGGAAATGCGTGCGCCAAGGCCGAATACGCGTCGCGCTGTCCGTCGGTGGCAGCGGCCGGCAAGACGACTTCCAGCACCAGGTAAAGGTCGCCGGGTTCGGATGCGGGGATTCCACGACCCTTCAGCCGCAGCTTTTTGCCAGGCGTCCAGCCGCCAGGGACTGTTACCTCCACAGCGTCGTCCGCTGGCAGTCGCACCGTCACTGACGCTCCAAGCGCGGCTTCCCAAGGAGACAGCGATAGGCGACCGTGTACGTCCTTACCGTCGGCACGCCACTTGGTATTTGCGCGGATCACCACTTCCAGGAGTAGGTCGCCGGGTGGGCCGCCGTTGACGCCTGGACTACCCTGCCCTGCCAACCGGATGTGCTGACCCTCCCGTACTCCCTTCGGTATCCGAACTTCCAGTTGGCGTTTCTCGCGCCTGGGTTGGCCTTGATCGTCAATACGCACTGCGTCTAGCTCCAGCATGCGCACCGCGCCAAGATAGGTATCCAGTAGTTCGAGCTCGATGCGTGTGTGTCTAGCCTCACCCGGAATCGGTCCTTCAGGGTGACGCGCCCCGCCCCGGCGCGTGCGGGTGGCGCGCCCGAACAACTCCTCAAAGAAGTCGCTGTGCTGCGCGTTTCCGCCAACAGATGTGAAGTCGAAGCCTTGTTGCCAGTCTGGTGGAGACCGGAACTCGCGAGCGCTTTGTGGCTGCGCTAACAGCTGATCGTATTCGGCGCGCTTTTCGGGATCTGACAGAACTCCATTGGCCTCGTTCACCTCCGCCATCCGTGCAGACGCGTCCGGTACCTTGCTGACGTCGGGGTGGAACTTGCGCGCGAGCTTACGAAACGCTTTCTTTATCTCCTCTGCCGTGGCCGTCTTCTCCACGCCGAGCGTCTTGTAGTAGTCCTTGAACTCCATGCTTGGCTACCCGGTCACCGTCGGAACTCAGCGGGAATCGGATCCCCGCTCAACTTCAAACTGGTGTCGCGCTCCACCGCCCCGACTCGCTCCGCACTGAGCGCACGCTCAATTGCCAACGTAGGTGGACGCTTGCCGAAAAAACCTTGGCTGCTACGTCTATACCGACAAAGCTTCACCATCAGAAAATGGCTTTTCAAGCGAAGTCTCATTGAATGCCTGCCCCCCGAGATGCCGGCGGCGTGCAAAGAAGGACGCGATGCAACTTGACTGCCCCGACAGGTGCCAAAATGGCCTCCGACGCTACCCGGCCCAATAACAGAATTCGCATATGGAGTCCCCATTCAACTTGCCGCCGACACGATGGCCCTCGGAGGGCGCTTAGCCTCATTGCGCTTGGCGAGCAAGAGAAGAGAGAACTCGCCGCTCCGGCAGGAAGCGTTTTCCGCACCACTCCGAAATAGGGTTCGGGAGCGAGCGCTGGGGCACTGTACGGCGCTCGGCGTGTCTGATAGTCCGGAATACATCTCCTATCGTCGCCGCGAGGGATGTGGCCCGCGCAGTTCCCCAGCGAAAAGCCTTCCAAGCGCACTAGGGATTGATCAGCACAGTGATGCGGAACCGACCGTCGCTGGGTTGCTGTGGCTGAATTGGTCCGGTACTCCGAGGCTTTCTCCAAATGACAGGCCCTCAACGACTTCAAAGGTCAAGCTCTTCAAACTTGGAGGGACCGGGGTAACGTTTCACGTAAACGCAGCATGGAAGTGGCCCCGGCGCCGCTTGATTCCATTCACGCGCGCACCCAATTCATTCTTTGCAAAACAACTATCCAGAAGCTGACGCCAAAGGGTTGAGCACGTCTGCGCGATGGCGTGTAAGCTGGCCACCACCGGCACTGCGCTGCGCTGCGCTGCGACAGGAATCCTTTCGCAATCAGACCGTCATGCCTACTCAACGTATCTTTGCGAACGACTCTCACTTGCCTTCGATGCCGCTGCACCGCTCTGCTGCTGGTCGCCTTGACGCGCTTCTGAGTGAGATTCAGGCTTGCCGCGTCTGCGAGGCGCATCTCCCGCTGGGTCCTCGACCTATTGTGAGAATCTCGCCGTCCGCTCGCATCTTGATGGTCGGTCAAGCACCAGGCCTTAAGGTTCACGAAAGTGGGATTCCGTGGCACGATGCAAGCGGGAAACGGTTGAGGGAGTGGTTGGGGGTCGAGGAATCGGTGTTCTATGACGCGCGCCGGTTCGCGATCGTGCCGATGGGCCTGTGCTATCCCGGTCGAGGTCGCAGCGGAGACTTGCCACCACGTCCCGAGTGCGCGCCTCTTTGGCATGAACGCATCCTCTCCTCGCTGCCACACATTCGACTGACTATCTTCATCGGGCAGTACGCTCAGGCGAAGTACCTCGGTGAACGCAGGCGGGCGACCCTCACTGAGACAGTCGCCGCATGGAAGTCGTATGCGCCGCAGTTCATCACCCTGCCCCACCCGTCGCCGCGCAACCAGAACTGGCTGAAGCAGAATCCGTGGTTCGACAGGGACATTGTTCCGATGCTTCGCAACCACGTGGCAGATGCGCTGGCATAGCCCGATTCCGGCTGCTATCGGTCTTAGCGCCTGGACTTACCACCAGTTTGCGCATCGGCCCTCAGTTCCTCCGCCTGCAAGGACTGAGGCGACCCTGCCCGAGTCATTCAGCGCTATCCCTTGTGACCAGCAGGCGGAACTCGGTGCCTCACGGCGTGCCCCGCCTCTGTTTCAGCCAGGCATCAACACTCCCTGTCCCGCGCGAGGCGCAGCCCACTGAATTGCCACCTGGTCGCGGGCGGAAAGAAATTGCGATAGGTGAGGCGCGTGTGGCCGCGTGGGGTGGCCACGCTTCCACCGCGGAGAACAACTTGGCCGACCATGAACTTCCCGTTGTACTCACCGATAGCGCCAGGCCATGGCCTGAATCCTGGATACGGGTCAAAAGAAGAGCGCGTCCACTGCCAGACATGACCTGTGAGCTGTCGAATCTCCGGCAACAGTGCCGCCGATTCCCATTCAGCCTCTGTGGGCAGTCGAGCACCGCTCCATAGAGCAAAGGCAGCAGCCTCATAGAAGCTCAGCTGGCTCACTGGGGCTCCAAGATCCATCGGCTGGACTCCGGCAAGCCCGAACACCTGCCACCCCTCGGCTGGCACGCCGGAGTCTCTTGGCGCAATCCAGTACGCGGGCATTTGCCAGCCACTGGACTGAACCACCGCCCAGCCCTCGGACAGCCACAAGGCGGGAGTTTTATAGCCACCGTCGGCGATGAAGTCGACGTACTCTGAGCAAGTGACCAAGCGGTCGGCAATTTGGAATGGCGCCAGCCAGCAACGATGTCGCGGGGTTTCGTTGTCGAACGCAAAGGTTCCACCTGGATGGCCGACCTCTACCAACCCGCTCGGTCCATCCAGCCATTTAACCTGTGAAGGAGCTTGAAGGCGAAGTGGCCCTTCTCCAGAGGCTCGAAGTGCCGGGAGCATCGGATTGCACGAGAGCAGGTGTAGGGCGTCCGCGACAATGAGCTCTTGATGCTGCTGCTCATGCTGCAGACCAAGAATAATCAGCGGCCCCACAGACTCGAGGGTTTCGTTGTCGACCTCCTCAATTAGCCGAAGGACAGCGGCGTCGACGTGCTCACGATACCGATGCACTTCCCGCAGTGCTGGACGAGTGAGAAGCCCTCGCTGGGCCCTCGGATGGCGGCTACCCAGGGACTCGTAGTACGAATTGAACAGGTGCAGATAGGACGCGTTGAAGGGCTCGCATGATGTATGAGGCATCAGGACTACGGCCTCGAAGAACCACGTCGTGTGCGCAAGGTGCCACTTCGTGGGACTCACATCTGCCATTGACTGTACGCACTGGTCCTCTACGCTCAGGGGACTCGCTGCACGCAGACTGGCTGCGCGAATCTGTGCAAAATGGTTCGCAAGGGCTGCGCGATCTGTCGCGTCAGGAATGATAAGACTCGCGGGAGACAACGCGCAAAGTAAATTCCTGGTCATGAGCCCGGGTCCTTTTTTTACGAGCATGCCCGGCGCTCAGAGCAGCCACGTGATTGACAGAACATCGACAGAGAGCCAGTCGAGCGGCGCCCTCGTCCATTGTTCTGACCGCGAATTGGGCTCAGTCGTCCTGGGCAGGCCCCCTCGTGTGAGTGGCTTGCTTCGTCGTCGCTAGGAGACAGAGAGAGCGGGTTAGCCGTTGCTGATGCGCTGAACGTAGGCCGCGCACGTATCAGTCGGCGCTGTATTCTTGGTCGCTGCCGATCGGGACACGTTGCGCGGAGAGAACTGCAAAGTATCCGTCCGGGTCAGTCCAAAAGCCGGTCGTGTTCCATCCTCCCGCCCTGAGCAGCAGGCGAACATCCCGGACGGTGTACTTGTAGCTGTTCTCGGTATGAATGGTTTCGCCCTCCCGCATGGAGAAGCTGCAATCGGCTACGCGAAACTGCACGTCGTATCGCGCGCGAAGATGCATCTCTATCCGGGATAGCCCTTCATTCCACCGCACCTCGTGCTTGAAGGCAGACACCGGAATGTCGCCGACAAGTTCCCGGTTGATGCGGTGCAGTAGATTGAGGTTGAACCTGGCGGTGACGCCCTGCGGGTCGTCATATGCCGGCAGGAGGATTGCTTCGTCCTTCAGCAGGTCGATCCCCAGGAGCAGGGTGGAATCAGGACCTAGGGCGTCGCCAAACGTCCGCAGGAGGTTGACTGCGGCCGCTTCGCTCAGATTACCGAGGGTAGATCCCGGGAAAAAGCCGACGCCACCTCGCTGCAGGACCGTATGCGGCAGCTCCATCGGACGCAGAAAGTCCGCCTCCACAGGCCGCATAGGAATATGCGGGAACTGGGCCTGCAGAGACGCAATGGATTCGCGCAAGAATTCGCCGGAGATGTCGATGGCGATGTACTCCGAGAACAAGACGTGACCAAGCAGCACGGAAGTCTTGGTGGCGGAGCCCGCACCGAACTCAACGAGCACCCTGTTGTGCCCCAGGAGTAGCGCGATCTCCCGGATGTACGTCGACAGAATTGTACGCTCGCAACGGGTTGGGTAGTACTGCGGCAACCGAGTGATGTCCTCGAACAGCTTTGACCCTTTTTGGTCGTAGAACCAGCGCGGAGGAATGGCTTTGTGAAGGCTCCCCATCCCACTAAGCACATCACGCAGAAGCCCGGGATAGGAGTTGGCGACGGGCGCTACTATGGGCGCAGAGAAGGAGGGGTTTCTCATCAAACGGAAAGGAAAATACTGACGCACACCATCATCATCCAGTCGATACGTCTAAAGGTGCGGGAATGGCTTTATGGCCGGAGGAAGGGCGAAGGCTACAACTACTGTGTCGCCATAACTATTGTTCTCCGATGACCCCACACGGGTCAACATGCCAATGTGTCCGGACGTCCGACAAAATGAGCCAGGAAACCTGAAGTGGGTCGTTCATTGGCGGCGGGACTGATCAACCGTTGGCCTTTATCGTCCATACGTATGCGTCCACGGCCAGCGTCTGATAGTCCGGAAAACGTTCCCTATCGTCTGCGCAAGGCCTGTAGTTCGCGCAGTTCCCAACAAAAATCTATTCCAGGCACTACATTAGAACGACTCTTACGTAGAGAGGGGTCACTAATTCAGGCGGAGGAGTGGGACGCAATAGTAGTGGCGCGGGTCAAGCTGGCCCTGCTCTATCGGCGCGTCTGTCGCGAGCAGTCAAACGCGTGGCACTGATCGAACGTCACAGTGTGGGAGACTCTTGCGTCAATACTGGGTGTACACCTGGCAAGACGCGAATTGCTAGCATTGGTCTTGCTCACCCGCGCGCACGTGCTCGGAGTAAGCCTCGGAGGGAGTCCGCAAACAGATTGCGGCAAGGGTATTCAGCGCGTCCCGTCAATCTCGGAACTGAAGCCCGCTTGCATACGTTCAGTGACCACTCCAAGTAATTCGACCTGAGATGGTGCTCGAAGTTGATTTCATTGCCTTCAAAGAATAAGCCTGCGCGCGTGCGCCGCCACAGTCTGGCGCGCGGGGCCGATCTGAGCATCTACCTAAATTCACGCTGGAGGCATTGACATGAAAGCCACATGGAACGGCGCGTTGATTGCGCAGAGCGACGACACGGTGGTCGTTGAGGGGAAGCACTACTTTCCCGACAGTTCGCTGAACCGCGAATATGTCATCTTGAGCGACCACAAGAGCAGTTGCCCTTGGAAGGGCCTAGCCAGCTACTACTCACTCATCGTGAATGGCGAGACCAATCCGGATTCGGTCTGGTACTACCCCAACCCAAAGCCTGGGGCTGAAATGGTGAAAGATCGAGTCGCATTCTGGAAAGGCGTGAAGATCGAAGCGTAGGACAGCTGTACGAGGCCTTGTTCACTGAAGTGGGCTAGGTGCTTCAGGCGCGAGGTATGAACTTTGGCGAGGTCACGTGTTCAGTGCAGCTGTAGGGCCAGGCATCGTGTCAGTGATGGGGACGGACGCCGTTTCCCTTTCCTGCTTTCACGTGCGGCTGCAAGCTCCGCGTTGCTCGCACAAGGTATGCCCTGTTGCGATGACTCGTTGAATGCGGGCAGTAACTCACACCCCTTTTGGTAGTCCGGCTTCACCTGGTGGCGAACTCGCACCAGCACCGCCTGCAAAAACTGCGGCGCTGTCAGCTGTGGATGCAGGTCGGTAGCAACTACGAATCAAATCCTACCCCCACCGGCCAGATCACTCTGACCCTGGCTACCCTGCGCCTCGCCTGGTCGGATCACACTGCAGCACTGGCCTCGGGCAGCTTGGCAATCACCTTGATCTCGAACTGGAACCCATACAGCCAGGTCACGCCAAGAGCTGTGAGCGTGGGGTGCGGAGCATCACCCCAGTATTCCCCCACCACCTCCCAAATGGTTTCGAACTTCGACTCGGGATCGACGATGAACACGGTCACGTCGACCACGTCCTTGAACGTGCAGCCGGCGGCCGAAAGGATGGCGTCAAGGTTGTCGAACGCGAGGCGCACCTGGGCTTGCAACTCGGGTTCGGGAGAGCCATCGGGCTGGCTGCCCACTTGGCCCGAGACGAACAGAAAACCGTTAGACCGGATCGCTGGCGAGTAGCGGTTCTTTTCATAGAGCGCCTGACGGCCGGCGGGAAAAACAACATCACGTGCAGACATGAAATACCTATTTGTTGGTGGGAAAGAATTGACTCTAGGCGATCACCACCTTCGGATAAACAAGCAAGTCGCACAATGACTTTGTGCGATTTCCAAACAATAGCCCTAATGTGAGGATCTCTGATGGACAGATTCAATGCAATGCAGGCCTTTGCCCGCGTGGTGGAGGCCGGCAGTTTCACCAAGGCAGCGCAGACGCTGCACATGAGCAAGACCACCGTGACGCAACTGGTGCAGCAGCTGGAGGCGCGGCTGCGCGTGAAGCTGCTGAACCGCACAACGCGCCAGGTGAAGGTGACGGCAGATGGCGCCACCTACTACGAGCGCGTGGTGCGCCTGCTGGCCGACATGGAAGACGCAGACACCAGCCTCTCCAGCGCTGTAGCCTCGCCCCGTGGGCGCTTGCGTGTGGACGTGCCCAGCCCACTGGCCCGCATGATCCTAATGCCAGCCCTACCGGAGTTTCACGCGCGCTATCCGGAGATCCAGCTGTACATCGGCGTGAGCGACCGCATGGTGGACCTCATAGGTGACAACGTGGACTGCGTGCTGCGCGGCGGCGAGATCACCGATCCGTCACTTATCGCCCGCCACGTCGGAAACCTCGCTCTAGGTGTGAAGTTCCAATAGGTTGTTTCGGGTGTTCACCCGGAGAGGTTCTGAGAGACTGGAAATCGCCAAACCCCCAGTCAACTCAAATTACCAAACCGAATGAACACCCATAAGAATGCCCGATTGACCTACTTGCGTCGCCTGGAGATGGTCCGAGATCTCAAAGAACGTGGCATGAGCGCATCAGATGCAGGCGCCAAGCATGGCGTCAGTGCCGTGACGGCACGCAAATGGCTGGCACGCTACCTGGCAGACGGGGCCAATGGTCTGCTGGACAAATCTTCGCGCCCCGAGAAGTCACCGCGCGCCATCGAACCGCATGTGGCGCTGGCCATCGTGGAGCTGCGGCGCAAGCTGTGCTTGCAAGCCTACATCGCCTCGTACATGGGCGTGTCCAAGGCGACGGTCAGCCGTGTTCTACGTCGAGCCGGGCTGTCACGGCTGAGCGATCTTCGGCCCCAAGAGCCCGTGCAACGTTACGAGCGCGAGAACCCCGGTGAGCTGCTGCACATCGACATCAAGAAGCTCGGGCGCTTCGAGCAGGTCGGTCACCGCATCACCGGCGATCGCTCCCAGCGCGGGCGAAGGGTCGGCTGGGACTACGTCTTTGTGGCCGTGGACGACCACAGCCGGCTGGCCTTCACGCAGGTCTACCCCGACGAGACGAAGATCAGCGCTGAGGCATTCCTGCGGGCCGCGGTAGGCTACTTCGCCAGTCTGCGTGTACCCATCCAACGCGTGCTGACAGACAACGGCATGTCGTTCCACTCCGCGCTGTTTGGTGAGGCTTGCCTGGAGCTGGGCATCACCCAAAAGTTCACGCGGGCCTATCGCCCGCAGACCAATGGGAAGGCCGAGAGGTTCATCCAGTCTGCGCTGCGCGAGTGGGCCTATGGGCACACCTACGAGAACTCACAACAGCGCTGCGCGGCCCTGCCGATTTGGACGCATTTCTACAACTGGCACAGGCCGCACCACGGAATCGATCTTGTGCCGCCTATCTCGCGTCTCTCGATGTCTCCAAAGAACCTCTTGACACTCCACATCTAGGTGTTTATGCAGCACCGGCCTACCTGCAGCGCGCCGGCACGCCGCTGCACCCGGGTGAGCTGGAAGACTCGCACCACCACACGGTGGGCTATTTGCGCGCGCGCAGCGGCACGGTGGCGCTCATCAGCATGCAGCGCGATGCCGAGCGCATCGAGGTGCAGGGGCGCCATGTAGTGGCGTTGGATGACGGGAACGCCTACCTCGCGGCCGGTGTGGCGGGCATGGGCGTGTTGTGGCTGCCGCAGTACATGGCGAACGACCATGCGGCGCGGGGCGAACTGGTGCCGCTGTTCGACGGCTGGAGCTTCGATGCGATGCCGATGTATGTGGCGTTCCCGTCCAACCGCCATGTGAGTGCGAAACTGCGGGCCTTCATCGACTGGGTAGTGGAGCTGATGCCCGTGCACTCGCCCGTGGCTTCGAGGCCCGAAAACTCAATTCATGACAAGCACTGCGCTGATGGTACTCACCGTGACCAGCACGCGAAAATCCCACAGATTCAGTCGGTGTGATGAGCTGAACAACTTCATCCGTCGTAAGTGCATCCCAGTCGCCCGGGAACACTGCCTTGGTGACAACGAACTGGTCAGCACGCGATGCGCCCGTCTATATCGGACATTCCCGAGTCTAGTGAAGGAAGCTTAGAGCCCAGATGCCTTTCGCTAAAAACCCCCGATGCGGTGAGAAGGCCGCTCAGATCTATCCGATGGGTTTCACCAGCATTGATCTCGGCGTACACGACTGTCTGCTGCCGATCAATGAGGAAGCGCGAGGGTATCCTCACCTTCGGCGAGAGGGCGATGAGCTTTGTGGACTGAGCATACTTTTCTCCAGAGACGTTGGCACGATTAAGTTTCCGCGCACCGTTCGGAATTGCGACCCCGCAGCTTCATAGCCTGCAGCTGCATTCGAGGCGCTCCGACCTGCCTAAGGTCACATACAAGACCACGTCGAAGTAGGTCACAGCGAACTCTCTTTCTGCAGGCAACTCAGGCCGTAGAGAGCCTCCAGTTCACTTTACGAGTGCTTCGCTGGTCTCGCTCGGGTCGTTGATGTGGAATACCGCATGCGGAATAACGCAGGACGAGGGTAGCGCTTGGCCTCGGTATTCCCGAGGGTCCATGCCATATGCCTTTCGAAACGCGCGGATGAATCCGCTGTTGTTTGCGTACCCGGCGGCCTGACCAATCTGCCCAATGGGAACGCCCGTGACTCGAAGTTGCTGGGCGGCCTGGCGCATGCGCAAATCTCTGAGCACACTCATTGGCGTTCGGCCAACCAACTCAAAAAAGCGCGCCATGAAGGTTGATCGGCTCAGACACGCGGTCCTCGCCAGGCTATCCACCGTATGTTCGGCCCCAGGCCTTGCCGTCATTTCGGCGAATGCCTTAGAGATTCGATGGTCCCTCAGAATCGCGAATCGCTCGACCCAGGGGTTGGGCGAGGTCAGCGAGCGGCGCAAGAGCAACACCAATGTCTGCTTCATGAGCAGCGATGTCATGGCGACGCTGCCGGGCTCCCTCCCCTTCAGCTCGACGAGCGCGTGGGTCAACTTGGCTGGTAGGTCGTGGCCCTCGGAAAAGCGTTCCACAATTGGCGTGGATAGGCCGCCAAACATGTCAACCACGTCACCAAATGCGGCGTGGAAATGGCCACACAGGACGCGCGCGCTTCCTGCCAACATGGCCCGGTTTTCTCGGGCCGGTCGACATTGAAGATGTTCCCTGCTGACAGGCGGGACGACTACAAGGGTATGTTGAGCAATCGCGATCGACAGACCATTTGAGGTTGTGAGGGACCCAGTTCCGCACATCCCGTAGTACAGGCGAGTCATACCATCGTTCGCTGGCTCGAACCGTCGCTCCCCCTTCAATGTGCACTCTTCAAGTGTGACCTGGCGGACCTCAAGCGTGCCGACGAGGGTATCCAAATCGGCCGGTGAAATGCGCAAGATTGGTCTGTCGGCCTTGGACACGGAGAAGTCAAGTTCCCCACTCTGGGTGCTCATCAGCTCAGGCTGGGTGATGTCGTTGCTTTGCGCCACAGCATCTCCTTGCACGCGGCTCGGTCCGAACTTGTTTCTCCCTGCCTTTCGCGGCCCAAAACCAAGCTTGGGATCCTGTCCGCGGCGGCGGCTTCCCACCGGAAGGATCGCATGCGGCTCTGCTTCCCGCGGGCGTCGTACGAGAGTCTTCGAACAACCAGTCGATTCCTCCCCTCGCCATGGTTGCTGTCACGTAAATAGCGCCATCCAAAATACAGGCCTCCGTATGCAATTCCCTAACGCCCTTTATAGAAGGCGCTAGCTCTCGAGGACAGGTAAGCGCCCCCCGAATTCAAGCACTGGATGTCGCTGGCGCCAGACACTTCCGGCCGCTTCATCGGATGCTCCCAGATTCCCTATGCATCGGACATCCACGACCAAGACATAAAAGCTATGCAGCGGATGTATGGGCAAGGGGGCCAACCTACCCCGCCTTCACATACCTCACGCACATCGAACGACGTGCATCCGTGGAGCGGAATGGCGTTAAGGCACTCTGCGTCATCTGTCGGTCCAAGCGTCCTGTAAGTGTGTCCAGGCGTCCAAAACCTTGCACCCACGTCGCGCAGCCGTTCCGTTTTGATGGAGCTCCCTTAGCATGCGAGCCTTATGTACAGCTTGTCGGTCGACTATTGAACGATGGAAAAGTAGCGCGATATATGCACGCTAGACGACAGATACCGTGACCCACCACGCAATCGCACCAAGAGTCCTCATCAATCTGGCGCGAAGCATTCGAACAGTTCGTCAGTGCGGCAGAGTACCAACCGTCACACTAGGCTAGGAAATGAGCCAGGCAATCGATACCGTAAGGACAGCGTGTAGACGAGGCCTCGTTCTTGCACCAGTGGGGGCGTTGCTTCTGAGCGTCGCCGCGCTGCTGCTGGGCAATGGCTTACTGGGTACGCTCTTGATCGTGAGAGCCGGCCACGAAGGCTTCTCGAGCGGCGCGATTAGCGCGATGATGTCCTTCTATTTCGCGGGGTTCACTGCAGGCGCGCTCGTATTGCCGCGGATCATCGTTTCTGTAGGCCATGTCAGAACCTTCGCCGGATTTGCGGCTCTTGCCTCAATGACGACCCTTCTCCATGTGACGTTCGTAGAGCCGATAGCTTGGATGTCGCTTCGCCTGGCTACCGGCTTCGCCTATGCAGGCATGATCCTCGCAACGGAGAGCTGGCTCAATGCGCACGCTGTGCAATCCACGCGCGGGCAACTCCTGTCGATCTTCGGTGTGGTTTCAATGGGCTCATGGGCAGTGGGGCAAGCGCTCCTCAACATTGCGGCGCCCGCCAGCGTCACTTTGTTCATCGTCGTGTCGCTGTTGATATCCGCTGCGGTGGTTCCGATTACTTTGCTTCCAAGCCATCCACCTGCCGAGGTGGAGCAGGAATCGGTCGCGCTCAAGGACGTGGTTCTCGTATCACCGCTAGCTGCGGTTGGCGTTTTCTTGGCCGGCCTGGCTATCGGCGGTTTCTGGGGCATGGGCCCGAACTTCGCCCAGAGGATCGGACTCGATGTGAGCGGTATATCCGCCTTCATGGCTGCGGTTCTGGGAGGAACACTTGCATTGCAATGGCCACTCGGCTGGCTTTCGGACCGAGTGTCTCGAAACATTGCCATTGCCGGTGCGGCCCTGGCGTCTGCAGCAGCTGCAATCTGCGTAGCGTTAGCAGTGCAGGCGCCTCTGCCAATGCTCCTTGCGGCGGGTGCGCTCTTCGGCGGCTTTGGAATCCCGATCTATTCGTTGTGTCTGGCCGCCGCGAACGACAACCTTCCGGCCGGTCGGCGACTCGGCACCGCGCGAGGGCTTCTTCTGCTCAACGGGATCGGGACTGCCGCTGGACCCCTCATTGGGGGAGCTGCGATGAATATCATCGGCCCTGGCGGCCTATTCCTTTGTGCGGCTGCGTTGCTCGCTTCCCTAGCGGTGCTGGCCATCGCACGCGGGCAACCAAAGCGCCCGCTCGAGGTAAAGGCCACCCGTTGTCCGAGCACGCCGATGATCACGGGATCTTTCGATTCAATGATACGAATCCAAGAGGAGTCTCAGGGTGCTCGGCACTAGCGCGGCGACTGAGTCGAAGGCGGAGGCGCACTATACAACGCCACATACAACGGACCGAAGCAGCCCGTCAACTGCCCGCCCGCCAGTCCCCATCGATGCATCGCTTGAATGCCTCCATCTAGTCGGTCAGGCATGCCTCGCGACCAGAGTTTTTCGCGAGACTCCCTGCTCTGCTCAGTCGGCAAATTTCGGGCATAGAAGTCGGACGGCGTGCCGGGCACAGGGCCGTTCATATATAAGAGTCTCATGGCCGAATCTATCCTTCTAACCGCCGCCCGAGTTTCCACTTTTGACGGAGACAAGTTGCTGACCGGTGCCAGCGGATTTTTCTTCCTGCGCAACGAACGGCTTTTCTTCGTCACCAGCAGGCACGTCGTCATTGACGCGCCCACCAAGCATTTCCCAAACCGGGTCGAAATCGAGCTGCACACCGATGCCGTCAACCTGACCCAAGCGAGCGCCTTGTCGGTCTGGCTCTACGTTGACGGCAAGAGTATGTGGCGCCAGGGACAGGACACGGGCGGCGAGATCGACGTGGCAGCCATCGAACTGGACCGCTCGGCCCTTCCGCCGTCGGTAGCGATGCAGGCTTTCACGCCGGCTCACCTGCAGAGCATGCTGGACGAGGTCGAAGTCGGCAGTGCGCTGCTGGTTGTGGGCTATCCGCTGGGCTTTCATGATGTGATTTATCACCTGCCAGTGGTACGTCACGCGGTCATCGCATCTTCCTTTGGCGTGCGATTCCAGGGCCAGGGCTACTTTCTGACGGATGCGCGTACCCACCGTGGCACGAGCGGCGCAGCCGTGGTGATGCGGGCCCCTGGCACCGACCCGGCGCTGCCCTGGAAACTGTTGGGCGTGCACTCCTCGCGTTTGGATATGAACACACGTGACCTCGCACTGGATGAGTCGCTGGGTCTCAACTGCGCTTGGTACGCCGACATCCTGCTCACGCTCACGGCTGATGTACCGGCTCCCGCTACGGTGCAACCTCAACAACTTACCTGACAAAGTTGCTCTCCGGGGGCCTTTGTGCTGCTGCGGTGCTCACCACCCTGGCGTTGCTTGCCATCGCACGTGGCAGCAAAGGAGCCTGATCGAGGATCAAGGATCACTCGTTAACGAAGAACGCCGATGAACTTGGGATCTCTCGATCCCATGATACGAATTTCGGAGGCGCCTCCGTTAGTGTCGCGTCGACGGTGGTGGATACGTTCTATGCCACGTCTTCTACAGCGAGATCCCGACCGTTGAACCGCACGGTATCCCCTGCTTGGGCACCATCGATGGCTTGGAAGATTGGCGCCATCGTGGAAATTCCCATGAGTTCATGTCCATGACAAATGAACTTGCTAGTTGACACTGAAATCACAAAGTAGCGACCAGACAGCTTTACAACAGCGCCTTCACTGACTGCCGACTTAGGCCCGAAATCGATCGTCCCGAGCTTCTCTAGTTTTTCTTCATAGTCATGAAGTGTGTCATCAAGCGCTTCCGCTAATTCGCTCGCAATTTCGGCCTGAGCGTGCTCATCGCTCTCGACGGGTTCGGTCCGATCAGTTCGAGCAGTAGAAACGTACTCTTCATAGTTAATGCGAGCGCTGCGCAAGGCTGCGGTCTCCAGCGAAAGCATAGTTTCACGGATCTGATCTTTATTCCAATGCATAACCACCTCGTTTTGTTTCGTTAATTAGGATTTTCACTAGACCGCTCCGTGACTCTTCGAGAGAGGGACCTCCTGGGCCCCGCTTCGCTATTCGTCACCGATAACGTGTTCGCCTTGGTAGGGAGTTCGAATCAGCCGAGAATCTTGGATGATGCTTGTGACCAGCCAGACATAAGACTGCTCGGCGGTATCAAAGCCCAGAATACTGAAGGCTCCCCCGAAAGGGCATGGCGGGAAGTCCGGAAAGCCCTCCCGCAGAACATATCGCTCAGGATCGAGGTTAAATTCGCTCTTAAAAACTTTCCGGAGCCCATGCTTGTTCGGCACAACATGGTCATCTGCCGACGCTGTCTTCCGATTCGCTTTGAGCCGTTCAGAAAGGTCGGGGTGGCACATTTCGTCGAACACATCGAACGCGTCTACCAAAAGGCCCTTATGCCCGGTAGCTGGATCAGTGATCGCATAGATGTTGGAGGCATCTTCGGCATCATTCTCGGTTTCAAGACGCAATGCCGCGTCGACGCGAAGGGTGCATGGATCGAGGGTCGCTCCTAGCTCAAGGTCGACGAGGTTGCCATCCTTGACGCGGTACTCGCGGTCGTAGCCCTTTGCAATAAAGGCCTGCACTGTTTCTAGAACGTCGGTCAGCGGGGATATCATGGATGTACTTTCGCCTCGGGCGGGATTAGATTGGACACTTCCGCACATAGTGCGCTGTGACCCGTGAGATCACTTAGAAAGATACGAAGCACGGTATTCATAGCCACTTGGCCTTCTTGAAGCGCACAAACAGGAAAAGGCAGGATATCGCCATCACCCCGAGTACGACGAAGTATCCGTAGGCCGTGTCCAGTTCCGGCATATGCTTGAAGTTCATGCCGTATATTCCAGCGATCGCCGTCGGGACTGCGAGTATTGCCGCCCAAGCGGCAAGCTGACGGGTGATCACCCCGATCCTTTGTGCTTCCAAAAGGCTGCTGGCCTCAAAGACTGTAGACAGGACCTGAAGGAGGCCGTCGACCATTGACTGCACCCGATCGACGTGATCCGCGACATCGTTAAAGTACGGCCTCACTTCGGCGCTGATGCAGGGGAAATGCCCGCGGACGAGTTTTCTGACCAGTTCGGCCATAGCGCCGAGCGTGCGTTGGAAGCGCGTGAGTTCGGCCCTCAGCCCGAAGATGCGGGCGACTTCTGCCCGTCCGAGAAAATCGTCTAACGACCGTTTCTCCATCGCGAGGACGTCATCCTCGATCATTTCGAAGATGGGCAGATACTGGTCGACGATACGGTGCAAGATCGCGTGCAGCACGTAGTCGACACCCTTTCCGAAGAGCGCCGGCGAAGCCTCGAGTTGCTCCCGAAGTTTGCCTAGCGCTCCGGCGTTGCCGTGCCGCACGCTGATGAGATGATTGTGACCGGTGAAGATCGCCATCTTGCCGTAGCTGATCCGGTCGCCGACCAGTTCGGCAGTCTGCGCGACGATGTATAGCTCGCCGTTGTAGACGTCGAGCCTGGGCGGGCACAGCGGGTGCATCGCGTTATCGATTGCCAACGGATGGAGGTGATACGTCGCCTGAAGCGCGTGAAGTTCGTCGGCGCTGGGCTCGCGAAGCGCGATCCAGCAGAAGCCCGAGCGCGCCTCATCCTGCTCGAAGCGCTCGTCGAGCGCAATTTCCCGGATTCGCTTGCCTTCCTTGTAATAGTAGGCGGCGATGACGCTCATGCAGACCTCGCAGGGATGCGCAGGCCACGCTGTACTGCTGGCCAGCGCGTGATCGGAATGGATGAGAGGTCAGGCATGGTTCTGTGATCTTGGTGATGCGGCGGCAGCGGAGTTGAGGTCTCATCCAGGCTGAATTCGGTTTGAAAATTGCGAACCGAATCAGCTTCGAAGCCATTGCAGAAAAGCTGATTCTGCAGCTCTGGCTGCAGGTTATTTACTGTCGGCGTTTTTGCGCTTTGGAAGGATCCAGTCTGCACGTGGGAAGTGGCATGTATAGC
>ERZ761603.881-NODE-881-length-23724-cov-70.165068_pt1 | contig 23724 bp, 14 predicted proteins | sample MGYA00511879_ERZ761603 | MGnify/ENA primary metagenome ERZ761603 (study PRJEB28899, sample SAMN02850040) | bioreactor sludge metagenome | biome: EBPR Sludge; feature: EBPR Bioreactor; material: flocular biomat | place: Australia: Thorneside Wastwater Treatment... | reverse complement strand
TGGTCTTCTGCCGCCGGGTTCCACCACGGGTCGGTGATCACGACGTAATCGGCGGCGGTCAGGTTGAGGCCGAAACCGCCGGCTTTCAGACTGATCAGGAAGAGATCGCCCTGACCGGACTGGAAGGCAGCGACGCGGCGACTGCGCTCGCCAGCCGGCGTGGCGCCGTCAAGGTACTGGTAGCTGATTCCCGCGGCGTCGAGCGGTTCGCGCAGCAGATTCAGGAAATCGACGAACTGGCTGAAGACCAGGGCCTTGTGACCATTGGCGATCAGTTCGGCGGCGAGTTCGCCGAAAGCCTGTACCTTGGCGCCGGCAGTCGCTACCTCGGGACTGACCAGGCGCGGGTCGCAGGCAGCGCGGCGCAGGCGGGTGAGCTGCGCCAGGATGTTGAAGCGCCGTTGCGTCTCCGGGGCGCTATCGGGCGTCTGCTCGATTTCCTGCGTCGCCAGTCGGCGCAGCGCCTCGTAGTGGCTGGCTTCAGCCGCTTCCGGGGTGACGGCAATGATCAGTTCGGTGCGCGCCGGCAATTCCTGCAGCACCTCGGCTTTCGTTCGGCGGAGGACGAAAGGCCCGACCAGTCGTTTGAGAACGTGTTGCGCCTCGCGGTCACGGTTGCGCTCGATCGGCCCGGCAAAGCGCTGGTTGAAGCGATTGATGTTACCGAGCAGGCCAGGGTTGGCGAAGCGCATGATCGACCAGAGGTCAGCCAGCCGATTCTCCACCGGCGTTCCGGTCAGCGCCAGGCGAAAACCAGCCGCCAAGTCGAAGACGGCCTGCGAACGCTTGGCAGCGGCGTTCTTGATCGCTTGCGCTTCGTCGCAGATCAGCGTATGCCAGGTGCGCTCGGCAAAGCGCTCCTGGGCGAGCAGCAACAGGGTGTAGGAGACGATCACGACATCCTGTGCTGCCGCTTGCTGGAGCACCTGCTCGCGCTCGGCTTCGCCCGCTTCGCCGTAGATGCGGGCATTCAGACTGGGCGCAAACCGCGCGATCTCCGCTTGCCAGTTGCCGCATACCGAGGTTGGCGCAACGACCAGCGCGGGGCCGTCGGCAGCGCGCTCGATGAGCACGGCAAGCGCCTGCAGCGTCTTGCCGAGGCCCATGTCGTCCGCCAGACAGGCGCCCATGCCGGCGCTTGCCAGGCGCATCGCCCATTGGTAGCCGTCTTCCTGGTAGGGGCGCAGCGTCGCCTGCAAGAGACGCGGAACTTGTGGCTGACTGGCTTGCGCCTGGCGCAGCCGTTCGAGCGCCTGGTGGAATTCAGCGCTTGCTTCCGTCTGACTGCCGTCGAGCACCTCGTCGAGCCAGGCGGCGGCGATCACCGGGACCTTGCCGCCCTCCTTGTCGCTTTCGAGTACTGCCGCGAGGTCGCTCAGTTTCTGTTTGAGCGAGCGGGTCAGTGCCGCATAGACTCCGTCACCGATGGGGACGAAGCGGCTTTTCTGCTGCGCAGCCTCGAGCAGCGCGGTAAGCTGGATGACCAGTCCCTCGTCAAGTGTCGCCTGCCCGTCGAGGCGAAACCAGTCGCGCTCGCGGCTGACGCGTACGCCGAGGCCTTGCGCGTCGACGGTCACGACGCGCACGCTTTTGCCCTTCGGCCAGTCGATGGCTGCCACAGCCGGCAAGGTGGGCAGCGTTTCGACCGCGCTCAGCGCCAGTTCAGCGTCTTCGATGACCCAGCCTTCGCTGGCATCGCCGTCTTCAAGAAAGGGCAGCGCGTCGATGACAGCGTCCAGATTCCGCTGCTCGGCGGCGAAATCGCGTTCAGTCCCGACCGTCTCGCCGTCGAGCACCGCCATCAGCCGTCGGCGTCCGGCGCCCGGCGCCATGCGCGGCCCGGCGCTGCCCAGCGGCACGACGACGAGGCGCAAGCCGAGATGTTCGCCGAGCGGCGAGAGCTCCGCGTGCAGCCGCGAGTCGCTGTCAACCCGGCGAGCCGCCTGCTCGGCGTCGGCGTGGACCTGGAAATGTCCGGCCAAAGCCCGCAGCGCCTTGTCGAGTTCGCTTTGCGCGGCTGGCTCGTTGACCGGCACGGCGAAGCGGCCGGAAATGAGTTGTGCCGCCTGCTGTTGCGCCTCGGTAAAGCGGACCAGGCGCAAGCGCTGTGCGCCATCGCGGACGAGTGTGATCAGGCGCAGCGCTTCCTGCTCGCGCCTTTCCTCAGGCGTCAACGGGTAGCCGTAGAAGACCTCATCGCTACCCGGACGCAAGGGTGGCTCGATGCGCATGACGTAGTGGTCGCTCTGGCGCAGCAGCTCAAGTTCGGGCACGCCCTCGGTGAGTTCGACGAGTTGCTGTGGAGATTCCGCCAGCGCCAGGTAGGGATGGCCGACGAGCGCTACGATGGCGGCTGCGAGGTCGAGGTGGTAGCGTCCGCTATAACCGCGTAGCGGACGAATGGCCTGGGCGACGCGCGCATCGCGCGGCGCCAGCGATGGCGCATCGCCGGCGAGCCTGGCCAGACTGATGTCGCGTCCCTTGCTCCAGCCGCGAACGCCGCTTTTCTGTTCCTGCGGTCTGATTGCGGTAAGACGGCCGCTCGCGTCGACCTCGATCAACCACCACAGGCGCGTCCCTTCGCGACCCGTTTCGGTGGGCTCCGTTGCGTCGGCGGCCAGTGCTTGCAGGCTGGTGAGAACCTGTCGCCATTGCTGGCGCGGTGCAGCGATAAAGTAGTTTTCCGGTGGATCGCGGCCATCGAGGACGGCTTCTGCACCGTCGAGCATGTGCAGCAGCGTCTGCAGATGGCAGGCAGTCAGGCGTTGCCGCAGACTGTCGAAAGTCGCCCGCCAACTTCTGGTCGGCTCTTGTTCGCCGCCTTGCGCCAGCTTGTCGCTACCCAGCCAGGCAGCGGCGAGCACGGCCCAGAGGTCGTCGACCGTCGCCGGGCGCGGTGGGGTGTGGCCTGGCGCGAAGGAACTGCGGCGGGCCGGGCAAGCGCCGAGACGGACGTCGATCGCTTGCAGCCAACGGGTCCAGCTCGTGCTGTATGGCCCACGTTGCGGGTAGCTTTCGCCGCGACAGAACTTGCGCGCGAGCTGCAGATGCTTCGGCGTCGCCTGCGCGAGCAGGGCGATGACATAGAACCAGGAGTAGGTTTCCGGCAGGAGACGCCGGGTTCCGCCAACGTCGCTGCGGCGTAGCTTGAAAGCGGCTTCAAAGGCCGCCTGGCCGGCCGCCCATTGGCCATCCGCGACAAGCTGCGCGGCGCGCACGCCCGCCGCAAGACCGCCGTCGATGCCGGCGAGGGCCAGATCGAACAGACTGCGCTCGCCGCGCAGCAGGGCGAGGTCGGCGAGCAGCAGGCGCAGCTCGACCGGCAGCGGCTCAGCCTGACGCAACACCTGGTCGAACGCCCATTCGACCACCGGCGCGAACTCGGTCGACCAGAAGAGGCTGGTGGTGGCCACCGCGTTGGCCGTCAGGTGCGCGCGCCAGGTCGGGTCGATGCGGCTGAAGCTCAGGCCATCGAAGCCTTCGTAGATCGCCGCCTGAACTATCGCGCTCCAGTCGGACAAACGTGTGACTGCATTACGCAGTTCGATCATCTCATTGTGCGACGCGCCGGTCATGAACTTCGCCCGAATGTACGCGATGGTCGTCGATCCTGCCCCGGTTGGCCAGAGCTGGCCTTGCCCGGGCAGCCATTCCGGCAGCCTGTTGTGCTCGGTGATCAGGCGCGGCAGTATGTCGCCCGGATTGGTCTCCAGCAAGTCGCGGTAGAGTGGGATGCGTAGCGCGTCGACCAGGCGAAAGGCGGCGATCCGGCTCGGATCGACGACCAGCAGTTCGCGACGACGTAGTTCGGCGATGGCCTCACGCGCAGCGGCGTGGTCGAACACCCGTCCGTCGACCGTGCGCAGGTCGAGGTCGCGCAACATCGCCAACAGCTCGGTCTGCGAGTAATACGTCCACAACAGCGCGCTGATCAGCGCGACTCGGCGTGCATCGGGCACCAGATCGTACTTGTTCAGGCGGTTCAGGACATTGGTGTTCAGGCGCAGTTGCGTCATGGCAGGCAGGGTCGAGCGGATCGGATGGGCGTGGTGGTGGACTCAGGCGCGGCTGAGCAGCATGGCGTCGCCGTAGCTGAAGAAACGATAGTTGCGGCTGACCGCATGGCGATAAGCCCGGCGAATCGTCGCCGTTCCGGCAAAGGCCGAAACGAGCATGAGCAGCGTGGAGCGTGGCAGGTGGAAGTTGGTGATCAGCCGGTCGACGACCCGGAAGGTATAGCCGGGCGTGATGAACAGCGCGGTCTCACCCGTCCCCGCCTGCAGCGCGCCGCTCTGTCCGGCCGCTTCGAGCGCGCGCAGGCTGGTCGTGCCGACGGCAATCACCTTGCTGCCGCGCGCGCGCGCGCCGGCGACGGCGGCGACCGTCGCCGGTGGTATCGAGTAGCGCTCGGCGTGCATCCGGTGTTCGCTCAGATTGTGTACGCGGACCGGCTGAAAGGTCCCGGCGCCGACATGCAGGGTCAGCCACGTCAGTTCGACGCCCATGCTCCGCAGCTCGTCGAGCAGGACTTCGTCGAAATGCAGACCGGCGGTGGGCGCGGCGACTGCACCCGGGTGCCGGGCAAATACCGTCTGGTAACGCTTCTCGTCTTCCGCGTCGGCGGTGTGCCTTATGTAGGGCGGCAGCGGCAGGTGGCCATGGCGTTCAAGCAGACTCCACACGTCGCCGGGGCCGCAAAGCTCAAGCGCAAAGAACTCGTCGTCATCGCCGCTTCGCCCAAGCACGCTGAAGGTGATTGCGTCCTCGAGGAGAATGCGGCTGCCGGGTTTCGGCGAGTGGCTGGCGCGGATTTGGGCGGTTGCGCGGCGCGCATCGACGACGCGCTCGATGAGGACTTCGATCCGGCCGCCGCTTTCCTTGCGACCGTACAGGCGCGCGCGGATCACCCGCGTGTCGTTGAAGACGAGCACATCGCCGGGGTCGACCAGCCTGGGCAGATCGGCGAAGAGGTAGTCGCCGAGTCCCGCGTCGCCGACCGCCAGCAAGCGGCTGGTCGAGCGCGCGGCGGCTGGCTGCTGCGCGATCAGCTCGGCGGGGAGGTCAAAGTCAAAGTCGTCGATGGTCAGCATATGCGGCGCGGACAGTCAGATGGGGTATTCGGGAGCGTCTGGGTGAGCACCAGCAGGTAAAGCGAGCTACTGTTCCTCACGCTTGTCGACAGCACTGCAATCGGCGATAATCGGAGCCTCTTCCAGCCCGCAGCTTGCGGGCGAAAGCCGAGATGGCGGAATCGGTAGACGCAGCGGACTCAAAATCCGCCGATGGGAACATCGTGGGGGTTCGATTCCCCCTCTCGGCACCAACAGGAACACGACGGCACTGGCGGTTGACCGGCGGTCACGGGCCGCCAGTGCGGTCGATGGTCAAGCCATCCAGAACAGTCCCGGTGTCCCGCGCAGGGCGCGCATTGTAGCATGCCCGCCGCAGGGGCCAGGGGCTGGCAGTTTGGCGCACAGCGCTTTGCTGCGCCCGCCGCTGAGATTGTGTTGATCTTGCTGCTTCGGCGCAGCACGGCCGGAGGTCGGATGCTCGCGGCAGATGATCCGGTGTCGGGGGGGGATGGCGAAGCCTGCGCCTCGTCGCGTTGCGCCTCGGCGAAACCGTCGTCCCGTCTAGCCCGGGTGAAACCAGGCGAGTTTCGCCTGCAGGCGGACGACCGTGCCGACAATGATCAGTGCCGGCGCCGTGATCCCGGCGATTTCAACCCGCTCTGGCAACGTCGCCAGGTCAGCGGTGACGACGCGCTGGCGCGGCGTCGTACCGCTGTAGACAACGGCCGCCGGATGGTCTCGCGGCAGACCGTGTGCGATCAGTTGTCGACAAATCTCGGCCAGTCCTCCGACGCCCATGTAGAAGACGACCGTCTGCCGCGGACGGGCGAGCGATGGCCAATCGAGGTTGACCGTCCCGTCCTTCAGATGTCCGGTGGCAAAAGCGACCGATTGCGCGTGCTCGCGGTGGGTCAGGGGGATGCCGGCGTAGGCGGCACAGCCAGCCGCCGCGGTGACGCCGGGGACGACCTCGAAGCGAATGCCCGAGTCGACCAGTGTCTCGATCTCTTCGCCGCCGCGTCCGAAGATGAAGGGGTCACCGCCCTTCAGGCGGACCACCTGTTTGCCGGCGCGCGCCAGGCGAACGAGCAATTGGTTCAGTTCCTCCTGTGGCAAGCTGTGGTTCGAGCTTTCCTTGCCGACGTAGATTCGTTCGGCGTCAGGCCGTGCCAGCTCGAGGACGCCGTCGGCGATCAGATGATCGTAGACGATGGCGTCAGCCTGGCCAATCAAACGCGCTGCCCGCAGAGTGAGCAATTCAAGATTGCCCGGGCCGCTGCCTACGAGATGGACGATTCCGCTGGGCGCCGCTGGTGGCGTGTCGTTCATTGCCTGTTTTCCGTCTTGGAGTCGATCAGGTTGCAAGCATAAGCGCCTCTCGCCGGTGATTTCAACCCGAATCGAAATATAGCCATGTGGACGACGTGGATGGACGTGCCTTTTTCGCAAGTCATCAGCATTCTTGATCCAGGTCAATGGCTTGTTTGATCCAAGTCAAGGAACGACCCATTCCCGGCATGCCATCCTTCAGGGGTTCTCGGGCAGACCCGACCGTAGGCGGCTGCTGAGCAATTTCATTAGGAGAGGGAAAAAAGCATGCGGAAAGGAATGGGTAAGGTATTGATGCTGGCTGCGCTGCCGTTTGCCGTCAACATGGCGTTTGCCGCGCCGGCGGAGAAAACCGCAGCACCTGCACCGGCGGCTGCAGCGCCGGCGGCGGCCGCAACGCCAACGCTTTCGGCGGAAGAGAAGGCAGCTGCCGGCAAGACCTACTTCGAGCGCTGCGCCGGTTGCCACGGCATGCTGCGCAAGGGCGCGACGGGCAAGAACCTAGAACCGGCGAATACGTCCAAGCTGGGCAGCGCGCGTCTCGAAAAGATCATGTCCTACGGTACCGAGGGCGGTATGCCGAACTTCGACGATATCCTGTCGAAGAAGGAAATTGCCAACATGGCGACGTATATTCAGATGCCGGCCGAAGCGCCGCCCGAGTGGGGCATGAAGGATCTGAAGGCGAGCTGGAAGCTGCACGTGCCGGTCGACCAGCGCCCGACGAAGAAGATGAACAACATCAACCTGAACAACGTCTTCTCGGTCACCCTGCGTGACTCCGGCGAGGTGGCGCTGATCGATGGCGATACGAAACAGATCTGGGGTATCGTCAAGACCGGCTATGCAGTTCATATTTCGCGCCTGTCGGCCTCCGGGCGTTACGTACACGTCATTGGGCGTGACGGTCGTTACGACCTGATCGATATGTGGTACGAAAAGCCGACCATCGTCGCGACGATGAAGGCCGGCTACGAGGCACGTTCGATCGACACCTCGAAGTACAAGGGTTACGAGGACAAGTACGCCGTCGTGGGTTCATACTGGCCGCCGCAGTACGCGATTCTCAACGGCGAAACGCTCGAACCGCTGAAGCTGATTTCGACGCGCGGCGTCACGGTCGATGGCGAGTACCATCCTGAACCGCGTGTGGCTTCGATCGTGTCGTCGATCATCAAGCCGGAGTGGGTGATCAACATCAAGGAGACCGGCATGATCAAGCTGGTCGACTATTCGGACATCGCCAATCTGAAGGAAGTGACGGTCAACTCGGCCAAGTTCCTGCACGATGGTGGCTGGGATGCTTCGAAGCGCTACTTCCTGGTCGCCGCCAACGCCTCGAACAAGGTTGCCGTCGTCGACACCAAGGAAGGCAAGCTCGCGGCGCTGGTCGATACGGCCAAGATCCCGCACCCAGGTCGTGGCGCAAACTTTGTCCATCCGAAGTTCGGCCCGGTCTGGGCAACGTCACACCTGGGTGCCGACGTGATCAGCATCATCGGCACCGATCCTGGGCGCAATCCCCAGCACGCCTGGAAGGTCGTTCAGGAAGTCAAGAATCATGGGGCGAACTCGCTGTTCGTCAAGACGCATCCGAAGTCGAAGAACCTGTGGGCGGACGCTCCGCTCAACCCGGACCCGAAGATGGCCGGCTCAGTCACCGTGTATAACATCGATGAACTGGGCAGCGCCGATCCCAAGCCGCAGGTGATCGATCTGGCAGCGGCGGCCAATCTGGGCAAGACGAAAGGCATTCAGCGCGTCGTACACGGCGAATACAGCGAAAAGGGTGACGAGATCTGGTTCTCGGTGTGGACTGGCAACAAGACCGAGCCGTCAGCGATTGTCGTCGTCGATGACAAGACACGCACGGTGAAGGCGGTGATCAAGGATCCACGCCTGGTCACCCCGACCGGCAAGTTCAACGTCTACAATACACAGCACGACATTTATTGATCGATCGGCACCCGGGTCGCAGCTTGGCGGGGGGCGGTGACCCCCCGCTTCGTGTCTGCCGCTTGTCGAGCGATCGGCGACGCATGGCGGGCGCTCCAGGCGCGCAACGGCGAAAGGAGAAGGTGTTGAGAGCGCACATTTGGCTGTCGCTACTGGTCTTGCTGTCGCGCGCGGCGCTCGCCGCGCCGCCCCCTGCAGTAGACCCGGCGATGCTTGACCTGGCCGATCGCAGCCGCTGCCTGACCTGCCACGACATCGACGAGACCGTGCGCGGTCCGGCTTGGCGCGATGTGGCCAAGCGCTACCGGGGAAAACCGGAGGTTGAGGAGGCTTTGGTCAACAAGGTGCACGAGGGCGGCGGTGGCGCTTGGGGGAACGACTACATGTCGGCCAACAAGCGCGTCGGGCTCGACAATATCAGGGTGCTGGTGCGCTGGATACTTTCGCTGCCCTGAGCGGCGAGCCGTCTGCCGCCAGCGTCGGCCGGAGCGGCCGGCGGGTGTGTGCTCAGACGCGAATGATGCGTACGCTGTCGGTGCTGCCGGCCCGCGGGCCAGCCGATCCGAAAACGACCGCGACCAGTTCGCCCTCGCGAACGATCCCTGCCGCGCGGGCAGCGGCGATCGAGATGCGCAGCGGATCCGATTCAAGGGCTTCGCTGACGACCAGCGGCCGTACGCCCCAGACCAGGCTGAGGCCGCCGAGGACCTGGTTGCCCATCGAGATGCCGGCGATCGGCATCTTCGGCCGGAAGGCGGCAACCCGGCGAGCGGTTTGCCCACTGCGCGTCGGACACAGAATGGCCGCGACACCCAGGTACTCGGCCGCTTGCACGGCGGCGTGGGCGACCGCCCAGGCGACGCGATCGGCGTCGGCGACGGTGATCTCGCCCGGGTCGACACGGTCGTGCGCCCAGGATTCGGCCGACTCGGCAACCTCGCTCATCATGCTCACCGTTTGCGTCGGGAAGAGGCCGACCGCCGTTTCCTCGGAGAGCATCAGTGCATCGGTACCATCGAGGACGGCGTTCGCCACATCATTGACTTCGGCGCGCGTGGGCAGTGGCGAGCGGGTCATCGACTCGAGCATCTGGGTTGCCGTGATGACAGGTTTTCCGGCGCGATTGCACATCCGGATGATTTCCTTCTGGAGCAAGGGCACACGCCGCGCCGGCATCTGCAGCCCGAGGTCACCACGCGCAACCATCACCGCGTCAGAGACATTGATGATGCCAGGCAGGTTGTCGACCGCCGCCGCGGTTTCAATCTTGGGCACCAGTGCGGGGCGCGGTCCGCGTTTGGGGAGCAGGGCGCGCACGCGTTCGACATCCTCCGCCCGCCGGACGAAGGAAAGTCCGAGGAAGTCGGCCTTGGCTGTAATCGCCATTTCCAGGGCGAGCGCGTCACGCTCGGTGAACGGCTCGACGTAGGCCTCGGCACGCGCCAGGTTCATTCCCTTGCGTGAACGCAGCGTTCCGCCACGCACGACTTCAGTGCGCACGTCGTTGCCGACCGACTGCAGGACGCGCAGGACGATTGCTCCGTCAGCGATGTGCACGTCGTCGCCCGGCTGAACCCAACTGGCCAGGTCGGGCAGGGTGGTGCCGACATGCTGCGCGTCGCCGCGCCCGTCGTCGCTGCCGCTGAGGACGAACTCCTGACCGGTGGCCAGCTCGGCGGCATCGCCGGCAACCAGACCGGTGCGAATCTTCGGCCCGGGCAGATCGACCAGCACGCCGACGCTGCGCCCAAGCGCCGCCGACAGCTCGCGCACCAGGCGGACGTTGTTGGCGTGCGTCGCCATGTCTGAATGCGCTGCGTTGAGGCGGACGACGTCGACGCCGGCGGTCAGCAGATCCTGCAGCACCGCGCGCGCCGAGGTGGCGGGGCCAATCGTGGCGACAATTTTCGTGCGGCGCATACGCTACTCCTCGCTCCCTTGGGCGTCGCCTCCCGGATCCAGCCTGTTCGCGGCGAGGCTCGGCGGAATCAGGCAACGGGTTTTTCGGCAAGGGCGGGAGTATAGGCAGCGCAAAGCACCGCCGTCAATCGGACACCTCGGCGACCGCCGGCAGAGCAGACGCCGCGCACCCGGGCGGGTCGAACGGCGCAGTCCTGGCCGCGCGGGCGTCTCGTTCGCCTGACGCAGGCGCAACGCTCGCGCTGTGCTGAGCGTATCCATGCCTCGCGCCCAGCGACCAGCGGCAGCGCTCGCCCGGGTGCGCCTCGGGCGAAGCACGAGAGTAGGCGACTCGATCCCCGGATGCTGGTAATATGAATAAAGTTCGTCAAGTAGCCACGATTCCGCACCGCCGCAAGAGAGCTAGCCATGCGCATTTCCGTCACTCGATTCATGGGCGAACCGCTCGCTCAGGCGATCGGTTTCGATTTTGCTGCACGCGGTGGTTCGATTGGCCGCGATCCGGCAAGCGAGATCGTGCTGCCTGATCCGGACAAGCACGTTTCGCGCCTGCAGGCGCGCGTCGAGCGGCGCGGCGAGCACTTCTTCCTGATCGACGAGGGCACCAATCCCTCGCAGGTCAACGGTCGGCCTTTGGGCAAGGGAGCAGCGGTTCAACTCGCCGAGGGTGACGAGATCTCGATCGCCGGCTACCTCCTGCGCGTCGAATTCTCCCGTCCGCCGCCCGTTTTCGGCGGTCCGCCAGGCGCGCCGCCTGCGGTCGATCAGCCGGTCGCCGGTGTCGGTGGCTCGATCGATTCGGGTCGACCGGCTGGCGGTCTGTTCGATGAGTTGGCGGCCGGCGACGCGGCGGCTGGGCATCGACCATCGCCGGCCGGTGACGATCCCTTTGCCGTTTTTTCAGTTCCCACCCACGACGCGGGGAGGAATACGCCGTCGCCCGCTCCCCGTGGGGAACCACCCTCCGGTTCGGAACAGCTGCGCCACGACCCGCTTGGTCTCGGTTACGGCGCGGAAGAGTCGGTCGACGTGCTGTTCGGGTTGGGGGGCGGTCAGCGCGATCCGTTGGCGGAGAGTTCTCTCGGTGATGGCGTCCCGCAACAGGGTGGAGGCGGTTCGCTTTCGCTTGACCCCATGGCTTACTTCGGTGGAGCGCCTGCGGTCAAGGCGCCTGCGCCAGAACGCGACAACGCGCCGGTGCTCAACCAGGCACTTGAGTTGCCGCCGCTGCAGACGCCGACGCCGCCTGCGGAAAGGCGAGCCGCTGCACCTGTCGGACCGGGAGAGCGGGCCGCTCGCGCGGGCGGTGCGGGGGTCGCCGTTTGCTCGTGGGAAGACGGGCCTGTCGTCGACCGTCAAGCACGGTCATCGGTCGATCGCCGGCCGGAGGAAGGCAGTCTGCCGGGCTTAGCTGCACCGCACGCGAAGGCTGGTCCGGTGCCGGCAGCGGCGTTGGACCCGGAGACGGCGACTGCTGCCAGCGGCACGCCGGCCGAGTTGCTGGCGGCGTTTGAGCGCGGGCTCGGTGTGCCGGTGAATCTGCCGGCGCTGACGCCGGCGCTGATGGAGCGGATCGGCCGGCTGCTGGGTGAGGCAACGCAGGGGACGGTCGACCTGTTGAAGGCACGCCGGGAGACCAAGCGCGAGGTGCGTGCGCAGGTGACGATGGTTGCCCCGCAAGGCAACAATCCGCTCAAGTTTTCGCCCGATGCGGGCTTTGCCCTGGCCCAGTTGCTGCGTCCCGGGATGCCGGGCTTCATGCAGGCTGACGAAGCGATGCGCGACGCTTTCGACGACTTGCGGGCACACCAGTTTGGCTTCATGGCCGGCATGCGTGCGGCGCTGTCGGGCGTGCTGAACCGTTTCGAGCCGGCGGCACTCGAGCGGCGGGTCGCCGACCGGCGTCTGCTCGACAGTCTGGTGCCTGCCAGCCGCAAGGCGAAGCTGTGGGATCTCTTCGCGCAGATGTATGGCGATATATCGCGCGAGGCGAGCGACGATTTCGATGCGCTGTTCAATCGCGAGTTCGTCAAGGCTTACGAGGAGCAGGTAGCGCGTCTGCAGGCGAAGGACGATGCGCACTAAGCCGATGACCCGGTGGGCGGTGCAACAGACGGGGTGAGAGACCGATGCTTGAGGTGCAGACCTATTTTCTGTCCGAGGTGGGCGGACGGAGCCGTAACGAGGATGCTTGCGGGTATTGGACGTCGTCGGGTGGCTGCTGCTGGGTCGTCTCGGACGGCGCCGGCGGACATGGCAGCGGCGATATCGCTGCGCGCCTGGTCGTCAGTACGGTCCTGAACCTTTTTGCACCGCGGCCGAGCGCTGAACCGGACGATGCGGTGGCGCTGCTGGAAGCGGCGAACGATGCCGTCGTCAACGAGAAGGGCAGCGGCAGCACGACCGACGACATGCACGCCACGGCGGTCATCCTGCTGATCGACCGGCCTGGCGGAACAGCGGTGTGGGGGCACGTCGGCGATACGCGGATCTACCTCTTTCGCCATGGCCAGGTGGTCTATCAGACGCGCGATCACACCGTCGTGCAGAACCTGATCGATGCGGGTTATGGCAGCGTGGACATGATCCGGACTCATCCCCAACGCAGCCTGCTCACCTCGGCGATCGGTTCGAACGAAGCGCTCGCGTTGTCGGTGGTGCGTGAAGCCACACCGCTGACTTCGGGTGATTTCTTCCTGTTATGCACCGATGGCTGGTGGGAGCATATCCAGGAATCCGAAATGGAAGAGCTTCTCGCCGAAGCTTCCTGCGCCGCCGAGTGGCTGGGACTGATGCGCCGGCTGATACGCCAGCGCGCACCGAGTGACAACGACAATTACACGGCGCTCTGCGTTACGGTATCCGACCAGGTGCCGGATGAAACGACGGTGATTCTGTAGCCCGGCGAGCGCATGGCAGAGCGCGGCGACGCGGCGCCAGAGGCTGCGGCGGCCTGGCCGGGCGAGCTTCAGTGGAGAGCGAAAGGGCGCAGACTCCCGCCTATTTCGCTTTCAGCATTTCCTCGAGTTGCTTGTTCAGATCCGGCGACGGTGTCCCCTCCGTGCCGCCGGCGGCCTTGGCCTTCGCGCTCGTGGCGGGCTCGCTGCTCGCCGCTGCGACGGGGTGCCGACTACCGGCAGTGACCTCTTCAACGGTCAAGCGCACGGCCGCATAGACCGACGGGCAGCTCGGTTCCTTGGCGCACTCGGCTACTCCGAGCAGCGCAGTTGGCCCGGCGTCGGCGTGGTTCAGGCGCTCCTCGACGCGCTGGGCCGGCGAGCTGGCGACGCCGTCCCTGATTTCGTCTTGCAGCAGCGCGAAGCGGCGCGGTGCGGCGGAGACGATGGCCAGCAGTTGCCAATTGCCTGGGGGTTGGTCTGCCTGATACGCCCAGGTCGCTCTCGGAAAAAGGATCGGTTTGCCGGCATCGACTCGATTGTCCGGGTCAAGCGCATTCGGGAACAGCAGGCTTACCCGGGCGGTCGCGGTATCGTGCAACAAGAGATAGAGATAACCGCCACGCTGGCTGCGCAGCGTGAAGGCGAGCGCGTCCTGGTCGATGGTCAGTGGGGTGTGCACCTCGCTTGCGCTGAGTGCGAAGCTGCTGTCGGAGCCCGTGGCAATCGTCGCCAGCGCCTGTTCGAGGGTGACCGGTGGCCGGCTGGGCATCGCGGCTGGCACCGGGGGATCAACGACGTTGTCCGCGCGCTGGGGCGGCGCCGGCGGGGCAGGCACAACGCGCTCCGGCGGTGGTTTCGGCGGTGTGCTCAGAGTCTGGACAAGGACTCCAGCGAGCAGACTGGCGCCGAGTGCGGCGCCGACGTAATGCGCTTTCCCCAAGCGCGCTCGCCGAGCTGCTGCCGGCTGCGCCGGTGATGGTGGCAGCGGCGCTTCGCTCGAGTGCGCGGCTGGCGGCGGTGTGGCCGGCGATGCGGACGCAATCGTCGGTTCCAGGACGGCGGCGACCGAGGGCTGCGTGTCGGCAGATTCCCTGTCATTCTGCGCCTGCTCATTGCCGGCTGCGATGATCTGGGTTTCGGCCGGAATCTCGATCCAGGTCGTTCCCGGGTCGGGGCTGTAACCCAGCAGTTCACGCAGCTCGCCGATCGCTTGCGGGCGGTCTTCAGCCCGTACGGCCAGGCATTGGTCGATCACCCGCAGGAGTCGGTCGGAGTACTTGCCTGCGGCGACGACGGTCAGCGGCTCGTAGGAATCCTGCATCATGCGGTTGACCGATGGCGGCGGCGTGCGACTCAGGATCATGAAATAGACGACGGCGGCCAGCGCGTAGATGTCTGTCCACGGACCCTGCTTGATCCCGGGCATGTCGGCGTATTGCTCGATCGGAGCAAAACCCGGTTTGAGGATGACGGTCAGCGCCTGTGCCTTGTCACTGATCACCCGTCGCGCGGCGCCGAAGTCGAGCAGGACTGGCCTTTCGTCGCGCAGGATCATGATATTGTCGGGCGCCACATCCCGGTGAAAGCAGTTCTCGCCGTGCATCAGTTCGAGCGCTTCCATGATCGGCATCAGGAGTTTGCGTATCCACTGCTCGTCCGGCGGGCTGCTCCGTTCCTTGAGCACGTCGCGCAAGGTCTTGCCCGCGTAGAAGGGCATGGCCATATACGCGGTGCCGTTCGCCTCCCAGAAGCGATAGACCTTGAGCAGCGCCTGATGGTCGAACTGCGCGAGCAGCTGAGCCTCATTGACGAAGCTGCGCCGGCCGACCTCGAAGGTGTCCTGGTGTCGTTCTGCGCGCACGACGACCGACGCATCATCGCCGCGCTCGGCGAGCGACGACGGCATGTATTCCTTGATTGCGACGCGCCTGTGGAGTGAGTGATCCTCGGCGAGGTACACGATGCCGAAACCGCCTTCCCCGACCAGATCGACGATTTCGAACTCGGAGAGACGAGTGCCGATCGGCAGTGCATTATGCGAGATACTCCTGGTCTTGCCGATGGTGGATCTCGTTTTCGGCAGCGGCTTGCCAACGCTGCCGAGCGCTATCGTCTTGTCGTCGTCGGAACCGGGCACGTCATCAACCTCGGATATTTGCAGCAATGCTGCCGGCAGGAGAATAAGTCAGCATCTTCGTCATAAACGACGCTGCCGGCAAGTGCTGGTGTAAAAATCCGCCACTTTGTCCGTCGCTTCCGTGGCACCACCAGAGCGAATGGCCGGTCAGCGCGATTTCCAGGCAGCAGTCGGCGACAGCGACCAGGCTGGCTGACGGGAAGGACTCACTGTCGGCCGCCGGCAACTCGATCAGCCGCTCATCGCGCGCCAGCATTTCGCTCAGACGGAGAATCCGTCTGGGCCACCTCACGCTGTCCGGCGGCGCGGCGAGCGCCGCGAGCGCGTCCTCGAAAGCCTCGATTCCATCGACCAGGCGCAGGGCGAGACGTGCGCATTCCTCCAGACCGCGGAGCCACTCGGCAAGTCCGCCAAACGAGGTGCTGAGCTGCGGCGGCGAGTGCAAGGCGCGGGCCAGGGTGAGCGGGAAGTAGCGGCCCACGCGGTCTACCGACGGCATCCAGACGCCCGTCCAGGTGTGTGCACCGAGAACGCCGGGGAGGAGGACGAAATGCCAGACGTGTGCGGTGAGATAACTGTCGAGCCAGTCGTTGCCGAGTTCGCCGCGGCTGTGGCCGAGACCTTCCTGGAGCCAGGCATCCCAGGCGGCGATGAAATCGGCCGGCAGACGGCGATGGGCAAAATCGCCCAGTACCGGGAGCTTGCCGTACCAGCCAGGAGCGCCGCCAGTCATCGAACCGGCCTTGCCGCCTAGAGACCGCTCGGGCACCGGAACTCGGCGAGTTCGCGCAGGCGGAAGGGGTTCTGGACGCTGTTCGCGCTCACTTCGAAGCTGGCCTGGCGGCCGTCGACGTCGAACGTGACTTTGAACTTGACCGGGTCGCCGAGCCCTTCGATGCGCGCCCGGTCGAACAGGCGGTAGATCGCCCAGGGGCCACTTTCGTCGTGTCCGGAAACGCCGGTCGGCCCGGGTGGAGCAATCTGCACGCGCGCCGAGAGCCCCCCCTTGCTGCCCGGCCACTGCACCGACTGAGGAACCTGCGGGCCATGCGCGTACTTGACCAGTTGACCGTCGACATCGAGCGTGAATTGGCTGATCGTCGGGTCCATTTCGAGCGGTCGGATGATGAGCTGCATTGGACCGCTCTTGCTGAAGAAGACGTCCCGGATCGTCGCCGCACGCTGGAACTGGGCGAGGTTGCCCGAGCCGCCGAGCGACTGTTCCTGCACCTTCTTGAACGTCCACTGACGGGTCGAGGTATCGACGTACTGGGCAAGGTTCTTCTGGAAGAAGTCGTCCATCAGGCCGCCGGGACCGAGCAGCCGGGCAAAGTCGTCACGCGTCACATCGCGCTTGCTGCTGCGCGCAAAAGGATAGCGGCCATCGATGGCCAGGTTGCAGAATTGGGCAACCTGAGCGCCGACCGCCGAGTTCAGGCTGTCGCGGGTGGCAACGACGATCTGGTTCGAGCCGACGTTCGACAATTGCTGCAACATCGAGCGGATGGGCTCGGGGTGCTGCGCGCTGTCCCTTTTTGCGCTGCCCGCAGCGCCCCCTGGCGGCGGCGCTACTTTGCTCTTGATCGCCTGGTCCGTCGCCAGGAGCTGGGCATGCACATCTTTCAGCGACTGCATGACGGCATCCATTCCGGCCGGCGCGTCGCCGCCGCCGGCCAGCCGGCGGACTTCGGCGAAGCGTTCATCGACGATGCTTTCCAGACGCAGCGGTGGCCCACCCAGGAGCGCCGGTGCGGTCTGTCCGGCGGCGCCGAAAACCTTGCGCAACTCCTGCTTGGCGCTGTCCAGCTTTTCTTCGGCCTTGTCGGCCAGCGACTTTTCGGTTGCCGGCGGGGTCAGCGTCGTCTGCCGCGCGATGGCCTTGAACAGTCTGGGTAGCGGCGAGTCGGGGCCGGACAGGATGCCCGCCGTCTCGATGCTCTGGCTCAGGCTGCCCGAGCGGACGATCGTCAGGTCGGCCAGCAGGGCTTCCCACGCTTTCACGTAATCCGCCAGGTAAAGCCGCCGCACATCGTTGGCGACGCTGCCCACCTCGCGCGCTGCGCCACTGCCCGGGCTCGCACCGAGGACCCAGGGATCTTCTTCGGCGAGTTTCCTGGTCGCTGCTGCGACCTGCCGGTTGAAGCCCTGGTGATAGCCATCGTAGGTGTAGAGGCCGGGAATTCCACGGGTCAGCGGGGCGCCGCTCTTGCGTGCGAAGACCAGCGTCGAACTTGGTCCGCCGGCGTCCGGTATCGTGAAGTCGGGAAAGGCATCGCCTACACCTTGCCGTTTCAGGCGGCTGTAGATGCGGTTCGCCAGCGGGTAGCGCAAAAGCATTTCACGCGTGCGGCTGACCAGCGCTGCGTCCTGGACGACTGGCGAAGCGACCGGACCGTCGGCAAACAGACGGTTGAGGTGCGTGCTCAGGGCAACCCGCTGATCGGCAGTCACTTCGCGTGGCAGGTTACGCTCCCAGTCGAGCGTGATCCATGCCTTGAGCGCCTCGCTGTCGAAGTGGCGGGCATCGTGCAGCATGAGGTAGGCCTTCAGCGTTTCGTAGGCATATTCGAGGTTGCTCCCGTCCAGGCTGCGGAGCTGGTTTTCGACGCGGTTCACCAGGCGGGGAAAAAGGACTTCGCGCAGCAGTCCGCGATACGCCTGTCCCGCGGCCGAGTCGATCTTGTCGCCCTGGAAGAGGCCGAAACCCATGCTCAGCGGCGCCTCACCGCGTTGTCGTGTGGCGCTTGCCGAGACTCCCTGAACGCTCTCCAGCACGCTCAGCACGCCGAGCACATCGCTTTGCGCCGTCCCCGCCGACTGCGCGACGAGCGGTTTGGCGGCTTCGGTGGCCGTGTCCACTTCGTCCAGGTAACGGCTGTTCGTCAGATAGCTGAGCGTCCAGCCGAGGAGCAGGCCGAGCGTCAGCAGTGCGAGGACAATCAGCCCGCCCGTATGGATCAGGCCGCGTCGGCGCTCCCATTTCAGATTGGTGCCGCCGACTCGCTGCTCGGCGAAAACGACTTCGCGCAGCAGGCGGCTCAGGAAGAAACTCTTGCCGCTGCCTGCCGGCGGCGGCAGGACGCGCTGCTCAAGTCCGAAAGCGCCGCCGAGGCTGGCCAGCACGCGATCGATCGGGTTTCCCTGTTGCGTCCCGCTGGTGAAATAGACGCCGCGGACCAGCAGCGGATGGTCGAAGCCCGAGGGCGCAAGGACTTTCCCGAGAAAGCCTTCGAGCAGTCGGCTGGCGGCAGCGAATTGCTGGTCGAAAGCGGCAATCAAGCCTCTGCGGCCGAGATCGGCCTCCTCCTGCAGGCGCGTCAGCAATTGTCCGTCGAGCCGCTCGAGCAAGGCGGCGAGACTGCCTGGCAAAGCTTGCAGCGCCTGCTCGGCCGATTGCTCGAGTGGGAAGGTGACTCCCCAGACCTGCGCACGGCCTTCCTTGCCGAGGTTGGCGAAGAATTCGTCGAAACCGGCGATCCGGTCGCTCTTGGTAAGCACGACATACACCGGGATGCGCACGCCGAGTTGCGTGTAGAGTTCCTGGACGCGGTTGCGCAGGGCGTCGGCATGGCGCGTTGCTTCTGCCTCCGACTGCGCCAGCAGGTCGCCGAGGCTGATCGTCAACAGCACGCCATTGAGCGGCTGGCGCGGGCGGTGCTTGCGCAGCAGCGCGAGAAATCCCTGCCAAGCTTCGCGATCGACCGGCTGATCCGAGTCCTGCGTGGTATAGCGCCCGGCGGTATCGATCAGCACGGCTTCGTCGGTGAACCACCAGTCGCAGTTGCGCGTTCCGCCGATCCCCTTCAGCTCGTGGCTGCCGAACTTCTCGGCGAGCGGAAAACGCAGGCCCGAGTTGACCAGCGCCGTCGTCTTGCCTGAGCCCGGCGCGCCGATGAAGACGTACCAGGGCAACTGGTACAAGTAGCGCCTGGTCCCCAGCGCGGCCAGCCGGCCCAGGCCGCGGGTGTCTGGTCCCGCCTGGTTCTGACGGAGAACCTTGAGCGCCTCCTCGAAACGCTGGCGCAGCGTCGCCAGCTCGGCCGGCTCGACGACTGCTTGCTCGGTGCGCGTGCCGACGATGCCGTCGAGCAAACGCGCGTTGTTGGCGCGCGCACGCCAAAGGCGGATCAACCAGCGCAGGACAAGGGCAAGGACGAGCAGGCCGATCAATAGCCAGCGTACGTTCGGCGAAGCGAGCGGTTCGTAGCCGGCAATCGCGATCAGCGGACCGACAAACCAGATCACCATTGCCAGCGCGAGTATGCCGAGCACGCTCAGGACGAGCGGATGGAGCAAGGCAGCGAAGAACTTCTTCATCATTCGACCCCTGTCGGTTGAGCCGCGTCTCAGAGGGTGCGCGTCGCGGCAAAAACGATGATCTCGACCCGCCGGTTTTGCGCCCGGCCTTCCTGCGTCTCATTGCTCATCAGCGGTTCACTCGCCGCCCGGCCTTCGGTCCTGATGCGCGGGCGTTCGCCGAGACGCGGCGCGAGCGTTGCCGCAACAGCCTCGGCGCGCGCTTGTGACAGGTGCCAGTTGGACGGAAAGCGCGCCGAACGGATTGGCTGGTTGTCGGTATGGCCGAGAACGAGGACGCTGCCATCGACTCGGGCTACGGCCTCGCCGATGCGCTCGAGCAACTGTACGAAGCTTGCCGAGAGTGTTGCGCTGCCCGCCTCGAACAGGCCATCGCCCTGTGCGGTTACGATGCTGCGGTCGGCCAGGTCGCGTACGGCGACCTTGCCGGCCTGAATCTCGGGCGCAAGGAAATGCGCCAGGCGTGGCGCCGCCTTGACTGCCGGCGCAGGCGCTGGCGCGGGTGCCGGCGCGGCGGGCACCGAGGGAACCGCCTTGAGCGCGAGAATCGAGGCAAAAGTCGGGTCGGACCGGCGATTGAGTGCGAACGAGGCGAGCATGTAGACCAGCGCCAGGATGAGCATGGCAAGCGCAGCAATCGTCCACAAGGGCATCGCCTGGCGCAGCGTCCGGCTGCTGCCGGCAGTACTCTGCCAGTTCGGCGAGAGTTCTCGCGCGACTTCGCCGCGTTGCTCGGCGAGCATCTGGGCCAGGCGCTCGCGCACCGCGGCCAGTTGCGCGCGGCCGTTGTCCTGGACGCGATAACGTCCGGCGAAACCGAGCGACAGGATGAGGTAGAACAGCTCGAGCAGATCGCGGTGCCTGGCCGGCTGTTCGGCCAGCCTGCCGAGCAGATGAAAAAACTTCTCACCGCCCCACGCCTCGTTGTGGAACTGTACGAGCAGGCTGCGTTGCGCCCACACCTTCTCGCCCCAGGGCGTGTTCGCCGCGGTTTCGTCGAGGAAGGTACACAGCGCATAGCGGGCAGCGATTACCTGCTCATGCTGTACGCCACGCTCCTTGGCCTTGCTGTCGAACAAGCTGATTGCCCGGGCGAGCGCTTCGCGCAGGCCCTGCGGGTCGGGATGGTGGGCCTGGCGCAATTGCGGCGCCAGGTTGAGCAGGGGATTGGCCGCAGCGACCAGTGGATTCAGTCCGTTTGTCCAGTCGAGCGCCGACAGCTCCACCCGCTCGAAGCGCTGAGCGCTGCCGGCCGATCGTTCGCTGGCGGCGGCGCGTGCCGAGCGTGCACCGGGTGACGGAACAAACAGCGTACGGTCAGAAGGGGGCTGCAGAAAGGGATCGTCGTGCGTCATCGGGCCGGTCTCCAGTCGTCAGGGGGCAGCTTTTCTGTTCAGGTGCGAATTGCCCAGAGCGCGAGTTCGAGGGCGGGAAAATTTCCAGTCACGTAGATGCCCAGGCCGCCGGAATTATCGAGTTGCTTCCAGAGGTCGGCGGTAGTATCGAGCTCGAAATAGCTGAAGCCGGCGTGGTAGGGGATCTGTCGCGGTACGACCGCAAGCGGTTGCAGGGCGATGCCGGGCAACTGAAGTTTGACCAGGTCGCGCATCTTCTCCAGCGGTCCGAGCTTGCTCTGCGCGGGAAAATGCGTGCGCAAGGTCTCGCTCGCCATCTGGGCCTTGACCGCCAGAACGAACCCCGCCTGACGGAGCAGGCTGCGATCAGTGATCAGGCCGACATAACGCCCCTGTTTGTGGTCCTGAAGCTCGATCTGCATCGCGCTTTCCTCGATCACGGTCGCCAGGAAGCGCCGGATCTCGCGCATCAGCGGGGAAAAACACAGCTCCAGCGCATCATGGTCGTAGGCTCGAAGCGCTTCGGGTCGCCGTTCGCTGTGCCCCAGCGTGGCCAGTTCGCCGGCGAGTTCGAGCAGGCGGACGAACAGCCTTTCGGGATGAAGTTGCGACAGTTCGGCGAAATGATCGAAGACCGGCTGGTGCCTATTCAGTGTCAACAGGTAGATGAAGTGAGCGATTTCCGCCACGCCGCCGGCGCCCGGCTGAGCAACGCGCTGGGCGAGCGCGTCAGCACGTTGCCTGAGCAGGCCCTGGACTTCGCGCAGCAGACTGAGCAGCACCGACGATGTGCGGCAGGCCAGAACCGGCGGAATGTAACCGCGGTCGAGCAACAGCCGGTTGTCGGGCCGCCGCTCGGTGATCCTGGCGACACCGATGCGCACGAAGGCGTCACCGACCTGTTTGTCGAGCGCCAGGCGCAGCCGCGGGAGGCCCACTTTGATCGGCTGCATCGTTCCCTCGCGACTTGTCGAATCGACCAGTTCCTGATCGGCCTGCGAGAAGCGCGCAAGCTGTGCGCTGCCGTCGTCGTCCTGCGCGTCTTCGGTGCTCTGCGGCCGACGCAGCGGCAAGGCGAGATAGACGATCGCATCGCGTGCATCGGCAGGAAAATCGAGCGCCGGCGGTGCCGGGTGAACCCCCGGGAAATCAAAGGGCGTTCCGTCTGGCAGAACGCCGCGCGCGGCAACCAGCGCCACCTTGCCGGTGCTCAAGGCGCCCTCATCCAGCTCGAGCTCGCTGAACCCCCAGAAAAAACTGCCCAGCGCGCGCGCGCGCGCCTCGACCAGCCACTCGGCGTGGCGATTCTGTTGCTGCATGTGCTGCGGACGCAGGAAAAGTCCTTCCGACCAAATAACTTTACTGTACCAGGACATGGCGGCTTCCGATCAGGCAAAGAGTTGTTCAGCGAAAGCAGTGCAGCGGGCCGATCAGGGCGCCCAGAGAAACTTCGAACTGATCTGGACCCCGTACCTTCCGACGAGAATCGAGTAACTGCTCGTCTTGTTCAGCGGAAACGCTGCGTTGGCGCGCCAGCGCAGCTTGTTGAAGTCGCGGTAGGCAACGAAAGTGGCGAGGAACTTGCCTTCCGGCGGCGGCCGCAACTCGGTCCTGTGCGTATCGCCGGGTTTCAGCGTCAGCTCTTCACGCAGTAGTTTGCTCGTGCCGAGCGCGGCTTCGTCGCGCTCGAAGAGGGTGAAGAAATCGGCCGCCTCGAAAGGCGCCAGACTCTGCAGCACGTAATAGCGTACGACGACCGGCGACGGCCGGCCACGTGCATCGGAATTGACTTGCGAGTCGCCAACGAGCTCCAGGCGAACGACTGTCGGATCAGGTTTCGGCTCCGGCTTGGGCGGTGGCGGTGGCGGCGTCGCGCAGCCGGCGCCGCCGAGAGCGACGGCCAAGGACAGCGCGACAACCAGAATTCCCCTTAAATTCATTGTAGCCCGCGCATTTCAGTAATGGTCTGGCGGAATCGGATTATTGATGAGATCGGCCGGCGACGCAACCGGGAAAGCCAGGCAATGTCGCTGCCCGGCATCGCGCGCGCAGCACTATTCCAGCCGGAAGACGACCGGCAGCAACAGTTCCCGGTTTTCACTCCAGTTCAGGCGACCCAATGCGCGGCCCGCCCGCACGGCAGCCTGATCGAGGATGGCGTGACCACTGGAGGCTGCGATGCTGACTTCGGTAATGCGACCGTTCGCGTCGAGCCTCAGGAGCAGGCGGGTCTCGCCTTCCAGGCCGCGGGCAATGGCCTCGGGCGGGTAGAACACGTGCTGCGCCAGCTTGCGCTGCGCATTTTCGACGCTGTGCTTGTCGGCTCTGCGCTCGATCGTCCTCGGTGATCGGGCGGGCGCGGCGAGCGTTCGACCTTCTTCGCCAGGCAGGGTGTTTTTCAGCAGCCGCTCGTCTGGCGCCGGGCGCCGCGGCGCCGGTGGTGGTGGCTGCGGCGGCTGGCGCAACGATGCGTGCAGCCAGGTGCGTGGCGCGTCCGTGTCGTGCTGCGCGATATCCGGCAGCAGCAGGCCGAGGTGCAGCGCCAGCGAGGCGGCGAGACAGTAGAGCAGGCGGGAGGACATGGCGACGGGATTGTGAACGAAAAGGGCAGGGCAAGGGAGGACGATGAGCGACGAGTGAGCGAGCCGGCGCCCATCGGTCCGGCCTCGCCGTGCGCCGGGCGCGCGCCGCCGCACAGATCGGAAGAGCGTCGTGTAGGGAAAGAGTGTAGATCTCGG
>ERZ761603.880-NODE-880-length-23777-cov-38.515302_pt1 | contig 23777 bp, 21 predicted proteins | sample MGYA00511879_ERZ761603 | MGnify/ENA primary metagenome ERZ761603 (study PRJEB28899, sample SAMN02850040) | bioreactor sludge metagenome | biome: EBPR Sludge; feature: EBPR Bioreactor; material: flocular biomat | place: Australia: Thorneside Wastwater Treatment... | reverse complement strand
CCGGCTTTGGCAGCGCCATCGAAATTATGCGAAACTGCTAAGTTGTGAGGATGGCGTTACTCCCCGGTGCGGTCTGGCTGCCGTCGTGCGACCTTGGCCTAAGCCCCGTCCGCGCGCCTGCTATCGGTCACAGCGGCGTAGGCTGTCTGGCAGGGCCAGAGGCACAGTCACGATGCGGAAACTCTCGACTACGGGGACGTGTGCGGGAGAACTTCACGCACGGTTGGGAGGGAGGGTCGGTGAGCGCTCATCTCTAACCCTATCGGTTTTCTCCGGCGGCACAATTCTTAATTGCCCCGGACAGGAGATTTCTATTCGTGTGCGATGCGCTTATCCGTGAACAAATAGTCTCTCAGCTCCTTGGAGAAGGTCGCATCCTTTCTCCGTATCCACTCTAGAACCATCGCCGCATGTTCCTTTTCCTCATCGCGGTTATGCATGAGGACGGCCTTCAACTCTGGATCCTTGCAGGCATCCGCCCGCTGGTTGTACCAATCGACGGCCTCCAGCTCCTCCATCAGGGAGACAATGGCACGATGCATATCCCTTGTTTCATCTGATAGCTCTGACACGGGCTCGTGGTAACCAACACTTGACATGGTTCTTGCTCCTTGACCGGGCTAACTTTGGCGAAATGTCTGACGTGCCCGCTGATGCCAAGATAATCATAATGTCCCCGCGGTCGGCACAAACCAGTCATTCAGTGAGGTCGCTGCCCGGAAACGTCGGCTCCACATCGCTGGCTCTCCGTATTTTAGACCGAAGGCTAGCGCGTGCGGACCCTTTTCACGAGCTTCCCTGTCCGAAACGACTTGTCAGGATAGCGCTTATTGTTCCTGCTCAGCCTCGAAGAGCATGCTTGCCAGCGACGTCATGCCCCCCTGCTGCGCTGGCTCCGGGATTTGTTCCAGGGTGGGTCGTGCTTGTGCACCGAGGTCTTGCAGATCAGGTGGTAGTTGGCGTCTATGTCGTTTCGTTTGGGATGGCGCGTCGATGCGATGATCAAACCGCCTGCCGATCAGCCGGATGGCGCGCGAGCAGGCCTCGAGCGTATTCGCTTGCAGCCCCTTGAGCTTCAGGTGTTGCAGATGCGGTACGTAGTTGGGAACAATCGTTGCTTCCGGTGATGTGCTCATCGTAAGATGACCTCCAGTTTTGTCAGGGGTGAGACCTTCTTTCGAGGGGGGTGATACGGGAATTCGAGCACGCCGCCCTTGCTTCCTCCGCGTCGCGGCTTCGTCCAACGCCGTGCTTCTCGCCTCCGTCGAAGCAGCCAACCCCAGCTCCAACAGCCCTCGCCGGCGCCCAACAAGTCATTGTCTTGTCCCGAAAAACTCTCCAACATCCAAGCCGATGCCCTCCACACGCCAACTCGTCCTGCTTGCCGCTGCCATCGCCGGCTGTGCCACCGATGGCAGCTACGAATCGCGGCCGTCGCCCTCGCTGCCACCGGCATCGCCACCGACACTGCCGCAGGCGTCGGGAGCCAAACCGCCGCAGCCTCTGCTACCCCCGGCAAGCGTCATCCCGCCGCCTGCGCCGCCCAGACCCTCGCCCGTGCCGCTGCCTCACCCAAGCGAGCGCGACGGGCGGGCGATGGTCAGTCGCTTGCTGCCGACGAGCATTGCCGACCGCAGCGGCTGGGCGGCGGATATCTCTGCCGCCATCGCCGCCCTCCAGCTTCCGGCGTCACCGGAAAACCTCTGTGCGGTGATCGCGGTCATCGCGCAGGAATCGAGCTTCCAGGCAGACCCCGTGGTACCTGGACTGTCGCGCATCGTCTGGCAGGAAATCGACCAGCGGCGAGGCAGGTACGGCATTCCGAAGGCTGTTCTCGACCTAGCCTTGCGGAAGGCCTCGCCGGACGGGCGCAGCTACCAGGTACGCATCGACGCGCTGCGTACGGAAAAGCAGATGAACGCGCTCTACGATGAGATGATCTCGGAATTTCCCGGCGGCAAGACCCTCTTTGGCGGGTACAACCCGATCCGCACCGGTGGGCCAATGCAGGTCAGCATCGACTTCGCCGAGGAACAGGTGCGCAACAAGCCTTATCCCTACCCGCGCCGCGACAGCGTGCGCCACGAGGTGTTCACGCGGCGCGGTGGCCTTTACTTCGGCATCGCCTCCCTGCTCGACTACCCGGCCAGCTATAGCCAGATGATTTACCGCTTCGCCGATTTCAACGCCGGCCGCTACAGCAGTCGCAACGCTGCCTTCCAGGACGCCGTCAGCCGCCTTGCCGGCCAGAAGCTATCGCTTGATGGCGACCTGCTACGCTACCGCAACGGTCTGCCAGTGGCCGAAGCCAGCGACACCCAGCAGGCGATTCTGGTGCTGCAACCGCGCTTGAACCTGTCCACGACGGAGGTCCTGCGCGACCTCAAACAGGAGAAGTCATTCGCCTTTGAAACGACGCCCCTTTACCAGCGCCTCCATGCCCTCGCCGATGCGGCCGGCGGAGAACGCCGGCCGCGCGAGCTGCTGCCCAGGATCCACCTCAAGAGCCCCAAGATCTCGCGCCAACTGACCACTGAATGGTTTGCCCGGCGGGTAAACGGCCGCTACCTCGACTGCCTGTCAGAGAAGGGGCCCGGGGCCTGGGGCTTGAACGAGGCACCAGCGGGCTGGATGCCGTAAGGCATCCCTGCGTCGCCGCAGAACCTAGACGACGATGCAGTTCTCCTTCAGGAAGTCGACCGCATCGCCGAGCGTGGTGTCGGCGGCGGCGAGCAGAATCCCCTGCGCCTCCGGGAAGAACTCCTTCCATAGCGCTTCCAGGTCGTCCTGCATCTCGTAGGGCGCGTAGGCGCGGATGAAGCCGAGCACCGGCAGGCGCTTGAAGCCATCGAGACGCGCCTTGCGGATCAAGGCACGTGCCGCCGCTTTGCTGAGCGCTGGCCTGGGCGGCAGGTCGGCAGCGAGGCAGACGAAGATCGTCAGTAGCGAGCTGTCGTCGGTCTTGCCACCGGTCAACCTTCGCCAATCCTCGGAAACCGCGGCATCGAAAAGACTCGCGTCTTCCGGACCGAAGTCGCGCAGAAAATACAAGGGCTCGAGTTCCTGAATCAGCCGGTTCATCGGCACGGAAGCGTCGAGAATCCTCGGCAGATCCTCTGTTTCAACCTTCTTCAGCTCCCGTCTGGTGACCGCCAGCGAAGCCGCCGGCAAGGCCCTGAAGATCTCCTTGAGCTGCTTTCTGCCCTTTGCCGGAAGGCCCTTCTGCCTGATCGCATCAAGTATGCCGATCAGTCCTGCGCTATTGGGGATTGAAACGGGGGTAATCCCGCTCAGATAGACGAGCATGGCCGTGCGGATGATCGACTCGACGGACACGGTCGAGATGCCGGACGCCGGCATGTCGAGCTTCTCGGCAAACCAGAGAGCGGTCGAAATCGCCACTTGATGGCCCTCACGCAGGGCAAGTGCCTGGCGGTAATCGGCCAGGCTCCTTAATGACCAGTCGGCCAGGAACTCCTTCTGGGACTGCCTGACGAGGATTCCGTAGGATCCGTCCTCGGGCATCGACCAAAGACTCTTGAGCATTTCGGATCCGCCGCGCGAATGCGAAAGAAAAGTGTTGTCACGCAGCGACCGCGCCGCTTTGTCGAGATCACCGCCACTGCTGTCTTCGAGAAACAGGCTGACAAGATTGACGAGCCGCAGGCGTGCTTCCTCGATATTCGGTCGCAGATACTGAGTACCGAAATACTCGGCGATCTGCACCATCCCCTTCGGCGCGTCGTTCCGGATGCTGCTGATTTTCTCCTGATCGATGATCCCGTTTCGCACACCGTAGACGAACGCCCGTTCAAAGAAAGGCCGGTCGTCGAAAATGGCAATCTGGTGGCGGTCAGGCTGCATGGGGCGTGAGACGTCTTTTCGGTTAGCTCTTGCTGGTTTGCTCTGAATGCAGTCGCCCGGTGCCCGCGACTACAGCGCGGACTCCTCTTCCTGCCCGGCCGGCGGTCGCTGCTCGGCGGAACTCGGCTGCTCAACGCCAGCCGCTTGCCCTTCCTCCGCCCTGGCACGCGCGCGCAGAATCAGCAGCACCTCGCGAAAGATCTCGGGATGTTGATAGCGAAGCGTCCACGCCAGTTCCATCCAGTCATGATCGTTGACTTCGCTGTGATTCAGGAAAGGACGATTGGCGTCCGAGTCGGACAGCAAGTCCAGGCGTTCCTCGTCGCTCAGTTCGTCGGTCCCTTCGTCGGCGTCGGCAAAAAAATCGAAGGTGGCGGTCCTGAAAAAATGCTCGATGGCTTCGGCACGCTCGCAAAAGTAATCGGCCAAGGTCTCACTGCCACCTTCGATCTCGCCAATCGCCTCAAGGAACTCACCGGGGTCGCCGCCTGCCCGAAAAACGACCGAATTGATCATGCCGTGCAAGCGCTCGTGACTCCGGTCGCCATAACGCTGTTCAAGCACGATCGCCCGGGCAAATTTCTCGGGCGACACCAGCAGGTTCACGACGGATTCGCGCGACGAATCGAAGTCGCGAAGAACTGCCAGCAGATCCTTGGCTGGAAAGTCGTCAAGAGCCACCACCAGGGCATCGTCCCCTTCGCTTTCGACCAGCGAGACCAGCGCCGCCTCGGCACCAACGATATCGCCAACCCGGATCAGTTTTTCGGCTTTCAGGAGCACCGGGTGGTTCATCAATAGTCCCCGGAAAATCGATCTTTCCGATCAAAGCCTTGTTCGGAAAGCCAGTCGGCACCCGCCTCTTCGAGGTCGACGTCGAGGTCGATCTCGGTGTCGATGCCGAAGTCCTCGCCGTTGCCATCGTCACGGTCGCCGGCCGGCGGGGCGTCGGCCGACTCAGCGTACATCGCCGATCTGCCGCGCAGGTACTCCAGGCAGGCGGTCACCACGAGAAACTGGTCGCCATTCGGGTCCTTGAGCACCACCTCGGCCAGTTCCTCCGCCCAGGGTTCCAGCGAGACCGACGAGAGCAGCGTCGCCCAATGCGGAAGATCGTCCGGATCCTGCGCCGTAAGGTCGCGCATCACCTCCCGGCTGCCGAAACGCATGCCGCCATGGAAGGCAACCGCAACCATTTCCGGGTTGCACTCGATCATTGGCAGGAGTTGCGAAACCTGGCCTCGCTTTGCCTGCAGCCGTTTGGCCAGCACATCATGCCCCGCCGAATCAGTCATCAGATCATCCAGCTCGGCGTCATAGGCCGACTTGAGCTCTTCAAAGAATGGCGAAAGGCTCATGGCAATACTCCTTCAAGATAGTGTTTCCAGATCTCGCGCGCCGTTTCCAGTGGCTTGTCGAGCAGGTTGCGGCGCCGGTTCTCATCGTAAACGTGGCGACGACCAGCGTCCGAAAGCGTCTCGTAGGCTTCCTGAATGTCGCGAAATCTGTCGGTTGCCTCAGGGGCGCTGTTCCGGTCAGGGTGGAACTGCAAGGCCTTCTTGCGATAAGCCGTCCGCACTGCTTCGCTTGCAGCATCGCTGGCGATGCCCAGTATCGCGTAGTAGTCCTTCATCCAATTCCGAGGCGCTGCCAGAGCGCCGTCGTCAGTCCCACCTGATTGAGCGTGTAGAAGTGCAGGCCAGGTGCGCCGCTGGCGAGCAGCTTTTCGCAAAGTTGAGTGACCACGTCAAGGCCAAAGGCACGAATCGATGCACTGTCGTCGCCGTAGCTTTCAAGCCGCTTTCTGATCCAGCGAGGTATTTCCGCACCGCAGTTGTCGGAAAAACGTGCCAGGCTGCTGAAACTGGCAATCGGCATGACGCCGGGAACGATCGGCACCGTGATGCCGACCGCTTGGCACTCGTCGATGAAGTGGGCGTACGCGTCAAAATTGTAGAAATACTGCGTGATCGCCGAATCGGCACCGGCTTCAAGCTTGCGCTTGAATGCCAGGAGGTCGTCCATCGCGCTCTTCGCCTGCGGGTGATACTCCGGGTAAGCCGCGACCTCGATATGGAACCAGGCACCCGTTTCGGCACGGATGAATTCGACGAGTTCATTGGCATAGCGAAAGGTGCCCGGCCGGGCCATCCCCGACGGCAGGTCGCCGCGCAGCGCAACCAGGTGCCGAATGCCATGCGAACGATACTGTTCGAGGATGCCGCGAATGCTCTCCCGGGTTGACCCGATACACGACAGGTGCGGTGCGGCTTCGTGACCTTCGCTCTGGATCTCGAGCACGGTATCGAGTGTACGGTCACGCGTGGAACCTCCGGCACCAAAGGTGACGGAGAAGAAGCTGGGTTTCAGCAGCGCCATCCGTGCGCGCGCCGCCCGCAGTTTTTCTGCCCCCTCGGGCGTTTGCGGAGGAAAGAGCTCAAGGCTGAAGGTACAGGGGTTCCGTGTCATGAAATTACCGTTTCCGTGCCGGCTAGTTCGACCTGCCCTTGACGGGCAGGGCCGAAGACAGGATGGACGAGAAAATGCTGTAAAGGATGGCGCCAAAGACGCCAGACCAGAAGCCCCCGACGACGAAGCCATCGAGCATCGAACCAGCGAGCCAGAACATCAGGCCGTTGAGAACGAACAGGAAGAGCCCCAGCGTCAGCAGCGTCACCGGCAGCGTCAACAGAACCAACAGGGGCCGCAAGGCAGTGTTCACCAGCCCGAGCAGCAGCGCTGCGATCAGCGCCGACCCGAACGATGCCACCTTGATCGATGGCATCAGGTAAGCGACGGCAAGCAGCGCGCAGGCGTTGAGCAGCCAGATCAGGATGAGTCGCATCGCGGCCCCGGTTTGGAATGCAGATTGGTGAACGACCTAGTAACGATAGTGGTCGGACTTGTAGGGCCCCTCCTTGGCGACACCGATGTAGGCCGCCTGCTGCTCGGTCAGCTCGGAGAGTTGCGCATTGAGCTTCTTGAGTTGCAGGCGAGCCACCTTTTCGTCGAGGTGCTTGGGCAGCGTATAGACGCCGATCGGGTAGTCGGCATTGCGCGTGAAGAGTTCGATCTGGGCAATCGTCTGATTGGCAAATGAGGAACTCATGACGTAGGACGGATGGCCGGTGCCGCAACCGAGGTTGACCAGGCGACCCTTGGCCAGCAGGATGATCCGCTTGCCGTCGGGGAAGATCACATGATCGACCTGCGGTTTGATCTCCTCCCACGGGTAGACCTCCACCGAGGCGACGTCGATCTCATTGTCGAAGTGCCCGATGTTGCAGACAATCGCCTGATCCTTCATCTTCCGCATATGCTCATGGGTGATGACATGGTAGTTGCCCGTACAGGTGACGAAAATGTCCGCCTTGTCGGCAGCGTAGTCCATGGTGACCACGCGGTAGCCTTCCATGGCTGCCTGCAGAGCACAGATCGGGTCGATTTCGGTGACCCATACCTGTGCCGAAAGGGCACGCATGGCCTGCGCCGAGCCCTTGCCAACGTCCCCGTAACCGGCAATCAAGGCAACCTTGCCGGCGATCATCACGTCAGTGGCGCGCTTGACGCCGTCGACCAGCGACTCACGACAGCCGTAAAGGTTGTCGAACTTGGACTTGGTCACTGAATCGTTAACGTTGATCGCCGGGAACCTGAGCTCACCCTTGGCGTGCATCTGGTAAAGACGATGAACGCCGGTGGTGGTTTCCTCGGTCACCCCCTTGACGGCCGCCAGACGCAGCGAGTACCAGGTCGGATCAATGGCCAGCCTGGCCCTGATCGCCGCGAAAAGGATGGTTTCTTCCTCCGATGCCGGGCTTGCCAGCACCGAAAGGTCGCTTTCGGCCCGGGCACCGAGGTGCAGGAGGAGGGTCGCGTCGCCACCATCGTCGAGGATCATGTTGCTGTAACCCCCATCCGGCCATTCGAAAATGCGGTGCGTGTAGTCCCAGTAGTCGGCCAGCGACTCGCCCTTGACGGCGAAGACCGCGACGCCAGCAGCGGCAACGGCTGCAGCCGCGTGATCCTGGGTCGAAAAGATGTTGCATGAGGCCCAGCGAACATCGGCGCCAAGGGCGGTCAGGGTTTCGATCAGCACCGCAGTCTGGATCGTCATGTGCAGTGAGCCGGTGATACGCGCGCCCTTGAGCGGCCTGGCGGCGGCAAACTCCTCGCGAATCGCCATCAGGCCCGGCATTTCAGTTTCTGCAATGCGCATTTCCTTGCGGCCCCAGTCGGCGAGTCCGAGGTCCGCAATCACGTAGTCTTGGGTTTGGCTAAAAGCATCCGACACAGTAAGGCTCCTTGAGAACTGTGACCGGGAGAGGGTAGCTATGAAGCACCATGGCTGAAGAATTCAGGCCTGCGCCCCACCCATCTTCCCACACCCGGCACGGGTTGTGGTTGGATGAGCGCCGTTTCAGAAATCCGAGCCTGAAACTGTCGCACGACAGCCTTGCAGCGCTCCTCGGATTGGACTCCGATTATAAACCGGCTTGGCGAATCCTGGCCAGCGTTCAGTAGGAAAGCGAATCATAGGTCGGCCGGCCTCCCTTTATCTCGACACTGACCTGATTCGGCGCACAGATGGCAATTTCGCCGGGGTTGGCCAGCCACCCCTGGCGTACGCAGTATTGACGGGGGCCAGGGTCAGAAGCAACGCGCACGCGGCGCTTATCGACGACGACCGTGGTGATTCCCAGCGGCCCCGGGACTTCGACGCGGCGATTCCGCGACAAATCGAGCTCGGAAAAGACCTCTCCGCCTCGCTTGACGACCGCCCTTTCGGCAACGCCAGCCTGCCATGCAAGGGGAAACGATGCCGCGCAGGCTACCAGCCCGAGGCTCATGACCAGCCAATCACCGGGCCGCAATAGCCCGACCCAGGCGATCACGGGGTGCCGCCAACCGCCGGGACGGGGGAGCGTAACTCGCGATGACGCACGAGCACGCGCGCGCAACCGTGAAACTCCCTTCCCAGCCATTCAGCAAGATAAACCGAGCGATGCTGGCCACCCGTGCAGCCGATACCGACCGTCAGGTAATTGCGGCTGTCCTGGACGTACGAGGGTAACCAGGCGCGAAGGAAGCTGGCAATGTCACCGCGCATTCGCAACACCTCGGGTTCAGCCTCGAGGAAATCAATCACCGGCGCGTCACGACCGGTCAGCGGGCGCAGGTTTGGATCGTAGTGCGGATTGGGCAGACACCGAACGTCAAAAACCAGGTCGGCATCAAGCGGAATGCCGTTCTTGAAGCCGAACGACTCGAACAGCAGGGTCAGCCCCCGACAGGGGTCCGACGAGATGTCTGTGGTCACGAACTGGCGAACCCACTCGCGCAATGCGCTGGCCTTTACGCCACTGGTATCGATGTGGTGACCGAGTGCTGCCAGTTCCCCGAGACGAATCCGTTCTTCGGCAATGGCTTCGGTCAGGGTCAGCCGGTCGCTCGCCAGCGGATGTCGGCGCCGCGTTTCCGAATAGCGCTTGATCAGCGTCGCGTCCTGCGCGTCGAGAAACAGAAACTGCAGATCAAGTTCATTGGCACGCAGGGCATCGAGCTGCAACGGAAGCATCGCCACACTATCGCCACCGCGAATGTCGATCACCACCCCGACCTTGTCGTAGCCCTGCAGTTCCAGTTGCCCGACAAGCTGCTGCAACAGCTGCGAAGGCAGGTTGTCGACACAATAGTAATCGGCATCCTCAAGGACTTTGAGGGCAACCGATTTGCCGGAACCGGAGAGGCCGCTGATGAGAACGAGATGCATATTGCCAAGCATAACGGATGCCCGGCGCCACGAGCAAGCCACTCTGGAATAAACTGAACATCCCAGGTTATCAGGCAGGGCTCATGACACCTCTGAACATTCCCTTTCTTGCCGAACTCGCAGCGATTCGGCACGATATTCACGCTCACCCGGAACTGGCGTTCAGCGAGGTGCGGACCGCCGAAGTGGTGGCTCGCGAGCTCGCCAGATGCGGCCTCGAAGTCGACCGTGGTCTGGCCAGGACTGGCGTCGTCGGAATCCTGCGCAAAGGCGACAGTTCTCGTGCCATCGGGCTTCGTGCCGACATGGATGCGCTGCCTTTGCACGAAAAGAATGACTTTCCGCACCGTTCGAGAAACGAGGGGCGCATGCATGCCTGTGGTCACGACGGGCACACCGCAATCCTGCTCGGCGCCGCACGCTACCTGGCCGAGCACCGGCACGAGCTGGACTTTGGCGGAACTGTTTACTTCATCTTCCAGCCTGCCGAAGAGTCCGAGGGAGGTGCGGCGGTGATGATCACCGATGGCTTGTTCGAGAAATTCCCGATGAACGCGGTGTTTGGCCTGCACAACTGGCCGGGCATCCCGGTCGGAGAAATGGCGGTGATGCCGGGGCCGGTAATGGCCGGCACCTGCACTTTCGAGATTGCAGTCCGGGGGCACGGTTGTCATGCGGCGATGCCGCACCAGGGTATCGACACACTGGTTGCAGCCAGTCAGCTGGTGCTGGCGCTGCAGACCGTCGTTGCCCGCAACATTCACCCATGCGAATCCGCGGTCGTCAGCGTGACCCAAATCCACGCCGGTGAAGCGTGGAACATCATCCCAGACGACGCCGTTCTCCGGGGCACCATCCGCAGCTTCAATGCCGAAACCCAGGATCGGGTCGAACACGCCGTTGAGCGACTGTGTAGCGGCATCGCCAGCGCCTTCGGCGCACAGATTTCGGTGCGATTCGATCATCGCTATCCGGCAACCGTCAACAGCGCGACGGAAACCGCAATCTGCCGGTCCGTCGCCAGCCAATTGCTGGGGCCTGACAAGGTGCGCCAGAATGAACTGCCGTCAATGGGTGCGGAAGACTTCGCCTACATGCTGCGCGAGAAACCGGGCTGCTACGTGTGGCTGGGCAATGGCCCGGGGACGGGCGGCTGCACCCTGCACAATCCACATTACGACTTCAACGACGATATCCTGCCGCTTGGCGTGGCTTACTGGGTCAGGCTGGTGGAGGCCGTGCTGTCGGCAAGGCGATAGAGCAAACGTTGCTGAACGGCTGGCCAGACAGCATTTTTTTGTTAAACTCCACAGACCAGCAAGAGGCCCCGTGCCCCAGGAGCGGCGAGGCGACCACTGTGCGCCGATGCCGTATGTTCCAAAAAATGGCGGGGAGTGCCCGGTGCAGTATTCAGGCACTCCCCGGGTTCTGGCCGAAGCCGGAACCCCCAGGACCATAAAAGGAGAACAGCGTGCGTAGATTAGGGTCGGTGACTTACAGAGACCTTACACCCGCGAGACAAGATATTTCAAGCCATGCGCATCCTCCTTGCTGAAGACGACCGAATCATTGCCGATGGCCTGTCCCGATCACTGCGCCAGGGTGGCTACGCAATCGATTGTGCTTACAACGGCATCGACGCCGATACGGCGTTAATGACGAACAACTATGATCTGCTGATTCTTGATCTCGGCCTGCCCAGACTACCCGGACTCGACGTCCTGCGCCGCCTGCGAGCCCGCAAGTCAGGCACGCCGGTGTTGATCCTGACGGCTCTTGACGGGATCGATGATCGGGTCAAGGGGCTTGACCTCGGCGCCGACGACTACATGGCCAAGCCCTTTGAGCTGGTAGAACTTGAAGCCCGCGTGCGAGCACTGAGCCGCCGTTCGTCAGGCACCTCACATCTCATCGAGTGCGGATCGCTGACTTTCGATCAGACCGACCGCTGCGCACTGGTGAATGGTGAAATGCTCGACCTCTCGGCACGTGAACTTGGCCTGCTCGAGATTCTCCTGTCGCGGGCGAAGCGCCTGGTCAGCAAGGACCAGCTGGTCGATCACCTCTGCGGTTGGGGGGAGGAAGTCAGCCACAATGCGATCGAGGTCTATATCCACCGCTTGCGGAAGAAGCTCGAATCGACCGGCGTGAACATCATTACCGTGCGCGGGCTTGGCTACTGTCTTGAGAAACCTGCGGAAGAGAGAAAACCCTGACGTTCAGCGCTCGCTGTTTGGCGAGATTCTCGACTGGATGCTGGCGCCACTCCTCTTCGTGTGGCCGATCAGCATTGCGTTTACGCACTACTTCGCCAACAGTGTCGCCAGCTTCCCGTATGACCAGTCCTTGCGCGAACACGTGGCGGCGATATCGCGCCAGATCAGCTTCGTCGACGGTCACCCGCAGCTCGCGCTACCGGGCCTGGCGAAGGCTTTCCTGCGCTCCGACGAGATCGACAACGTCTACTTCCATCTGCTTGACCGCGACGGCAGGCTGATTGCCGGCGACCCGGAATTGCCGGCGCCGAAGAACCCCGAAGAACTCTTGCAGAATGAGCACGGCGAGGTGCTTTTCCGTGACGACGAGTACCGCGGACAGACCCTTCGCGTCGCCTACATCCATCTGCTTGAAGCAGGTGCACCCCGCGAACGTCTTGTCCTGATTGAGGTGGGTGAAACGACCGAAAAACGCTCCCAACTGGCGAACAAGATCATCGCCAGCGTGATCCTGCCGCAATTCGTCATCATTCCGCTGGCTGTCATCCTGGTCTGGTTCGGCCTGTCGCAGGGACTACGTCCGCTGACGCGGTTGCGCGACCGCATTGAAGCGCGGCGCGAAGCCGATCTGTCGCCGATCGCCGTTCGCCGCGTGCCTGAGGAGCTGCGACCGCTGACCGAAGCATTCAATTCCATGCTGGCCAGAATGCAGCACAACGTGACTGCGCAACGGCGTTTCATAGCCGATGCGGCGCATCAGATGCGAACGCCGCTGACCGGCCTGAAGACACAGGCCCAGCTGGCAATGCGCGAAACCGACCCGGCAGAACTGCGCCACGCCCTCCGGCAGATCCTCAACGGTGCCGATCGGGCGTCGCATCTGGTCGATCAATTACTGGCTCTGGCGCGTGCCGAGGCGAGCGAATACTCGCAGCAGACCTTCGTCCCGCTGGACCTCGATCACCTGTTACGGGAAGTGGTTGAGACCTGGGTTGTTCAGGCTCTCGAAAAGCGCATCGATCTGGGTTATGAGGCGGCAGGCAGCGTGCTCATCCTGGGCAACGCCTTTCTCCTGCGCGAAATGATCAACAACCTGCTAGACAACGCGCTGCGCTACACACCAGCCGACGGATCGGTCACGGCCCGGGTGGTGGCACAAGGTGACTTTGCTGTGCTGGAAATCGAGGACAGCGGACCCGGGATTGCCGATGAGGAGTCGCAAAGGGTCTTCGACCGCTTCTACCGGGTCGATGGGACAGACGGCGAGGGCAGTGGCCTGGGACTGGCCATCGTTCGCGAGATCGCCGAAGTCCATCAGGCCGCAGCCAGCCTGCGTCGGAACAACCGGGACGTAGGGAGTAGCGAGTACCCCGGCTGCGTCGCCAGGATCGTGTTCCCAGTCCATCGCCCACCGACGCCGCGCGTTGCCACCCCGGATCCCTTGCAAACCGGTTTTGCCTGATACCGATCAAATGCCCGGGTCAGCAAACCAGACAATTCCGGGCCGCATGAGTCACACCAGCTCTTTGAGGTAAGCGGGAGCCGATTCGAGAATGAAGTCCCAGAAGGCGGCCAGTGCAGGGGTCAGGTACTTGCTCCTGTGACGAACGATGTGCCATCGGCGCATGACGGGCGTTCCTTCGACCCTCAAAATGCTCAGACGTCCAGCGCGCAGCTCCAGTCCCAGCGTGTGCTGGGAAATGAAGCTGATGCCGAGCCCGGCCACGACAGCTTGCTTGATCGCTTCGTTGCTGCCCATTTCCATGCCGACCCGCGGCTTGATCGAGTGCTCGCGAAAGAACTCCTCCATCGCCGAACGCGTCCCCGAACCCGATTCGCGCACGATCAACGTTTCGCCGGCAAGGTCCTCGACGGCCACGCTCGAAGGCCTGGTCAGCGGATGCTCGACACTGGCGACAATGACCAGCGGGTGCGGTGCAAAAGCAACGGCCACGGCGTCGAGTTCCGCCGGTGGACGGCCCATGATGGCCAGGTCGACCTCGTTGCCGGCGAGCAGGCGACTCACCGTATCGCGATTGTCAATCACCAACCGGATCCGTACGTCAGGGTGGGTCTTGCGAAACTCGGCCAGCAAACCCGGCGCAAAGTACTCGGCAGTACTGGCTACCGCGACCGCAATTCGTCCGCCCTTCAGGCCCTTCAGCGCGAGCAGCGCCTCATCCGCCTCCTTCAGCGACTGCAGAATCTGGCGCGCATGGTTGAGCAGGATCTCGCCGGCCTCGGTCAGAAAAACTCGCTTGCCAATCCGTTCGAACAGCAGGGTGCCGCTGACCTCCTCCAGCTGTTTGATCTGTAGTGAGATGGCGGCGTGCGTCAGATGCAGGTTTTCGGCCGCGCGTGCAAACGAGAGATGGCCAGCGGCCACCGAGAAGATCTGGAGCTGACGGATGGTAGCGTTTCTCATCGGTTACCTTGTATTAAACTAAATGAACAATACGTTTAACTAGCGTTTTTGAATCAGGCCGCTAGAATCTGACCAATCCCCAGACTGACACGAATTTCATCTCCCGGAGTCTCGCCATGCTATGCGGACGCACCAACGTCAATAAATTTCTGATCGAGGAGCAGCGCCGCAATCCGGCGCTGGTCGGCGACTTCTCGATGCTTCTCAGCGACGTCGTTCGGTCCTGCAAAGCGATTGCGCAGGGCGTTTCGCGTGGCGCGCTGGCCGGAGTGCTGGGCGACGAGGGCAGCGAGAACGTACAGGGGGAAGCACAGAAGAAGCTCGACGTCCTCGCCAACCAAGCCTTCATTCACCATTGTGAATGGGGTGGTCACCTGGCCGCAATGGCGTCGGAAGAAATGGACGACATCTACCCTATTCCGTCCGAGAATCCCCGCGGCAGGTATCTGCTGGTTTTCGACCCACTCGACGGGTCGTCGAATATCGACGTCAACCTTTCGGTTGGCAGTATCTTTTCCATCTTGCTCTGCCCGGAAAATTGTACTGGGCGTGCGATCAGCGCGGCTGATTTTCTTCAGCCAGGCAGCCGCCAGGTCGCCGCCGGCTACGCCCTTTACGGCCCGTCGACGATGCTCGTCCTGACCGTTGGCAGCGGCGTTTATGGTTTCACGCTCGATCGTGACATCGGCGAGTTCCTGCTGACACACCCGAACCTGTCCATTTCGCCAGAAACCCGCGAGTTTGCGATCAACGCTTCCAACGAACGCTTCTGGGAGGCGCCCGTGCAGCGATACGTCGCCGAGTGTCTGGCGGGCAAGCCCGGTGTTCGAGGCAAGGACTTCAACATGCGCTGGGTGGCGTCAATGGTCGCGGAAGTTCATCGCATCCTGATGCGCGGTGGCGTCTTCATGTATCCGCGTGACAGCAAGGACATGTCAAAACCCGGGCGTTTGCGACTGATGTATGAAGCCAATCCAATGGCGATGATCGTTGGCCAGGCCGGCGGTCTGGCTTCAACTGGCAGCGAGCGCATCCTCGATGTGCAGCCTACCAGTCTGCACCAGCGGGTGCCGGTGATTCTCGGCTCGCGCGACGAGGTCGAGCGCATTGAACGCTATCACCGTGAGCACGAAACCGGTGAAGACCAGCCCTTCAGGTCGCCGCTTTTCTCGACACGAACGCTGTTCAGGGACGATTGAGTCTCGCTAGACGCCGGACCGGAAACTCACCATCAAGCAACGGAGGTACAACCCATGTCGATCAAAAACCCAGTTATCGCAATCACCGGCTCTTCCGGGGCCGGCACGACGTCGGTCACGCGAGCATTTCAGCACATCTTCCGGCGGGAGAATCTCGACGCCGCAATCATCGAGGGCGACAGCTTCCATCGCTACGATCGCTCGGCAATGCGCGACACAATGGCTGAGAAGAGTCTTGCCGGGGATCACCATTTCAGCCACTTCGGACCCGAGGCCAACCTGCTCGCCGAATTGGAAGGTCTGTTCCGCGAATACGGGGAAAGCGGTTGCGGCAAGCGGCGCCACTACGTGCACGATGAAGCCGAGGCCAAACTTTATGGCTCAGCACCGGGTACTTTCACCGAATGGACCGACTTGCCACCGGGGACTGACCTGCTGTTCTATGAAGGTTTGCATGGCGCTGTGGCGACGGACACCGTTGATGTGGGCCGCCACGTCGATCTGTGCATTGGCGTGGTTCCGATCATCAACCTCGAATGGATCCAGAAGCTCCATCGTGACAAGGGACAGCGTGGCTACTCGACCGAGGCGGTGATGGATACCATTCTGCGGCGAATGCCTGACTACACCCACTACATCTGCCCGCAGTTTTCCAGGACGCACGTCAATTTCCAGCGCGTGCCAACGGTCGACACCTCCAACCCTTTCATCGCCCAGGATATTCCATCGCAGGACGAAAGCATGCTGGTAATCCGCTTCGCCAATCCCAAAGGCATTGACTTTGCCTACCTTCTGAGCATGTTGCATGACTCGTTCATGTCGCGACCAAACATCATTGTCTGCCCCGGTGGCAAGATGGGTCTGGCGATGCAGATCATTTTCACACCGATGATCATGCAGTTGATGGACAAGAAGCGCCGCGCGCGCTGAAGTCAAGGCCGAGGTCGTTGACCGACGCGGTTCCCGAGTACGGATTGAAGGAGATTGACTTGCCGACCGAATCCCGCAAGTTTCGCCGTCGCTGCGCCAATGCGCTGCGATTCCTCGCCATCGATGCCGTCCAGGCGGCAAACTCGGGCCACCCGGGCATGCCGATGGGTATGGCAGACATTGCCGAGGTCCTCTGGCGTCACCATTTCAAGCACAATCCGGCCAATCCCCGTTGGTTTGACCGCGACCGCTTTGTTCTGTCGAACGGGCATGGGTCGATGCTGATCTATGCGCTGCTGCACCTGTCCGGCTACGATCTGCCCACCGACGAACTGAAGCGCTTTCGGCAACTCCACTCGAAGACCCCGGGACACCCCGAATTCGGCCTGACTCCGGGTATCGAAACGACCACCGGCCCGCTCGGGCAGGGTCTCGCCAATGCAGTGGGCATGGCGCTGGCCGAACGGCTGCTGGCCGAGACCTTCAATCGCGAGGAGCACAAGATCGTCGACCATTTCACCTACGCCTTTGTCGGCGATGGCTGTCTGATGGAAGGCGTTTCGCATGAGGCATGCTCGCTGGCCGGACGTCTTTCGCTGGCGAAGCTGATCGTCTTCTATGACGACAATGACATCTCGATCGACGGCCACGTGCAGCCATGGTTTGCCGACGACACACCGAAGCGCTTCGAGGCTTACGGCTGGCGCGTGGTGCCGCACTGTGACGGCCACGATGCGGGCTCGATCGAGGCTGCGATCCGGGTCGCCAAGACCCTGACCGGGCGGCCGACCCTGATCTGCTGCAAGACGATGATTGGTTTCGGATCCCCGAACAAGGGTGGCACGCACGACGTACACGGAGCGCCGCTGGGCACCAGCGAAATCGCCAACACCCGTCGTCAACTCGAATGGCCGTTCGCCGCCTTCGAAATTCCGGACGACGTTCGTACCGCGTGGGACGCCCGCGCGAAAGGTGAAGCCGCCGAATACGCCTGGGACGCGAGTTTCGCTTGCTACCGTGCAGCCTATCCAGATCTCGCCGCCGAGTTTGAACGGCGGATGCGCGGCGAGATGCCGGCCAATTGGCAAGATCGGATAGCAGATCTCGTCGACCAATGGGCAACGCAGACCGGCGCCGTCGCCACGCGCAAAGCTTCGCAGAACGTCATCGAGGCGCTCGCCCCGATCCTACCCGAACTGCTCGGTGGGTCGGCCGACCTGACTGGCTCGAACCTCACCAACTGGAGCGGTACCCGCCCGGCCAATCGGGAAGCCGGCGGCAACTACATCCACTACGGCGTGCGTGAATTCGGTATGACCGCCATCGCCAACGGCATCGCTCTGCATGGTGGTCTCATTCCCTACACGGCAACGTTCCTCGTCTTCTCGGACTACGCGCGCAACGCCATTCGTCTGGCAGCGCTGATGAAACTGCGGCAACTGATGGTCTACACGCACGATTCGATCGGTCTCGGCGAGGATGGCCCAACGCACCAGCCCATAGAACATGCGGCCTCGCTGCGGCTGATTCCTGGACTCGACGTCTGGCGCCCGGCCGATGCGGTGGAGACTGCAATCGCCTGGGCCGCCGCCCTCGAACGGCACGATGGCCCCTCGTGTTTCCTGCTTTCGCGGCAGAACCTGCCGGCACTGCCGCGTACAGCCGAACAGGTCACCAGCATCAGGCGTGGCGGCTATATCCTGCGCGAAGCCGAGGCGGCAACCCCGCAGGTCGTGCTGGTCGCTACCGGTTCCGAGCTCAGCCTGGCGCTGGACGCCCAGGAGGTACTCGGGCAGGAAGGGATTGCCGCCCGCGTCGTCGCCATGCCGTGCACGCGACAATTTGACCTGCAGCCGCGACCCTACCGCCAGCAGGTGCTGCCCGCGACGATCCCGACAATCGCGATCGAGGCCGGCCATCCTGATTTGTGGTGGAAGTATGTCGGGCCCAGTGGGGCCGTAATCGGTATCGACCGCTTTGGCGAATCAGCACCGGCCGCCGATTTGTACGAGTTCTTCGGTATCAACGTCCCGAGTATCGTAGCGCAGGCGCGACGACTGGTCAGCCGCGCGCCATTGCCCACTGCGAATCCCTCGAACGCAGGGTCAGCAGGCAGCGAGCCATGACGGTCTGGCCGGCTGGCGACAAGGTACAACCACCCACCGTATGCCCGGGCGATCTGTCGATTTCGCCGACAACCACCCAGCACTACGTCGCCAGCACCCTGTGACGCAAAAATCATTGCTAAACTAATGAAAATCAAGACTCGCGTTTCGACCTCCTGGGGCATTGCCAATGCCGTTTGCCAAGTTTGCCGGTTATCCATCCTGCTTCTGTCTTGTGATCGCGTTTGCTTTATCGGCTTGCACGACGGTCGAGAAGCCGTCTCGAGCAAGCGATTCCGACAAAGCGGCTGCGACCCAGCCCGCACGAACTGCGGCCTATTCCGGTCGGCAGGGCGCGGCCAAACCGACGCCTTTCGCAGATGAAGAGGAAAGCCGGACGGTCTATTTCGCTTCGAGCGACGCAACGATCGACAGCCAGGGCGCTGAAGTTCTTCGCCAGAATGCCCTAAAACTAAAGGAGGATGCGCAACTCGTCGTCGTTCTGGTGGGTCATACGGACAACCTGGGCAGTTCCGCCTACAACCTTGCTGTAGCCGACAGGCGCACCGAGGCAGTCAGCGAACGGCTCCGCTCGCTGGGTGTGGCGAGAAGCCAGATTCGGCGCCTGCCGGTCGGCAGCGAGCAAAGCAGCAAACTCAAGTGCGATAGCGAAGCCTGTCGTCGCAGCATGCGACGCGTCGAACTGATTTATGAAAGGCGTTGACTGTCGGGTGGCGGCAGCTTCAGTACGCGAAGAGCTGTCGTAGCCAGTCCTTCCGGCAGCCACGGGCAAGTCCAGGGGGTTTGTACCGGACAATCAGACGGGCTGCTGCCAGATGTTCCGGCAACCCGTTTCCCGTATCCGCCACGAAGCCAGCGCCCCAAGGGCCGCCGTCCCGGCAAGCAGTAGCAAGCCCGCGTGAAAGTCGTCCGGCGTGTAGAAGCGTGCCCCGCTCTCGGTCAGGCCACCCTGCCAGGTCCAATCCATGACCCAGCCAACCATTGGCTGCAGGATGGCGGCTGCCAGAAAGCCGCCCATATTGGTGACGCTGGTCGACATGCCAGAAAGGAGGGGCGGATTGACCTCCTTGGCGCAGGCCCAGGTAAGCGTAAAACTAGCGGTGACCAGCCCCATCAGCGCGAACAGTGCATAGCTCAGACCCAGGGGTAGCGCGCTACCCGACAGCCAGACCAGCCAGATCAAGGCGTACAGATGACTGCTCGCAACCAACACCGGCTTGCGCCGGCCGAGGCGATCGGAGAGGGTGCCCACAAAGGCACAGCCAAGCGCGAAGCCGGCAAAATAGAGACTCACGTGGTTGGCAGCAACGGCTCGGGTCATGCTGTGCACCTGGGTCAGGAAAGGGGTTGCCCACAGACCGGCGAACGCAAAAAAGCTACCGCAGATGCCGAAATTGACACAGGCAACTGGCCAGGTGTCACGATTTCTGAGCACCAGCAAAAGGCCGGCGAGGACCGCGGTGCGATCGAAGCGTGGTTTGTCGGCGCTGCTCGCCGACAACGACCTGCCCTTCCCGCCCCCGGACTCGCCCAGCAGCCACCAGCAGCCGACGCCGAGCAGCAGCGAAACGACGGCCAGACCAACGAAAACGCCTCGCCAGCCGGCGACCTGCGCCAGCCAGGACATAGGCGCTCCGGCCAGCACCGAGCCGAGGTTGCCGACCAGCATGCTGATGCCGACCAGGCTGGCAAAGCGACGCTCATCAAAGGACAAGGCGATGATCTTGAGCATGGCAATGAAAGTGACCGAAACGCCAAGCCCGATCAGCGTTCGCCCAAGCAGCGCCAGATCAAGACTGAGAGCCAGACCGAACAGCAGGCTCCCGATACCTCCCACCAGCCCGCCGAGCAGGAGAATCAGGCGGGGCCCCAGCGTATCGACGAGAATACCGGTCGGCACCTGCATGACCGTATAGACGTAGAAGTAGGTGGCCGCCAGCACGCCCAACGACGACGCCGTGGTATTGAATGCCGCGATCAGATCCTGAGCGATACCGGCCGGCGCAAAACGCTGGAAAAAGGACAATACGTACGCCGCAACAACCATCGCCAGGGCCAGCACGCGGCGCCGCCGCTGATGGGCAAGCTCACTCATGTCGTGCAAGGCAGGTTTTGCTTCCCGAATCCCGCAGTCTCGACGCCAGCTGACAGACAGACGGCGGTACCCGTCCGCCGCGACTCAGGTCAGCCCTCGGCTCGCCAGATCGCGCGCCAACGCGCGGTCGACCTTGAGGAAGTGGTTCACCAGCCAATCGCGGATAAAGCCCATCAACTCGATCGAGATCGTTCCGCCGGCTTCGTACTGCCGCTTGAACTTCGACACCTCCTCGATCAACTTGCGATGCGCCGCCAGATGCGCCTCGCGGTCGGCGTACTGGTGTTTGTTCATCAGCTTCTCTTCGAAGCCAAAATGGTTGATCGTGTAGTTGACAAGTTCGTCCAGGATCGAACCGCAGGCAGCGCGGCCTGCTCCCGAGCGCATCGCGCCGTTCAAGCGGTTGGCAATCTCGATCAGCACCTGGTGCTGGCGGTCGATCTCGGCATGTCCGACGGCCAGAGCAGTTGACCACTCCATCAGCGGTTTCACCGCGGATTGATTGCCGTGGGGCGGGCGTAGACTGCTGCTGCCGCTGTCGCTGGTACCGCCAATCTTGAAGCGCTGCACCATCGAGAACATTTCACTGGACGCCTGTTCAAGTTCAGCCGCCGACTGCAGCGACTGCCTGATAACACTCTCTGTCTGTCCCGAGGCATTCATCACCTCATCAACATTGCTGACGATGTCTTCGATACGCCGAGTCTGGTCTCGCGTGGCCTGCGACAGTGCCTGCATCTTCTGGAGAGTCTCCTGCGCCTGTTCCTCGATGGCATGCAGGGTATCGGCCGCGGAGTTGGCCTGCGTGACACCGCTGGCGATCACCGGCGCTGCGGCCTTCATGCCTTCAACCGCACTCTCGGTATCGCTCCGGATACCCTGCAGGATGCCGCCGATCTCGCTCGTCGCCTTGCTCGTTCGTTCGGCGAGCTTGCGCACCTCGTCGGCGACCACGGCAAAGCCACGCCCCTGTTCGCCGGCGCGGGCGGCTTCGATCGCTGCGTTCAGCGCCAGCAGGTTGGTCTGATCAGCAATCTCCTTGATCACTCTGGCCATCTGGCCAATTTCGCTGGTACTTGCCACCAGCCGGGAAACCTGATCCGAGGAGGCCGAGACCGTATCGGCAATGGCCTGCATTTCAACGGCCACCTTGGCGGCAACCGCGGCGCCGTCGTGGGCGCGCCGCGCAACTTCATGCGCACCGTCTTCGGTCGCATGGACGAGCCCGTTGACCACTTCAACGCTTGTTGAAACGTCGCTGATCGCCGAACGGGTGTGCCTGACCGCGCCAGCCTGTACCTGGGTCGCAAGGTTGATCTCGTTTGATTCAGCCGACAGGCGCTCGATGCTGGCCTGCACCTTGCTGGCGTTGGTGAAGATGGCGCGCAGCATCTCCTTGAGATTGCTCTGCATGTGTGCCAGAACAAACAACACGCTTCCCTTGTCACCCGCCTGCAGCGGAATCTCCTGCGTCAGGTCGCCGTCGGCGATCTTGCTGGTCGCCCCCAGGGCGAGGCGCGGCTCGCCGCCGAACTCGCTGACGATGCTCTTCCTCACCAACCAGCTCGCCAGCAGCAGCAGGCAGGTCGCGCCAATGGCAATCAACACGCTGTGCTTTGCCTCTTCGATGAAAATCCGGTCCACGTCGTCGATGTAGATCCCGGAACCAACGACCCAGCCCCAGGGTGCAAACGTCTTGACGTAAGAAAGCTTGGTGAAGAGCTCGCTGGTCACACCGCCGCTGGGCAGCGGTTTGGGCCATAGGTACTCGACATAGCCTTCGCCCGCCTGTCCAACCACCTCGTTGAAACTGACGAACAGATTCTTGCCATCAACGCTGACTTTCTCGCCGTTGAGCCCGGCCTGCAGCGAGATCGCCTTGTTGAAGCGGGCCTCATCGAGCACTTTGCCATCGAGAGCCGGGACCGTCGGGTGCATCACCATCCTGGGTACCGGCTTACCCAGGTCGTTGATCCAGAAATACTCGGTCTTCTCGTAGCGCAGGTGCTTGACCGCCGCGATCCCCTGCTGTCTGGCTTCGTCCTCGGTCAGCGTGCCCGCCTTCTGCAGTCCGTGATAATGGTCAAGGACGCCGACCACGGCTTCCACCAGGTGGCGGGTCTTGATCTGTCGGTCGTCATAAAGCCGGCCATGCAGCGACCACAGGCTCTCCCAGACAATCAGCAACATGGCCAGCAGGGCCAGGACTGCCGTCAGGGACAGCCGGTTCATCAGACTGAGTCGACGTAGCGCTGCAATCATTTCAATCCCTCCATTGTTCACTGCCAACCGGGGATGCTGTACCAATCAAGCGAAACTTGCAACAGCAGGAGACTGCGGCAACGACTTGGCGCGCGATGCACACGGACTGCATCCGAGGCATGCCCAGCAGGCGCGCTAGAAGCGTGCCCTCCTTCTCCCTTGTGTACCTTGCACGCGGTTCTATAGCAGCCTCAGCTGGCGCGCGGCTTCAGTGAGTTCGCCGCGAAAATCGGGATGGGCAATACCGATCAACGCCAGGGCGCGTTGTCTGGCGGTTTTCCCGCGCAGCTGGGCAAGGCCGTATTCAGTCACCACGTAGTTGACGTCATTCTTGCTGGTGGTGACATGTGCGCCCGGGGTCAGGCCCGGCACGATACGGGAGATGCTATCGCCCTTCGCCGTCGAAGGCAAAACGATGAAAGCCTTGCCGTCGCGTGAGCGGTTGGCTGCCCGCACAAAATCGACCTGTCCGCCAGTGCCGGAGTACGGTTGTGGGCCAAAGCTCTCGGAACAGCACTGCCCGAGCAGATCGATCTGCAGCGTTGCGTTGATCGATACCATCTTGTCATTGCGCGCAGCAAGAAAGGGGTCGTTCGTGTAATCGACCGGATGCATTTCCAGCATCGGGTTGCGATGCATGAAACGGTAGAGCTTCTGCGAACCCAGGGCAAACGTTGCCACCATCTTGCCTGGCAGATAGGTCTTCTTGCGATTGGTCACCGCGCCGCACTCGAGCAGTTTGAGGATGCCATCGCCGATCATCTCGGTATGGATGCCCAGATCATGCTTGTGTGTGAGTTGCATGACCACCGCGTCGGGAATGGCGCCAAAGCCGATCTGCAGCGTCGAACCATCGTCGATGATATCGGTCACGTATTCGCCGATGG
>ERZ761603.879-NODE-879-length-23782-cov-15.465883_pt1 | contig 23782 bp, 19 predicted proteins | sample MGYA00511879_ERZ761603 | MGnify/ENA primary metagenome ERZ761603 (study PRJEB28899, sample SAMN02850040) | bioreactor sludge metagenome | biome: EBPR Sludge; feature: EBPR Bioreactor; material: flocular biomat | place: Australia: Thorneside Wastwater Treatment... | reverse complement strand
TCGTCATCGTACCGAACCGAAGCGGTGGCTACCCACCACCCGATTTACAGCAGTTCACGGACTCAATCGAGGTGCGCAAGCTGATCAAAGAGTCACGCTGGTATGCCGATGCGCTCTTCAAGGGAGGAGAAAATGACAAGGGGAAGTTCCTGCCGCTGAGTCGGCCGGATGAGCTGGCGCAGGCGCAAGCGGTGCGGGCACAACTCGATGCGCTGGAGAGTGCCACCCACTCCCGCCACGCCTTGCTCGGCAAGGCTGACGCGATCGCGCTGGCGAAAGCCGACGCGGAGTTCGACAAGGTCTTCGATGTCCTCCTCGAAGCGAGCGAAAAGCTGGAAACCCTCATCAAGAAGGATATGAACGGCGCCTTGACCGGTCTGGAGAGTGCTGTCGGGCAATCCCGCGTAGCGATGGCGGTGCTGGTCGCTGCCGGTTTTATCTTCAGTTTCTTGCTGGGCTGGGGGATCAAAGGCTCGATTGTTCGCCCGCTCGCCCGCCTGCAGGACACCATCGTCCGGGTAGACGAAAGCGGCGACTGCACCCTGCGCGCGAATCTTCCCGGGCAAGACGAAGTCGGGCGCACGGCCACCGCCTTCGACCGCATGATGACGAAGATCGCCGGGCTGATCGGCGACACCCACCAATTCGTCGCAGCCATCGCCGCCGCCGCGCAGTCCATGTCCGCCACCGGCGCCCAAGTGGAAAAAGGCTCCGCTGCGCAGGCCGAAGCCACTTCGGCCGTCGCCGCCGCCGTCGAGCATACCTCGGTGAGCATTTCCGAGACCGCCGGCAATGCCAGCGCGGCCGACGAAACCGCGGCGCAAGTGCGCGCAGACATCGAGAAAACGCTGGCCACCGTGCGCGAAACCGCCGACAACGTCGGCCAACTCGCCCGCCTGATCGATGCAGCCAGCGGCGACATCACCCGACTGGCAGAAAGCTCGCGCCAGATTGATGGCATCGTGCGCACCATCAAGGAAATCGCCGACCAGACCAATCTCCTGGCCCTGAACGCCGCCATCGAAGCGGCGCGCGCCGGCGAGCAGGGTCGTGGCTTTTCCGTCGTGGCCGACGAAGTGAGGAAGCTCGCCGAAAACACCAGCAAGGCTACCAGCAAAATCTCCGGCCTGATCGGCGGCATCCAGTCTCAGGTAAACGGGGCAGTCGCCCGCATGCAGACAGCGAACCACAAGGCCGGAACGACACGTGAACGCGTGATCGCCTCCACCGGCGCGCTCGATGCCGCGAGCGCCAATGCCGGCGGCGTGGCGAACTCGGTGCGCAGCATCGCCGACGCGATGCGCAAACAGGATATCGCGGTGCAGCAAGTGGCACAGCGCATTGAGCAGATCGCCCATATGACCGAAGAGAACACCGCCGCCGCCGGCAACGCCGCCGAAACGGCGCGGCAACTCGATGCCCTGGCCGGAAAACTGCGTGAGGCGATCAGCCGGTTCAGGGTCTGAAGGCCCGCTCCCGACACCCCGGCGCATGACGAAAACCACGCTGCGCAACGACGACCTGCCGGCTTCGCCGGCCTGCGGTTGGATTCGCGCCGCCCTCGTCCGGCAGGGTGGATTGACGCGAGTTGGACCGGTACCCGTTGACGCTGCAGCCGCAGCCGAGGTGTCGACCGCCGCTCAAGAAAACAATGGCGAACGCGAAGGGCTCACCGCCGCCAGTACGGCCAAGCTGGTCACGATCTTCATCCTGGCCTCGATCGTCACCCCGGTTGCGGGGGTCTTGCTCGAGCAAAGCGGTGATCGCCTCGCCGACCTGCTGGGAATGAACGGTGTCGTCTTCGGCGCAACCGTGCTTGCCCTCGCGTCCGCCCTGCCTGAGATCAGCACGGCGATCACCGGCGTACAGATGAAGCGTTACACCCTCGTCTTTGGCGACATTGTGGCGGCAACGCCTTCCAGCTCTCCTTTTCGTGCTCGCGTAGCAGCCCGTGCTCACCCACGAAAGGCGTGCCAACGCCTGGATCGGAATGGTCGGTCGGGTGATGACGACCACCTATGTGAACCCCGTCACCAGCGAGTGAGGTCCGGGCGCTGTAAAAACGCAACAGGTGTTGCCGGTGCGGTGGCGCGGCGCCCGCAGCCCTTGCATGTCCTCTCTTGATGCCCCAATATCCCCTGTTGGCTTGCGCAGCGCTGCCGGCAGAGAGAGATCCGTCATGCACAAACATTTGAATACCTTTTCGGCGATCTTTCTGATTGTGGCCAGCATGCTGGGTACGGGCATACTGACCACCACCGGGATCATCGTTTCCCTGGTCAAAACGCCGGGCGCGGTGATTGCCGTCTGGGTCCTGGGCGGCATCCTGGCCTGGATCGGCGCCTGGTGCTACGGCGAACTCGCCCGCCGCATGCCGCGCAACGGGGGTGAGGCGACGATATTGCGGGAGCTTTATACGCCGACCCTGGGCGAACTTGCCGGCTGGACTTCGTTTGTGGTCGCCTTTTCGGCCGGTAATGCCGCCACCTCGTTGGCCTTGGCCGACTATCTGCAGCAAGCCTGGCCTGGATTGGGACTGCCCCCCTTGCTCGTTGCCTGTCTGGCGCTGTTGTTGGTAACCATCCTGCACGGTGTGCTCGGTGTGCTCGGTCTGCGCATTCAGACAGCGCTTGCCGCAACCAAGTTTGGCCTGCTGGCCTGTCTGGCGACGTATGGCCTTTTTCTCGCGGCACCCGCGATGTCGACGTCGACGGTCGCGCCGGAGCACGCAACCGCGTTGCGGCAGACCGCGGAATTCGGGGCGCCTTGGGGCCTGGCCATGATGATGGTCATGTTTGCCTACAGCGGTTGGAATGCGGCCATTTATGTGGCCGGTGAAATCCACGATCCGCAGCGCAACGTCCGCCGCGCGATGATGATGGGTACGACCATCGTCATGGTGCTGTATGTGGCGATCAACGCCGCGTTGCTGATGCACCTGCCGGTTGAGGACGTCGACGGCGTCATTCCGGTGGTCGCGCTGCTGGTCAAGCAGCTCTTCGGCGCCCCCGCCGCAGCCGTGTTCTCGGGCTTGGTGGCTTTTGCCCTGCTGTCTTCGCTCGGGGTGTCGGCCTTCCTCGGGCCGCGTGTGCTGGCGACCATGCTCGGCTGGTCGGGCAGGAACCCTGACGAGAAACAGGCAGCGGCGATGGCGGTGCCCGCACGCCTCGTCTGGCTGCAAGGCGGCTTATCGGTGTTCATGGTCCTGTCCGGGTCTTTTGTGCAGATTCTGACCGTGATGGGGTTCTTGCTCGGGCTGTTTCCCATCCTCTGCGTGCTCGGTCTGTATCGCGACGACCGGGGGCTCGATGGCCGGGCCTTGCTGCTCACACGTTACGTGTGTGCTCCCTTGTTTGCAGGCGTATCAACTGTTGTCCTGGTCCTCGGCGCGCAGCAGAGCCCGCGCGAAGTCGGCATTGCGCTGGCGCTGATCGGCCTGTTTTTTCTGGCGCGTGCAGGCATGCGCCGTTTCGCTTCGATCTGACTGCGAGGGAATCGAGTCATGCGGCAAGTCCGGAATTTCTGGCGACTGGTTTTTGTCTGGTCATTCGCGTTTTTTGTACTCCCGGCGATCGCGGAGGGCCTGTCGTGGCAAGCGGCCGCGCAGCGTTTTGCGGGGCTGGAAGCCCCGGCTGGAGATCCCGCCTATGCCGCCTTCCAGAAACGGGCGGTGGTGGCCTGGGAACGGTACGACAAGCAGATCGGTCAGCCGCTGGCCAATTGGGCTAAACGAGAAGTTGCCTACGCGGGAGGCGGCACGGTTTTCTACCCTTTCTCCGGCCCTGACTTCGTGACCGTCGCCCGCGTCTATCCTCATGCCGAGCGCTACGTATTGGTGGCGATGCAGCACGCGGGCCGGCCCGTGGCTCTTGAGAGCATGCGCCGGGCCGAGCTGCGTGCGTTCGAGAGCAGACTGGGTGCGGCGTGGGAGAAGTTCGGCCGGCTCGGTTATTTCCGTACTGCCGATCTCAACGATGATCAGTGGGCTGGCCCAAACCGACTGGGAACGATCACCATCCTGATGGCTTTCGCTGCCCGCCTGGGCTATGAAGTGACGGCGGTTGCTCCGTTGGGCTTCAATGCCGGCCAAGGCGAATGGGAAGTCGTGCCATCCGATGAAAAATGGAAGTCCGCTCGTCTGACACTGCAGAAGGACGGAAAAAAGGCGACGGTGGACTATCTGAGCCTCGACTTGTCGGACAGCGGCCTCCAGCGCGCCGAACCGCAGCAGGCGTGGATCAAGCGCATGAGCGCGCAACCTGCGCTGCTCAAGGCAGCTTCGCACCTCCTGCAACAGCCGAACTTCGTGGTCATGCGTGACGCGCTGGTGCTCAACTCACCGCTGGTGGTCCAGGATGAGACGGGCCTCGAGCACAAGGATCTGGTCAAGATCGGTGGCGTGCGTCTCTACGGCCATTTCCGCCAGACACACAGCCTGTTCAAAAGTACAACGCAGCGCTCTCTGGCTGCGGCGTACAAAGCTGAAAAGGCTCCGGGCGAACTGCCCTTTGCGTTCAGTTACCTGGTCAGCTCGGGGGCGCGTTCGATGCAGATCGCACGTCGCGACCCGGCGCCTGAAAAGCGCTACGCGCAAACCGGCCTGCCAAATCGTTGAAACGCAGCGCGTCGTCGACAAACAAGGTGTGGCCCGCTTCCTCAAACAACGCGACCTGAGCCAGCTCGCCTTTGCGCTGCAGCAAGGCATCGCCCTGCTCGCGCAGCCGCGGACGGATCGCATAGAGCACGGGTACTTCCTGCTTAGCAACGATGTCTCGCCAGTACGTTCGCGGATAGGGCTGAGCAATGAGCTGACGGGCTGCGCGATCGGGTACCCTGAGCGCTGAGCGCAGGACGGCGTCGGCGATGTCGGGTGGTGGCGGCCAGCGAAAAATGCCCTGGCAGAAGCTCCGGAGATAGGACTCGCGCCGTTTCGGGTCGCTTATGTCAGCGAAGGACTTGCCCGAACGGCGTGGCGGAGGGGTCCCTTCGCCGATCGAATTGTCGATCAGAATCAGGCCGCGCAAGCCGCTCTGCGGTCTGCGCGCGATGAAATCCAGGACTTCCAGAACGCCCAGTGACCAGCCCGCCAGGACGTAATCGCCAACACCTGCGGCGTGCAGAAAATCCTCCATATCCGCCATCCGCCGTTGCGGGTCGTGGGAGCCGGACGAAACCTCCGACTCTCCCTGTGAGCGCGGATCGAAGGCGAGAACACGAAACTCGTCGCCCAATGCCTCCAATTGCAGACGGAACACAGCCGCCGGCATCAACCAGCCGGGAACAAAGACGATGGTCCTGGCGCCGCGTCCCGCTTCGAGATAATGCAGACGCAACCCCTCCCGATTAGTGAAAAAGTGGGCGCTGACGCTGGCTGCAAGTAGCGGGCTACACGTCAAACACAGCGCAAACCAGGACAGGAGGCGCAACCGCCACCCCTGACAGCTCATTGCTCACCTCCGGCAGTCATCATCATTGGGCTTCCGTGTTTCCTCGCGCTTGTTCAGATCCCGCGCCCCGCTGGGCTGCACAGACCAGTGCTACAGTTTAGCGCGACCGGCGGCCAACTCGTCACCCTTTGCTGGCAAGGAGCCGACAGGTCTGGCTGCCCAGCCGTGATTGACCGACTCCAAGACAGCGCCATATACTTTATTCATCGCCTGTTCGCGCTTCGTCGCGGTGGGCAGCGGCAAGAGGAGAAGCGCCTGTCGATGTCGACGTCGATCCTGCGTCCGGTCGTGATGCCCGCCGAACTCGTCGGTCAGCCCGCACCCTGCGATCTTTACAACGCGAACGGGGTTCTCCTCCTGCGCGCCGGCGCGCTGATCTCGCGAAGCCGCCGTGATCCTTCACAACCCCTGCGCTTTCATTGCCCGGCGCCATTCGCTGCGCGCCTGTCGCACGCGCAGCCGAGCCGGGAGCTCGCAGGCATCGCCGCGGGGCTCACCGGAATCAGCGAACGACTCACGCGTGGCGCCTCCGTTGCGGCAGCTGATCTGCGCAGACTCGCCGCCGATCTGCTGGCCGTCTGGCTGGTCGACCCCGACGCCTGCCTGGGCTTGGCGCGGCTGCAACGTTATCCCCGAGCGAGTGTCCGTCACTCGATCCACAGCGGACTCCTGGCCCTGGAAGCAGGCTCTGCGAGCGGCGTACCGAATAGCGGCCTGACGACGCTGGCAGGTGCCGCCTTGAGCATGAACCTGGCACGACTGGCACTGCACGACGAGATGGCCGAACATAACGGCACACCGGATGAAGCGCAGCGGCGTGCCCTCGACAGCCACCCCGTCGATAGTGCCCGCCTGCTGCGCCGCATCGGCGGGGGCTGCGAGGACTGGCTGCCCACAGTTCTCTGCCATCACGAGAACGTTGACGGCAGCGGCTACCCCAGTGGTCTGCGCGGCGCATCGATTCCGCTCACCGCACGCATCCTGCGCATCGCCGACAGTCTGGCGGCGCGCCTCAGTGGCCGCAAGGGGCGCGGACCCGTCTACTGGAACCTCAACCACGCCGGCGACTTGGCGCTGCTTTCACGCCACGTCTTTGCGGGCGACCTGGCTCGCCTCGACAAGGCGCTCGTCCACCAGTTGATGCGTGCGTTGGGCCCGTTCCCGCCGGGCAGCCTGGTTCGCCTCAGCAACCGCGAACTGGCGGTTGTCACCCGCCGCCCCTTGGGTAGTGTTACCCACCCACGACACGTGCTGGCGATTGCCGACGCCCACGGCCGCCCGATCGAAGCGCCAGAACTGCGCCGGACCGGACCCGGCCTGCTGTCGATTCGTGCCTATGCGCACGACGAGCCCAACATCCACCATTCCTACGCCTGGGATCGGGCATGGGGCTACGAGCTCTAACAGCTTGCTGCCGATTGCCTTTGGCGTAGCCATTTCGACTTGCCTCAAACGCCCCGTCGCGCGGCCATCCCGCAACTGCCAGTGCCCGCCGCGAAGACTGTGGCGTGCTAAGATGCGCGCCGGTCGCACGACCAGCCAACCATCAGGGAGACCCCGCATGAAACTCGAAACGCTCGCCGTTCACGCCGGCTACAGCCCCGAGCCGACAACCAAGGCGGTGGCCGTACCCATTTATCAGACCGCCGCCTACGCCTTCGACAGCACTCAGCACGGGGCCGATCTCTTCGACCTCAAGGTGGTTGGCAACATTTATACCCGCATCATGAATCCGACGCAGGACGTCCTCGAAAAGCGCGTGGCGGCGATGGAAGGCGGCATCGGTGGTCTGGCACTGGCTTCCGGACAGGCCGCGATCACCTACGCCATTCAGACCATTGCCGAGGCCGGCGACGACATCGTCTCCGCGTCTACGCTGTACGGCGGCACCTACAATCTGTTTGCGCATACCTTGCCGCAATACGGGATCGACGTCCGTTTCGCGAATCACGCCGATCCGGACAGTTTCGAAACGCTGATCGGCAGTCGCACCAAAGCACTGTATTGTGAGTCGGTCGGCAACCCGCTCGGCAATGTCACCGACTTCGAGTGCCTAGCCGAAATCGCGCATCGTCACGGCATCCCGCTGATCGTCGACAATACCGTCCCCACGCCCTACCTCTGCCGCCCCTTCGAGCACGGCGCCGACATCGTCGTCCATTCGCTGACCAAGTATATCGGTGGCCACGGCAATTCGATCGGCGGCATGATTGTCGACAGCGGTCGCTTTCCCTGGGCAGCGCACAAGGCAAAGTTCAAGCGCCTCAACGAGCCCGACGTTTCCTACCACGGAGTCGTTTATACCGAGGCTCTGGGGCCGGCCGCCTATATCGGTCGTGCGCGCGTCGTCCCACTGCGCAACATGGGTGCCGCCATTTCGCCGTTCAACGCCTTTCTCTTCCTGCAGGGGTTGGAGACGCTGCCGCTGCGCATGGACCGCATCTGCAGCAACACCGAGAAGGTCGCCCATTATCTGCGCGACCACGCCAAGGTCGCCTGGGTGAACTACGCCGGACTTGCTGAGCACCCCGATCACGCACTGGTGCATCAGTACATGGGTGGCAAGGCCTCGGGAATTCTCACTTTTGGCGTCAAGGGCAGCCATTGCTCCGGCGTCGAGGCCGGTGCCCGCTTCCAGGATGCGCTGCAATTATTCACCCGGCTGGTCAACATCGGCGACAGCAAGTCGCTGGCCTGTCATCCGGCGTCGACGACGCACCGCCAGTTGGCGCCGGCCGAACTCGCCAAGGCGGGCGTCTCGGAGGAAATGGTCCGCCTCTCGATCGGCATCGAACACATCGACGACCTGATCGCCGACCTTGAGCAGGCGCTGGCTGCAGTCTGACGCCAAGGGCGGCGCAGGGGCAGGCCCGGCCGACTGATTGACGCAAGCGCGGGACGGGAATCCGCGGTAGGATAGCGAACACTCTCGCGCGCTGCTGCCCATGTCCGCTTCGCAGGATCGCTTGCCGTTCGTCGATCTCCGTGCCGATGATGCCGAAATCGGACGCTACGGCGTCTTGCTCGACGGTCTCGGTATCGGCCTCCTGATCTTCGCCGCCGACGGCTCGCTGCAGAACTGCAACCACCAGGCCGAGGCTTTTCTCGGTCAAACGCCGACCGTCTGGGTGGACGAAAACGGCAAATCGCTCACCGCGGAGGAGCGACTCGAGACGCAAGTGATCAGGACGGGAGATGCCGTGCATCAGCGCGCGATCGGACTGCGCGCACTCCCGACGACGGCGGCCCCTGTCTGGTGCAAGGCGAGTGCCTTCCCGGTGTTTGCCGCTGACGGCCTCCTGCGGCGGGTCCTGCTGACGATCGCCGACCTTCGTCAGCACGGCCGACTGGCGAGTGAGAGCCAGCAACTGCCGACACACGACCCGCTGACCGGGCTTTTCAATCAGCGCTATATCCAGGTCCTGCTCGATGATGAAGGACGTCGCGCCAGACGCTACGGCACGCCGTTCACGCTTGCCTTGCTCGCCATCGATAATTTCCCGGCCGCGCCCGACGTTGCCGCCCATGAGCGCAGTCTCTTACTGAGCGAAGTTGGCCGCCTGATCAGCAATATTCTGCGCGAATTTGACATGGTCGGTCATTTCGGCAGCGACGAATTTCTTCTGATTCTTCCCAATGTCCGCGTCAACGAGGGAATGATCGGCCTTGAACGGCTGCGCGAAACCATTGAGGCCAGTCATCTCCAAGGCAGCGGTCAATTCCTCACGGTCAGTGGTGGAGTGACTGAATACTCGGGCGAAGACAGCGCTGCGCTGCTCGAACGTGCGCGTTCGCTGCTCGACAGCGCTCGCGAGGCCGGCAGCAACCGGCTATGCGTCGATCTCGATCTGTTTTAGACGACACTTGTTCGTTCCCTGCACGCCCGCAGCCTTGCACAAGTAGTGGTCATCCCAATTGGACCGGTCATGTCGGCGCTGGGATAACCCCGGGATGATGCGAACGGCAAGCGCCCGGCGGCAAAAAACGGGCTAGCAAGCGGGAATCGGCAAGCCAGAATGTTGTGCATACGCAAACGAGTCGTCCAGCGGAACGCTGATCCAACTCATGCACAGCACGACATCGGCTCCGTGCTGGATGACGTGCCGAATCCCGCGCCGATGCGCCAAGCCCCGATCGGCCATCACCAACGCTCCCCAAAGCTTCGCCCTGCAGCATCAACGCCTTCCTGGCATTCGACAAGACCTGCGCGTCACGATTTCTTCAACCTTTCAGTTTTCGAGCAGGCTGCGCAGCATCCACGCCGTCTTCTCATGTACTTCCAGGCGCTGTGTCAGCAGATCGGCGGTGGGCTGGTCGTTGGCCGCGTCTACCACCGGAAACAGCTCGCGAGCAGTACGCGCAGTGGCTTCCTGCGCCGCGACCAGGTAGCGGATCATTTCGACTGCCTTGGGTACACCCTCGACTTCCTTGATCGAGGCCAGGCTGGTGAACTCACGGTAAGTTCCCGGTGCCGGGTGGCCGAGCGCACGAATCCGTTCAGCGATGACGTCGAGAGCGGTCCACTGCTCCGTGTACTGTTCCATGAACATCAGGTGCAGCGTGTTGAACATGGGCCCGGTGACGTTCCAGTGAAAGTTGTGGGTCATCAAGTACAGGGTATAGCTGTCCGCCAGCAGAGCCGACAGACCTTTGGCAATCTTTTCGCGCTCGCCTGGGGAAATGCCGATGTTGATCGACGGGACGGTGGCTTTCTTGGCATTCATCATCGTGCTCCTCGGTGGCAGAAATCGATCCAGGCGTCGTTCGCGCCTGACCTGCGGGGAAAGCCTGCAGCACATGGCCTATGCGCTGGCTGTCCCGACAACTGAATTCTAGAATTGTCCGGGCCGTAGCTCAAATTGATTGTTTTCATCAAACCGATTATCGTTAGCTATTATTGCTCCGGCCACAGTGGTCCGCTTGAGAAACCATTGCACATCGTATAATGATCGGCTTGACCGATCCGCAAACCACGCCCCGATGAGTCACCATCTCAAGCTCCACCTTGCCGAGCTGATGCGGGCCGCGCTGCACAGCGTCGCCCCCGCCGAGACCGATTGCCCGATTCACATCGAACGGCCAAAACAGTCTTCGCATGGAGATTTTTCGTGCAATCTGGCGCTGCAGTTGGCACGATCACTACGGCGCAATCCGCGGCAACTCGCGGATCTGCTACGCGCCGAACTCCCATTGTCGCCGCTCGTCAGTCGAACCGAGGTCGCCGGTGCCGGTTTCATCAACTTTCATCTGACGCCTGCGACCAAGATCGGCGTCGTGCGCGAGGCGCTCGAACAAGGCGGCGACTTTGGCCGTTCGCACAGCGGCGGCAGGCGCAAGGTCCTCGTCGAGTTCGTCTCCGCCAACCCGACCGGCCCGTTGCACGTCGGACACGGGCGCGGTGCGGCCTACGGTGGCAGCTTGTGCAAGTTGCTGGCGTATGCCGGCTGGGATGTGACCAGCGAATATTACGTCAATGACGCCGGGCGGCAGATGGACATCCTTGCCGTCTCCACCTGGCTGCGCTACCTCGAACTGAGCGACGGCGACGCTGCGCAGGCGCTGTTTCCTCCGAACGCGTATCAGGGAGACTACGTGCGAGAAATGGCGCGCCAGTTGCTGGCCACCCACGGTGAACGCTTCCAGCGGCCAGCCGCCGCCATCGTCGCTGGTACGCCTGGGCTGCCCGACGCCGAGCGCACCGACAACGCCGCCGTGCAGCAGCGAGAAGCGCAGCTCGACGCCCTGATCGCCAACGCCAAGCAGCTACTCGCGGCTGACTGGCGCTACGTGCATGACTTCGTGCTCACCGAGCAGCTCGCTGATTGCCGCGGCGACCTCGAGGCCTCAGGGGTGTTTTTCGACGTCTGGTTTTCCGAGCAGTCGCTGTTTGCGACCGGTCTCGTTGCGCGCTCTGTCGCCGAACTGGACGAAGCGGGTCATCTCTACGTCCAGGACGGCGCTCGCTGGTTCAGGTCGACCGCCTTCGGCGACGAGAAGGATCGTGTCGTCCAGCGCGACAACGGCCTGTACACCTATTTCGCGTCCGACATCGCGTACCACTTGAACAAGTATGAACGCGGCTTCGAGCGCATCATCAATGTCTGGGGTGCCGATCATCACGGCTACATCGCCCGTGTCAAAGGGGCGCTGAGTGCCCTCGGACTCGACGCCGATCGCCTCGAGGTGGCGCTGGTGCAGTTCGCCGTACTTTATCGTTCAGGCTGGAAGGCTTCGATGTCGACGCGCGCTGGCGACTTCGTTACCCTGCGCACGCTGCGCGAAGAAGTCGGCAACGATGCCTGTCGTTTCTTCTATGTGCTGCGCAAATCAGATCAGCACCTCGACTTCGATCTCGACCTGGCGAAAAGCCAGTCCAGTGACAACCCGGTTTACTACATCCAGTATGCGCATGCACGCGTCCGCTCACTGCTGGCGCAGTGGGGTGGTGATCCGCAAACGCTGACCACAGCCGACCTCAGCCCACTCACCGGGGCGCGCGAGCTGGTTTTGGCGGCAAGGATTGGCGAGTTCCCCGAAGTCGTCGAGACCGCAGCGGCGGAACTGGCGCCGCACCTGATCGCCTTTTATCTTCGGGATCTGGCCGCTGAATTTCACAGCCACTACAATGCTGAACGAATCCTGGTCGATCAGCTGGCGATCAGGGACGCGCGCTTGGCACTGGCGTCTGCTGTCGGGCAGGTGATTCGCAACGGGATGGCGATTCTGGGCGTCAGTTGCCCGGAATCGATGTAGTTGAAGGACAGAGGTGTCCCATGAGTCGTGACCTCAAACCCCGCAAGGCGCCGCCGGCGAAGAAGTCCTACGGCGGAACGTTGCTCGGCCTGTTTATCGGCCTCGTCGTCGGCGTCATTGGTGTTGCCGCCGTTGTCTGGTACATCAACAAGGTGCCGCTCCCGTTCACGACGACCGGGCAGCAGCCGAAGCTGCCGCCACCGACGGCGGGCAAGTCGGCGGCGGCAACTCCGGAAGCGTCGACCGTGGCCGCGCTGCCGGGTAAGCCTGGCGACCCGATTACACCCGAGAAACCACGTTTTGACTTCTACAAGATCCTCCCCGGACAGGCCGAGGCGATCCCCGATCCCAAGCCCGAAGAAGTGAAACCGCCGCTCAGCAAGCCGGTCGAGCCCAAACACGAGGAAGTCAAAGCGGCCGAAGCGAAGGCGCTTGAGAGCAAGCCGGCGGAGACCAAGGTCGCAGTCGCCAGACCGAACGAGGTCAAAGCGAACGAGGGCAAGGCGGCGGATACCGCCAAGACAAGCAAGGACACGCCGCTGAAGGAACCGATCTATCTGCAGGCGGGGTCATTCCAGAGCGCCAGCGAAGCCGACAACCAGAAAGCAAAGCTCGCGTTATTGGGCGCTGAAGCACGCATCCAGCAGGTCATGCTGCAGGACAAGGTGTGGTACCGCGTGCGTCTGGGGCCCTATCACAAGTTGGACGACGTCAATCACCTGCGCGCTGATCTCGCCCGCCAGGGCATCGACGCGAATCTGGTGCGTAAAGACTAGCCACATTGAGGAGACGAGTCATGCTTGGACGTTTGAGTGGATGGGGGCTTGCACTGATCCTGGCCCTGTGGGCAGTGACCCTGCCGGCCCGCGCCGAACTGGTCGTCGGGCGTGACTACGTCCCGCTCGTCCCGGCGCAGGCCACCGATAACCCGGCGAAGATCGAAGTCATCGAGTTCTTCTCCTACGGCTGCCCGCATTGCAACGAGTTTCATCCAGCGGTCAGCAAGTGGGCCGCGGCGCTACCGGCTGACGTCGTCTTCAGACGCGTTCCGATCTCGTTCAACCGGCCGCAGTGGGCGAGCCTGGCCAGACTCTACTATGCGCTGGAAGCCACTGGCGACCTTGCCAGGCTCGACGCCTCCGTCTTCAACGCCTTGCACAACAACGGAGCCAAACTCTACGACGACAAGACGATCATCGACTGGGTCAGCGCGCAGGGCGTCGACGCGAAGAAATTTTCCGACGCCTACAACTCCTTCGGCGTCGTCAGCAAGGCCAAGCGGGGTGACCAGATGGCACAGGCATACCGGATTCAGGGCGTTCCGGCACTCGCCGTCGATGGCAAGTACCTGGTAACCGGCAAGGAAACCAAAGGTTTCGGGCCGTTGCTCGCGCTCACCGACGAAGTCATCAGCAAGACACGCGGCGAGCGGGGCAAGAAATAGGCGCGGACGGGCGCGCTGCCGCCGGCTTCAGTACCCCCCGTCCGTTGGCTGGGGCCCGCCTGAAATCAAGACCAAGGACGGCCAGAAGATCATGATCAACGGCAACGAAAGTTGGCGCGTCGGTCGTCTGTTGCACCTGACCTGCCAGCGAGGCGGCTGATCAGAGACCGGCTCGCCGGGCGGCGTCGCTCGCTGCGAGCGTCGTAACGGCGGCGAGAACCACAGCGGCGTTTTCAGACTCCAGAATCGGGACCTGAACAAAGCAGCGAGCAGCCCAACGGCGATTCGCGCAGGCCCACTGCAACGCCGGCGCTAAGGTTTGGCGCCGGCTCTGGTGCGGATGCACGACTCTCCGCCTCCGGATGGCAGCCGGGGTGAGTGCTTCAGGCAGGGACTACTTCGCGGCCGGCAGGCTCACGTTGGACTGGGCCAGTAGCTGCCTGACCAGGACCATGCTCTTGATCGCGTGGCGATTGACTCTTTCCAGCGGCCCACGGGAGTCTCCCGATCCCTCGGCGGCACCGACCGAACCATCCGACGCACTCGAGGCGCCATCGCCTCCCGAGCCACCGCCACCGGTTCCGTCCCCATGCCCCGAACTCCCATCTCCTGAGCTGCCGCTACTCTGGGCGAGGCAGTCGTCGACGTGGAACGTCGCCACGAGTCCTGCCAACAGCACTGCAACCATGAACCGATTCTTGATGTTCATTTTCCTTCCTTCAGCGCACTGTTGAGAACCGCCTCGATTTGTCCAAGCGAGGACGGGTTATGGAGGACCCGGTTGCCGACGATGAAGCTCGGCGCCCAGGTCACCCACCAGGACTGGGTGGCCGTCCGCCGGAGCGCCTCGACATGGCCGACAATGGCATTGTTGCGCATGCACTGCTCCGCTTTGTCGCGCGGGATGCCGAAGTTCTTGAGAATGCCCCACACATGATCCGGCGTATTCAGGTAGGACGCGCGTTTCATTCCCTGAGCGAAAGTGTTATGGCGCACGGCAGCCTGCAGGACTTCGAGGTGCTTGTCCGCCGGCAGGCAGCGGAATCCGGCGAGTGCCTGCATGTCATGCCAGGTGAGAGGGAAGTCATAAATGATCAGGCGAATCCTGCCGCTGTCGACATACTTCTCCTTGAGCGATGGGAATACCCGCTCCATGAAGTATCCGGTATCCCCCGACAGCCCGAAAAGCAGCACCGCCGTCACCTTGGCGTCGGGCTTGCCGAGCACGATCAACTGGTCGTTGAAAGGAATCACTTCGTCATTAAACGTCGCCGCCAGTTCTGCGACGTCTGTTGGCACCTGAGACGGCGCTGCCGCCTGTTGCGCCGGCGCAGCAAGGCTCCACCAGGCGAGTGTCGCACCAGCGAGCCAGCGCAAGGACTTGCTGGCCAATCGATTTCGCGTCTCCATCATGTTCCCCTTTGCATGGAATGGTAGAGAAATTATAGTCCAGATCATTCCTGCTCTTGGCGGAGGCCAGAGATGTGGTACAGGCTTTTTCGCGCACTGCTTTGCCTGGCCCTGGTGCAACTGCTTGCTGCGCCAGTGGCGGCTGACGAGGACGACCGCTGGGACGCGCTGATGGAGACAGCCTCCGCCGCGCTCGCCGAAGACAAGCTGCCTGCCGCACGCACTGCGGCCTTGGAGGCGGTTCGTGTCGGCGAATACGAGAATGCCGACCGCCACGTGACCAGCCTCGCCCTGCTGGCGCGCATCGAACAGGAGCGGGGCGATCTGGTCCAGGCCGAAAGGGCGCTGCGCAAGGCGATCGAGGTCATGGATCGAATTCCCGGACCCCTGGCTGAAGAGAAGGCCACGCTGCACAACAACCTCGGGGCGATCCTCGAACTCAGGGGCGAACTCGCCGGCGCCGAAAGGAATTACCAGACCGCGCTCAAGATGCGCGAGTCGCTGCCGGGATTCCAGACCGAAGCACGCTTCGCGCTACTCACCAATCTCGCCGGTCTGGCAGACCGCCGCGGCGATTCGGCCAGCGCTCTCGATTTGTACCAGCGCGCTGAAGCCACCCTGCCGACCTCATCACCGGTAGCCAGAGCGCAGTTGAACAACAACGTCGGCACCCTGCTCTACCGTCTCGGACGCCTGCCGGAGGCACAGCAGCGCCTGACGGCGGCGATCGAGGCGCTGGGTCCGGGCAACCACACGCTGCTCGCGACCTCGCTGCAGCATAACCTGGGAACGATCGAGTTGCAGCGGGGGCAACTCGATGCGGCGGCCCGACACCTTCGACAGGCTGAGGCGCGCCGCCGGGCGCTGCTCGGCGATAAGCATCGCGATACCGCGCGGACGCTGCTTACTCTCGCGCTCCTGCTCGATCGGCAGGGAAACTCCGACGCCGCTTTGCTGGCTGCCCGCGAGGGCAGCGCCGCGGTCATTGCCAGCCTCGCCGCCACTGCCGGCACCTCGGCGGCGGCCGCATCGGCACAGGAACGGCGCGAGTGGCGCGAGGGCTTCGTCACTCACCTGAGCCTGCTGGCCAGAGCCGAGAAGGATCCCGACCGGCGCGCCAGGGAAGCACTGCGCCTGATGCAGGCGATCAAGCATGGCGAGCTGGCGCGAGTTTTCGCGGGTGCCGCTGCTGGGGCTGGCGCGGCCGGTGATCTGGGATTGCGGACGCAGGAGATCCGTGCCCAGGTGGACCGCTACCAGCAGCGGGAGCGGGATCTGTTGCAGAAGCTGCAAGCGAGTCAGTCGCTGGCCGACAGGGAATCGCGCCTGCGCAACGAACTGGCCCGGGAGCGGGAAACGCTCGAACGGATGCAGGCCGATCTCGCGCGCACTCACCCGCGTTACCACGAGCTGGTCTCCGGGCAGGTCGTCGACGCCGACAGCCTGCGACGGGTGCTGCGCGAAGACGAAGCGCTGCTCCTCTTCCTTGTCGGGGGTCAGCAGACCTTTCTGTTCGTCGCGACGCGCAAGGAAATGCGTTTTCTGGCGCTGCCGATCGCGGGCGACGTGGTTGACCGCCTGGTGCGGCGGATTCGCGCGACCGTCGATCCCGAAAGTGGCGTCGCCACTGACTTTGCTTTCAGCGAGGTCAGCCGCCTGTACCAGGAGTTGATCGCTCCGGCGGCGGCCTTGCTGACCGACAAATCGGTCTGGTTCGTGCTTCCGGACGGACCGCTGGAAAGCCTGCCGCTGACCCTGCTGCTGAAAACGCCGTCACCGGCGGTGAAAGACCCGCGCGACTGGGCGAAGCTGGCCTGGGTCGGGCGCGAACATGCGCTGGCCACCCTGCCGTCTGTCGGGGCACTGCTGCTGGCGCGCTCGGAGCTTGCGTCGGCGCCGGCGCCTGAACCCTTGATCGCTTTCGCCGATCCCATTCTTGGTCCGGCAGGCAACGAGAGCGCGCGTTCCGTGCGCAGGGTGTCGACGCGAGGCCTGTGGGGCGAGCGCCGCCTGGCCGACCCGAGCAAACTGCGCGTGCTGCCGGCTTTGCCGGAAACCGCCGACGAAGCCCGGTCGGTCGCTGCCACCTTGGGCGGCGGCGTCGTGTTGCTGCGCGAAGAGGCGCGGGAAAGCAAGGTCAAAACGCTGGATCTGTCGCGTTATCGCAACGTGCTGTTTGCTACGCATGGCGCAATGGCGAGCGACTTTGTCGAATTTGGCGAACCCGCTCTGGTGATGACGCCGCCAGCAATGGCGAACAGCGACGATGACGGATTGCTGTCAGCAAGCGAGATCGCCAGTCTCAAGCTCAATGCCGACTGGGTACTGTTGTCCGCCTGCAACACGGCTGCCGACGATGGGACCCCCGGCGCCGAAGGACTGTCGGGTCTGGCCAAGTCGTTTTTCCACGCCGGCGCCCGCAACCTCCTGGTGTCGCATTGGCCGGTCGTGTCAGAGTCGACGGTCCTGATCACGACCGGCGCTTTTGCAGAACTCGCTCGTCAGCCCGAACGCGGTAAGGCGTGGGCTCTGCGTGCCGCGATGCGGCGGCTGATGGACCATGAAACGTATCACCACCCCACCTACTGGGCTCCGTTCGTTCTTGTCGGTGACGGACGCTGATCGGCGCCGGCGCCGGGCACACGCGAAGTACGCCATACAGACCGCTCAGAGAGCAAATTTGTTCAGGATTTCGATCACAGTCTTGGAGTCCGGTAACGAAAGGTAGGCTTCATTCACTTGCCGTTCGAAGGTTCGGAAGTATAGGCCGTCGCCGAGTAGCGTGAGTCGGAACATCCTGTTCTCGGCAAGGCCGCGCCGATGGTAAGCACTCCCATTCTTCTAACCGGCAAGCCCACGCATCGCCATCTGCGATCTTATCGAACCGCTCACCCGGTTACGCTCAGAGTAATGACGATATGCTGCACCAAGGCACTGAAAACTTCAGAACGCGCCAAAACAAACGCCTTCGCCTCGCCAAAAAACCCTGATGTCGTGTTACTTTAGTCAGGTTGCTCCGGAGATCGCGTGGCCGACACCTGCCACCCACCCAGAGGCGGAATCGTGAATCAGAAACGGCTGAACAGGGTCTCGCTCTTCTTGCCGGCTGCTGCGCTCGCGACGATCGGCATGGCGGCCAGCGTACTTTTTGCTCGGCTCGACATTGAGCGCCGACAGAGCGACGAGCGCAGCCGGGTTGTTGCCGATCTGGCTCCGGTACGTGCGCGACTCGAGGGAGCGATCAAGGCAACTTTCAGTTCCACCGACGGGCTGGTTCATCTCATTTCATTGCGCGGGGGAATCGAGCCTGAGTTGTTCGCGGACATGGCCCGCCTTGCGATCGGCAAAAACGGGTATATCCGCAATATCACGCTGGCTCCTGACGACGTCGTGCAGCAGGTCTATCCGCTGGCCGGAAACGAACGGGTCATCGGTTTCCGCTTCGTGGATAGTCCGGAACAGGCACACACCGTCCAGTTGGCTCGTGAGCGAAGAGAGTCGCTTCTGGTCGGCCCGGTCGAACTAGTTCAGGGCGGCATGGGACTGATCAATCGCGCCCCGATCTTCCTGAGCCAGGGAGAAGAATTCGCTTCCGATCGCTACTGGGGAACCGCGTCGATTGTTGCTTATCTCGATTCACTCCTGCGCGCGGGCGATTTCCCTGCGGCGGCTGGGGTCCGTATCGCTTTGCGCGGCAAGGATGGCAAGGGGAGTGCCGGCGAGTTGATCGACGGCGATATGAACGTGTTCGACGGAGCTCCTGTCCTCATGGACGTCAATGTCCCGGGTGGCCGGTGGCAACTGGGCGCTATCCCCGCTGACGGCTGGTGGCAGGGGCAAGTCTTCCAGTCGACGTATTTCTGGTTCGGTCTGGCTGTCAGCCTGTTTCTGGTCATGTTCATCGGCGGGCGGGCGGTGCACGCCCGTGATGTCCAGCAGCGCAATGCCCGCCTGGAAACCGAGATGAATGAAAGGTTGCGCGTCGAGATGGCTTTGCGCGAGGAAGAGAAGCGCTTCCGCCTATTATTTGACTCCTCCCCCGATCCAGCCTGGATCATCGAAAGCAACCGTTTCGTCGAATGCAACGTCGCCGCGGCGCGCATCCTGGGCTATGAAAGTGGTGCTGCAATGATGTTCGTGCATCCGGCCAAGCTTTCGCCCGAGTTCCAGCCCGACGGAGAGTCGTCGTTCACCAAAGCCGAACGCATGATGGCTCTCGCGGTTGCAAATGGCGTGCATCGTTTCGAATGGGTCCATAGGCGGGCCAACGGCTCGGAATTTCCCGCCGAGGTCACGCTCTCCGCGTTCTCCCTCCAGGGACGCCAGGCGATTTATTGCGTCTGGCGCGATATCACCGCGCGCAAGGAGGCGGAAGAGGATTTGCGTGCAAGTCGCAGCCTGCTGGCAGCGATTATCGACAGCGCTGGAGCAGTGATCTACGTCTTCGATACCGCTGGCCGCCTGCTCCTGTGCAATCGCCAATTCGAGAAGGTGGTGGGCACCTCGCGCACCGCGATGCTGGGCAAAGCACGACGTGAGTTCATGCCTGAGGCAGTGGCCAGTGAGCACGAGCGCAACGATCGCCAGGTCATTGTCACCAGCCAGCGTACCGCGTTCGAAGAGCACACCATTGGTCCGAATGGCGTCCATCACTACCTGACGGTGAAGTGTCCGATCGTGGACAGCGGAGGGATCAACGCAGTGGTCGGCATTTCAACCGACATCACCGAGCGCAAGCAGAACGAGGAACGTCTCAAGCTTGCCGCCGCCGTCCTTGCTGCGACGGCCGACGGGGTCATGGTCACGGATGTTCAGGCACGCATCGTGTCGGTCAATCGCGCTTTTACCGAGATCACAGGCTACAGCGAAGACGAAGTGCGTGGACACAAAGCCAATATGCTCAAGTCCGACCGACACGACGCCGCGTTCTACCAGGCGCTTTGGGCCTCCCTTGCACAATCCGATGTCTGGCAGGGAGAGCTCTGGAATCGACGCAAGACCGGCGAGATCTATCCAGAATGGCTGACCATCAGCGCCGTCCGTAACGACCAGGGGGAAGTCACTCACTACGTGGGAGTCTTCTCGGACATTTCCGCCATCAAGCGGACCCAGCGCGCGCTGGAACACCTGGCCCATTTCGATCCCTTGACCGACCTACCGAACCGTGTCCTCTTTCAGGACCGCCTGACGCAGGCCATGGGTCATGCGCAACGCCATCAGTGCGGAATTGCCGTCCTGGTTCTTGACTTGGACGGGTTCAAGACCGTCAACGATAGTCTCGGACATCCGGTTGGTGACCACTTGCTCCAGGCGGTAGCTCTGCGCTTGCGTGAGTGCATCCGGGCCGAAGACACGGTGGCGCGTCTCGGCGGCGATGAATTCGCCCTGATTCTCACGAACCTGCGCGATGGCGCGGATGCTATCGAGGTCGTGCGCAAGATTCTCGGCAGTGTCGAAAAGCCTTTCGATCTCGACGGTTTGGTAACGATGCTCTCGGCGAGCATCGGCATTGCCGTCTACCCTGCGGATGGAGAGACACCGACCGAGCTGGTGCGCAACGCCGATACCGCGATGTACGGTGCCAAGGAGGCGGGACGTAACATTTACCGCTTCTACCAGCCGACGATGACCCATCGCGCGCAGACGAAGCTGCACAACGCAGCCGCGCTGCGCCGGGCGATCGATCGCTGCGAGTTCGAGGTCTGGTTTCAACCACAGATTGCCTTGCGTTCCGGACGGATGACCGGATCGGAAGCCTTGCTGCGCTGGCGTGATCCCGAGCGAGGGCTGGTGCCTCCCGCCGAGTTCATTCCGCTTGCCGAACGCACCGGGCTGATCGTCGCGATCGGCGAGCAGGTCCTGGAGCAGGTCGTCAGATACATGCAACGATGGCGCAAGGCTGGCCTCGGATTTGGCAAGGTCGCCGTCAATGTGTCAGCACCGCAGATCGAGCGTGGAGATTTTGTGGCAACCTTACGGCGATTGTTGGCAACCGAAGATCTGCCGCCCGGCTGTCTCGAAATTGAAGTGACGGAAAGCCTGATCATGGAAAACGCCGCACACGCACGCGAAGTACTTCTTGCCGTCCAGGCTTTAGGGATCACGACCGCCGTTGACGACTTCGGCACCGGTTATTCATCGCTTTCCTACCTCAAAGAACTTCCCATCGACAAACTGAAGATTGACCGCGCTTTCGTCGGCGGTCTGCCGGACGAACAGAAGGATGCGACGATCACGCGAACGATCATTGCAATGGCGCACAGCCTTGGCTTCCGGGTCACAGCCGAAGGAGTGGAGACCGCAGCACAGCGACGCTTTCTTGAAAGAGAAGGCTGTGAAGAAGCGCAAGGATATCTCTTCAGCCGGCCTTTGCCGGCTGACGCGTTCGAAGCATGGCTCAGCAGTCGAAGCAGAGAATCAGCGCAATAATCGCTGCCGCAGCGTACTTGTGTTTGACGACGATCAGCCGGAACGCTTTCTGCATCTCGTTCATGCTGTGCAGTGTTTCCGCCATGGCGTAGTCGGCGTAGTGCATTCAGGACGTTTCGGGAATCTCGGCAATGACCTTCTGCGTCGGGGCATCCAGGCGTGCGCCAATGGTGAAGGTCTTGCCGGTGTCCTCGCAGCAGTTGAAGATGCCGGCCTGGTAGCCAGCCGAGTCCAGCCGCACAGGGCAATGCGAAGTCCCTTGTGCAGGCGCGCTTCGCAAGCTTGAATGAAGCCCAGATTGTCGGTCGCCGGAGCGATATTGCCTGCACGGAATTCGTCGTGAATGACGATGCCGGTTTCGGCCAGGTGGCCGATCATCGGCATGTAGTCCTGCTCTCCCTTGTAGGTGAGGTGCGGCGCATCTTTCTCGGCAACGATCGGGCTGGCGTCGCCATCCAGCGTCGGGACCGTGATACCCGTCTGCCGAATCCACGTGGCAGCAATGCGCTGGTTGCTCCGCCCCAGCCGGCGCACAAATTCACCCAACAACGCCAGTCCGGTATTCGCCGTCAGCACCTCTTTCGTCGCCTCGATCTTGAACGGAAGCACCGCTTGTGCCAAAGCCCCCATCGCCCCGCCTCCCTTTCGCTCCGAATAGAGGATCGCCTCAACAGCGTCACTCAATCCAGAATCAAGGCTCGGCGCGGCTCTTTCTACTGCTACGTCGCATCAATCGCGGAACTTGGGCAGGAGCCTGAAAGTGGACATTCATGCTGACCCATGATGGCTCGGTGTCACAAACACTGTCGGGATCAGGCACTTTCGATACAAACTACGGAAATCCAAATCGCGCCGCGCTCCCCCCGATCAGGCCGGCAATTTCAAGCCGGCACAACGCTCGCGACGCCGACCGCATCGGCCGCCTCGCCCATACGCCGATCAAGACTGACAAGACGCGCACCGATCCGCCGGGCCACTGCAAGATGTAGGGAGTCGCCGGCACGCAGGTTCAGCGGCCTATCGATGAAAACCGCAGCCGCACGAAAATCGGCGGGATCGATTTCCACCAACCCCAAATGCGCCGAAGTAAACCGCTGGAAGTGAGCAAGTGCCTGCAGGCGAATCGCAGAATCAATGGCCCCTGTACGCTGTTTGATGCCGCCGACACTTGCCATCTCCGTCAGGGTCCAGGCCGAGATGGTCAGCCCCTTCTTTCGCCTGCGCTCCAGCCATGCCACGAGATCGACCGAACCGGCCACCCAGGCATGCAGGTCGCCCCAATCGAAAGTGGTCGCCGGTTGTTCCGCCACCAGGCGCGCCACGGGGCGCCCACGACGCGTGATCACAACCTCCTCACCCGCCTCGATATCAGACAGAAGCGCGGAGAGATGCGACTTCGTTTCAGTAACAGTGGCGGTTTTCATTGCCAATCCAGGCGGTCATTTATGGCCAAATAATGCGCCTTGGCTGACCATCTCGTAAAGTGCTCGAGGAGTTGGTCAGCATGGAGGAAGCCAGCGAGCACTGCGGTGGCGAACCACCGCCAGCCCAAGCGCCGCAATCGACTTACGCTCTCATTTACCGCAAGACCGCGAGCGGCAGGTACAGGTACAAAGCATCGTCCAGTGTCGGCCGGAAGCCGAGCTTCCGATAGAAACCGGCCGCCCGATCATCCTGGTCTCGACCACCACCGCATAGAGCCCCAAGCGCTCGGATAAAGCCTGATTGGCGCCTTGCTCGCCGAACAGAACGAAGTCTGGCAGGAGAGGCGTGACCTGGAGATGGACGAATTCACGGCGTGGACATCCGTCCGGGCCGCCACCGGGGAGGGCAACCACGTGGTTGTCCTCGCCGGCTGAAAACCATTTCTCATTGCATCGGCCGAAGGAAATTTACAGCAGATTGTGGACTTCACCTGGGAGTGTGCCACGTTTGCGCAGACGACCAGAGTGTGTACTACACTGTGGGCTTCAAGGTTTTTTAACGAAGGAAAGGAAAGACATATGCAAACAGCGTTACGCCGATGGCTGCTTGCCGTCGCAGCTGTGGGCATGGCCAGCTCCGGCCTCGCCCAGCAGGTCACCGGCGCCCTGGGCTCGCCCAGCGCGATGGTCACGATTCCGGGCACCCAACTGCCGCCGCCGGACATGAAGTTCGGTGGCGTGATCAAGGACGATGCGCTGCAGTCCAAGCCGTGGTGGGCGCCGCGCGTCGTGCCACCAAAAGGCGCGCCGAACGTGCTCTTGATCATCACCGACGACGCCGGCTTCGGCGTGCCGAGCACCTTCGGCGGCGTCAT
>ERZ761603.873-NODE-873-length-23948-cov-39.424643_pt1 | contig 23948 bp, 22 predicted proteins | sample MGYA00511879_ERZ761603 | MGnify/ENA primary metagenome ERZ761603 (study PRJEB28899, sample SAMN02850040) | bioreactor sludge metagenome | biome: EBPR Sludge; feature: EBPR Bioreactor; material: flocular biomat | place: Australia: Thorneside Wastwater Treatment... | reverse complement strand
CCCCCCGCGGTATATTGCCGCCATGAGACGTGAACCTCGGCGTTCCTTTCTCGCACGCTCGCACCCGCGCTCGCGGGGTTTCACGCTCATCGAAGTCGTCATGGTCATCGGCGTGGTGATGGTCCTCATCGCACTGATCACGCCGACCATCGGCCGCACGATGGAAACCGCCCGGGATGCCCGGCGGGCGGCCGCCCTCTCCGGTGGCGTCAAGATTATCTCGATGTACGCGGGGCAGTTCAAGGACGTCGCGCCCATCGCCGAAGCGGGCACATACGAGAACCTCTGGCGATGGCCCAACGCTGTCATCGCCGCAGGTCTGGCCGAGAGCTGGAAGGACTTGGATCCCGAGTTCTCAGCCCACGAGCCTTACGCACGACATTTCTTGAACCGTGCGTTCTACGACCGTGTTGAAGACATGACGCCCGGCATGACCGAGCCCGAACCTTGGGCGATGTGCGACCCGGTCCGGCTCGCAAGCGTCGCGTTCCCCGATCGGCTCATCCAGCTCGCCCAAGCCACGAAGAGCACCACGGAGGATCCCTGGTGCTGCTTCACGCACGTGCGAACCTATCCCGCGCCGGTCGCCTTCACGGATGGACACATCGAAACTGGCTTCTGGACAGACTTCATGCCCGAGGACGAGCTGTACATCGAGAACAACGTCGGGTGGCCGGCCTTTACAACATGGTTCGGACACCGAGGAAGGAGCAAGTAGCCTATGAAAGCGGCCAGCACATCATCGTGGCATCACGCGGCCCTCGTTTTCTCCCTGGGATCGTTCTTCGGGTCGATCTTAATGGGATCTGGCCCAAGCCCGGCCCCCGCCGGGTGCTTCGTTGATGTCCTTGACTGCCGCCAGGTTGATGGGTTCTGTGTAGCCCAAACCGAGCAAGGCACGGAGGACCCGAACAAGCGGCTCCGTGTGTGCGACACCGGCATCAGGTCCGCCGCGCTCGGTGAGTTCGGGCGCACCCTGCCCCCGTTGCCACAAACCCGCATTCGGCGCTGCTACTGCTTCGTGTCAACTCTCGTCGCACCTTGTGACATCCCGCAGCAAGGCTTCGAGAAGTTGTCGTCGTGCGGTACCAACGGACACAATCAGTGCTGCTACGGAAGAAATCCATCCCCATGTGACACGCTTCACAACTCGTATCAGACTGCCTTATCGCCAAATTTCTGCGAGGGCTCAAGCCCCGCGAACCCCTGATTCATCCAGTCGGGAGACCTCGTGTCCGCGTCGATCTGCACAATGCTCGCCCTTCTCAGCGCTCTGGCCACGCCGCCGGCCGTCGAATACGAGCGCGCCCTCGCCCAGCAGATTCCCGCCGGCGTCATGATCGAGGCCCACTGGGAGAACCACGTCAACTTCCACCAATTCCTCCGCTTTGATCTCGAATCAGGTGCCTTTGTCAGCCTCACACCGCTCTATTGCAATCTCCGCGATCCGCAAGGCCGCTCCTTTGTCTCCAAGCCTCCGTTCGAAACCTTTGAAGAGATCGTCGACCCGATCTTTCTCCCGCACTTTGACGGCGTGCTCGACAGTCTCACCAGTTTCTTCCTCCTTCGCTCCTTCTCCACTCCGTCGAAAACCGTCGAGCCCATGACGCTCGCCGAGGGGGGCTTCCGCGTGAAGACCACCTACGTCAACGACGCGCGGGACATCCCTTATGAGGTGTACGAGCGCGCCAACGCCAACCGCCTGACGCCGATGGAGTGGTTCATCCCCGCCGACTTCAGCCGGATCGAGATGACCTCCCTCAAGACCGGGAAGGTCTCCACCCGCGTTCCAAGCGAGAAATCGCCCAGAGGCGCGTGGCTGCTCGAAGACGAGCGAAACACCCTGCGCAGCGCGCGCACGCTCCCCAGCAATCCCAAGGCGTTCACACCCGACGCCGCCCGCGAGGACTACACGCGGCTCTCCCGCATGAGCGAGCGCCGTCTGGTCTTCAGCCGCACCAAGACGGGCGACCCGACCGTGGCCAACCCGCCCACCCCCGCCGAGCTCGAGGCGAGCCAAGCGAGAAACACCACCCCCGCCTGGCGCTGGCCCCTGCTGGGCGCGGGCGTGCTGGTCTTCGTCGCCGCATGGATCGCCAGAAGGCGCTCGGCATGATCCGCCGCACCCTCGAAGCCGCCGCTCTGGTCGGGTCGCTCGGGCTGTGCGGACTTTTGCTCTTTGGCGGGTGGCAGAAGGCGGCCGATGTCCCGTCATTCCGCGAGGCGCTGCTCGCGCACCGGGTGCTCCCCGAGTCGGCCGTCCCGATCGTCGCCGCCGCATTCCCATGGGCCGAGATCGCCGGGGGCTTCTTTGCGCTGGTGCTGCTGCTCCGCGTTCAACGCCGCCGGCTCGGGGCGATCGTGCTCGCGTCGGCCTTCGCGGCGTTGACCGTGTACGTCCTGCTCGTGTGGAAGGACCCGCCACCGCTCCCCACAAGCTGCGGCTGCGGCTTGTCGTCAACACCCGTCACCGACTGGCTGCCGCTGGTGATCCGCAACGCCACGCTGACCGCCGTGCCGGCCGTGCTCGCCTTCGTAACACACGCCGGATCGACCCGTCCACGACTCCGGGTGACACCGAACCACGGAAACGCCGACGCCGCGCGGGCGTGATAGACTCGCGTGTACGCCGCACTTCCCCCGGACTGATCCGTCCGGACTCGGAGGATTTTCCGTGATTCCCAAGCCGCCGCCCCGCGAGGGCTCCCTCGGATTCCTGTACCTGCCCCCCTACCGCGTGCAAGGGATCTCCATCGCGGGCGAGATCACCACCATCCAGATCCCTGAACTGGACGTCTGCTTCGACATGGGGCAGTGCCCCCGGGCCGCCCTGGCGAGCAAGTTCTGCGCCGTCAGCCACGGGCACATGGACCACGTGGGGGGCTTGGCGTACTACTGCTCGCAGCGCCGTTTCCAGGGCATGGGCGACGCCACCATCGTCTGCGACACCCGCATCGCCCCCGCGATCCACCGCATGATGGCCGGGTTCGTCGATCTTGAGCGCCAGAAAACCCCGTACAACCTTGTGGCCCTGGAGCCCGAGCAGTCCGTCGAGATCAAGAACTGCTTCCACCTCAAGGGCTTCCACACCGAGCACACCGCCCCTTCCATGGGCTACGTCGTCTACGAGAAGCGGTCCAAGCTCAAGCCCGAGTACGTCGACCTGCCGCAGGAGAAGCTCCGCGAGCTCAAGGATCGGGGTATCGAGATCACGCGGATGCTCGAGATCCCGCACATCGCCTATCTCGGCGACACCCAGCCCGGGCCGCACCTCATCCGCGAGGATGTCCGCAAAGCACAGATCGTCATTTCCGAATGCACGTTCTTCGAACCCGAACACAAGGATCGGGCAAAGATCGGGATGCACCTGCACGCCGACGACATCGCGGAATGGCTGCGATTCCTCGAATGCCAGGCGCTCGTGCTGATCCACGTCTCGAGACGAACGGATCTTTCCTACGCGCGCAAGCGGATCGCCGAACTGCTGGGCAAGGACAAGACCGTGGCGGAGAAACTGTCGAAGGTTCACTTCCTGATGGATTTCCGTTCGGGCAAAGCCCGGTACGAATCGCAGGTCGCCGAGGTCGAGGCCCGTGAGCGCGCCGCCGGGCGTCTGAAAACGCCCAGCCACGAACCGCGCACTTCGGGTTGACTTGACAGGCAGTCCACAGTACGTTTGCGTTCACGCTCGACGTGAAGGCCGGCCAGGGTTCTCGTGGCCTGACCGATCATCTCGCCGAGCGACGGGCCGAGTGGGTCGGCCCGGACTGCCGCACGTCCGCCACGCGGCAGGGCACGACTCGTCGACGCGACGGTGGGTCGCGATGGTGGCCGAGAGGTGTGCCTCATGAGTGCTCGTTCCCCCGGCGTGCGCTGGCCCGCCGTTCCATCCCGTCTTTGTTGCGTCCCTCCCCGTTCCTCAACCGCCGGCTCTCGCCGCGTCCGGTCGCAGGGCTTCTAATCCCATGACGGATCCCGATCTCAAGATCTGGGACGGCATGCTCGCGTACCTGCGCCGTCACAGCCCCACCCTCTGCCGTCAGTGGTTCGCCGAACTCGAACCCCTGATCGTTGACAGCGGCACCCTTTTCCTGCGCGCCCAAAGCCCGGTTCACCGCGACTACCTCCGCCGACTCTGCACCGAACCATTCAACGACGCCGCTCGCACCGTCTCTGGTCGGCTCCTGTCCGTCCGCTTTCTCGGACCAGACGACCCGGCACCCACCGCTGGCACAGCGCAACCCGCCCGCCCTCGCTCGCTGATCGAGCCCAAGCTCTCGGCCTCCACTCCCCCACTCTCCCCCCTGCCGCAGGCACCCGCCCGCGCCGAGCCCAAGCCCGCCGCCGCCCAGTTCATCGAGCCTGCTTCGCGCCGCGACGACGCGCTCGTCATCAATCCCGATTGCTCCTTCGAGAACTTCATCGTCGGCCCCTCCAACCGCCTCGCCCATGCCGCGGCCGTCGCCGTCGGAAACAGCCCGGGTGGCTCCAACAACCCGTTCAACCCCCTGTTCATCCACGGCGGGGTCGGCCTCGGCAAGACCCACCTCCTTCAGGCGATCTGCATCCGCATCAAGCAGCACAAGCCCGACGCCAACCTCTGCTACATCTCCTGCGAGTCTTTCGTCCAGCAGTTCATCGAGGCCGTCCGCACCGGCGACATGGACGCCTTCCGACACCGCTTCCGCGAGCTTGATTGCCTCATCGTCGATGACATCCACTTCCTCGGCGACGGCGAGCGCACCCAGGAAGAGTTCTTCCACACCTTCAACACCCTTCACACCGCCAAGAAACAGATCGTCCTCTCGTCCGACGAAGTCCCCGAGAAAATCCCGGTCCTCCAGGACCGCCTCGTCAGCCGACTCAAATGGGGGCTTGTCACCGACATCCAGCCCCCCGACCAGGAAACCCGCGTCGCCATCCTCAAAAACAAGGCCAGCATCCGCGGGTTTGACCTTCCCGACGATGCCGCGTCCTACATCGCCGCGCGGATCAACGGCAACATCCGCGAGCTCGAAGGCGCCATCGGCAAAGTCCAAATTCAGGCCGCCGTCGACGATCGGCCCATCGATCTGTCGCTCGCCCAGCTCGCGCTCGGCGGGCCCTCTGAAGTGGGCTCGAACGAACCCTCGATTCAGGTCATCATCAACGCCGTCACGGACTTCTACCGCGTCCGGCTGGTTGATCTGCAGTCCGAACGTCGCCACCGTTCCATCGCCCAGCCGCGTCAAGTCTGCATGTACCTCATCCGGCAGCACACCAAGCACTCGCTCGAAGAGATCGGCGGCTACTTCGGCAACCGCGACCACACCACGGTGATGCACGCCATCCGAACAGTCGAATCACGCCGCACGTCCGAGCCCGATTTCGACGTGGTCGTTCGATCGCTCGAGGACAAGGTCCGCAAACCCTGACGGCAGACGTACACCGAGCCCAAAGTGCTCAACCCGCACGAGTTGCGCTCCGCACGGGCTTTCGACAGCCTCATGTGGAAACACTGTGGATCCATGGAAAGCTACTGCCAGCACACGACCGCTCGGCAGCCCACCGAGCCCCTTCGTCCCCTGGCTGCGGCAATCCACAGCACGCTGTCCCGACAATCGCGCCTCTGATCCGACAGCCAAGTGACAGGTTGTGCGTGGGCCGCGCTGCTCTTAAAGTCTTTTCGTATCGTGCGTTGCGTCGAGTGTACGTCGCTTTCCCACCGTTTGACAGGCCTCTTTCCCATCGTCATCAAAGTACTTCTCTTGACAATAGAAAAGGCAGAAGAGCCAACCGTGGTACAAGACCTCCTCCGGAAGGGACGCGGTACACTTCGAGAGATCCGTCGTCCACATGGGGAAAACCCGTGGATATCTCAGTGATTCACGATTGGCACGTTGAACACCAGACGGTCGTCCGTTGGGCCACGAGCCGCTTGCGCAATCGATCGCCGCACACGGTGCAGGGCTGACCGCCTCGGCCGTACACCCTGTGGCCGTGCTGGGCTTGGCCGGCCTGCCCCTGAGCGTTGCGGTAATCCCTGAGGGTCGAACCCCCGGCCGAGATCGCGCGTGCCAGCACGGCCCGCACCGCAGACGCCAGCCGTTCCAGTTCGATCCGTGTCAGACGAACTCCCTTTCGGGTGGGTCGGACGCGCGCCTCGAACAGGGCTTCATCCGCGTAGATGTTCCCCACACCCGCGAGCAGCCCTTGATCGAGGAGCATCGACTTGATCGGGCGTCGCGATGTTTTGGTCTCTCCGAGGTCATCGGCACGGATCTCCAGCGCGTCGGGCCCGAGGCGCGACCAGACTTCCGCCTCGAACGCCGCGGCTGTCGGCGCGATCCACAACCCGCCGAACCGACGCGGATCGACGAATCGCATCTCGCGCCCGTTGGAAAGCCTCCATACGGCGTGCGTGTGCGGCTCGATCGGCGATCCTTCGTCGACCATCAAGACCCGCCCGGTCATTCCCAGATGAACTCCCAACACCGGTCCCTCTGCACAGCAGACCGCGAGTGACTTTCCACGCCGACGGATACCCGAAATAGTGCAGCCAACCAGCGGGCGATCGAGCGGCGCACCTCCGATCGAGGTCACCACGTCGGACCGAATCACACGCCCCTCGACCACTCGGCAGCCGACCAGGGGTTCAAGCGATCGGCGGACGCACTCGACCTCGGGCAGCTCGGGCATGCCTCACCGCCCGCCCGATCGGAGACGCCGGAAGAAGCTCTTGAGTTGTTCCGAGCACCGATCGCCCATCACATCGGGAATGATCACCGCCCGATGGTTCAGCCGCGGATCATCGGCGAGGTTGTAGAGCGTGCGCACAGCCCCGGCCTTTGGATCCCTGGCGCCGAACACCACGCGAGCGATCCGCGAGTTCACGATGAGCCCCGCGCACATCGGGCAAGGTTCGAGCGTCACGGCGAGCGAGCACCCCGTCAAGCGCCAATCCCCCAGCGCCGCCGCCGCCGCCCGGATGGCGATGATCTCGGCGTGCCCCGCCGGATCATGATCGATCTCCCGGCGGTTGGAGCCTTCTCCGATGATCGTGCCGTCTTCGGTCCGGTACACCACGGCCCCCACGGGAACCTCGCCTTGGGCGGCGGCCTCGTCGGCGAGCTGGATGGCCCGCTGCATCGCACCCAGATCGATCGGTGTCGGACAGGGCACGCTCGACGGCTTCGCAAGCCCGAGATCGATCGCGATGTTCCGCAACCACCGGCGCAAGGTCATGTCGCCGCGCTCCCCGCCTCGTCGTCCGTGTCACGCTCCTTCGCGAGCGTTCGGGGCGAGGGGAAGAACCGCAGGAGCAGCACACCCAGTTCGAACAGGATCCAGAGCGGTCCGGCGAGCAACAGAATCGAGATCGGGTCGGGGGGCGTCAACACCGCGGCGACGACCGCGATCACCATCACGCTGTGCCGACGGTACTTGGACAGCAAGGCAGGCGTCACGATCCCGATCCACCCGAGCAGGAGGACGATGATCGGTGCCTGGAAGGCCGCCGCGAACGCAAGCGAGAAGGTCACCAACTGGTCGAAGTACTCGCGCACTTTCGGTTGCTGAACGACACCCGTCGATTCCGCCATGTCGACGCCGCGAACAACCACGGGCTTCCCGTCGTGCCCGGGTACGGCGATGCGGATCTGATTCAGCTCGGAGTTGAACCACATCTGCCCGGGCGTCGGGCTCGCGGGATCACCTCCCAGCAGCGGCATCGACCCGAACGCCGTGCCCGCGGGCGGATCGATCGCCTTGACCGTGCGCTCGCCGATGCCCGTGGTGAACGTGACGAAGAACGAGAGCAGCACCGGCAGCACGACGTAGTACATGAACGTCACGCCGATCGCCGTGAGCACAAGGCTCATCGGCAGCAGAACGTTGGCGAACTTCTTCTCGTTCTCGTAGAGCCCGGGCTCGACGAACAACCAGACCTGATACAGCACCCACGGGAACCCGACGACGACCGTCGACAGCAGCGCGAGCTGCATGTAGGTGCCGAACCCCTCGAACATGTTGGTTGCCTGGATCGTGGTCGGTTGCCCGGCCTCGGCCAGCGCGTGCTGCATCGGGACGATCAGGAAGCTCAGCAGCTCCTTCCCGAAGACCATCGCCACCACAAAGATCGGGGCCAGCCCGAGAAGCGCGTAGATCAGACGCCGGCGCAGCTCTTCCAGGTGCTCCCCGAGCGACATCACGACCATCCCCTTCTCCGCCGCCTGCGCCTGCTTGCGGTGGATCACGGTTTGGACGGCCTTCGTCGTCGGTTCGACCATCGGTCGGGGAGCGTAGGAGGCAGTTCGCACCCCGCAGCCGATCCCGCCCGATGACGGAACAACCCGGGGAGCGCATCAGTACGCTCGGGTTCGGAGTCCGATCGTGGCCTCAGGTTCGGAAGAACGCATCCCATTCAGGGGAGATCGCTCGGGCTCTGAGAAGCCCGCCGATCCGCTTGCGCTCCGCGCTGCCTGGGAAGAGAACCGCCGGTGGGTCGCGGCCGTGCTCCTGGCCCATAAGCCCGCGTGGGCCGATCTGGAAGACCTGCTCCAGGAGGTCGCCGCCACCCTGGTTGCCTCATCGGCGGAGCTTCGGGACCCGGCCTCCCTGCGGTCGTGGCTTCGAACGGTGGCGATTAACGCGGCCAGGCTTGCCGGGCGGAAAGGGCGGCTTCGCAACCACCGTTCGCTGGATCTGGCCGCGGATGGGTCGCAGGCTGTTCGGGAACCCACCGACACCCTTCCGGCGGCCCCGGCAGCCCTGGCGGTCGCGGAAGAGGCGTCCCGGATCGGCGACATGGCCATGGCCCTTCCGGAGGGGTATCGCGAGCCTCTACTGCTCAAGGCGGTGCAGGGGCTGAGTTATCGGCAGATCGGTCAGATTCTCGGCCTGCCCGAAACGACGGTGGAGACCCGGATCGCTCGGGCTCGCCGGATGCTGCGGGAACAGGCGCAGGCGGCGACGGGGGAGCCCTCGGGGCGCATCAGTCATGGAGAGGGGAGCAACGCATGAGCACGCACGACACACAAGGCATCCCGACGGGAGACGAGCGCGAGCTGTTGATGAGCCGCGTGATCGATGGTCGTGCGACCGCGAACGACTGGCTTCATCTTGAGGCGATCGGCGCCCGCGAACCCGGGCTGTGGCGAGATCTGGCGCTCGCCCAACGCGATCAGCGACAGCTCGAGGCGTTCGTGGCCCGGTCGACCGAGATCGCCGACGCCGTCGAACTTCCCGAGGCGCCCCGTCCGCTGTCGTTGCAGGATCGCGTGCGTGCGTTTGCGGTGTGGGGCGGGTGGGCCGTGGCGGCGGTTGTGGCGCTCGCGGTTCTCGGCCCCAACATCACGCCCGGCGGAAACCAGCAAAGCAGCGGCAATACGGCCGGCATCGTGCCCGTTGATCTCTCGAACTTCCGCGGCGAGGAATTGCTGAGCAAGGCCCTCGAGCGCGGAAGGGAGGACGGCACGGTGCCCGGCGAACTTGCGGATGGCTACCTCATCCGTGCGAACGCGCTGAGCACCGGGCAGGGGTACGAAGTGATGTATGTCCGCCCGATCGTCGTCAAACGGCGGGTGAACAACCTGCTTCACTTCCCCTCGGTGGACGAGGCGGGCAATCCGTTGCCCCAGCCCGTGCCGCTCGGTCCTGCGTTTACCTCGGTTCCTCGCCGCGCGCTGTGACGTTGCGGCACGTCCGGGTTGGCAAGACCTCCGCGTTCGGGACGCGGAAGAGGAGGCTCATATGCGTCCGAAGATCGCGAAGCGTTGGTTGGCCGCGCCGGTTCTGGCGGCGATGCTGTGGAGTTGCGGGTCGACCTGGGCGATGCAGCCCGATCAGCCCGACAGGCAGGGACCAAGGTCCGAGGAGCGCCGTGGCGCGGGCCCGCAGCAGGGCCATCAGAATGGCCCGATGGGCGGTCAGGGCCGCGAGCGGGGCTGGGGCGAGGACGATCGAAGCGCCCGCCCGCGTGAGCAGCGCGCTCGTGAACGCCGGCAGGACAACCGCGGCGAGGCCCCCCGGGGCGAAGGTCGCGGCGAGCGCCCGCGTGATCGCGGTTTCGATCAGCGCGGTCCGGGTGGGCCCGACATGCAGAACGATCGTGAACGTCGCGGCGGCCCGCAGGGTCGTCCTGACCATCAGATGGGTGAACCTCGCGGCCAGCATCGCGGCGGGCCCGACATGCAAGGTCCGCGCGGCCAGGGAGAACGAGAGCGATTTGAAGGACGGCCCGAGGGTCGCCAGGATCGCCCCCGCGGGCCCCATCAGGGACCCGACATGAAGCATCAGGGTCGTGGGCAGTTCGGTCCCGAGGGCGGACCCCAGCGCGGTCACGCCGGCCCACAGGGACGCGGCGGGCGCGAGGGCTTCGGCCCGGGCCCGCAGCAAGGCCCGCGCGGCGATCGCCCGAAGGCGGGTGGCCCGAGAAACCGAGATCAGCAGGACTTCCGCGGCATGCCCGACCAGGGCCGATTTGCTCCGGGCTCCCGCGGTCGCGGCGAGCAGGCCCCGCCCCCCCATCGCGGACGGGAAGGTGCTGGCTTGCGCGATCAGCGCATGGCACCGCCGCCCGGCCCGCGAGGCCCCCAGGGTCCGGAAGGCCGCCGTCATCAGGGTCCGCCCCCCGGCGGCCAGAACTTTGACGCACCCCGCGACGGATTCGGCCGCGGTGCGCATCAGGACATGCAGCGGGCGCCGCGGCGGCCCGCCGGGCCTCAGGATCGCCCGGGTCGAGGTTCTCAGCCGCTCTGACCGTTGAAGGGCAATCGGGGTTCGGCGATTCCCAACAACGGCCAAGGACAAGGAGTCGCCATGATCACCCGGAATGTCTGTCTGCTGGTTTCGTCCCTCGCCGGGCTCGCCGTGTGCCCGGCGGTCTCATTCGCCCAGCCCGGGGGCCAACCCCAGGAGCGAGAACTGCGTGAAGAGTTCGGCCGCCCGCTCGGCGCACGCCGCGAGGCCGCCAGCATGCAGATGATGATGACCCAGAGCGACGGCAAAGACACCGTCACCGTGCGCATCAACGACGGCGAAGTCACGGCCGAGCTCAACGGCAAGCCCATTCCTCCCGACCGCGTCCGCCGCAGCGATGAGAAGGTCGAAATCCTCGGTGAAGACGGGAAGGTCCTCCACTCGCTCAGGATCGGCACGATGGGCGGGCGGGCCGATCGGCTTGCTCCGCGCCCTCGCCCGGGCCAGGCACTTCAGCTCGAGCGGCGCGGACAGAACGCCCTTATCGAACGGGCTCAGCCCCGGGTGATGATCGGCATCACGATGTCCGACGCCGAGCCGCGCCTACTCGAACACCTCGGTCTCAAGGATGCTTCCGGCGTGCTTGTTGACTCGGTCGTCCCCGGGCTCGGCGCCGAGAAGGCCGGCCTGCAGTCCAACGACCTCATCACCGAAGTCGACGGCAAGCGCAACCTCACCCAGGAGTCGCTCCGCGAGGTCCTCGCGAGCAAAAAGCCCGGTGACGAGGTGAAGATCAGATTCGTCCGCAAGGGCGGGAACGAGCAGGACGCCGTCATCAAGCTCGAAGCGTTCGATTCCGGCCGCCTCGGTCTTGCCGCTCCGGAGGAGATCGTGGTTGAAGGCCAGGAGATCTTCCCGGGCATGGCCCAGGGGTTCTTCTTCGGCGAGCCGTTCGACCACGAGCAGATCCGCACCCTGATCGACGAAGCCATGAAGGATCTTCGCAACCAGATGGGTGACGCCGGCGAGATCCGCGAGAAGGCGCTCAAGCACCTCGAAGAGGCCATGAAGGAGCTCGAAGACACCAAGATCAAGGTGCGCAACTGGGCGGAAGAAGGCCGCGGACAGTGGCAGGAGATCATGCCCCGCATCAGGATCTTTGATGAAGATGGGCCCCGCGCTCTGGTGCGCCCGGCACCCCCCGAGGCCCCCAGGGCCCCCGCCGCCGGCAATCTCGACCGAATCGCCGACCAGCTCGAGCGGCTGAGCCAGCGCCTCGACGCGATCGAAAAGAAGCTCGAAGAGAAGAAGTAACCGGCCCACGACCACGGGCCGCGTGTTGCGGTCCGACGAACCGGAGCCCCTCGCCGTAAGGCGGGGGGTTCTTGCTTTTGCGTCCTCGAATCCTCGATCCCTGTATGATCGAGCGCCATGACCCAGACACCCGCCGAAGCTTCTCAGTCCACGCTCTCCCCCGCCGCGGTCGGCGAGGTCCGGGCGGCCCACGACAAACTCCGCGACGAGATCCGCCGTGTCATCGTCGGGCAGGACGAAGTCGTCGAGCAGGTGCTGATGGCGATCTTCTGCCGCGGGCACGCCGTGGTGGTCGGCGTTCCCGGGCTCGCCAAGACACTTCTCATCTCCACCATCTCCCGCACGCTCGGGCTGGCCTTTAGCCGGATCCAGTTCACGCCCGACCTCATGCCCAGCGACATCACCGGCACCGAGGTCATTCAGGAAGACAAAGGCACCGGCCAGCGCCACCTCAAGTTCGTCAAGGGCCCGATCTTCGGCAATGTGATTCTCGCCGACGAGATCAACCGCACGCCTCCCAAGACCCAGGCCGCACTGCTCGAAGCGATGCAGGAGAGGCAGGTCACGGCGGGCGGCGTGCGCCATGAGCTGCCCGACCCGTTCTTCGTGCTCGCCACGCAGAACCCCATCGAACAAGAGGGCACATATCCGCTGCCCGAGGCGCAGCTCGACCGCTTCATGTTCCAGATCCAGGTCGCGTATCCCACGGCGGACGAGGAGTTTGAGATCGTGCGACGCAGCGCTGTCAAGGCCGATGTCAGCGTCCGCGAGGTGCTCTCCATCGACGATATCCGCCGCGTGCAGAAGCTCGTTGTTCAGACACCCGTCGCCGATCACGTGATCCGCTACGCCCTTCGGCTCGTGCGCGCCACCCGCGTCAAGGAGCCCATGCCGAATCGCCCCAAGCTCGTGCAGGACTATCTCGCCTGGGGCGCGGGCCCGCGCGCGAGCGAGTACCTCGTGCTGGCGGCCAAGGCGCGGGCGATTCTGGCTGGCGCGACGCACGTGACACCCGAGCACGTCCGCCAGATCGCAAAGCCTGTGCTGCGCCACCGCCTGCTGACCAACTTCAACGCCGAGGCCGACCAGATCACAACCGACAAGATCATCGAGAACCTGCTCGAGGAAACGCCCGTCGAGGGAGCGAGCCAGGAAGAGCGCCGGATGATGGACAAGGTCATGAAGCCCTGATCGGGAGTGCGTCGCGTGGCCGAGCAATCGTCGGGCCGCCTCTCGGGAGTCTTCTCGACGCGAGCGGAGCTCTGGGCATCGATCGTTGCGGGATCTCTGCTCGGCGCGTGGTTCGTCGCCTCGTTCTTCGTTGATTCCCCTGCGATCAACGCTTTCCCATGGATCAGCCTGTCGATCGGCATGGTGTACGGCGGCCGGGCCGCGTTCGAGGCGCTCGCCGCCCGCAAGGTCGACATCGACGTGCTGATGGTCGTGGGTGCGGGGCTCGCCGCCGTCGTCGGACATCCGGAAGAGGGCGCCCTGCTCCTGTTCCTGTTCGTTCTCGCGGGCGCGCTCGAGGCGCTCGCGGAGGCACGCACGCGCCGAGAAGTCGAGGCGCTCCACGCCCTGATTCCGTCGCACGCCGTCGTGCTTCGCAACGGCGAATGGGTCGACGCCGAGCCGACGAGCCTGGTTCCCGGAGAGGTGGTCCGCATCAAGCCGGGGGAGCGCGTGCCCGCCGACGCGGTCGTCACGCTCGGACGGACCGAGATCGACCAGTCGGCGATGACCGGCGAGAGTGTTCCCCGGCACGTGGATGTCGATGCCGAGATCTATTCGGGGACCATCAACCTGGACGATCCCATCGAGGCGCGCGTGGTTCGTCCCGCCGCCGAATCAAGCCTGCAGAAGGTCCTCAAGCTCGTCACCACGGCACGGGAGCAGCGGGAACCCGTCCAGCGTGTGATCGACCGGTTTTCCGAGCCCTACGCCATCGGGGTGCTCGGGGTCTCGGTGGTCGTTCTGCTCGCCTGGCGATGGGGCCTGGGTCGCGAGTGGGCCGATGCCGCGATGACGGCGATCACGCTGCTCATCGTCTGTTCGCCCTGCGCACTGGTGATTTCCACCCCCACCGCCACCCTCGCGGCAATCGCCCGGGCCGCCCGCTTCGGCGTGCTGTTCAAGGGCGGGCAGTCGATCGAGCAGCTCGCCGCGGTTCGCGCGGTTGCGTTCGACAAGACGGGCACGCTCACCTACGGCCGGCCGCGACTGGAAAGCGTTCATGCGGTCGCCTGGTCCGACGAGGCACATCTCCTGGCGGTCGCCGCCGCGCTCGAGACCCAGTCCACCCACCCGATCGCCACCGCGATTCTCGAAGCGGCGAAGGCCCGAGGCATCGCCCACGCGGATCTGCGCGAGATCACGCACACCACCGGCCGCGGGATGTCCGGGTTGCTCGGCAACCTGCCCGTCCGTCTGGGCAGCTACCGCCATGTCGAGGAGATCGTCCCCGTCTGCCTTCGCAACCGCACGCAGGAAGTCCTGCGGACGATCCAATCGCGCGGACAGATCGGCGTGGTCGTCGCGCAAGGCCAGGCGCCGGGAGAGGAACCCGACGCCGCCGGACAGGCCGCCGTGCTGATGCTGGGTGATGCGGTTCGCCCGGGCGCACGGGAGATGGTGCCCCGTTTGCACGAGCTGGGTGTTCGGCCCGTGCGCATGCTCACCGGCGACAACGCCATCACCGCCGAGCGCGTTGCCGACCGTCTCGGCCTCGACCGTTTCGACGCGGAACTGCTCCCTCAGGACAAACTGCGCATCGTCGGAGAGATGAAGGCCGAGTTGATGGCCCGGCCGCCGGTGGGCAGGTTTGTGCGCACGCGCCCGCACGTCGCGGTCATCGGCGATGGCGTGAACGACGCCCCCGCCCTGGCCGCCGCGGATGTCTCGCTGGCCATCGGATCCATCGGATCCGACGCGGCGCTGGAGTCGGCGGACATCGTGCTGCTGTCGGATGACCTGTCGTCCGTGCCCTGGGCGATCCGATTCGCCCGTCGGGCACGCGCCACGGTGCTCGCGAATCTGACCTTCTCGATCACCGCCATCGTCATCATGGCGCTTCTGACCCTCGCGGTCTCCATCGACGGGCGTTGGCGGGTGCCGATGTGGCTCGGCGTGCTTGCCCACGAAGGCGGCACCCTGCTCGTCGTGCTCAACTCACTCCGCCTGTTGGCAGCCCCGGGCCCCCGATTGTCGGTAATGCACACAAGACCATCCGGAAAGCATGTATCATTTGCCTGAATCAAGTCAGCCCGTTACGGCGAATCCACGTTGGAGTATTGGTGACCTTGATGAATCAGTATTCCACCACTTCAGGAGGTCCAATGTTTTCTCAGACCACGGAATACGCCCTTCGGGCGATGGCGTGTCTGGCGATGAGGCCAGATCACCTCACGTCGGCGGTGACCTTGGCGGAGCAGACCAAGGTGCCGGCCAACTATCTCGCCAAGGTGCTGCAGCAATTGGCCGGGGCGGGCCTGATCGACGGGCGTCGAGGTGTCGGCGGGGGCTACAAGCTCGCCCGACGGGCCGACCACATCAAGCTTCTGGACGTCATCGGCGCGGTGGCGCCTGTGAAGCGGATCGAGACTTGCCCGCTCGGCCTGACGAACCACGGCAAGAACCTCTGCCCGCTGCACCGCAAGACCGACATGGCCGCCGCCGCCGTGATCGAGATCTTCGGGAATACGACGCTCAGCGATCTGCTGACCGATCCCGAGGCTCCCAAGCCGCTCTGCGACACGAACGCGACCCAGCAACTGACGGTTCACGGGCGGATCGTCGGGTAGGGCGTTCCTGTCGGCGGGGGTGCGAAACGAACACCTACGATGCCGCCTGATGTCCTCTCAGACCCCTCCATCGACGTCCTCCGAGATCCCCCAGACACCGAGCGAGTACGAGGCGCAACGGCGCAAGAACCGCGACGCGATCACGGCGCTCGGGCTGCAGCCTTACGGGCGTCGCACGGAGGGTCTGTCCTCGGTGGCGCAGGCGAAATCGGCCTACGACCCCGTCGCCGACGAGGACGCCGCGAAGAACGGCAAGACTCCCGGCTTTGTCGACCGTCGGCCGACGACGAAGATCGCCGGGCGGGTCGTGCTTTCACGGGACAACGGCAAGCTAATCTGGATGAATCTGCGTGATCACACAGGCGACATTCAGATCGCCGTTTCGCAGCGGGACGTCAGCGCGACCGAGTTCTCGCTCGCGAAGCTGCTCGATCTGTCCGACGTGGTGGTCGCCGAAGGTCGGCTGATGAAGACCAGAACCGGCGAGATCACCGTCTGGTGCACGTCGCTGTCGATCGGCTGCAAGAGCCTGGTGCCGCCGCCCGCCAAGCACGAGGGGCTGACGGATCAGGAGATCCGCTACCGCCAGCGTTACGTGGACCTGTGGGCGAACCCGGAGACACTCCGCACGTTTCTCCTCAGATCGTCGATCGTTTCGCGGATGCGGCAGTTCCTTGTTCAGCACGGGTACACCGAGGTCGAAACGCCGATGCTCCAGGCGCTCGCCGGGGGTGCGGCCGCCCGCCCGTTCATCACCAAGATGAACGCCCTGAACATCAATCTCTATATGCGCATCGCGCCGGAGCTGTACCTCAAGAGGCTTCTCGTCGGCGGGATGCCCAAGGTCTTCGAGATCAACCGCAACTTCCGCAACGAAGGGCTCGACAAGCAGCACAACCCCGAGTTCACCATGCTCGAGGCCTACCACGCCTTCGGCGATGTCGAGACGGTCATGAACCTCACCGAGTCGCTGATCCGCGATTCGGCCGTCGGCATCGCGGAGCAGGTCGTCGGCCCGGGTGCGCCGCCCGTACTGCCCTTCGGCGACCTCACGATCGATTACGGGCGGCCGTTCGAGCGGATCGCCTACCCGGACCTCTTCGAACGGGCGATGGGGTATCCAATCACGAACATCGATCGTGCCCGGAAGGACCTCCGCGAGAGACTGCCCCAACACGCGGCCCAGGCCGAGAAGGCCGACCCCGCGCTGGTGATCAACGAGCTGTTCGAGGCCTTCGCCGAGGGGCTTGTCGATCACGCCCGCCCGACGTTTATCACCGACTATCCGGCCGCGATCAGCCCGCTGACCCGCGCCAAGCCCGACAACCCGAATCTCGCGGACCGGGCCGACCTCTTTATCGCCGGCATGGAGATCGCTCCGCACTACACCGAGCTGAACGATCCGGACGTTCAGGAATCGCGGTTCCGCGAGCAGCTCTCGGCGCTCGAACCCGGCAAGGGCGCGGAGGAGTCCACCTTCCGCACCATGGATCATGACTTCATCCGTGCGCTCAAGGTCGGCATGCCCCCCGCCGGCGGCATGGGCCTGGGTGTCGATCGTCTTGCGATGCTGCTCACCAACCAGCGCACGATCCGGGACGTTGTGCTCTTCCCGCTGATGCGCCCGGAGGAATAACGACACCTCGCACGCCGACCAACACAAAGGCCCGACGGAACACTCCGCCGGGCCTTGGGTCATTCTGTGAATTGCTGGGCGCTGGGCTTACTTCTGATCCGTCACCGCGCCCTCGGCCGGCTGCTCGGCGTTCGCCGGAGCTTCCTCGCCCTCGTCGGTCGCCGGGTCGGGGCGGAGCGAACGAAGCGCGACGAGCAGGTCCCGTTCCTCTTCGGCCGAGATCCCGCGAACAACCTCGCGCATCGCCGACAGGCGGGAGGCGTCATCGCTCGCCGCCTTTGCCTTCGCCATCAGGGGCGTGAGCTTCTGCTTCGTCGCCGCGGGGAACGATTCAACCGCCGCAACCTGATCCCACTTGACGGCACATTCCACCAGCAGCCGCTGGTACACCCACATCGGCTCATCGATGAAGTCGTACATCTGCGACCTCATCCGCTCGCGCGTCGTCAGACGCTGGTGCTCCTTCTTCTGCTCGTCAGTCGCGTCGGCGGCCAGGGCGGGCACCTTCGCCTCCCAATCGCGAGAGCGCTCCTCGACGTAGCTGCGGCGGATCTTTTCGGTCTGCTCGGCCTGCTGGCGCGTGATCAGGTTCCGCTTCATCAGCTCGTTGCGAAGGCTGTCCATCACCAGCGGGCGAAGCGTCCGCAGCAGCGTGCCCATCTCGGGGTTGCGCCCCTCGGCATTCCGCTGGGCGTCCATCGCCTTCTCGATCTGGCCTTCCTCGATCTTGCGGACAAGGTCCACGTTGTCCACCACCACACGCTCGAGCTGCGGCACCCGCCGATCAAGGAACGGCGTGATCTTCGCCCAGCTCTCGGGCGTGACCAGCGTGTTGCGACGCATCGCCGCCCAATACAACGGCTCGCTGAGCGAGGGGAGCTTGCCGTCCTTCCGCCACGCCTCGAAGGGCACATCCACCGGCTTGGCGACGGTGGGAATCGGCCTCTGCGCCGGCGCCGGGGCCGCGGGGGGCGGAACATAGTCGGGGGTCGGGGCCGGAGCCGGAGTCGGCGGCAACGCCACCTGACCCACCGCAGCCCCCGCCAGAACCATCACCGCCACCACCGAACCCGTCCACATGCCCTGCACCATTCGCATCGCGTATCTCCCTGGTCAAACGACAGCCCGAACAAGGCCGCCGCGTCTGCCGACACCCACTTCATCGGCGGCAAAGCATAGCCCACACCGTTCTCGAACACCCAAACAAAGAACGCACACGCGTCGTCCGCCGTTGCCGTCGGCATAACCCCTACCGCCGGCACACCCTCACCGGTTCGCGCCGCGGCCTACTTCGGATCCGCCCGCATCGGTTCCTCGGCCATCGGGCTCGATCCCTCCCGCATCATCGGCTCAGGCTCGGGTTCCGGCTTCTTCTCTCGGTCAGCAAGGCCGAGCAGTTCCTGGGCGGCGATCCGCTTCTGTTCGCGGTCGAGCTCGCCGTAGATCCTCAGCACGAGGTCGCGCCTCTGTTGCGGGGTCGGTTTGCCGCCGGTCCGTTCCACGTGGTCCGCAAGCATGCCGCGGATCTTGGATTCCTTCTCGGGCGAGAGCCCGAGCTTTCCGAGCAGCTCTTCGAACTCGCGAGCCCGCTGGCCGATCTGCCGCTCGAAGCTCCGCCGGATCTCGTTCCCGAGACTCGTCAGGACCTCGCGGGCGAGCACCTCGGCCCGCCCGGGGGCCGGCCTCGTGCTGTTCTCACGCTGGGCCGCCTGCACCGCGTCAGAAACCACGACGTCCCAATACCCGTCGATCAGTTCGTTGTAGCGAGTCGCCTGCTCTTTCGGCAAGACACCCCGGACTTCCTCGCGCAGCGTTCCCCACGATCGAAGCTCCTTGAGCGACTCGCCGAACTCCCGGATCAGATCGAGCCGAACCCGTCGATCCGCGCTCTGCAGGCGCAGCAACAGATCAATGTTGTCGCGCACCGCCTTGTCGAGGATCGCCGAGCGCTCGTCAAGGATCTTCTGCGTCTTGGCCTTGGTCGGTTCGTCAAGGCGGAGCAGTTCGATCGCGGCTTCCTCGGGCGGGATCTCCAGCCGCCGCACGCGACCCTGAAAGTCCCGGCGGATCAGCGATCGCTCCCCCGCTGTCTCTCGCACCTTCGGCCCCGACAGCACGTCCTGCTGAGGAGGCTCGGCGGTGCGCGTTTCGGGCTGGGCAAGGGCAACACCCGCGCTCATCGCCGCTGTGATCAGGATCAGCCTCATCGCGACATCCTCCCGCTACACTGACATCATGACAGCTTCGACCCCCGCCGCCAACCCCCACACGCCAACTTCCGCCCTGGCCGCGGCGATCGCCGAGGTCGCCCTGCTCCGCGGAACGTTCACACTTCGTTCGGGAAAGACCTCGACGTTTTACCTCGACAAGTACCTGTTTTCGACCAGACCCGAGCTGCTCCGCCAGTTGGCGCCGCTGTTCGCGCAGCGGGTCCGGGGGATGGAGGGTGCCGCCGGGGTTCGGGTGAACCGGCTGGCCGGGGCCGAGCTCGGCGGGATTCCCCTCGTGACCGCCGCCAGCCTTGAGATCGGGCTGCCCTGCCTTTTCGTGCGCAACCAGAAGAAGGACTATGGCACCGCCAAGCAGCTCGAAGGCAAGGTCGATCCGGCCGACAAGGTGATCCTCCTCGAGGACGTCGCCACGACCGGCGGCCAGGCGATCGAAGCCGTTCAGGCGATCCGCGCGACGGGCGTCCAGGTTGTCGGGGTCATCGCGACGATCGATCGTCTGGAAGGGGCGCGCGAGAACATCGAGAAGGCCGGGCTTCGCTTCGACGCGCTCTTCACCGTGCGCGATCTGGGTGTCGCCTAAGGCTTGACCCGCAGGTACATGTCCGCGTTGTCGTACACAACGCCGTCATCATTGCGCAACGCCCCGGGCAATCGGCCGTACTCGATGAACCCCATCGATCGATAGAGTTCGTACGCAGGAACATTCGCGGGGAAGACGGCAAGGGTGAGTATCTCGAGGGTGGGGTGTTCCCTTGCCCAATCGATCACCGCGCGCAGCAGCGCTCGCCCAACACCCCGCCCACGACGATCCTCCGCGACCATCATGCCGATCACCGCCTGGTGCCGGATCTTTCGGCGTGGATGCCCGGTCAGGGCAAGGCTGCCCACGATGCGGCCGCCCTCGCACGCGGCGAGGAACAGCGAGGTCGGCGACTCGATGTTCTTGCGGATGAACGCAATCTCTTCGTCGAGAGTCATCTTGAACTCGCCCGACGCCGTGAGCACGAAGGGCGAAACCTCGAACGTGGTGCGCGCGAAATCGAGGATCTGGCCCGCCTCTTCCTCGCGGAGTGAGCGCACCTCCACCTCGCCGTCCTTGATCGCCAGCCGCCGGGTGGGCAACACCGCCATTGAGTCTCCCAGTTACTTGTCGGGCGAGGCGGGCTTGGCGGCCCCGATCGTCCGCTTGAGGAACGATGCGGTCTGCCGGGCGAACAACAGACGGTTCTCGAGCTTGGCGAACCCATGTCCTTCGTCGGGGAAGACCAGCAGCTGCGGCATCAGATCCATGCGCTTCTGCTCGAACGCACGGTCCTTGAGAGCTACCGAGAGCTGCATTGCTTCCTCGACCGGCACGCGCGGGTCGTTGAATCCGTGCGCGATGAACATCGGCACGCGGATGTGCTCAAGCTTCATGATCGGGCTCACGCTGAGCAGGAATTCGGGGTCCGTCAGCGGCCCGTACTCGACCTCGCGCAGCTTGCGCCGATACCCGCTCGTCTTCTCGAGGAACGTCTTCACGTTCGTGATCCCGACGATGTTGACGCCCGCGCCGAAGTACTTGGAACGGCCGGTCTGCTCGGCCTGCTGCGAGTCCTCGACCAGGCAGGCCACGCTCATGTACCCGCCGTAGCTGCCCCCGAATGTCGAAATCATGCCCGGCGCGGAGTACCCGTTGTCAACGAGCCACTTCGCCGCCGCGACGCCGTCCTTGACGCTGTCCCAGCGCTTCTTGTAATCGTCCATCATCAGGAAGTCGCGCCCATACCCCGAACTGCCGCGAACGTTGGGCAGGATGATCCCGAATCCCTCGCTCAGCAGGTACTGCTGCTGCGCCGAGAAGATCGGGCGATGCTGCCCTTCGGGGCCGCCGTGGTAGAGGGCGATGAACGGGATCGGCTTCTTCGACGCCTTGTCGTATCCCGGCGGGAAGAACACGAACGCCGGCACCTCGAGCCCGTCGAAGCTCTTGTACTTGATCAGATCGGGCAGCGGGAATCGCGACAGGTCAATCCCCTGCGTGTCGGCCCACGTCAGCTGCCGCGTCTCGCCCGAGCCGCCCGGCGTCACCTTCGTCGCGTACGCCAATCCCGGCGTCCGCGCGTTGTTGAGCGACCACACCAGCGTTCCGTCCCGGAACGACCCGAGCCCCACGACACCCCGCTCGGCCTCGGGCAACGCCACCGGCTTGAAGTCGGGCAGCGAGAACGCGTGCGGCACGCCGTACCCGTCCTCGTTTGTCACCACCACCAGCATCGTCTTCTCGAGATTGAACCCCGCGCCGTCCACCTCGAATTTCTGCAGCGAGGGCACCGGGCTCGTCACGCTCCCGGTCTTCAGGTCTTTCATGTACAGCCGCTTGATCCCGTCCCGCGCGTCCGACAGCAGCAAGACCGACTCGTCCCCGGGCATGTACCCCACGACCTCGTTGCTCGCCGTGCTCCCGCCCTCGGGCAGGATCGTCAGATCAACCAGCGCGTCCGACCCGGCCGTCAGCTCGTACACCAGGCTGTCCGACGCTGAGTTGTACTTTCCAACCAGCACGCGGCTCGCGTCCTTCGACACATCCCCCGCCGCCCACGACCCCTCCTTCGCGAGAATCCGCGTCGATTCCCCCTTCGCGAAGTTCCACAGGTAGAGATAAAAGTCGTTCGGACTGTCCTGGTTCCCGCTGTACACAAACCCGCTGCCGTCGTGAAGCCAGGTGTTCACGGCGTACTGCACCTTGGGGTTGTTCGCGATCGGAGAAATCTTCCCCGTCGATGGATCGAGCACCGAGATTTGGAAGTTCTCGTTTCCCCCCACCGCGTGCGTCAGCAGAATCCGCGAGCCGTCCGGGCTGATCGAGTAATCCCCGAGCCCGTCGGGGAAGTTCGTGAGCCGCTCGAGCGTCGCCTTCCCGGGGCGCAGATCCGTCCCCGGCTTGGCGCGGTACAACTGGAAAATCCCGTCCGGCCAGTCGCGCACGTACAGCGACCCGTCCGGCGCGAGCGTCGCGCTCCCGGGCGTGCGGATCCGCAGGAACTGCTCGATCGTGGGCTTGCTCGACGCCGACGCCGTCGGGCTCGTCACCGCGGGCTGCGCCGACACGACGCCCGCAGTCTGCCCGGCCGCCGCCACCAACGCCGCGAGCACGATCCACCCCTTGCGATCAAGCTTCATGTCCGCTTCTCCAGAATTAGAACACGCGCACCAGATACAGAATCAGCACCGTGCCGATCACCACCACCGCCGTCCCCAGCGCCCAAGGCGGCAGGCTCGACGACTCCCCTCCCGACGACTCCTCCAGCACCTTTCCGCACTTATGGCACCACGTCGCCTCGTCATAGACCGACGCGCCACACCCCGGACACTCCGTGGTCTCTCCGCCGAAGCGGGCCTGATCTTCCGGTGATGGATCTTCGTCGGGTCTCAAGGGCGGGCCCGGCCTCCGGCAGCACGACATCGCATCATTCTACCCCACCGCCGGCTAACGCCCCTGGAATTTCCGCACCAGCTTCTCCTGTTGCTCGAGAGTCAGGTACGCCAGCACGCCGACAAAGAACTTGCCCTGCTCCTTCTCGTCGGGGTTGCCCCCAGTGCGATCCATGTACTCCCGGAACATCGCGCGGAGCGTCTGCTCCTGACTCGCCGAGAGCCCTAGATCCGCCGTCACATATCGGAACGCAAGATCCCCCGACGTCTCCGCGCGCCGAAAGGCCGCCTCAACCTCCTCGCCGAACAGCCGCAGGGGCTCCTCGATCATCGCCCGCAGCACATGCCGCCCCCGCACCACGCCGCCGTCGCCCGCGGCCTTCTCCGCCGCGACCGCCCGCCAGTACGACGCGAGCCGACCGCGATACTCCGCCCGCCGATCCTCTGGAAGCGCCGCCTCGATCTGCCTCGCCAGCCGCCCTTCAAACCCCATCTGTTCCAGCCGACCCAGCGCCTGGAAGAGAAGCGAAAGAACATCCTTCTGGTCCCCGGCAGCACCGGCCGTCGCGATCTTGGTGAGCAGGTTGATGTTGTCGACGACGAACGCTTCGAGCATCCTCGCCCGCGCGAGCAGGACCCGATCCACCCCCGCCAGCGTTCCCGCGTCGAGGTTCATCTGCCGGACGATCGCCTCTTCGGGCCTGGTGTCACCGCGGCGGAGCGTGCCGTCGAGCCCGAATCGCAACCCTCCCAACAAGCCCCCTTGCCCCGTTGATTCGCGCACCGCCGGGCCCTTCAGCGGCGGCTCATCGCCCGGCTGGGCCGTCGGCACCCCCAGATCGGAAGAGCACACGTCTGAACTCCAGTCACCTTGTA